>Ga0315556_1000464_pt1 | contig 25149 bp, 23 predicted proteins | sample SalMarSW160310MG_FD_202112 | JGI IMG/M metagenome (GOLD analysis project Ga0315556, IMG submission 202112) | Salt marsh sediment microbial communities from the Plum Island Ecosystem LTER, Massachusetts, United States - Salt Marsh Sediment SW1603-10 ...
GCCCGGATCTGGTATCGTTGCCGCAGGCGGGTGAGCTGCGCGTAAGTCATCAGTGCTCCTTTGATCTCGCTGGTTGAAGAGGCGCCGATACTACCGCAGCTCACCTCTTCTTCCAACTGATCAGAGTAGCACTTCAGAGTTGAATCCACCGTTTCAAATGACAGGGATACTAGGAGGCTCGACAGTCTTCTGGGACGCGTGTATCATTGCCATGATTCTGAGGCGCAATGGCTCGAGATCTTGTCAAATCATAGGATGTGAGGCCCTCCATGCGAAAACTGCGTCTGCTCGTGTTGGCGCTCATTGCGACCCTGCTCCTCGCACCGAATTTTCAGGCCCGAGCACAATCAAAGACCCTGGTTTGGGACCGCTATGACGTCTCGATGAGCATCCAATCCAACGGCGATGTCCGAGTGGTGGAGCACCAGCAGATCACATTTACCTCGGGAACCTTCACCCACGGCTACCGGGTGATTCCTCTGGACAAGACCAGTGGGATAAGCAATGTCAGCATCAGCGAACCTGGTGGGCAGACCTACCAGCAGGTTACGTACAGCGGCACACCGTACACATTCACAGCTGAGCAAAGCGGGGGCAATCTCGAGATCTATTGGTATTTCCCGCAACTGAGCAACACGACGCGATCCTACGACATCGCCTACACGGTCCATGGCGGCGTGCGGATCTACGACAGCGGTGACAAGCTTCAATGGTTTGCCATCGACAACCAGCGAGACTTCCCGATCAAAGAAGCAAGTGCCACGGTGTTCCTCCCCCAGGGCGCCAAGTTCATGACCATCGACTCGGCTGGAGTCAAGACGCAGTGGAAGCAGAGTCCCGACGGGACTTCGGTCACCTTCGTGGCCGAGAATGGTATGTCGACCAGCGACCAGATGGAGATTGGAGTTGAGTTTACTCACGGGATCATCCCGGCCAAGCCACCTGCGTGGCAGGCAAGCGTTGATCAGGCGGAATTTTTCGATCGGACCGTCCGGCCGGTGCTCAACCTGCTCGTCGGGCTTGTGGCCGTGCTGTTGGCTTTGGGCGGTCCCCTGGGCGTCTACTTGCTCTGGTACACGCGGGGTCGGGACCCCAAAGTTGGGGACATTCCCGAATATGTCACCGAACCGCCCGGCGATCTTCCACCAGGCATCCTGGGCACTCTGATCGACGAGCGAGCGGACATGCAGGACGTCGTGGCCAGCATTGTCGACTTGGCGCGGCGTGGCTACTTGACGATCGAAGAAGCCGAGACATCCGGCTTCCTCGGACTGGGTTCGACCGACTTTGTGTTCCACAAAGCGAAGGACGACTTCAGCGATCTCATGGACTATGAGAGTGAGATCATGCGTGGAATCTTCACCGGTCACACAACCGAGCGCGAACTGAGCGATCTGAAGGATAAGTTCTACACTCGCCTTCCCGATATCCAGAAGGACCTCTACAAGCAGCTCGTTTCGCATGGCTTTTTCACGGCCAGCCCGAATAGCACGCGCAGACGGTGGATTGGCATCGGGATCGGCGTCCTGGCTCTCGCTTTCGTCTCCGGTATCTTGCTGTTCCCGATGGCAACGTACGCTGGCGCCCTGGCCTGCTTGCCGTTGGCTCTTGGCGTTTCCGGCGTGGCGGCCCTTGTGGCGGGAAACTTCATGCCCGCCAAGACCAGGGCAGGAGCCGAGGCAGCCGAACGCTGGAAGGCCTTCAAGGTCTACCTGTCGCGCATCGATCAACTGGACGATATCAAGCAATCGAGCGATCTCTTTGAACGCTATCTACCGTACGCGATTGCTTTCGGCATGAATCAATCCTATGTGCACAAGTTCTCGACGATGACGAATACTCCAGCCCCCGGTTGGTACATTCCGTATGGCCTCCCGTATGGCACAGGTGGCGGCGGTGGCCGACCCGGGGGTCTGGCCAGCGCCACGCCGGCCATGACCGGTTCGGGAAGCGGCGGATTGCAGGGAATGTCCGATAACCTGTCGGGCGGGCTGCAGAGCATGAGTGACGGTTTGACACAGATGCTTAACAGCACCGGCCGCGTCTTGGGTTCGGCGCCGTCTTCGAGTGGAAGTGGTGGCGGCGGCGGGTTCAGTAGCGGTGGTTTTAGTGGTGGAGGCGGCGGTGGGGGCGGCAGCGCCGGTTTTGGATAAAGCCCGCGACCAACAACGGAGCATACTTGCCATGAGAAGCGGACGGTTGATGGGGATACTCTTGATCGGTGGCGGCCTGGCTCTGGCGCTAATCGGAGTTCTGTGGCTCATCACGAGCGTCAGCGGCGGCCGATTGCAGGTGACAGGGGCGGTTCTGGGAGGCGGCTTTCTGGCCATCGTCATCCTGCCTCTGATCGGGGGGGGGATCTTCCTGCTGATCCGCAGCGGCCGTGAGGCGGCGGAAGACGCCCAACGCATGGAGCTACGACGCATCCTGGACGCGGTCAAGAGCCGGGGACAGATGCCGATCAGCGATCTGGTGCTTGAGCTCGGCTCAAGCCGTGACCAGGTGCAGAAGGAAATTCACTCGTTGGTGGGGATGGGGCTTTTCGCCGGCTTCATCAATTGGGATGAGGGGGTCCTTTACTCCCAGGATGCTTCGGCGTTGCGTGAGCTGGACAAGTGCAAGAACTGTGGGGGACAGCTCAAGCTCGTTGGCAAAGGCGTCGTGACGTGCCCGTATTGTGGAACAGAGTACTTCTTGAACTGATTTCGCATTTCCTGTGTGAGCCAAGGGCAGCCCTCAGGGCTGCCCTTGAGATTCTGGGGATCGGTCGAAGCGTGCCAGGGGGTGAATTGGTCTCAGCGATGTGTGAGGGGGCCTATAATGAGGTTGCCCGTACTCAGCCTCACATCAGTCGCCCGGGCAGAGGAGAAACGTATGTCCAATAAAGTGATCCGGGGAGGCACCCTGATCACCGCCGAGGAGACGTTCAAGGCAGACATCCTGATTGAAGACGCGCACATCGCCGCCATCGGCGAGAGCTTTGGGGGGGTGGATGCCGAACCCGTCGACGCGTCCGGAAAACTGGTCCTTCCCGGAGGCATCGACCCCCACACCCACTTCAACCTGCCGATGTTCGACACGGTGTCATCCGACGATCATTACACGGGACACAAAGCCGCCGCCTTCGGTGGGACCACCACGGCGCTGGATTTTGTGCCCCAGCTCGATGACGGGTCTCTCCGAGCCGGGGTCGATGCCTGGCACGAGCGGGCAGACCACCTAGCGGCCATCGATTTTGGGTTCCACGCCAACATCACTCGCCTGGACCAGGCCGTGCTGGACGAGATCCCATCCCTGATCGATGAGGGAATCACGACGCTGAAGGTGTTCACCGCCTACAACGGCCGGCTCCGGCTGCAAGATGGCGAGATCTTCCAGGTGATGCGCCAAGGTGCCTCAAATGGCATGCTCACCATACTCCACGGCGAGAATGGTGATGTGATCGAGGTGCTGGTGCAAGAGGCCCTGGCGGCCGGTCACACTTCGGCCGCATTCCATGCCCGGACGCGCCCCGCTTGGGGCGCGGTCGAGGCCTTCCTGCGGGCGGTCGCCCTGGCGGCCCAGGCAGGATCTCCTCTGTATGTGGTTCATATGAATACGGCCGGGGAGGTCGACCAGCTAGCCTATGCCCGAGACAAGGGTCTGCCCGTAATGGGGGAAACTTGCCCTCAGTACCTGTTCTTCAGTGACGATCTGCTCGCTCGACCCGACGGGGCCAAATGGGTATGCTCGCCGCCGCTGCGCACGCCGGACGATCAGCGTCGACTCTGGCATGGCCTCACAAACAATTTCATCCAAACGGTGGGCACCGACCACTGCCCGTTCTTCTGGGACGGCACCCAGCCGATCATGTACGAAGGTGAACCTGTAGCCATCCCAGGCAAGGAACTAGGCGCCGATGATTTCACCAAGATTCCCAATGGCCTTCCCGGGGTGGGCGACCGGCTACCGATCTTGTGGTCATATGGCGTGGGGCAGGGGCGCCTGACCCCCAATCAGTTCGTGGCGCTCACCAGCACGAATCCGGCCAAGATCTTCGGCCTGTACCCACGCAAGGGTGGGCTGGTGCCGGGAGCGGATGCCGATATTGCCATCTGGGATCCTGAGCGACGGCTGACCTACGGGGTGGCCCACGCCAAACACCGCACAGACTACAACTTGTACGAAGGCTGGGAACTTCAGGGGTTTCCGGAGAGGGTGTTTCTGCGTGGGGAGATGATTGTCGATGGTGACCGTTGGCTCGGCAAGCCTGGCATGGGGCGCTATCAACATCGGCTGCCCGATGCTGCCGTCCTCTAGTATGGTGCCCAAGAGCAGGGGTAGTTGGGCTGGGTTTGTTGACGTCAAGTCGGCGTGCTAGAATGGCGTGTGTTGCGGATTCATCCCTCAGAATTGCCCTGGCGGCGTACCTGGTACCACAAGGCCAACGGTTGAATTCGCAGTCCAGCCCCGACGAGGGCGCCCTACACGCATCATCACGTGCCCGGGGCAAAACCGGGCACGGGCACGAGGCCCGGATTGCTGAAAGCGCACAGTCTGCCACGACGACCGTTGGTGGGGGGAGAATGACCCCCTTCGTCTTCGCCAATCTTTCGCAGCCCTCCGTTCAGACGTCCACCCAACGAATTGAACCCTTTTCCAAGGCGAGGCCCCTTCACTTGGGGTACCGCCTCGGTCATGAACGCACGAGATCCAGGAGTCGATAATGCTGATCACTCATGCCCGCTTGGTCACCTGGGACGAGCCCAACCAAATCCTCGACGACCACGCGTTATTTGTGAAAAATGGCACAATCAGTGCCATAGGGCCTACCGCTGAAATACTCCAGGCGCATCCTGATGAAGACACACTGGACGCGCGTGGGCAGTGGCTGATGCCTGGCAATATCTGCGCTCACACGCACTTCTACGGGGCCTTCGCCCGTGGGATGGCCATTCCCGGTCGCCCGCCGCGTGACTTCCCGGACGTGCTTCGAAAGCTTTGGTGGCCGCTGGATAAGTCGCTGGAGAAAGAAGATGTGCGCTATTCGGCGCTGGTATGTCTGGTGGACGCCATTCGCCATGGCACCACGACGCTGATCGATCATCATGCCTCCACCAACGCCATAGGTGGCTCGCTTGACACGATCGCGGATGCTGTCGATCGTTCGGGATTGCGGGCCGTCCTATGCTACGAAGTCACTGATCGAGACGGCGAGGGCAAATCCGCCGCTGGGCGAGACGAAAACGTACGCTTCATTGAGCGTTGTGCTGCCGGGCCGGTTGCAGGGGGGCGCGTGGCGGCTGCCTTCGGCCTGCATGCTAGCCTGACCTTGTCTGACGAGACATTGGATTCCTGCCGAAAGGTCGCCCCCGCCGGTTCGGCTTTTCACATCCACATCGCCGAGCACGAGGCCGATGAGTACGACAGCCTGCAGAAGTCGGGTTTGCGCATCGTCGACCGGCTGCTTGAACACGATATTCTTGACGATCGATCGATCGTGGCGCATGCCATTCACGTCGATGGTCGCGAAATGGAATTGTTGGCGGAGACCGGAAGCTGGGTTAGCCATCAACCGCGTTCCAACATGAACAACGGCGTCGGCGTAGCGGATGTCGACTCACTGCTGCGGATGGGCGTACGCGTCTGCTTGGGCAACGATGGGTTTTCGAACGCCATGTGGGAGGAGTGGAAGACGGCCTACTTGCTGCACAAAGTCTGGCACCGCGATCCCCGTCGCATGCCGGCTGACAAGCTGGCGGAAATGGCTGTGGTCAACAACGCTGCGCTGGCCGGAGGCTTCTTCCCCGGCGCGCCGCTTGGCGTCATCCAGCTCGGTGCCAGGGCGGATCTGATCCTGGTGGACTACTACCCGACCACACCGGTCCATGAGGGGAATCTCCCTTGGCACATTGTGTTTGGTTTCCATGAATCCATGGTGACCGCCACGATGGTCGATGGCCGACTGCTCATGCGGGACCGAGAGCTGCTGACCCTGGACGAGGCCGAGATCACGGCCAAGGCACGCGAGCGTGTCCCTGCCGTTTGGGAGCGCTACAACAAAAACGTACCGCCCGACTGAGCCGTTGGGCGGGATCTGGAGGCGACATGAGTGAAGATCGTTTGATTCTGACCCTGGCAATATTGGGAGGCACCGGGCAATCGGGCCCGGCGCTGGCAGGCCGCTGGGCCAAGGCTGGCTACCAGGTCTTGATTGGTTCGCGACAGGCTGAGAAAGCCGAAGGCGTGGCGGCCGAACTCAACCAGGAACTCGGGCTGGAGACCATTCGGGGAATGGAGAATGCAGATGCGGCACGCCAGGCTGATATCGCGGTGCTCACCGTGGACTACACGGCCCATGACGCCGCGCTTGAGAGCCTGAAGGACGCTCTGCAGGGCAAGATTCTTGTGGATACGACAGCCCGGGTTGATTTTCGCGATGCCCAGCCGCCGGAGCCACCATCTGCGGCTCGCACAGCCCAGGAAATCCTGGGGGATGGCGTTCGTGTTGTGGCGGGCTTCCAAACCGCGCCGGCGTTCGTATTGAAGAAGAATCCCGATCAGCCGGTCGATGTGGATGTGCTGATCTGCGCCGACGATGAGGCGGCGGCTGAAGAAGTCATCAAACTGGCTGAGGGGGCCGGAATGAACGGCTACTACGCAGGCGGCCTTGACAACGCTGTGGTCGTCGAGGGTCTGACGGCCGTGATCATTCGCATGAACAAGCACTACAAATCCCTGCGTGGATCGATCAAGGTGGTGGGACTGAAGAAGTGACGGCCCCACATCAACTCACACTCACGGCCCTCCCCGATGTGCCGCTGGTGCAGCCCGGGGATGACTTGGCGAATCTCGTGCAAACGGCGCTGGAGGCTGGCGGCATTTCCCTTCAGTCCGGTGATGTCCTCGTGGTCGCCCAAAAAGTGGTCTCCAAGGCCGAGGGGCGTCTGGTGTGCCTCAACGATGTGCGTCCCTCTTCCCGGGCCGTGGCCCTAGGGAACGACATCGGCAAGGATCCCCGTCTGGTGGAAGTGATCTTGGGGGAAAGCTCCGAGATCGTCAGGTCCCGCCCTGGATTGTTGGTCGTTGAGCACCGCTTGGGGTTCGTCAGCGCCAATGCCGGAGTGGACCATTCCAATGTGGCTGCCGAGCCAGGCAGGGAGGCGGAGCCGTGGGTCCTGCTTCTTCCCGTAGATCCGGATGCCTCTGCCCGGCGCCTCGGAGAAGCGCTCGAAGAGAGCACTGGCGCCGAGATCGCCGTCCTGATCATCGATTCCCATGGGCGCGCTTGGCGGATGGGAACGGTGGGCGTAGCGATTGGGGTTTTTCGCTTCCCCGCGCTGTTGGACCTGAGGGGGCGGCCGGATCTTTTCGGCGAGCCGCTCAAGATCACCGAGGTGGGTCTGGCGGATGAAATTGCGGCTGCTGCTTCGGCGCTCATGGGGCAGGCGGACGAGGGACGGCCGTTCGTGCATGTGCGGGGCCTCCCCTATCCTTTGAGAGACGGCTCTCTGGCTGAGCTCCTGCGACCCAAGTCACAGGATCTGTTCCGATAGGGGAGACAAAGGGGTGATTCAGGTCGAGGCGGCAATCCGTTAGAATAGGATATGCCGGTGCGCATGAGGGCCGGCGCTATTGTGGACGGGCTGCCGCCCACCTTGATTACAAGTTGGTTTCGGAGGTTTTCGCAAGTATGGATTTTCCAGATTCCGTTCAGGATCTGCTGTCATTTGACACCAAGGCGTTCGCCGTGTTGGCGACAGTCATGCCCGATGGACGCCCGCAGGCGACACCGGTTTGGTTTGATGTCAAGGAGAGTGATTTCAGGGTGAACACGGCTCGCGGGTGGGTCAAAGACCTGAACATGCGTGAACGCAGCGCCGTCGCCCTGACTATTCTCGATCCTAACGATCCGTACCGTTACCTTCAGGTGCAGGGCGATGTCGTGGCACAAACAGAGGAAGATGCGAAGGCCCATCTTGACCATCTGGCTCTGAAATACCACGGGGTCGAGGGCTATCCGGGCTCGACCGAAGGACAAACCCGGGTCATCTACACGATCAAGGCGAATTCTTTCTTCACCAACAGGTGACCGAAACGCAGAAAGCATACCAGGAGCTTGTCGAAACCCGGCGCTCCATCCGCAAGTTCACCGGCCAGCCGGTAACCCGGGCGGCCCTGCAGCGGCTCCTGGAAGCCGCCTGCATGGCCCCGTCGGCCCACAATCGGCAGCCTTGGCGTTTCGTCGTGCTGCAAGACCATGAACTCCGCGAGCGGCTGATTTCGGACATGTCGGAACCATTTCGGGCTGATCTTGCCAGAGATGGGATGCCTGAAGACGAGATCGAACGGGTTGTGGCGCGCGGTCGGGATCGAATGTTGGGCGCAGCCGCTGTGGTATTGCTTTTCCTCACCATGGAAGGGATGGATAGCTTTGCGGACAGCGTCAGACAAGCTGCCGAGCATACCATGGCCGTCCAGAGCGTGGCCCTGGCGGCTGGCCAGATGCTGTTGGCTGCCCACGCCGAGGGGCTTGGTGCATGCTGGGTGTGCTCGCCATTGTTCACCCCCACGATTGTGCGTCGAGTTTTGGACATTCCGGCTTCCTGGGAGGCGCAAGGCATGATCGTGCTGGGTTATCCGGATGAACAAGGGCGGGATCGAGGCCGCAGAGCGCTCCATGAGATCGTTCTGTGGCGTTGAATGTGACAGCCCTGGCTGGGGGCGTGGGTGGGGCCAAACTACTGGATGGCCTGGCGGCTGTGCTTCCGCCCGGATGCCTGACGGCGGTGGTTAACACGGGGGATGATTTCGACCACCTGGGGCTGCGCATCTGCCCCGATCTGGATACGGTCCTGTATACGCTGGGCGGAATCGCGAATCCCAAGACAGGTTGGGGGCGGGTGGACGAAAGCTGGAACTTCATGGCCAGCGTGAGGGCCTACGGTGGGGCCGACTGGTTTCAATTGGGGGACAAGGACGTAGCGCTGCACGTCCTCCGGACTCAGGCACTATCCCAGGGGACGGCGTTGAGTGATTTCATGCAGCGAATGTCGCTGGCCTTGGGTGTGGTCGTCCCCATCCTGCCGATGAGCGATGACCCGGTGCCGACAGTAGTTGAAACCGACGAGGGTGATCTCCCTTTCCAGACCTACTTTGTGGCCCGAGGTTGCGAGCCCAGAGTGAAGGGTTTTCGTTTTGAAGGCGCTTCCAGGGCGAGACCTGCGTCCGGCGTGTTGGGCTCGCTGTTGCAGGCGGACCTGATTGTGTTGTGCCCCTCCAATCCGTGGGTAAGCCTGGATCCCATCCTGGCGGTTCCAGGTGTGCGCGAAGCTGTCTCCTCCCGACCTGTGGTCGGCGTCTCTCCCATTGTGGGGGGGCGTGCCCTTAAAGGGCCCGCCGCCAAAATGTTCCAGGAGCTCGGGTTGAAGGCTGAAGCCGTGGCCGTCGCCGAGCATTTCAAAGACTTGCTGGATGGGTTTGTGATCGACAATCAAGACGAGGATCAGGCCGAGTCGATCCGAAACTTGGGGATACAGACGCTCGTGACGACCACCGTGATGCTCGATAGTGCGGCACGGGCGTCGCTGGCCGAAGACGTGTTAGACCTGGGCAGCACCTTGGTGAAAATGGAGACAATCCCGTGACACTTTGGGCCATTGTGCCTGTCAAACCGCTGCGTCGCTCGAAATCCCGGCTTTCCGGGGTGCTCTCGGTAGAAGAGCGGGCTCTTCTAAGCCAAGAGCTTCTCACCCACACCTTGGATGTGCTCCGAGAGGTGCCGGACGTCGAACACACGCTGGTCATCAGCCGAGATTCGATGGCGCTCTCCGTGGCCCGCGAATACGGTGCACGGACGGTCCAGGAAAACGGAACTCCCGAACTCAACCGCGCCTTGATCCGGGCGACTTTGGTGGCGCGTGGCTATGGCGTATCTCGTGTACTCATCCTGCCAGCGGACCTTCCCCTTATTTCGCGCGAAGATGTAGAGCGGTTGGTCTCCCTCGCTCACGACCCGCCGGTGGTCGTCGTGGCTCCGGATCGACACGGCACTGGGACGAATGCCCTGCTGTCGGCGCCGCCTGGTTTGATAGAATATGATTTCGGGCCGAACAGTCTCTCCAGACACGTTGCTCGGACCAAGGCTTCGGGGGCAAGGCTGGAAGTCTGCGAACTGCCATCACTCGCCCTTGATGTGGATTTGCCTGAGGACCTTGAAATCCTCAGATCAGAGCAGGGTCAACCGATCAAAGCCGCCGAGGAGATCTCAGGAACATGAAGCGAGTGGCACTCTACCTTCAAGACGCACACGACCTGCGCGATGGTTTGGACTACGTACGCTACGCAGAAGAGAAAGGGTTTGAGGCCGTCTGGCAGGCCGAATCCCGCCTGGTGCGGGACGCCATCGTTCCGATGGCAGCCTACGCAGCTGTCACCGAGAAGATCAAAGTCGGCTCGGGCGTGATCAACAATTGGACCCGTAACATTGGCCTTCTCGCATCCACTTTCCTGACCCTGGACGACTTGGCGCCAAATCGTGTGATTTGTGGCATCGGTGCTTGGTGGGATCCGTTGGCACAAAACGTTGGCATCGAGCGCAGGAAACCTCTGACAGCGATGAGAGAGACCGTTGAAGTGCTGCGCAGGCTGCTCAATATGGAGCGCGTGACTTTTCATGGCGAGTTTCACCATGTGGAGGGCATTGAGCTGGACGTTGTCCATGGGCGCCGTGAACCGCGCAACGTGCCAATCTACATAGGGGCTACCGGCCCAAAGATGATGGAGTTGGCTGGCGAAATCGCCGATGGCGTGGTGATGAACTACTGCGTTCCCCCTGCCTACAATGATCCTGCTATGGAGCAGCTTGAGGCAGGTGCAGCGAAGGCAGGCCGTACGCTGGACAGCATCGATCGACCCCAGCTGGTGGTGGCCTCGGTGGACAATGATCGGGCGAAGGCGCTCGATACAAGCCGGGAGTTGCTCACTCAATACCTCGCCCAGCAGCCTCATATTGCCAAGGCCAGTGGCGTATCGCAGGACGTGGTCGACAATATACAGGCAATCCTAGGCTGGCCGGCGACCCACGAACAGATCCAGCAGGCCAAGCACCTCGTTCCAGACGACCTGGTCGAAAGGATCACGGCCTCGGGAACGCCGGAGGATGCCCGACGCAAGGTCCAGGAGTACATTGATCACGGCTGCACTTGCCCGATCCTGTACCCCGTTGGTGGCAGCGTTGAGCTTCTGGTCGATACTTTCAGCCCGTCTGCTTGACCGGGGTGGCATGCGCCCATCGCCGCCCTCAACTCGAATTAGAGGGTGAATGATGGCTATACAACCCGAGTCGCACGGCGAACACGGCGGGTCTGTGAAGCAGCCGAACTCCCGCAACTGCTTCGCCTGCGGTCTTGAGAATCCATTTGGGCTGGGGCTGACGTTCTACGAACTCGGCCCAGACCGTCTAGAGTCCCACTACACTGTTCCTGCGCATTACGAGGGATATCCCGGCGTGGTCCACGGCGGCATTATCGCATCCATGTTGGATGAGATGGTCAGCCGGGCGGCTATGATCGGCCAGCACAACCGTTTCATGATGACCGCCAAACTGGAGATCCGCTACCGCAAGCCCGTCCCTACCGGCGAAGAACTGCACCTTCAGGCCCAGTTGACACGGCCAGCCGGCAGGGTGGCCACTGCCAAAGCCCAAATCCTCCTTCCTGATGGGACCGTGGCGGCGGAGGCGGAAGCGACCCTGTCGCCGATGCCCGGGGGCCCAAAAGATGAGTCCATGCTCGACTCCTTAGGGTGGAGGTTGTATCCTGATAATCCGACCGAGGAATCGGAAGGCTGAGCCGCCGGGGAAGTGCAGACCTGAATGGTGTACCGGCCTTGCGAGGCGGATAGAAGCATGAACAAAACATACGTCGTTGGTCATGTGAACCCAGACACAGATGCGATCGCATCTGCTGTCGGGTATGCGTGGCTCTTGAACGCCGGAAACGGGGATCAAGTGCTGGCGGCACGAGCGGGCAACATCAATCGTCAGACGGCCTGGGTTCTGGATCGCCTCGGCCTCGAAGCTCCCGAGTTGCTGGCGGATGCATCCCCCAGATTCGGAGACGTTGCCAGGCGATTGGATAGTGTCCTCCCCAGCCAGCCGCTGAGGGAAGCCTGGGCCATCGCCGGTCGGACCGGTTTCGCCGCTCCCGTGGTCGATGCCGATGGCATGCCCTACGGTTTGATCACCGCTTTCAGCCTGTTTCGCCACCTCAGCCAGCTCGTGGGAGATCGCCCAGAGCAGCCTCAACAAAAGCTGGCCGAGATCTTCAACCAACCAAGCGATGCTGCGGCGGACAAAGGCGTCCCCAAATTTCACGCCAGTTGGCGGATCAGGGACCTCCTACCCCGGATTCTGCGCGAGGAGCGCAATGAGTTCTGGGTCATCAATGAGAGCGGCGGCTACCAGGGGGTCTGCCGCCAGCGAGACCTTCTCAATCCGCCGCGTATGCGTATCATCCTGGTTGACCACAATGAAGCCAAGCAATCGGTCCGTTCTCTGAATGAGGCCGAACTGATCGAAGTCGTTGATCACCATCGGCTGGACAACCCGGCCACTCGAGCGCCGATTCGATTCTGGGTTGAGCCAGTGGGTAGCACCAGCACCCTGGTCACGGAGCGCATTCAGGAATCGGGCCTGAGCGCGCCTCCGCCGCAAGCCGGCCTTCTGCTGGCCGGGATGCTATCCGACACGTTGATTCTGGCATCACCCACCACCACCGACCGTGATCGCCGGACCGCGGAGGTTTTGGCACGTTGGGCATTTGTCGGCGGCGGCCCGCTGGCAGGTGAGACAGTTGACAGCTTCGGACGAGAGCTCCTTCAGGCCGGGGCAGGCCTGGTGTCACGTGACCCAGATTCGGTCGTCGACGGCGACCTGAAGGTCTATGAGGAGGGTCGGCAGAAATTCGCCATCTCCCAAGTCGAGGTCACCGATCACCTGGAACTGGCTGATCACCTCGAAGGCCTGCGGAGCGCCCTGGAAACCTTGCGAAAGGAACATGGCCTGGATTTCGCCATGCTGATGATCACCGACGTGGTCGCCGGCTCAAGCCGCTTGGTGCTTCAATCGGCACCGCCGGCGTTGGACGAGCTTCCTTTCCCCCATCTGCCGGACGGCACGCTGGACGCCAAAGGGGTTGTCTCACGTAAGAAACAGCTGCTACCGACGGTGTTGGCCTTGCTCGAGGGATAGATGAGCATCTACTCTCGCCTGGCGGCATTGGAAGCCCAAGGAAGAGAAGCCGTTCTGGTCACTGTGGTGGCGGCTCGCGGCTCAGTTCCCCGGCACGAAGGAAGCAAGATGCTCGTCCTACCCGACGGGTCGATCGAGGGCACCATCGGCGGTGGGGAGATGGAACATCGAGTTATCACGGAGGCGCTGGCAGCCCTCAAAGATGGCCATCTGCGAGTCAAGGAGTATGTCTTCCAAGACCCATCGCATGGTGACGTCGGGGTTTGTGGAGGAGAAATCCAAGTGGTGATCGAACCGGTCAAACCCATGCCAAGTTTGCTCGTGATCGGGGCAGGACATGTGGGCAATGCGGCTGCCCACCTCGGAAAGTGGTTGGGATTCGAAGTGACGGTTGTGGATGACCGACCAGAATTCGTTGAATCCGACGAGGTGCCGGACGTGGACCGCGTGATAGTCTGCCCAATGAAAGATGTCACCGACCGCATAGATGTTCATTCCCAGACCTATGTCCTGCTGACAACCCGGAGCGTCGATTTGGATGTTGAGTGCTTACCAAAGCTCCTTGCCACTCCGGCTGCCTACATCGGCGTGATCGGGTCCAGACGCCGATGGGAGACCACGTTTGTGCAGCTTAGGCAGGCGGGATTTCCCGAAGATCAGATATCGCGTGTGACCTCTCCTATGGGATTAGAATTGAACGCTGAAACACCGGAAGAAATCGCAGTTAGCGTGCTTGGGCAGGTGATCATGTTGCGCCGAGGAGGATCGGGAGATTCGATGGCGCACATGCCCGCCCAACGCCGCAGCAAGGGAGCCGAGTCGGAATGAATCTGTGGGACCGCTACCTCACCCCAACCAGCCTGGATGAGGCGATCCAGGCTCTTCACGCTAACCAGGGTAACGCCCGAATCGTGGCCGGTGCGACCGACCTGATCTTGGAGCTTGAACGCGGCCAGCGCCCGAACGTGACCACATTGATTGACATCACCAGGATTCCGGGACTGGACATGATCCGGCAGGATGATGATGGTGTGGTCCACATGGGTCCGCTGGTGACGCACAATCACTGTGCGACATCTGCCCTGATCGTTGATCGAGCCTATGCACTGGCGCGAGCTTGCTGGGAAGTCGGGGCGCCCCAGATCCGCAACCGGGGCACCGTGGCCGGCAATCTAATCACCGCCTCGCCGGCCAACGACTCCATTCCGCCGTTGATGGCGCTCGGCGCAAAGGTTCTCCTTCGTTCAGGAGCGGCCGAACGGCTTGTCCCCCTGGCAGATTTCTATGAAGGGGTGCGGAAGACCTTGATGCGACCGGACGAGATGCTGGTGGACATTTCGTTTTCCCTCCCGGACTCAGAATCTCGCAGCACCTTTCTCAAGCTCGGATTGCGCCGGGCGCAAGCAATCTCAATCGTCAACACCGCCGTGGTGCTTGAGATGGACGGCCAGATCGTCGATCGGGCGAGCATAGCCTTGGGTTCTGTTGCCCCAACGATCGTGAATGCCGAAGCGGCAGAAGCCTTGCTCAAAGGCGTTTCGCTAACCCCGGAAACCATCGAGCAGGTAGCCAAAGCCGCCCAGGATGCTGCCCATCCGATTGACGACGTGCGCGGGAGCCGTGCCTACCGTGCGGGAATGGTCAAGACCATCGTTGGCCGTGCACTTCGCAGCCTGGCAGCTGGGGACGAGCGTCAAGGGTACCCTGAACACCCCGTGACCTTGTGGGGTCCTGCCGAGTACCACTGGAGCCGGGAGCTCGAAGCGGTGGAGGAGCATGATGCCCATCGTTCTATTCATGCGACCATCAACGGTAAGCAGTATGTGTTTGAAACTGGTCAGGGCAAGACGCTCCTACGTCTCTTACGTGAAGAAGGCGAACTGATCGGCACCAAGGAGGGCTGCGCCGAGGGCGAGTGTGGTGCATGCACCGTCTTCCTGGATGGTATGGCGGTCATGGCATGCATGGTGCCTGCACCAAGAGCCCACGGCGCAGACATTGTGACCGTTGAAGGTCTGGCACACGGCGATCAGCTTCATCCCATTCAGCAGGCGTTTCTGGATCAGGGTGCGGTGCAGTGCGGTTACTGTACGCCGGGGTTTTTGATGTCGGGAGCCAAGCTCTTGGAGGAGCGCCAGCAACCGACACGATGGGATGTTCAGCAGTCGATCACCGGAAATCTCTGTCGTTGCACCGGCTACTACAAGATTGTTGACGCCGTCGAACAGGCGGCGAGGGAAGGCGACCGATCGCTCCGTTCGGCGGCTGATTGATCTGAGCGGAGCCAGCTCTATGGCTTGGGCCGGAAGACGGCCCGAAGGGACAGCTTATGGGACGCGAAACCTATCGCTATCGACAGCTTGACAAAGAGCGGGAAGAACGCCGTCGGATGAATCCAATCTGGCGCGGCGTGGGCTGCCTCATGATGGTAGCTTTTGCAGTGGCGGGCTACGCGTTTTCAGGCTGGTTCCTGGCCGCCAACGCTCGCAATGGCTGGGTTTACATCCCGCCCGAGGCTGTACAGCCTCCATTCTTGCCTTCCTCGCTACCCTACGGAATGACGCCCCGGCTTGTGGTCGGGTTTCTGTTCCTGCTCTTGGGCTTTGGTTTGGTGAGCTTTGTGTATGCCATCATGTTCCCGATCAGGCCAAGTGAGACTGACGCCCCCACCCCCAAACGCAGGAAGCAAAAGCGCGGCGTCTACCGCAGCAGAGGGCGCTAGGCCGACATGGATCGGACAGTTCCCCGCACTGGCTCGGAGGAAATCGAGCTCTACATCCGAACTTACTATTCCCTGCTGCGATCAACAGCCGATGTAGAGATCCGCACGTTGGAAGAAGTTCACGCCAGCATGGGTTCGCCACTCCATTCAGGAGCGCGCGCCGCGCTGCCTGATTTCTCGGCCTTCATCTACAGCTCACTTCGCCTTCCACTGTGCATGGCCAAGGTAGACAGGGTGATCCTCGGCCAGAGCCAGGACGTGTTCCGTTTGAAAGGTATTGGGGACGTGGAGGCGTGGACGCCGGCGGCGGCTAGAGCGCGGCGCCGGTTGAGCTACTTCAACGGTGAGGACACACTCGCCTGCTACATCGCCAGCCGGTCTGACATCGACGATATCATCCCGCTGCTGACTTCTTTTCAGATTGAGTGGAACAAACTCCACCGTTTGATGGCGGGTGGGCAGGTGCGCAGCTATCTGGCCCAAGCGGAGGACGGCGATGATGATGTGGCAGTATTTGCCCAAGGACTGGGCGTGGACGCGGAAGAGTTGGTGCGCCTGCGGAGGGTGTGGGGAGAGGCTTTCTGGCCCCTCATGCGAGCGATAGCAGAGAGCGGGAAGCGCCTGAAGGTGCGTCTCCTTTCGAGCTCTTTGAACGAATACCGGCGGGCCACCCAGTTGTGGTGGGAACGAGTCGAGGAGTTGGAGCCGACATTGCTCAACCGGCCGGTCTACTTCGTCTCCAGCAACACGCACAGTCTGGCAAACTTGGTCTCCGGCTTTGCGCTGCGCCATGAAGATGAATTGATCCGCTTTGTAGATGACACGGGCCAGCCCGACTTGCAGGCGGAGTGGCAGGGGATCGAGGCAGAGCAAGTGCGCTCCAGCCGCGAGAATTTCCTCTACTACGCATTCAAACGATACCTGGACTCAGATGACCCCTTCGGACTGGTGGCCGGTCTGGCGGATGACGAACGAAAATCTGGCATCCTTCGCGTTCCCAGCGAGCACAGCTTCGATCTCGAGGCCCAGGTCTTCAACTTGTCTGAAATTCAACCCGGTTGGGTTGATCCGAGATTGGCTGATGAAGAACTAGATCTGCTCAAGCAAAGCGACGCCTTGGTTGTGAATATTGACTACCCACTTGGGATGGCGGCCTACCTCGTGCTGGCCTATGTCGCCACAAGGGTGGGTGAGCTGCGAGGTGTCTACGTTTTGGGCAAAGCGGCCACTCTGAACGCCATCGTGGGGGACGTAATGATCCCTCAGGTGATCTACGATGAACAGTCACAAAACACCTACCTGTTTGAGAATTGCTTCAAGGCTTCCGATGTCGATCAGGAGCTGATGTATGGGACCGTACTCGACAATCAGAAGGCCGTCAGCGTCCGGGGGACCTTCTTGCAGACACCCAAGTACATAGATGTCTTCTATCGCGAAGGCTACACCGACATCGAGATGGAAGCCGGTCCCTATCTTTCGGCGATCTACGAACTTGCTCGACCCAAACGCTATCCCGACAATGAAATTGTCAACCTGCACGAGCTTCCCTTCGAGTTGGGCATTCTGCACTACGCCTCGGATACCCCGTTGAGCAAAGGGCGCAACCTCGGTGCCGGGACGCTTTCGTACTACGGAATGGATCCAACCTATGCCACCAGCCTGGCCGTCCTGAGACGCATTCTTCGATCTGAAATCAGACGTCTAGGGCCCCGTCGGGCTCAGAAGAGCGAGACGGCGGCATCGACACAGCTATGAAATGAGGTCAGACGCATGCCCGTGATCGGTCAATCCCTCCAGCGGTTGGACGCCAAGGATAAGGTCATCGGAAAAGCCCTCTATCCTGGCGACATCAATCGCCCCAACCAGGCCATGGCGAAGATTCTTTTCGCTGGCCGGCCCCACGCCCGAATCACACGACTGGATACAACCAAGGCAGAATCCATGCCGGGCGTCGTCGCCGTGTTTACTGCCAAAGACGTGCCGGTCAACGAATACGGCCTGATCATGCCCGACCAACCCGTCCTTTGTGGGCCGGGTTCGAGCAAGGCAGACGCCGACCATGTGCGCTTTGTTGGCGATCAAGTTGCCTTGGTTGTCGCTGAATCTGAAGCCCAAGCCGAGGCGGCAGCTAAGGAAATCGAGGTCGAGTACGAAGACCTTCCGGTGCTCACCGACCCCCTCAAGGCACGGGCTGACGGTGCCTTCCAGATCCATCCCGATCGAGAGCACAACATCTTCTGTGACTATCACATCCGGCATGGCGACGTCGCCTCCGCCTTTGAACAGGCGGATATCATCGTCGAAGGTGAGTACCGCACTCCGGCCCAAGAACACGCGTTCCTTCAACCCGAAGCAGGCCTTGCTTACATCGATGAAGAGGGGCGGGTTACGGTAGAGGTTGGGGGCCAATGGACGCATGAGGACCGAGAGCAGATCGCCCATGCTCTTGATCTCCCCGAAGAACAAGTCCGGATCGTCTATCCTGCCATCGGCGGCGCCTTCGGCGGGCGGGAGGACATGTCGATCCAGATCGTGCTCGCGCTGGCGGCCTGGAGGCTTCATCAGATGGGGATCGAGCGACCGGTGAAGATAATCTGGTCCCGAGAAGAGTCAATCATTGGGCACCACAAACGGCACCCCTTCGTCATACGAGCGAAGTGGGGAGCGACCAAGGACGGTAAGATCGTGGCGGCCGAGATGGAGGTCGTTCAGGATGGCGGTGCCTATGCCTATACCTCCACCAAAGTCTTGGGCAATGCCACATTGATGTGCAGCGGACCCTACGAGATCCCGAACGTCAAGGTCGACGCCTACAGCGTCTACACCAACAACATCCCCGGCGGCGCATTTCGTGGCTTTGGTGCCCCCCAAGGCATTTTCGCTGCCGAAACCCAGATCTCGCGACTGGCCGAAGCTCTCGATATGGACCCGGTTGAGATCCGAATGCGCAATGCGCTGACCGAGACATCCATCCTTCCCGTGGGCACAAAGCTACCAGGGGGTGTCTCAATGTTAACCGTGATTCAGCGTTGTGCCGAGGAGGCTGGGTGGCGTCAGACGGACGAGGGCTGGAGAGCGCCATCCTCGGATTCGCTTGGAGAACCGTCCGACCCGCATCTCAAGCGGGGGATCGGGTTTGCCTGCGGCTACAAGAATGTCGGCTTCTCTTTTGGGGCGCCCGAGAGCTGCGAAGCGCGCGTCGAACTGCGGGGAGGCGGCGAGATTGAAGAGCTGTGGGTCCGCCATGCCGGTGCCGACGTGGGGCAGGGCTCGCACACCGCGATCGCCCAAATGGCCGCCGAAGCCGCCGGGGTACCGATCGAACGCGTAAGGTTGGAGATGTCCGATACCGCCTCTTCTGGCGATTCCGGCTCCGCTTCTGCTTCCCGTTTGACGTTCATGGCCGGCAACGCGGTCCAGGGCGCTGTCGAGGCAGCTTTGCAGCAGTGGGAGTCTGAAGAGCGGCCGGCCATCGGCCAATTCGTCTATCATCCCCCGAAGACGAGCATGCTCGATCCGAAGACGGGAGAGTCAATGCCCAACTTCGCCTACGGCTACGTGGCCGAGGCCGCCACGGTGGATGTGGACACTGAGACGGGGCAGATGCACGTTTTGAACGTGGTTTGTGCCGACGACGTGGGCAAAGCCATCAACCCCGAACAAGTCAAGGGCCAGATCGAAGGCGCAGTGGTCCAGGCAGCCGGCTACGGCATTCTGGAGAACTTCGTCCAGGAGGATGGCTACGTTCAATCCGCCCATTTCTCGACCTACCTGATCCCCGGCATTCTTGACATTCCTGACACGGTCAAGAGCGTCATCGTCGAGTATCCAGATCCTCGCGGCCCATGGGGGGCGCGCGGCATGGCCGAAATGCCGTTCATTCCCTTGGCGGCAGCCCTGACGGCGGCGGTGTACAACGCGATTGGAGTCTGGTTCCACGCATTCCCACTCACTCCCGAGAGGGTGCTTTCGGGCATTCGGCCCTTGAAGATCCAATGAGCGGCGCCGGCCCGCGGATCCTGATTCGTGGAGGAGGAGACCTGGCGACCGGTGTCGCCTACCGGCTGCATCACGCCGGCTTCGCCGTGGTGGTCGCTGAGACCGAAAAGCCGCTGGCCGTGCGGCGGTTGGTGGCGCTGGCCGAGGCGATTTACGCCGGGTCGGTTGAGATCGAAGGACTGCGCGGGGTCCGCGTTTCCGACGAAGGCGGAGTTCAGGCCGCGCTGGAGGCCGGCGAGATTCCGGTGATTGCCGACCCGGAAGCTCGGTCGCTGTCGAGCGGTGATTGGATCGCTCTTGTCGATGGCCGGATGCGAAAACGCCCCCCCGAACTTCCGCTCTCTGCCGCGCCTTTGGTCATCGGCCTGGGTCCCGGGTTCACGGCCGGCAAGGATTGCCATGCTGTAGTTGAAACGAACCGCGGGCACCATATGGGCCGTGTCTATTGGGATGGCTCGGCGGAAGCCGACACGGGGGTCCCCGAATCGGTGCATGGACATGATGTGGATCGTGTCTTGCGTGCTCCTGCCGAAGGCGTTCTGGTGTCGAGCGTGTCCTTGGGTGAGCAGGTTCATCGAGGAGAGATAATCGCCACTGTGGACGGCCATCAAGTGGCAGCTGCGTTCGATGGTGTTCTAAGGGGCCTGATCCACGATGGTCTGGCCGTGCACAAGGGCATGAAGATAGGCGATCTGGATCCGCGCGGCGAAACCAGCTACTGCACCCAAATTTCTGACAAGTCATTGGCTGTTGGAGGGGGCGTTCTGGAGGCCATGCTGTCGAGTTCGGAAATCCGGCGGCAGCTGGCGGCTTGAGTGCTGCTGTCCAAAGCGCTCCGAATCGCTGCCGGTACAACCATCGCCTTCACCGGGGCTGGGGGCAAGTCCGGCGCGCTGCGCAGGTTGGCCGGAGAAGCCTCGCCTGACATCCCCGTTCTCCTGACCACAACAACTCATCTGGGTCTCGAGCAGGCCGATTTGGCCGTTTCGCACATTGTGCTGACCGAGCAGCCCGACATGGGCCGAGTGCGAGAAGAGTTGGGCCGCACCGGCAGCCTGCTCGTCACCGGTCGGCACATGGAGGACGAATCCCGCTGGACCTCGCCTGGCGAAGCCAACCTGACCTTGCTTCACGATCTTGCCCAGCAGGCAGGGGCGGTGCTGGTGATTGAAGCCGACGGCGCGCGTGGCAAAGGCCTCAAGGCGCCGGCTGATCACGAGCCACTTGTGCCAAATTTCACAAATACACTTGTGCCCGTCGTGGGGGCATCCGTCTTTGGGTCCCCCCTCACTGCGGACTGGGTTCATCGCCCTGAGGTGGTTGCCCGGGTTCTTGGGGAGCCCCAGGAGGTGGATCTCACGCCGGAACGTGTTGCCAGACTGATTGGATCCTCGGATGGGGGGCTCAAAGGACGACCAGCGGGGGCCGAGGTGCGCGTTCTCATCAACCAGGTGGATGATTCGGCCCGCCGTGAGTCAGCCTTGGATTGCGCCCGGCGTCTGTTGTCGACCTCGGATGTGAACTCTGTCATTCTAGCGTCGCTGTCGGATACCGAACCGGTGCAGCAGGTGGTCGGGCAGACAGCCGGAGTCATCCTGGCTGCCGGCGGCTCCAAACGGTTGGGGCGCCCGAAGCTGCTCGAGCATTGGAAAGGGGAGCCGCTCGTTCGCTTTGCGGTGCAAGCCGCCCTGGAGGGGGGCCTGGCCCCGGTGGTTGTGGTGCTAGGCGATCACGCCCATGAGGTCAGGCGGGTGATTGAAGATCTCCCGGTGCGCTCGCTGGTCAATGAGCGCTGGGAGGTCGGGCAATCGTCGTCGATGCGCTTAGGGCTGGCCGCCATCCGGGCCCAAGCGGAAGCCGTCATGTTCTTGCTAGGGGATATGCCGCTGGTCGAGCCGGAGCTTGTCCGTTCAATCGTTGGGACCCATGCGTCCAGTCTGGCGCCGATTGTCCTACCACATGCGGCGGGGCAGCGCGGAAATCCGGTGCTCTTTGATCGATCCACCTTCGATGCCCTGGCTCAGGTCGAGGGGGACAAGGGAGGCCGGGCCATCTTCAATCAATTTGAGCCACAGATCGTGGAAGCTGATGCCCGAGAGTTTTTCGATCTGGACACCCAACAGGACCTGAATTGGCTGGAGGACCAATCATGAGCAAGATCAAGGGCGGGCGACAGAGACAGGCTCATTGCTGGGCAGATGGGGGTCAGGTATACTCCGGTCTCCGGCTTGAGCAGGTGCCGCGGAGGTTATCTTGGACGACTTGACCATCCTGATCGTGGACGATGAAGCGACAACGGCCGAGATGTTCAGCCTGATGCTGGAAAACGAGGGCTACAAGACCGCGGTAGTGCACGGCACCGGGACGGCGATCCGGGCCATTCAGCAGCATCGCCCCAGCCTGGTGCTGGTGGATGTGATGATGTCTGGGCTTTCTGGTCTTGAGCTCTGCAGGTTCATTCGCCGCGAGCCGGATCTGAGGGATCTTCCGGTAATCATTGCCTCTGCCATGAGCCAGCCCGAGGATGTGCAGGCCGGTCTGGATGCCGGAGCCAACGTCTACCTCATGAAGCCGATTTCCAAAGCTGATCTACTGGAAGGCCTGGAAGCCGCGCTCCGGTCGGCGGATAGTGCAGCGCGTTGACCGGCGTCGAATGCGGATGCTATAATCGCGTGCATCAGGAAGTCACACCTATGAAGCTGATATCGACGGCGCAGAACCCCAACGCGAATACGAATCCCCGGCGGCGGAAGGCGGGCGTCTCCGCAGAGTAATCTCGCGGGTGATGACCCCTCCGCCGCCCGAACGCGACAACTCGGGCGGCGCCTTTTTTTGATCGGGAGGCAGCATGTACAAATCCCATAACTGCGGAGAACTCACCGCCGAACACACCGGCGATCAAGTCGTTTTGGCCGGATGGGTTCACCGACGCCGGGATCATGGCGGCGTGACATTCCTTGACCTCAGGGACCGATCCGGCTTGGTTCAGGTGGTGGCAAATCCCGACCTCTCATCCTACGCCCATCAACACGCCGAACAGGTCCGGCCGGAATGGGTGATCCAGGTGACGGGCAAGGTCCGCCGTCGACCCGAGGGCAGTGAGAATCCCGACATGCCGACCGGGGAAATCGAGGTCGAAGCACACGAGTTGACCATTCTCAATCCCGCCAAAACGCCTCCCTTCCCGATCAATGAGGAGACCGAGGTCGACGAGACCGTTCGCCTCAAGTACCGCTACCTCGATTTGCGGCGAGAGCGACTTCAGCGGAACCTGGAACTTCGTCACCGGGTTGTTAAGTACATCCGGGACGCTCTTGATGCCCAGGGTTTTTGGGAGGTTGAGACCCCAATCCTGTTCAAGACCACGCCCGAAGGCGCACGTGACTATTTGGTGCCATCCCGGCTCTATCCGGGTGAGTTCTACGCCCTGCCGCAGTCTCCGCAGCAGCTCAAACAGCTGCTGATGGTGGCCGGGGTTGAGAAATACTTTCAGATCGCCCGCTGTTTTCGGGATGAGGACCAGCGTGGCGATCGCCAACCCGAATTCACCCAGCTGGATATCGAGATGTCTTTTGTGCGCCGGGAGGATATCCTGGATCTGATGGAACCCATCTACACGTCCTTGGTGGCAGAACTGGTGCCGCACAAGCGCCTGCTCGCATCCCCCTGGCCCCGATTGACGTATCCTGAGGTGATGAAGCGGTTTGGAAAGGACAATCCCGACCTACGCTTCGGTATGGAACTCATCGATCTGACCGACTTGGCTGAGTCGAGCGGTTTTAAGGTGTTTGAGAAGGTGGCGGCGGATGGTGGGCATGTGCGCTGCATCAACGCTCGCGGCTGCGGCGGCTACAGCCGGCGTCAGCTCGATGAGTTGACTGAGTATGTAGCACCGTTTGGTGCCAAGGGACTAGCCTACCTTGCCATCGACGAGCAGGGGCAGGAGCGCTCGTCCTTCGCAAAATTCCTCTCCGAAGTCACATTGGGCGAACTGCGCGCTCGGGCGGATCTCCAACCAGGCGACCTGCTCCTGTGCGTTGCCGATCAACCGAAGGTTGTTTTCGAATCTCTGGGGAGACTCCGTGAACACCTGGGAGATATCCTGGGGCTGCGGGACCCAGAGGTGCTGGCGTTCTGCTGGGTGATCGATTTCCCGCTCATGACTTGGAACGAGGGCGAGTCCAGATGGGATCCCAGCCAGCACCAATTCACCATGCCTCTTGAAGATGACATTGCCCTGCTCGATTCAGATCCGGGCGCGGTGCGAGGCTCCCAGTACGATATGATTCTGAACGGCAATGAGGTGGCGGGAGGCAGTATCCGCATTCACAATCGCCAGCTTCAGGAGAAGATCTTCCCGTTGATTGGGCAGAAGCTGGAAACGGCGCGTGAATTGTTCGGGCACATGTTGGAGGCCTTTGAGTACGGAGCGCCCCCACATGGCGGCATCGCTTCCGGCTTGGATCGTTTGGTCATGCTCTTGGCAGATGAACCGAACATCCGTCAGGTGATCGCCTTCCCGAAGAACCAGGCCGCCAGGGATGTGATGGCGGCCGCGCCCTCTCCAGCTTCCCCGGAACAGCTGGATGAACTGCATTTAGAGGTGAAAGCGCCGAGCGACAACCCGGGTTCCATTGCCAACCCGAAATGAGTCGTGGTATACATAGAGTCAATCCCTGCCGTGTTCGTGATGCGGCATATCGTTTTGAGCCAACAGTAATTAAGAGGGAACCGATCTTCAGTTTGTGACGCGATAGGCTGCGGCCAAGGCGGAACTCACGAGTAGGTCCCCACCTGCGAATGCAGGTTCAAAACCTGGCGGCACACGGCATGGCGGGGGCTTCCTCAAGATGATAGGAGTATCCGTTGGCCTCGCGTGAGGGATGCGAAAGCGCTCGCATCCCTTTTTTTGTTCCTCCGCGGCAATGGAAATGGCCCTGTCTTGCGCTGGCTTTTGATCTCAGGTAGACTTCCCCTATTGAGTTGTGTTCAGAGGTGTTTTAGTCTCTTCCTATGTCCACAGAACGCGAAAAAGCTCTTGATGCAGCCGTAGATCGCATCAAGAAACAGTACGGCGACGGAGCGGTGATGCGACTGGGGGAATCGGCGCATCAGGCAGTGGCGGCGATTCCGACGGGATCGCTGGCGCTGGATCTTGCGCTGGGCGTGGGGGGCATACCACGGGGCCGAGTGACGG
>Ga0315556_1000465_pt1 | contig 25129 bp, 20 predicted proteins | sample SalMarSW160310MG_FD_202112 | JGI IMG/M metagenome (GOLD analysis project Ga0315556, IMG submission 202112) | Salt marsh sediment microbial communities from the Plum Island Ecosystem LTER, Massachusetts, United States - Salt Marsh Sediment SW1603-10 ...
GATCCTGCTCACGGGCTGGGGCCAGCGCATGGTGGCCGAGGGCGACATCCCGCCGCACGTCGACCGGGTGCTGGCCAAGCCCCCGAAGCTGCGCGAAGTGCGCGAGACCCTCGCGCAGCTTTACCGCGCGCGGGCCGAGGGATGAATTCCGTGCGCATGCGATCGTTCAATCTTTCCCTTTCCGCACGGGTGATGCTGGTCGCGGTCGCGCTCGTGGCGCTCTGCGCTGTCGCCCTTGTGTATCTAATCGTCGGCAAGGAGCGGGAGGCCTACCTTGCCGACGTAAGCACGGCGCTCACCAACCGCGCCCAGAGCAGCGCGACCCAGCTCGGCCTCAGGATCGACGACATGCGGCGCGACGCCCTGATTCTCGCGCACGTACCGCCGGTGCAGGGCATCGTGCGGGCCACCCGCGACCGCGGATTGGATAAGGAAGCCGGCGTTCCCATCGCCTTCTGGATGGCGGGACTGACGGAGATTTTCTCCGCCTTCGCCAAGTCCAGTCCCGAGTATTTCCAGATCCGCTTCCTCGGAGTCGCGGCCGACGGCCGCGAGTTGGTGCGTGTCGATTCGAACAACGGCCGACCGACGGTAACGCCTCCCGGGCAGCTGCAGAGCAAGGGCGGCCGAGACTATTTCCAGGCCGCGGCGAAGCTCAAGGCCGGCGAAGTTTACCTGTCCGAAATCAACCTTAACCGGGAACACGGCAAAGTCGAGGTCCCTCATGTGCGCACGCTGCGGGCCGCGACACCGGTGTTCGCTCCCGACGGGGATCTGTTCGGCGTCGTCGTCATCAACATGAACATTGGACCGGCGATCGATGCGATAAGCGCCGATGCGATGCCGGGCGTGCGGGGATATCTCGCCAACGCTAACGGGGATTATCTGTCCCACCCGGATCCGAGCCGGACCTTCGGCTTCGATCTGGGCAAACGCTACACCCTGCAGCAGGACATGCCCCGGTTGCACCTGCCGTCGAGCTCGGGTGTCGCGGGGGCGCCGCTGCAAACGGTGTCGGATCGGAATACGGTCATGCGCGTGGCGGTCGCGCGGCTGCGGTTCGACCCGCAGGCGCCGGAACGCTTTCTGTTTCTTGCCTACGCCCTGCCGAACGCTGCGGTCGAGGCCCGGTTGGCGCGCGTGCGCAACACGATCGCGGCCTCCGTCGCCGGCATCGCCTTCCTTCTGTTGGGGCTGGTGGTTCTGGGCGTGCGCCGGGCGTTTGCCCCGCTCACCCATCTGACCACGCTCGCCGAACGCATCGGCGCTGGCCAGTACGACGTCGCGCTGCCCGCCGCAGGGGTCGGCGAGCTCGGAAGTCTGGTTCGGGCTTTCCGCGGCATGCTGGACGGTATCGGCGTGCGGGAACAAAAAATCCAGGGAGCGTTGACGCGCGCCGAGGCGCTACTGGAGTCGGCGCCGGATCCAGTGGTTATCGTGGACCGGAAAGGCCGCATCGCGGTGGTCAACGCCCGGGTCGAAGCCGTGTTCGGTTATCCGCGCGCGGAGCTGCTGGGGCAGCCCGTCGAGATGCTGATCCCCGAGCGGCTGCACGCCGCGCACGTCAAGCAGCGTAGCGCCTATCAGGAGGACCCCCATGCGCGGGCGATGGGCGCGGGCCAGGACCTCTACGCGCGGCGCAAGGACGGCAGCGAATTCGCGGTGGACGTGAGCCTGAGCCCGCTGGCGACGCCGGAAGGAACGCTCATCATCAGCACGGTGCGCGACGTGACCGAGCGCAAACGTGCGGAGGCGAAGATCCGGGGTCAGCTTGAGCATTTGGGCCTGCTGGACCGGATCACGCGCTCGATCGGCGAGCGGCTGGACCTGAAGAGCACGTTCCAGGTGGTGGTGAGGACGCTGGAGGACAGCCTGCCGGTGGACTTCGGCTGTGTGTGCCTGCACGATGCGGCGGGCAATGCGCTCACGGTGACCTCGGTCGGCGCGAAGAGCGAGGCGCTCGCGCACGAGCTGGCGATGGGGGAGCAGGCCTCGATCGGGGTGGACGAGAACGGCCTCTCGCGCTGCATGCAGGGGCAGCTGGTCTACGAGCCTGACATCGGCCAGGCGCGCTTCCCGTTCCCCGAGCGCCTGGCGCGGGGCGGGCTGCGCTCGGTGGTGCTGGCGCCGCTGAAGTCCGAGAGCCGGGTGTTCGGGGTGCTGGTGGTGGCGCGGCGCGCGGCGAACGCGTTCGAGAGCGTGGAGTGCGAGTTCCTGCGCCAGCTGAGCGAGCACGTAGCGCTGGCGGCGCACCAGGCGCAGCTCTACGGCTCGCTGCAGCAGGCCTACGACGAGCTGCGCCAGACGCAGGAGGCGGCGATGCAGGAGGAGCGCCTGCGCGCGCTGGGGCAGATGGCGAGCGGGATCGCGCACGACATCAACAACGCCCTGTCGCCCGTGTCGCTGTACACCGAGTCGATGCTGGAGACGGAGAAGAACCTGAGCGAGCGGGCGCGGGGCTATCTCGAGACGATCCAGCGCGCGGTGGAGGACGTGGCGCACACGGTGGCGCGCATGCGCGAGTTCTACCGCCAGCGCGAGCAGCAGCTTGAGCTCGCGCCGGTGGAGCTGAACCGGATGGTGCAGCAGGTGCTGGAGCTGACCAAGGCGCGCTGGGGCGACATGGCGCAGCAGCGAGGCGTCACGATCCGGGTGGTGCCGGAGCTCGCGCCCGAGCTGCCCAAGATCATGGGGGTGGAGAGCGAGATTCGCGAGGCGCTCACGAACCTGGTGTTCAACGCGGTGGATGCGATGCCGGAAGGCGGCACGCTGACGCTGCGCACGCGCCTTGCCGGCGCCGAGCCGGGCCAGTCGGTGGCGGTGGAGGTCGCCGACAGCGGCGTGGGCATGGACGAGCAGACGCGCCGCAAGTGCCTGGAGCCGTTCTTCACCACCAAGGGCGAGCGCGGCACGGGGCTGGGGCTGGCGATGGTGTTCGGGATGGTGCAGCGCCACAGCTGCGCGCTGGAGATCGACAGCGCACCGGGCGCGGGGACGACCATGCGGCTGGTGTTCGCGGTGCCGACCGCGGCCATTGCCGAGCCCGGCCGGCCGGCGCAGGCGCTCAAGGTGCCCTCGCGCCTGCGGCTGCTCCTGGTGGACGACGACCCGGTGCTCTTGAAGTCGCTGCGCGACGCGCTGGAGACCGACGGCCACAAGGTCGCCACGGCCAACGGTGGGGAGGCGGGCATCGGCGAGTTCCGCGCTTCGATCGAGCGCGGCGAGACCTATGCCGCGGTGTTCACCGACCTGGGCATGCCGTACGTGGACGGGCGCAAGGTGGCCGCGGCGGTGAAAGAGGCCTCGCCCGCGACGCCGGTGATCCTGCTCACGGGCTGGGGCCAGCGCATGGTGGCCGAGGGCGACATCCCGCCGCACGTCGACCGGGTGCTGGCCAAGCCCCCGAAGCTGCGCGAAGTGCGCGAGACCCTCGCGCAACTGTGCGGGAACGCGGCAAACTAGAGACAACATATGAACCCCACTCCCCTGGCGCGCATCCTGATCGTCGACGACGAGGTGGCGAACATGCGCGCGCTGTGCGACACGCTGCGCGACCAGGGCTACGACCCCGAGGGCGCGGCGTCCGGCGAAGAGGCCCTGAAGCTGCTGCGCGGCTCGCAGTTCGATCTGCTGCTTACCGACCTGATGATGCCGGGCATGGACGGCGTCGCGCTGCTCACGCAGGCGCTGAAGATCGACTCGCAGCTGGTCGGCATCCTGATGACCGGCAAGGGAACGATCGAAACCGCAGTCGAGGCGATGAAGGCGGGAGCGCTCGATTTCGTGCTCAAGCCGATCAGGCTGGGCGCCATTCAGCCCGTGCTCGCGCGCGCGGTGAGCGTGCGCCGGCTGCGGCTGGAGAACCTGGAGCTGCGCAACACGGTCGCGATCCACGAGCTCAACCAGGCCATCGCGCACACGCTCGACCCCAACGTCCTGCTCGACAAGATCGCCGAGGCCGCGCTGGCGCAGTTCGAGGCCGACGAGGCTTCGGTCATGCTGCTGTCGGAGGACGGCGCCTTCCTCTACGTCGCGGCGGTGCGCGGCGAGCACCGGGATGCACTGCTTGGCGCGCGCCTGCCGGTCGGCGAAGGCATCGCGGGCACGGTCGCGGTCCGGCGCGAGCCGCTGGTGCTGGAGGGGGAGGTGAAAGATCCCGGCCTCGCGCCGCAATTCCCGCGCGCCGAGATCCGCTCGTCCCTGTCGATGCCGATGATCACGCGCGGCAAGCTGATCGGCGTGCTCAACGTCAACTGTACCCGCCGCACGGGGGCGTTCTCGCTCGGGCAGGTCAAGGTGCTCAGCATCTTCACCAATGCCGCCGCCGCGGGCATCGAGGCGGCGAACCTGTATGAGAACGAGCGCAGGGCGGATGCGCGCTACCGCCATGTGCTCGACCTGGCGGCCGACGCGATCGTGTCGCTGGATGAGCGGCGCGAGATCACCGTTTTCAACGCCGCGGCAGAACGGATCTTCGGCTGGCCCGCAGCAGAAATTCTCGGCAAACCGCTCGATGTCCTCGTCCCTTCGCGTCTGGTTGAGGCGCACCGGCACCATATCGAGGCATTCGACGCCTCGCCCGAGACGACGATTCCGATGCAGGGCCGCAGACCCTTCCCCGCGCGGCGCAAGGACGGCACGGAGTTCCAGGCCGAGATCAGCATCTCGAGGGGGCGCGAGGGCGGCCGCAACGTCTACACCTCTGTCGTGCGCGACGTCACGCAGCGCCTGCAGCAGGAGGAAAAGATCGCGCGCCTGAGCCGCATCCAGGCCGTGCTGAGCGGTATCAACTCCGCGATCGTGCGCATCCGCGACCGCGAGGAGCTGTTCCGCGAGGCCTGTCGAATCGCGGTAGACGCAGGCAAGTTCCGCATGGCCTGGATCGGCCTCGCCGAGCCGGACCTGCTGAAGGCGAAGCCGGTGGCGTGGCAGGGTGTGGTAGACGGCTACCTGGACGAGGTCGGGCAGGCGCTGGAAGGGTCGGCCGAGGATCGGGGGGCCGGAGGACGCGCCCTGCGCGACAAACGGCCGATCGTGTTCAACGACACTGAGAACAATCCGGATATCGCGTACAGGCGGGAAGCGCTCGCGCGCGGCTACCGTTCGCTCGCGGTGCTGCCCTTGCTGGTAAACGACACCCCGGCGGGGGTCATCGCGCTCTATGCGGCCGAGGCGGGCATGTTCGATCAGGAGGAGATGAGGCTGCTCGAGGAGCTTGCGGGCGACGTGTCGTTTGCGCTCGAAGTGATGGACAAGGAATCGAAGATCGCGTTCCTGGCGAATCACAACCCGGTCACGGGACTGCCGAACCGTGCGCTGTTCGAGGAGCTTCTGCGTCAGCGCATGCGCCGCGCGCGCCGGGATGGCAAGGTGCTTGCGGTCATCCTGCTCGGCCTGTCGCGATTCACGCAGGTCAACGCGACGTTCGGCCGCCATGTGGGCGACGACGTCATGCGCCAGGTCGGGCAGCGCCTGACCGAGGCGTTCGGGGACGACAAGGTAGTCTCCCATATCGGGGGCGATGATTTCGCGCTTGCGACCTCGATCCGCGAAGTCGAATCGGACCTTGCGCACATCGCCGAGCAGGTCATCGAAACAGTCTTCGCGCGCGCCTTCAAGGTGGACCACTCGGAGGTGCAGCTCGACGCGCGTGCAGGCATTGCGGTCTATCCGGCGGATGGAGAGGACGAGGAAGGCCTCGTGCGCAACGCCGAAGCGGCGCTCAAGGAGGCCAAGCGCAGCGGGCAGAGGTACCAGTTTTATGCGCGGCGGATGAACGAGGCGATGGCGCAGACCCTGCACCTCGAAAACCGGCTGCGCCGCGCGCTCGAGCGAGAGGAATTCGTCCTGCACTACCAGCCCAAGGTGGATCTCGGCACCGGGACGGTCACCGGCCTCGAGGCGCTGATCCGCTGGCAGGACCCGGAAAGGGGAATGGTGCCGCCCGGAAAGTTCATTCCGCTGCTGGAAGAAACCGGCCTGATCCTCGAGGTCGGGCGATGGGCGATGCACCGGGCGGTGCGCGACGCCGCGGCGCTTCGCGCGAAGCTCGGGTCGGCGGTGCGCATCGCGGTCAACGTATCGCCCGTGCAGCTGCGGCAGAAGGATTTCCTGGATTCGGTCGAGGCGGCATTGGGCGAGGCGGGCGGCGCGCAGCACGGCCTCGACATCGAGATCACCGAAGGCGTGGTCATGCACGACATCGATGCAAGCGTGCGCATACTCGGGCAGCTGCGCGACATGAAAGTCGAGTTGGCGATCGACGATTTCGGCACCGGTTATTCCTCGCTCGCCTACGTCGCCCGCCTGCCGATCGGCTCGATCAAGATCGACCGCGCCTTCATCCACGATCTGGCGCCCGACAGCACTTCGTACCCTATCGTGTATTCGATCATATCAATGTCGCATGCGCTTGGACGAAAGGTCATCGCGGAAGGCGTCGAGACAGAGCGGCAGGCCGAGCTACTGCGTTTGCTGCGCTGCGACCAGTACCAGGGCTATCTGTTCAGCAGGCCGGTGCCGATAACGGAGCTTGAGCAGATACTGGCTCGGCGGCCCGCGCCATAGCAGCGCGCGGGCCGCGCGCCGAAACTTCGAGCGCCCGATCCGGGCTTTTTCTTCTTGAGCGCGACACACCGCAGGCAGCGACCAGTGCCGCGAGGGTACACTGGAACTCCACCGTCGCACGCCCAACATTCCGTAGGCCAAGAGACCATGCGATTTGTTCTGCGCGCCATCCCGCAGATGTTGGTGATGGCCGCTGTCGTCACCAGCGCACTGTGCCTGCCCGTCGGGGCGCTGCTGGCCTTTCTCTGCTTTGCGCTGTTTGATGTTTCGCTCGGGGCCTTCGTCACCTTCGGCGGCTCGCTTACACCTTTCCACGGTGTACTGGCGTGGTGGGCTGTTCTTTTCGTCCCGGCGCTCGCATACGCGGGGTGTGCGATGCCGTGGAACGCGACAAAGTAGGGTACGGTTCCGGGCTCGTGTGTGGAAGGTGTCAGCGCTCCTTCGGGGTCGCGTGCGGCGAGCCGAGAACTTCGGAGCTGATCTGCCGCTTGGCTAGTTCGCTGCCGAGCTTGTGGCGCAGGAAGGCGCCGCTGGTGTAGCGCTTGACGTCGATGTGGTAGGTCTGCTCGACGTACTTGACCGCGTCGACATAGAGGTCGAACACGTCGTCGTCGCAGGAAAACCGCTCGTAGTTCACCACCGAATACGCGCCTGCCGAGCGGCCCCAGCAGCGCGTCCACCGCGTCGAGGATCATGCGAATATCGCCTTCGTTGCGAACGCGCATCCCGGCGTAGTTCATGTAGACGGTGTTCGAGGCGGCGTCGTAGCTGAGCCGGTCGCCGATGCGGATGTCGAGCATCCGCTCGCGCAGCCCCATCGGCTGGGGCTGGAATATCGCGGCGTCCATGGCGCGCGGCCCGTCGATCGCCGGCTTGAAGGGCATCTGCGCCAGGATGTCGCGCTCGAGACCGATGCCGGGCGCGCTTTCGGTGAGGGTGAGCCCCTTTTCGCCCAGGCGGAGCACGCAGCGCTCGGTGAGATACAAAACCTCCTGCCTGCGGCGCCTCGCATAATCGGCGCTGAACGTGGTCTGGCCGATGGCCGGGACGAACTTGGCGAACTTGCCTTCCTTGGCGATGCGCACGCGGCCGCGTTCGACCGCCACCTCGAGCCCGCCCGAAGTGAAGGTGCCGACGAACACGATCTTCTTCGCGTTCTGGCTGATGTTGATGAAGCCGCCGCAGCCGGGGATGCGGGCGCCGAAGCGGCTGGCATTGATGTTTCCCTGGGCGTCGCACTCGCCGAAGCCGAGGAATGCCGCGTCCAGCCCGCCGCCGTCGATGAAATCAAACTCGGAGCAGTGATCGATCACGGCCTGGTAGTTGACCGCGGCGCCGAAATCCAGCCCGCTCATCGGCACGCCGCCCAGCACGCCCGGGTCCACCGTCAGCGTGATCAGGTCCTGCACCCGCTCTTCGCCCGCCACCAATGGCACCTGATCGGGAACGGTGCCGACGCCGACGTTGATCACGCAGTTCGGCGACAGCTCCCGCGCCGCGCGCCGCGCGATGATCTTGCGCTCGCTGAGCTCCACCGCCTGGGCCTTTTTCTGCGGCACGCGCAGCTCGCCCGCGAACGCCGGACTGAACTGCGTGCCGTAGGTCTGCATGTGATGTTCCGGCTCGGCCAGCACCACGCAATCCACCAGCACCCCGGGAACCTGGACGCGCCGCGCGTCGAGCGATCCTTCGGCTGCGACCCGCTCGACCTGCGCCAGAACGATGCCGCCCGAGTTGCGCGCCGCGATCGCGAGCGCGAGGTTCTCGAGCGTGAGCGCCTCGCGCTCGGCCGTAATGTTGCCATCGGGGTCGGCGGTAGTGCCGCGGATGAGGGCAACCTTGATCGGGAACGACTTGAAGAACAGGAACTCCTCGCCGTCGATTTCGATCAGGCGCACGATCTCCTCGGTGGTCACGGCGTTCATCCGTCCGCCGCCGTGGCGCGGATCGATGTAGGTCCCCAGGCCGACGGGTGACAGCGTGCCGGGCTTGCCGACCCCGATGTCCCGGTAGAGGTGGGTAAGGATGCCCTCGGGCAGGTTGTAGGCTTCGATCTGGTTGCCCACGGCGAGCTTCTCGATGCGGGGAATCAGGCCGAAGTGACCGCCGACGACGCGCTTCAGCAGCCCGGCGTGGCCGAGCCGGTTGAGACCCTTGTCCCGCATGTCGCCCTGGCCGCCGGCGAACACCAGCGTAAGGTCGCGCGGCGCGCCGGTCGCAAGGAAGCGCTTCTCGAGCGCGACGAAAAGCTGGTCGGGTGTGCCGTTGCCGCCGTAGCCGGCGGAGGCGATCACGTCGCCATCGTGGATGACGGCGACGGCGTCTTCCGCCTCGATGATCTTCTTCAGCCGCATATCCTCTCCTCCCGGCGCCGGAAATACAGCCTGGTCGTCAGCTTATATAGGCTAAGCCGTACCGATGCAAACGCCTCCGACCCGAGCTCCGCGCCCTTTCTTCTCCGGGTGGCGCGGGTTACGATTGCCTCATCGCGGAGGAGGCACGGGCACCATGTGGAAGCCGGGGCGGCGGGCGCGGGCGGAGCCGCAGGAAGAGACGCCGCTCGACAACGCCGCCCAGCTCAGACTCATCATCGACAACATACCGGCGATGTCGGTGGCGTACGACGAGAACCTGCGCTGCCTGTTCGCCAACAAGCGCTTCGCCGAGCGCTTCGGGCTCAGCACCGTAAACATCGTCGGCAGGCATCTGCGCGAGATCATCGGCGAAGCCGCGTTCCTGGAGGTCAAGCGCCATTTCGACCGCGTGCTGGCGGGCTATCCCACGAGCTACAAGCGCACCCAGGTCCTCGCCAGTGGCGAGTTGCGCCACCTCGAAGTGGAGTTGATTCCGCGCATCGGGCGCAACCGCATCAGCCGCGGGCTGTTCGCGGTCACCACCGATGTCACCGAGCGCAAGCGCGAAGAGCAGCTGCGCCTTCTCGGCCACGCGGTGCGCAGCGCCATCGCCAACTCGGACAGCAGCCCGGCGGCGATCCAGGCCGTGATCCAGGCGATCTGCGAGTCCGAGCGCTGGGACTGCGGCCGCTATTTCCGGCCGCCGTTCCCCGGCGCCGCGCTGCGGCTGGCGGAAGCCTGGGGCATCGGGGATCCCGAGATCGTCGAATTCCTCGAGCGCTCGCGGCAGATCGAATACCCGCCCGGCGTCAGCCTCATCGGCGAGGTGTGGAGCTCGGGCGAGGCGCAGTGGGAGCCCGACATGTCCAAGGAGACGCGCGCGCTGCGAAAGGCGTATTCATCGGGCCTGGTTGCGGGTGGCGCCTTCATTTTTCCGGTGAAGTCGCAGGAGGAGGTGATCGGCGTGCTGGCGTTCAACAGCCGCGACCGGCGCCTGCCGGACGAGCGGCTGTTGCACGTCATCCTCAGCATCGGCGGGCAGATCGGAGAGTTTCTCCAGCGCAAGAACGCCGAGGAGCAGTTGCGCGTGAGCGAAGCGCGCTATCGCAGCCTGGCGGACCTCGCCGCCGACGTCTACTGGGAGCAGGATGGGCAATACCGTTTCACCAGGATTTCCGGCACGCATGCGGCGCTGGTCGCCGCCACGCGCGGCCATATCGGCAAGCGACGCTGGGAATGCGATTACGTGAACATGGGGCAGGTCGAGTGGGCGGCGCACCGCGCGCTGCTCGACGAGCGGCGCACTTTTCGCGATCTCGAGCTGTACAAGGTGAACGAGGCCGGCGAGCCGCTGTGGATCCGCGTCAGCGGCGAGCCGGTGTTCGACGCGAAGGGAAATTTCGTGGGCTATCGCGGCGTAGCCCGGGATGTCACGGCACGCAAGCGGGCCGATCAACTGCTGAACCTGGAGCATACGGTAACTCGCGCTCTGGCCGATGCGGAAACCGTTTCGGCCGCGCTGCGCGAAAGCATGCGCGCCATCTGCGAAGCGGAAGATTACGATTGCGGGCGCTACTTCGAGTTGGATGGCGCCCGCAACGTGATGGCATTCCGCGAATGCTGGTACGCGGAGCACGACGCGGCCAGGCGATACGTCGAAGCGGCGCGCGGCTTCTCGTATGCTCCCGGCGAGGGTCTGGTGGGCACCACCTGGCAGTCCGGTCAACCGCTATGGGTGCCCGACGTGTGGAACGACGCGCGCGTGGCGCATCCGCAGCTGGCGCGAGAGACCGGCATGCGGGGCAACTTCAATTTCCCGCTCTCGTTCGAGGGTCGGGTGATCGGGATAATTTCGATCACCAGTCGACGCGTGCCGCGTCCCGACCAGCGCCTCATCAGATCGCTCGGCATCATCGGCAGCCAGATCGGTCAGTTTCTCGAGCGCAAGCGGGCCGAGGAGCGCCAGGCGATTCACGCGCGCTATCAGGCGAGCATCGCGCGTTTCGGCCAGTTTGCGATCGGCACGCGCGAGGATTTCAACGAGCTGCTCGAGTCCGCGGTGAAGGGCCTGTTCGAGGGCCTGCGCGCGGACGCGGCGGCCTACATCGAGCTCGGCGCCGAACCGGACCTGATCGTCGCGCCGGCGCTGGTCGGCACGACGGCGAGCGCCGGCGGCGAGCGCGCGGTCACCGCGCCGCAGAGCCCGCTGATGTCGATACTTGCGCAAGGCGAGCGCCAGGCGAGCGGCGAGCAGGTGTTGCCGTTCAGCTGGGCCGACGGCATGGCGAGCACCCTGATCGTGCCGGTGCGCGGCGCGCGGCTCGCGCCCGGCGCGCTGTGCGTGGTCGCGCGCAGGCCCAACACCTTCGGCGACGACGAGCTCAACTTCGTCGACGCCACCGCGACCGTGCTTGCCACCGCCCTGCAGCGGATCGACAACGAGCGACAACTGGAATTCATGGCCCGATTCGACGGCCTGACCGGGCTGCCGAACCGGGCGCTGTTCGCCGACCGTTTCTCGCAGACGATCGTGCAGGCGCGCAGGCACGGCGCGCAGCTCGGCGTGCTTTTCATCGACCTCGACGACTTCAAGCTGGTGAACGACTCGCTGGGTCATGCCGCGGGCGACGAGCTTCTGAGGCGGGCCGCGAATCGAATCCAGACCTCGCTTCGCCCCGGTGACACCGTCGCCCGCATAAGCGGCGACGAATTCGCGGCGATCCTGGGCGACCTCGCGCGGGCCGAGGATGCCGCGCTGGTGGCGGAAAAGATCAACGGCCGCCTGTCGCAGCCAATGGAGCTTATCGGCAAGGAAACCTTCATCACGGCGAGCATCGGCATCGCGGTCTTCCCCGCCGACGGCGACGACGCCGAGACGCTGCTGGGCGCGGCCGACGCCGCCATGTACCGGGCCAAGCAGTCGGGGCGCAACAGCTACCATTTCTTTACCGCGGAAATCGCGCAGCGCTCGCGCGCGCGCAGGCAGCTGGCCGGAGAGTTGCGGCGCGCGCTCGAGCGCGACGAGTTCGAGCTCTTCTACCAGCCGAAATACTCGCTCGAGCACGGCATCGCCTCCTCGGTCGAGGCGCTGCTGCGCTGGCGGCACCCGGCGCGCGGGCTGGTGGCGCCCGCGGAGTTCATTCCGGTGCTGGAGGAAACCGGGCTCATCGCGGCGGTCGGCGACTGGGTGCTGAATCGCGTCTGCCGCGACATCGGCGACTGGCAGGCCGCGGGCATGCGGCCGCTGCCGGTGGCGGTCAATCTTTCGGCGCGCCAGTTCCGCCAGCGCGATCTCGATCAGAGCATGCGCGCGACGATCGACGCGGCAGGCGTCGATCCGTCGCTGATCGAGCTCGAGATTACCGAAAGCCACCTGATGCAGGATCCGGAGCAGGCGATTGTCATCATGCGCGGCTTCATCGGTTGCGGCATGCGCCTCGCGATCGACGACTTCGGCACCGGCTATTCGAGCCTGTCCTACCTGACCCGCTTCCCCGTCTCCTCGCTCAAGATCGACCGCTCCTTCGTCGCCGATGCGCTCAGAGACGAAGGGGCCGCGACCATCGTACGTACCATCATCGAGATGGCCCATACGCTGGGCTTCGTGGTTGTCGCCGAAGGCGTCGAAACCGAGGCCCAGGCGAGCATGCTGCGCAGCCTGCATTGCGAGCAGGCCCAGGGCTATCTGTTCGCCCGGCCGATGCCCGCGGCGCAACTCAAGGCGACCGTGCTCGAGCGACGATAGGGGCGCCCTTCGCCCGTGCGAGCGTCAGTGCCCGCGTTCGTGCTTGTGCTGCTGATGCTCGGCGGCGCGCTTGGCCGCAGGTTCGGTGACCGCGGGCAGGTCGCCGCGCCAGGCGGCGGTCCAGAAGCCCGCGACCAGAACGACCAGGACGGCGCCGACGACCCATACGCTGCTTCGGATGCCGTCTTCCGGCGCGCCTTCCTTGTAGCCGTCGACCATCGAGCGTGCGAAGTTTTCCTTGTGGGCGAGGCTGCCGGCGATTACGCCGGCGATGTGCAGCCCGGCGAGCCCAAGCATGACGTTGCCCAGGACCTGATGCACGTCCTTCATCCACTTCCATGACTGCGGGCCGTTGAGGGTCAGGAAGCCGAGCGTGGCGGTGAGCGCGCCGAGCGCGAGCAGGAGGTAGATCGCCCAGCTGCCGGCCGGGTTGTGGCCGACGTGATGCTCGGGCCGGCGTTCAAGGAGCGAGCGCAGGTAGGCCAGCGCGCGCGACGGACCGTAGGCGAACGAGGCGAAGCGCGCGTAGCGGGTGCCGGCGAAGCCCCACAGCAGGCGAAAGGCGACCAGGCCGAGCACGGCGTAGCCGAAAGTGACGTGAAACGTGAGCCAGTCGTCCTCGGAGCTGAGGTAGGCGGCGATGAACGAAAGTGCGAACAGCCAGTGGAACGCGCGCGTGGGCAGATCCCAGACGAGAATTTTCATTTCGATCTGAGGATTGTCAGAACTGTGCCGCGTACTGCGCCGGGTCGATGCGCGCGCCGATCACCAGCGGCCGGTCGCTCGGGCGCCTGGCGGCGAGCACGCGCTCCAGCGCCGCCGGCGAATCGACCGCCTCGCCTTCGCAGCCCATCGAGCGTGCAAGCAGCGGGATGTCGGTCGGCGCGATCAGCGTGCCCCAGCTCGGGTACTTGCGCTTCGCCTGCTTGAGCTCGATGCGGTTCAGGCTGTCGTCGCAGAACACGACCACCAGCGGGTCGATCTTCAGGCTCGAGGCGAGCTGCAGCTCGCCCTGCACCATCGCCAGGCCGCCGTCACCGGTGAAACACACCACCGGCCGCTCGGGATGGACCAGCTTGGCGGCGATCGCCGCCGGCAGCGAGAAGCCCATCGACGACAGGCCGTTGGTCATCAGCGTCGCGCGCGGCGCGTAGCTGGTCCAGCCCTGGCCGACCAGCAGCTTGTGCGAGCCGACGTCGGTGGTGGCGATCGCCTCGCGCGGCGAGGCGCGCCGCACCAGGTCGATGACGTCGGTCGGGTTGAGCCGGCCGGCGACGCGCCCTTCGTAGTACTGCGCCGTCAGCGCGTTTCGATGCGCCGCGACCTCCTTCTCGCTCCAGCGCGGCTCGCCGCGGCAGCCGGCGGCGAGCGCTTCCAGGATCGCCCCGACCGGGCCGACCAGCTCGAGCTCGGCGGGGTAGACCTGGTCGGTGTTCGGCATCGAGTCGATATGGATCGTCGGCATGGTGAGCTTCCACGGCTTGATCAGCTCGACCGCGTCGAACCCGGCCGCGAGCAGCAGGTCGCAGCCGGCGAGGAACTGCCAGACGAAATCGTTGCACGCCATGTCGAGCGTGCCGGCGTAGAGCGGGTGGTCCTCCGCCAGCACGCCCTTGGCCATCGGCGCCACCACCACCGGGCAGCCGAGCGTTTCGGCCAGGCGCGCGAGCGCGGCCGAGGCGCCGGCGCGCAGCGCGCCGATGCCGGCCAGGATCACCGGCCGACGCGCCTTGCCGATGCGCGCTGCAACGTCGGCCGCCGCGGCGTCGGCGGCGAAGGCGAGCGGGAACTCTCGCGCGGTGAACGGCGGGATCACGATCCGGTCGTCCTTCGCCTCGGCGCCGACCACGTCGGCCGCGGTGGTGAGGTGCACCGGCCCGGGCCGCTCGGCCATCGCCGTGCGCAGTGCCTTGCGCAGCACCCCGCCCGCGGTGTGGGGCTGGATCGCGGTGGCCCACTTGCACACCGGGCCGAACAGTCGTCCGTGGTCGAGCACCTGGTGGGTGAAGGTCGGCTCGCGCCCGGTCTCGATCTGGCCCGAGAAGGCGAGCATCGGCACGCGGTCGAGCCAGGCGTTGGCGACCGCGTTGACCAGGTTCGACGAGCCGGGGCCGAGGGTGGACAGGCACACCCCGGGCAGCCCGGTCAGCATCCCGGTCGCCTCGGCCATCAGGCCGGCGGTGCCCTCGCGCCGCGCGAGCACGAACTCGAGCCCGCCGCGGCGCGCGGCTTCGAGCACCTCGACCGACGGGTCGCCCGGATAGCCGAACATGTGGCGCACGCCGGCCTCGCGCAGGGTGCGCACGATCAGCTCGGAGACGTTCATGCGGCGAGCGCCTGAAGCAATTGAGGGAACACCTTCGGCGTCGCGGCGGCGATGTCGCCCGAGCGCATGTAGCCCTGGTCGCCGGCGAGATCGCCCACCAGCCCGCCCGCTTCCTGGATCAGCAGCGCCCCGGCCGCCATGTCCCACGGCGACAGGCCCATCTCCCAGAACGCGTCGAGCCGCCCGGCGGCGACGTAGGCCAGGTCGAGCGCCGCCGAGCCGGCGCGCCGCACCCCCGCGCAGGAGCTCATCACCGTGCGCAGCTGGCGCAGGTAAGGGTCGACGCGCGAGAGCTCCTTGAACGGGAAGCCGGTGCCGACCAGCGCGTCGCCGAGCTTGGCGCAGCGGGTGACGCGCAGGCGGCGGTCGTTGAGGAACGCCCCGCGCCCCTTGGAAGCGGTGTACAGCTCGTTCTTGCCCGGGTCGTAGACCACCGCATGCGCGAGTGAGCCGCGGTGCTCGATGCCGATCGAAACGCAGTACTGCGGGAAGCCGTGGATGAAGTTGGTGGTGCCGTCGAGCGGGTCGATGATCCAGCGGTAGTCGGTCTTGGTGCCGCCGAGGTTCTCTCCCGACTCCTCGGCCAGGATCGCGTGGTCCGGATAGGCGGCGCGGATGACGCCGATCGCGGCCTCTTCGGCGCCCTTGTCGACCTGGGTGACGAAATCGTTGGCGCGCTTGGATCTGACGTCGAGGATCGCGCCGTCGAGCGTGGCGCGGTTGATGACCGAGCCGGCGCGGCGCGCCGCCTTGATCGCGATCGAGAGGATTGGATGCATGGGCGCGCGCATTTTACCTTGCGTACACTGCGCGCATGGCGAACCAACTCGAACCTGTGCGGATCGTGCTCTGCCGTCCCAGCCATCCGGGCAACATCGGCTCGGCGGCGCGGGCGATGAAGACCATGGGGCTGAGCGACCTGCGGCTGGTCGCGCCGCAGCGCTATCCGGCGCCCGAGGCGGAGTGGCTCGCGACCAACGCGGTCGACGTGCTTCAGGCGGCGCGCGTGCAGACGACGCTGGGCGAGGCGATCGGCGACTGCGTCGCCGCCTACGCCCTGAGCGCGCGGCCGCGCGAATGGTCGCCGCAGGCGCTCGCGATGCGCGAGGCCGCCGGCGCGGCGCTCGCGCGCGCCGCCGACGGGCCGGTTGCGTTCGTGTTCGGCAACGAGACCGCCGGGCTGACCAACGACGAAATGTTTGCCTGCCAGACCCTGGTGCACATACCGACCGACCCCGCCTACAGCTCGCTCAATCTGGCGCAGGCGGTGCAGGTCGTGTGCTACGAGCTGCGCATGGCGCAGGGCGCGGCGGCGCCGCCGGTGCGCGCGGAAAAGCCGGCGACGATCGCCGACCTCGAAGGCCTGTACGCTCATCTCGAGCAGGCCGCGACGGCGACCGGGTTCATGGCGCCCGGGTCCAGGCTGCGCGAAAGGTGGCGGCGGCTGTTTTCTCGGGTGCCGGCGCTGGAGCGCGAGGAGGTCAACATCCTGCGCGGCTTGCTCAAAGCCTTGCTGAAGAAATAATTGATAACAAGCAATAGTTGATAGATTTACTCGGATACTCTAGAGTTACTGCATGTTCAGTCACCTACGAGAAGATATCGCGAGCGTTTTCGACCGCGACCCGGCCGCGCGCACGACCTGGGAGGTGCTGACCTGCTACCCGGGCCTGCACGCCCTGTTGTTCCACCGGCTCGGGCACTGGTTCTGGGGCCACGGGCTGCGCTGGCTGGGCCGCCTCACTTCGCACATCGGCCGCTGGCTCACAGGGATCGAGATTCATCCCGGGGCGACCATCGGGCGGCGGGTTTTCATCGACCACGGCATGGGCGTGGTGATCGGCGAAACGGCCGAAATCGGCGCCGACACGACGCTGTACCACGGCGTGACCCTCGGCGGCACGACCTGGAACAAGGGCAAGCGCCACCCGACCCTGGGCAAGAGCGTGGTGGTGGGTGCCGGGGCGAAGATCCTCGGTCCGATCAAGGTCGGCGACGGCGCCAAGATCGGCTCCAATGCGGTGGTGGTGAAGGACGTGCCGGAAGGCGCGACCGTGGTCGGAATTCCGGGCCGCATCGTCGACGCCGGCCCGACCAAGGAAGGCGCGCGCTTTGCCGCCTATGCGGTGGTGCAGAACCAGGACGACCCCTACGCCAAGGCGATCCAGACCCTGGTCGACCATTCGCACGAGCTCGAGCAATCGGTCGAGGCGCTCTCGGCCAGGCTCGCGGAGCTCGAGCGCGAGCTGGCACGGCACCAGGCCGAGACCGCCCAGACGGAGGCCCTCAGGGTCGTCAAGTAGTTGTTTTGTTGAAGGTAAAATACTTGATTAAATCTGTCGGGATTTGTTATACTTGACCGTGTTGATCAGGTATTCGGCGAGGCAGACATGAGACTTACGACTAAAGGCAGGTTTGCGGTGACCGCGATGGTGGATCTGGCGATGCGCCAGAACCGCGGGCCAGTGACGCTGGCCGCGATCAGCGAGCGGCAGCATATTTCGCTGTCGTACCTGGAGCAGCTGTTCGGCAAGCTGCGCCGCCACAGGCTGGTCGGCAGCGTGCGCGGCCCGGGCGGCGGCTACAACCTGGCGCGGCCGATGCAGGGCATCTCGGTGGCCGATATCATCTGCGCGGTCGACGAGCCGCTCGATGCGACGCAGTGCGGCGGCAAGGAAAACTGCCTCGACGACAAGCGCTGCATGACGCACGACCTGTGGGCGACGCTGAACGCGAAGATGTACGATTACCTCAGCTCGGTGACGCTGGCGGACCTGGTCGCGCATCAGAACGGCAAGCATGTCGCCGTGCTGCACGACTGGCGCGCGGCCGAGGAGGCCAAACCCGAAGTGGCGGTGGCGGCATGAAGCTCCCGATCTACCTCGATTACTCCGCGACCACGCCGGTCGATCCGCGCGTGGCGGAGAAGATGATCCCCTACCTGACCGAGCATTTCGGCAACCCGGCCAGCCGCTCGCACTCATTCGGCTGGAAGGCCGAGGAGGCGGTCGAGCAGGCGCGCGCGAACGTCGCCGCGCTGGTGAACTGCGATGCGAAGGAGATCGTCTGGACCTCCGGCGCGACCGAGTCGATAAACCTGGCGCTCAAGGGCGCGGCCGAGTTCTACAAGTCCAAGGGCAAGCACCTGATCACGGTCAAGACCGAGCACAAGGCGACGCTCGACACCGTACGCGAGCTCGAGCGGCGCGGCTTCGAGGCGACCTATCTCGACGTGCGGCCCGACGGGCTGCTCGACATGCAGCAGCTCGAGGCCGCGTTCCGGCCCGACACGATCCTGGTCTCGGTCATGTTCGTCAACAACGAGATCGGCGTGATCCAGGACATTCCGGCGATCGGCGAGCTGTGCCGGTCGAAGGGCGTGCTGTTCCACGTCGACGCCGCGCAGGCGACCGGCAAGTGCCCGGTCGACCTCTCGGCGCTGAAGGTCGACCTGATGTCGTTCTCGGCGCACAAGACCTACGGCCCGAAGGGCGTCGGCGCACTGTACATCCGGCGCAAGCCGCGGGTGCGGCTCGAGGCGCAGATCCACGGCGGCGGCCACGAGCGGGGGTTCCGCTCGGGGACGCTCGCGACGCACCAGATCGTCGGCATGGGCGAGGCGTTCCGCATCGCGCGCCAGGACATGGCGGTGGAGAACAGTCGCATCCGCGCGCTGCGCGACCGGCTGCTCAAGGGCATGCAGGAGATAGAGGAGGTGTTCGTCAACGGCGACCTCGAGCAGCGCGTGCCGCACAACCTCAACATCTCGTTCAACTTCGTCGAGGGTGAATCGCTCATCATGGCGGTGAAGGACATCGCGGTGTCGTCGGGCTCGGCGTGCACCTCGGCCTCGCTCGAGCCCTCGTACGTTCTGCGTGCGCTCGGGCGCTCGGACGAGCTGGCGCATTCTTCGATCCGCTTCACCCTGGGGCGCTTCAACACCGAGGAAGAAGTGGACTACACGGTCGACCACCTCAAGGCCAAGGTGGCCAAGCTGCGCGAGATGTCGCCGCTGTGGGAAATGTACAAGGACGGCGTGGACCTGAACTCGGTCCAGTGGGCCGCGCATTGAGCAATTAGCAGGAGGAAGTCATGGCATACAGCGATAAAGTCATCGATCACTACGAAAACCCGCGCAACGTCGGCGCGTTCGAGAAGAACGAGGAAGGCGTCGGCACCGGCATGGTGGGCGCTCCGGCCTGCGGCGACGTAATGAAGCTGCAGATCCGCGTCGGCAAGGACGGCGTCATCGAGGACGCGCGCTTCAAGACCTACGGCTGCGGCTCGGCGATCGCGTCGTCGTCGCTGGTCACCGAGTGGGTCAAGGGCAAGACGGTGAACCAGGCAGCCGAGATCAAGAACACGCAGATCGCCGAGGAGCTGTCGCTGCCGCCGGTCAAGATCCACTGCTCGATCCTGGCCGAGGACGCGATCAAGGCCGCCGTCGCCGATTACAAGAAGCGCTACGGCGAAGCCCAGGAAGCCGAGGCCAAGGCGGTCAACGAATAGCGCCATGGCGATCACGCTCACCGAAAAAGCGGCCAGCCGGGTGCAGGCCTTCCTCGCCAAGCGCGGCAAGGGCGTCGCGCTGCGGCTGGGCGTGCGCACCTCGGGCTGCTCGGGGCTCGCCTACAAGCTCGAGTTTGCCGACGAGGTGCAAGCCGAGGACGCGCAGTTCGAAAGCCACGGCGTCAAGGTCGTGGTCGACCCCAAGAGCCTGCCCTACCTGGAGGGCACCGAGCTCGATTTCGCGCGCGAGGGCCTGAACGAGGGATTCAAGTTCAACAACCCCAACGTCAAGGATGCCTGCGGCTGCGGGGAATCGTTCAACGTCTGAAAAACCATTTCGAGCTCTTCGGCCTGCAACCCGGCTTCGCGCTGGAGCGCGAGCAGCTGGAGCGCGCCTACCGCGAGATCCAGGCGCAGGTGCATCCTGACCGCTTCGCCAACGCGGGCGATGCCGAGCGCCGCGCTTCGATGCAGTGGACCACGCGTGTGAACGAGGCCTACCGCACGCTCAGGAGCCCGGTGCAGCGGGCAAAGTATCTGCTCGAGCTCGAGGGAGTGGATGTGGCGTTCGAGACCAACACCGCGATGCCGCCCGAGTTCCTGATGCGCCAGATGGAGCTGCGCGAGGCGCTCGAAGCGGCCGAAGAGGCGAAGGATGCGGCCGCGCTCGACGCGCTGCGCTCCGGGTTGTGCGCCGACAAGGTCGGGCTGGAGCGTGCGCTCGCCGAGGCGATCGACGCGCGGCGGGACTACCCCGGCGCGGCGGGACTTACCCGCAAGCTGATGTTCCTCGACAAGCTCGACGCCGAGATCGACCTCGCCTACGAGGCGCTGGAAGCCTGATGGCGCTGCTGCAGATATCCGAGCCGGGCATGTCCCTGGCGCCGCACGAGCGGCGCCTGGCGGTCGGTATCGACCTCGGCACGACCAACTCATTGGTGGCGACGGTGCGCAACGGCGTGCCGGGCACGCTGCCGGACCAGCAGGGCCGGGTGCTGCTGCCCTCGATCGTGCGCTACCTGCCCGACGGCCGGGTCGAGGTCGGCTACCCGGCGCAGGCGCGCCAGTCAGAGGACCCGAGGAACAGCATCGTCTCGGTCAAGCGCTACATGGGGCGCGGGGTGAGGGACGTCGCCCACGTCGAGAACGCGCCCTACGATTTCGTCGATGCGCCGGGAATGCTCCAGATCAGGACCTGCGCCGGGGTCAAGAGCCCGGTCGAGGTCTCGGCCGAGATCCTCAAGGCGCTGCGCGCCCGCGCCGAGTCGTCCCTCGGCGGCGAGCTGACGGGCGCGGTGATCACCGTACCGGCCTACTTCGACGACGCGCAGCGCCAGGCGACCAAGGACGCCGGCAAGCTCGCCGGCCTGAACGTGCTGCGGCTGCTGAACGAGCCGACCGCCGCCGCCATCGCCTACGGGCTGGAAAACGCGTCCGAGGGCATCTACGCGGTCTACGACCTCGGCGGCGGCACCTTCGACATCTCGATCCTCAAGCTGTCCAAGGGCGTGTTCGAGGTTGTGGCCACCGCGGGCGACGCTTCCCTCGGCGGCGACGACTTCGACCAGCGCGTGTTCTGCTGGATCGTCGAAGAGGCAAAGCTGCAGCCGCTGGGCGCGCGCGACATGCGCAAGCTCCTGGTCGCGTCGCGCGAAGCCAAGGAATACCTGACCTACCACGGCGAGGCGCAGCTGAGCGACAGGCTGTCCTCGGGCGAGTGGCTCGACCTCTGCCTCACCACCGAAAAGTTCTGCCAGATCACGCAGAACCTGGTGCAGAAGACGCTCGGGCCGACGCGCAAGGCGCTGCGCGACGCAGGCCTCACGGTGGACGAGATCAAGGGCGTGGTGATGGTGGGCGGCGCGACGCGCATGCCGCAGATCCAGCGCGCGGTCGGCGAATTCTTCCGCCGCGCGCCGCTCAACAATCTCGATCCCGACAAGGTGGTCGCGCTCGGCGCGGCGATGCAGGCCGACGTGCTGGCGGGCAACAAGCCGGCCGGCGAGGACTGGCTGCTGCTCGACGTGATCCCGCTTTCGCTCGGGGTGGAAACCATGGGCGGGCTGGTGGAGCGCATCGTGCCGCGCAACTCGACCATCCCGGTCGCGCGCGCGCAGGAGTTCACCACCTTCAAGGACGGGCAGAGCGGGATGAGCTTTCACGTGGTGCAGGGCGAGCGCGAGCTGGTGTCGGATTGCCGCTCGCTCGCCCGCTTCGATCTCAAGGGCATTCCGCCGATGGCGGCGGGCGCGGCGCGCATTCTGGTCACCTACCAGGTCGACGCCGACGGCCTGCTGTCGGTCGCGGCGCGCGAAAAAACCAGCGGCGCCGAGGCCTCGGTGACAGTCAAGCCTTCCTACGGGCTGAGCGACGGCGATGTCGAGCGCATGCTGCGGGACTCGTACCAGCACGCACGCGAGGACATGCAGGCGCGCGCGCTCGCCGAGCACCGCGTCGACGCCGAGCGTCTGCTCGAGGCCACCCGCGCCGCGTTCGAGGCCGACAGCGCGCTGCTCGAGCCGGAGGAGCGCGCCGCGATCGACAAGCAGATGGCGGCGCTGCGCGCCGCGCTCGCCGGCGCCGACCCGCGCGCCGTCAAGCAGGCCACCGAGGCGCTCAGCCGCGCCACCGACGCCTTTGCGGCGAAACGCATGGACGCGAGCGTGCGGCGCGCGCTCTCGGGCCGCAAGATCGCAAGTCTGGAACCCTAGCAGGACGTACGTGCCCAAGCTGAAAGTGCTGCCCCATCCTCAACTTTGTCCGCAAGGCGCCGAGCTCGAAGCCGAAGAGGGGGTTTCGATCCTCGACACGCTGCTCGCCAACGGCATCGAGATCGAGCATGCGTGCGAGAAGTCCTGCGCCTGCACCACCTGCCACGTGGTGGTGCGCGAAGGCATCGGCTCGCTCGACGAAGCGGAGGAGAAGGAGGAGGACATGCTCGACAAGGCCTGGGGGCTGGAGGCGAATTCGCGCCTGTCGTGCCAGGCCAGGGCGCGCGGCGCCGACCTGGTGATCGAGATTCCGAAATACACCATCAACTACGCGCGCGAGGAGCACTGATGAAGTGGACCGACAGCCGGGAGATCGCGATCGCCCTCAGCGAGCAATTTCCCGACACCGACCCGAAGGGCGTCAGGTTCACCGACCTGCAGCGCTGGGTGCTCGAGCTGCCCGGCTTCGACGACGACCCCAAGCATAGCGGCGAGAAGATCCTCGAGGCGATCCAGATGGCGTGGATCGACGAGGCCGACTAGCAGCCCGCCTTCTTTACGGCCGGCCGGCCAGGCTGCCCCAGAGCTGCTTCAGGCGCGCGTCGCGGCCGCAGCCCTCGCGGTAGAAGTGGTAGCGCAGGGAATTCTTCTTGTAATAGTCCTGGTGGTATTCCTCGGCCGGCCAGAAGCGGCCCGCCTTGACGATCTCGGTCACGATCGGCGCCTTGAACGGCTTGCTCCGCTCGAGCTCCGCCTTCGAAGCCTCGGCGAGGCGCTTCTGCTCCTCGCCATGGTAGAAGATCGCGGTGCGGTACTGCGAGCCGACGTCGCAGAACTGGCGGTCCTTCACCGTCGGGTCGATGCTGTGCCAGTACACCTCGAGCAGCTTGCGGTAGCTCACGACCTTGGGGTCGAACCTGATCTCGACCGACTCGGCGTGGCCGGTGCCGCCGGCCGAGACCTCGTGGTAGGTGGGGTTCGCCTTGTGGCCGCCGGTGTAGCCCGAGGTGGTCGAGACCACGCCCGGCACCTTGTCGAAGTCCGACTCGACGCACCAGAAGCAGCCGCCGGCGAAAGTGGCCGTCTCCAGGCCCCCCTCCTGGGCCAGGGCGGTGCCGAACGAAACGGCCAGGGCGAGGGCGGCAAGCAGTCGACGTGTCATGGGGTGGGTTCCGTGGGCGGGGATATTGTGTTGTACGCGCGCGAAGCCGCTATGGACGCAGGCCGAGCTCGGCCAGCACGGCCTCGATCACCGCCTGCTCGCGCAGGCACAGCCGGATCAGCTTGAGCGAGGTCCCGGGCCGGTCCTCGTACCAGCGGCGCACCGCGGCGTCGTAGGCGCGGGCGCACACCGGCAGCGGCACTGCGAAGATGCCGCTCGAAACCGCGGGAAACGACAGCGAGGACCATCCCGCCTCGTCGGCGCAGCGGAACGCCGCGCCGAGCGCGCGCACCAGCTTTTCCTCCTCCTCGCCCTCGCCCTGGCGCGGCCCGACGGCGTGGATCACGCCCTTGAAGGGAAGCTTGCCCGCGCCGCTCGCTACCGCGCTCCCGGTCGGCAGCGGCCCGCGCTCGCGCACGATGCGGTCGCACTCGGCCTGCAATGCGGGCCCGGCCGCGCGCGAGATGATCGCCGCGACCCCGCCGCCGTGCGCCAGCTGCCCGTTCGCCGCGTTGACGATCGCGTCGACAGGCTCCTTGAGCAGGTCGCCGCGCACCACCTGGAACATGCGGCCGGCAGGAAACGGCAGCTCGGCGAGGATCATGCCGTCGCGGCCGCCCGCTGCTTACTGGATCTTCGCCTTCGCCCGCAGGCCGTCGATCAGCGCGCGCAGCTTGCGCTGGCTGAGCTGCTGCTGGATGCGCGACTTGATCTCGTCGAGGGAAGGAAAGGTCATCGGGCGCTCGTCCTCGACCTGGATCACGTGATAGCCGAACCGCGTGCGAACCGGCTTCTCCGTATACTTGCCCTTGCCGAGGCTCTCCATCGCGTCGGTGAATCCCTTCGACAGGTTGCGGCCCGGCGTCATCCAGCCGAGCTCGCCGCCGTGCTCGCGCGTGCCCTCGTCCTTGGATTTCTTCGCCAGTTCCTCGAACTTGGCGCCCTTGTCCAGCGCCGCGATCACGTCCTTCGCTTCGGCCTCGGTCGGCAGCAGGATGTGGCGCACCTTGTATTCCTTGCCGCCGCTCTGCGCCTTGGCCTCGTCGTAGGCCTGCTTGATCTCGGCGTCGGTGACCGGGTGCTTGCGCAGCCAGTCGGCGATGTAGTGCTGCACGATCACGGTCTGGCGCACCAGATCCAGCTCCGCCTGCAGCGCTCGATTCTTGGTGTAGCCGGTGCGCGCGGCTTCCTGGGCGATGATCTCCCGGTTGATCAGGTCTTCGCGCACCGCATCGTGCATCGCCGCGTTGTCGGGTGCTCCCTGATTCGCGCGCTCGCGCAGCAGCACATCGGCGCGCGAGGCCGGAATCGCGACGCCGTTGACGGTCGCGATGACGCGGGCCTTGGCCGCCTTTTTCGGCGCGTTCTTGGCCGGGGCCTGGGCGAGGGCGGCGGCCGGGAGGGCGAGGGCGGCGGCCGCGAGCGCGGCGGCGGCAATTCGGCGTAAATTCATCTGCTTCCTTTGTGCCAAGAGTGTTCGAGCCCGCATTATGCGCCGGCTTCGTCCGGCGCGCGGGCGGTGATCGCGAGCGCGTGGATCGGGTCTTCCATCAGCTCGCCGAGGGCCTGGTAGACCATCCGGTGGCGTGCCAGCGTCGGCTTGCCGCGAAAAGCCTCTGACACGATCGTAAGCCGCCAGTGGGTGTTTCCGCCCGGCTTCCAGCCGGCGTGGCCCTGGTGCTTGGCGCTCTCGTCCAGCAACTCGAGCGCGACGGGCTCGAGCGCCGCGAGGCGCTGCCGTATCCGGAGCTCGAT
>Ga0315556_1000466_pt1 | contig 25129 bp, 23 predicted proteins | sample SalMarSW160310MG_FD_202112 | JGI IMG/M metagenome (GOLD analysis project Ga0315556, IMG submission 202112) | Salt marsh sediment microbial communities from the Plum Island Ecosystem LTER, Massachusetts, United States - Salt Marsh Sediment SW1603-10 ...
CCCGGGGCGCCCGACGCGCCGGCGGCGGGCGGCCCGGCGCCGGGCAGCGTCTGGGTCGACGAGCAGCTGGTCGGCGCGCTCGGCGCGCCGGTCGGCAGCACGATCCGGCTCGGCCGCGCCGAGCTGAAGGTGGCGGCGGTGCTCACGCTCGAGCCCGAACGCGGGGCGAACTTCTTCAACATCGCGCCGCGCCTGATGATGAACCTGGCCGACGTCCCCGCCACCGGGCTGGTGCAGACAGGCAGCCGGGTGCACTACTACCTGTACGCCGCGGGCGCGCCGGAGCGGGTGCGCGACTTCGAAAGCTTCGTCCGGCCGCGGCTCGAGCGCGGCCAGCACGCCGACGACCTGCAGAGCGGCCGGCCGCAGGTGCGCGCCTCGATCGACCGCGCGCAGCGCTTCCTCGGCCTCACCGCGCTGCTGGCGGCGATCCTCGCCGGGGTCGCGATCGCGCTCGGCACGCGCCGCTTCGTTGAGCGCCACCTCGACGGCTGCGCCGTGATGCGCTGCCTCGGCGCGACGCAGAACCGGCTGCTCGGGCTCTACGGCGGCGAGTTCCTCGCGCTGGGCTTCGGCGCCTGCGCGGTCGGCTGCGTCGCCGGCTTCGCCGCGCAGCAAGCGCTCGCCGGCGCGCTCGCCGGGCTGCTGCAGGCCGCGCTGCCGGCGCCGACCCTGCTGCCCGCGGCGCAGGGCTTCCTGGTCGGGCTGGTGCTGCTGCTCGGCTTCGCCCTGCCGCCGCTGGTGCAGCTGAAGAACGTCCCCGCGCTGCGCGTCATCCGCCGCGAGTCGGGCGCGCCGCGGCGCGGCACGCTGGCGGTGTACGCGCTCGGCCTGGGCGCGCTCGCGGCGCTGCTGGTGTGGCAGGCGGGCGACCTGCGCCTGGGCGCCTACGTGGTGGGCGGCTTCGGCATTGCGGTCGCGGTGTTCTACGCCGCGGCCTGGCTCGCGCTGCGCGCCGCGGCGAGCGCGCCGGTGGCGCGGCTGGCGGGCGCCAACAGCACCGCGCTGCGCTACGGCCTGGCGAACTTGAAGCGCCACGCGCGCGGCAACGCGATCCAGGTCGCGAGCCTCGCGCTCGGGCTGACCGCGGTGCTGCTGCTCGGCTTCACCCGCAACGACCTGGTCGACGCCTGGCGCCGCGCCGCGCCGCCCGACGCGCCGAATCGCTTCGTGCTCGGCATCCAGCCCGACCAGCTGGCGCCGGTGAAGTCGTTCTTCGCCGCGCGCGGCATCGGCGTGCCGGAGATCTACCCCATGGTGCGGGGGCGCGTGGTATCGCACGACGGCAAGCCGGTGTCGGAGAGCGACTACACCGACGAGCGCGCCAAGCGCCTGGTCGAGCGCGAGTTCAACCTGTCCTACGCCGACGAGATGCCGGGTCACAACCAGCTCGCCGCCGGCGAGTGGTGGAAAAAGGGCGGCGACGCGCACCAGCTCTCGGTCGAGGAGGGCATCGCCAAGACGCTCGGCTGGAAGCTCGGCGATGAGCTCACCTTCACCGCCGGCGGGCAGTCCTTCAGCGGCCGCATCACCTCGCTGCGCAAGCTGCGCTGGGACTCGATGAAGGTCAACTTCTTCGTCATCGCGCCGCCGGCGCTGCTGCGCGGCATGCCGACCAGCTTCATCACCGCGTTCCGCGTCGCGCCGGACGAGGAGCGCGCGATGCAGGCGCTGACGCGGCAGTTCCCCAACCTCACCGTGGTCGACGTCGGCGCCGCGGTGCGCCAGGCCCAGGGCGTGATCGACCAGCTCATCACCGCGGTCCAGTTCGTGTTCCTGTTCGCGCTCGGCGCCGGCCTGCTGGTGCTGTACTCGGCGCTGGTCTCGACCGAGGACGAGCGCCGGCGCGAGGCCGCGGTGATGCGCGTCTACGGCGCCTCGCGCGCCCAGGTCGCCGGCAGCCAGCGGGTCGAGTTCCTCGCCATGGGCCTGGTCGCCGGCGTGCTCGCCACCGCCGGCGCGGCGGCCATCGGCCAGTTGCTGGCGCAGCGCGTGTTCGACCTCGACCTGCCGCCGAGCCCCATGCTGCTGCTCGCCGGGCCGCTGTCCGGCCTCGTGCTGCTGTCGCTCAACGCCTGGCTCTCGTCGCGCAAGGTGCTCAAGGCCTCCCCCGCGCTCACCCTGCGCGAGTCCGTCTGAATAATCGGGGTCAGAGTCGATTTATTGACGGCGGTAAAACTTCCGGCTGGTCGATTCGCCCTCGCCGGCCGGAATCGCTTGACCTTGCCCCAATGGGAACCTTCAGCGTGCAAGCGACAAGACCAAGCGAAGAGGGAAGCATGAAAATGCAGTCGTGGAACGGCGCCGGACATCGATGGCTGCTCGGCGCGCTGGTAGTGGTGGGCGCAGCCGCCCTTGTTTCGTGCAGTGCGAACACGTCGAGCGAGAAGCCGCCCATTCCGACCGGCGCGTCGATCTCGTCCTGGCACGACAACGGTGCCGGCGGGCGCTACCTGCTGCAGGTCGCGCAGGGGCGCGCCCTGGCCGCGGGCGAGAAGGTCGTCGGCGTGGTCAGGAGCGACACCGACTGCGAGCCCGATGCGCAGGGCTTGAACCACTGCCACAACACGATCGAGTTGCGCGATGGCCGCAGCATCGACGTCGTGGACAACCATCAGATGAGCCGCAATCGCTGCCTGCGTCCGGGCGAGCAGATCGCCTTGACCGGGGTCAGCTCCTCCTGGCTCGTCGGCACGGTGTCCGGCAGCTGAGCTCACCGAGTAATCGGGGTCAGAGTCGATTTATTCGTCCCGCGCGGACGTCCGCGCGGCGCGGGGCCGAGCGGCCGGCCGAGCGACGCTTCGGCCCGCTTGCGAACGGCCTCGGCCGCGAGCAGGTGGCCCCTGTGGGTGGCGGCGCGGATATCGGCCACCGTCCCCTCGTCCAGTTGACTGCAAAACAGCGCACGGTACGCTGACCGCCGCGAGGCCGCGTCGCTTCCCAGCGCAGCGTAGACCGGGTGCGCGCAGAGAAGCGGATCGTCGAGCCCTTGGCCGTTGTGGCGGAAGCTCGACCAGCGGTAGCTCTCGGGCGACGCCGCGAGTCCAGCACGCACCGGGTTGAGCTCGATGTAGCGCATGCAGGCGAGAAGGTAGTCCTCGGCGTCCACGCCGCAGGCGCGGAAGCGCCCCTCCCACAGCGTGCCGCTGCGTCCGTACTTCTCGTTGATGTAGCGCACGTAGCGCCGCCCCAATGCCTGCATGAGGCGCGAGGCGTGTTGCGGGCGCTCCGGGGTGAGCAGCAGGTGCACGTGGTTGCTCATGAGGACGTAGGCATGCAGCCGGACGCCGAGCGGCTCGGCGTAGCGGTGCAGCCAGTACAGGTAAGCGCGGTAGTCTTCGACCGACAAGAAGCACGCTGTGCGGTTGTTGCCGCGCTGGACGAGATGCAGCGGCAAGCCGGCAAGCGAGATTCGTGTGCGGCGCGGCATGACAGGATTCCGGGCGCGTTTGGTCCGAGCAACGGCCGAGGGCGCCGCGGGTTGACCGTCTCCCGGGGAGCCGCAATAAATCGACTCTGACCCCGTTTTCGGGGTTTTCCTGAGAGAATTGCGACAGTCCGATGTCGAAACAGGCCACGCCATTCGAGTTGCTGGGAGGGGAAACGACGTTGTTTCGCCTGGTCGAGCGCTTCTACGCCCTGATGGACTCGGAGCCCGAGTTTCACGCCGTGCGCAAGCTCCATCCCGAGGACCTCGCCGGCTCGCGCGACAAGCTGTTCATGTTCCTCTCCGGCTACCTCGGCGGGCCGCCGCTGTACCAGGAGCGGATCGGCAACCCGATGCTGCGCGCGCGCCACCTGCCGTACCCGATCGGCAAGGCCGAGCGCAACGCCTGGCTCGCCTGCATGGGCCGCGCGCTGGAGGAAAGCGAGGTCGAGCCGCCGGAGCTGCGGGGCTGGCTGATGCAGCAGTTCTTCGCCACCGCGGACTGGATGCGCAACAAGGAAGGCGACATGCCGGGGCAGGAATGATGGGCGGATCCGACTACTACACGTGCCGTTGCCGATGAACGACGCGCTCACAGTCGTCGCGATTGCGGCTGCAAGCGGGGTCACCTGCGCGCTGGCCGTATGGGCGCTCCTCAAGGGTAAGGCCACTTCCCATTACGAGCGCGGCAAAGGCGAGGCCGCAGTGCAGCTTGCCACCCAGACGGAGCAACTCAGGGGTCAGGAGCAGGAGCTTCGCAGGCTGCAGGAGGCAGTGAACCGGGCAGAGGCTCAAATCCGGACACAAGCCGATGCCCTGAAGGTCGAGGCTGCCGCTCGCGCGAGCACGGAAGAGAGGGCTTCGCGCATACCTGCGTTGGAGGGCGAGATTCAAAGACGACAAGCCGAGGTTGCCGAGCTACGTGAGAGGAATGCCGAGCTGTTGGCGACGGTCGAGTCGGGGCGAAAGCAGGCGGAGGAGAAGCTCACTCTGCTGCTCGAGGCGAAACAAGCGCTCACGGATCAGTTCAAGAATCTTGCGAACCAGATCTTCGAAGAGAAGAGCGCAAAATTCGTGCAACAGAATCAAGCAAATCTGGACGTTCTGCTTAAGCCTCTCGGCGAGCGCCTCAAGGAATTCCAGACCAAGGTCGAAGAGACCTACGACAAGGAATCGAAACAACGGTTCTCGCTTCAGAGCGAGATCGCGAAGCTTCTCGTGCTGAACAACAAGATCAGCGAGGACGCTGAAAATCTGACTAACGCCCTCAAGGGGGAGAGCAAGACCCAGGGCAATTGGGGCGAGCTCGTTCTCGAACGTGTGCTAGAGGCGTCCGGGTTGCGGAAGGGTCTCGAGTACGACGTGCAGGTCAGCCTGGAACGCGACGAAGGCGGACGCGCACAGCCCGATGTAATCGTCCGCCTGCCGGAGAACAAGCACGTCATTATCGATTCCAAAGTGTCGTTGACCGCATATGAGGAATATTTCTCCGCGGATGACGATGAAGCGCGGGCAAAGGCGCTGAGCCGACATATCGACTCTGTCAGGCGGCACGTTGCTAACCTGGCGGAGCAGAACTACCAGTCGCTCTACGGGGTCCAGTCGCTCGATTTCGTTCTCATGTTCATGCCGATCGAACCCGCATTCATGCTCGCAGCGCAGGCGGATCGCGACCTGTTCTCGGACGCGTTTCGCAAGAACATCATGATCGTCGGTCCCTCCACTCTTCTGATTTCCCTGAAGACGATTGCCAGCATCTGGCGTTATGAGTACCAGAACCGGAACGCGCAGGAGCTGGCCAGGCACTGCGCGGCGCTCTACGACAAATTCGTCGGGTTTGTTGCCGATCTGGAAGACATCGGTAAGAAGATCGAGGCGGCAGAAAAGAGCTACAACAGCGCGTTTGGCAAGCTGAGGTCGGGCAAAGGAAATCTGGTCAGGCAAGTGGAGAGAATTCGCCATCTCGGCGTGAAGCCGGCGAAGGCACTGCCGCCGGCGATGGTCGGCGGAGCGCTCGAGGATGCGGCGGGGTCGGAGGAGGCGCAGGCAGAAATGGGCGATCAAGACGGCGACGAGGCCGACGCCGACTGACGGGAGGCAGCAGCCGCCTCCCGCGCGTACAATCGATTCCGGAGCCAACAGATGCTCGAGTGGATCAAGAAAGACGAAGGCGGTTCGGAGCGGCCGATGCACGACCCGGCGGCGGCGGCCAAGCTGCTGGCCGAGATGTGCGCGGCCGACCCGCTGATCGCGCTCAACGACCTCAGGGGCTGGCTCGACACGGTCGCCGCCAGCCAGGCGCCGGACGAGCAGCGGCGCGGTGAGATCCTCGCCCTGGCGCAGGATGCGGGCCAGGCGCACTCCATCACGCTGCTGGCGCAGTATCTCGGCCGGCCGGTCGAGGGCAAGCGCGGGCGCGAGGCGAACTGGATCGCGCTGGTCGACTATCTCAAGTCCCTGACCGAGGCGCTGGCCGCGTCGGCGACGCGACTGCTGGCGCGGGCGCAGGCGGATGGGGCGCAGCAGCATGGCGGCGCGGTGTGTGCGGCACGGGCGCTCAACGCGGCGCGCATGCTGGCCAAGGCCTGCCTGGTGCGCTACCACGCCGTTCCGCCGAGCCTGTGGCGGATGGCGTATTCGGTTCACGAGCGCGCGGAAAAAGCCGATTGCGCGGCGACGTCGGTGCGCATCCATGCCGCCCAGCACCTGGCGAGCAGCCCGACGCAGGAGCTGCTGCAGCTGCTGATGCTGCAATCATGCGCGCCGGAGATGCTGGCGCCGGCGGAGATCGAGGTCGCCGACCGGGTGACCGAGCAGATCGGCGCCGACTTCACCCTGCGCCCGCCACGCGTGCTCGACAACGTGTTCTGCTTCGACCCCGCGAGCGACCATCCGCCGATGCGGACCGACGCGCGGGCGCCGGGCTCGGCGGCCGACGTGCGCTGCTTCGGCGCCGGCGTGGGGCTCGACGCGCTGCAGCGGCTGTACCGGCAGCTCGTCTCGGCGCGGGGCCGTGAGGCGACGCCCTTCGGCAAGGACATCCCGTCCTACACGCAGATCTCGGCCATCCAGCACCTGCTCGGCTTCTGGGGCGCGACCTCGCCCTACAAGGCGCGCGCCCACGCTCCCGCCGCAGGCGAGCTGCGCGTGGTGCACGGCTATGGGCAGGTCTGGCAGCAGCTCTCGAGCGCGGGCGCGGGCGAGTTCGAGCTGTCGCTCGTCGAAGACGGCGACGGCCCGCCGCAGGCGCCGGAGACCTGGCAGCTGCGCGACAGCGGCGGCAACGAGCTGGTCGCCGACGCGCCCAAGGGCGGGGCCGACTGGGCGCGCTGCGGCGACGTGGTCGGCGTCCTGGCCCCGGGCGAAAAGACGTGGTGGCCGTGCGTCATCCGTTCGCTGCACGCAGAGCCGGGCCACGAGCTGCACGTCACGCTCTACGTTCTCAGCCGCGCGCCGCAGGCGGTCAAGCTCCAGGCGCGCATCGAGCCGGGCGAGGAGGCGGTCTACACGGGCGAGGCGGCGCGGCAATTCGACTTCAACAGCGTGCGCGCGATCATCGTCTCCGACGGCGCGGCCGGTTCGCAAGCGGCCAACATGCTGCTCGCGCCCGACGGCTGGAAGGCGGGCCGCATCTACGAGCTGGCGTCGGAAGGCGCCGCGCGCAACTTGCGCGCCCTGCAGCTGCTGCGGCGCCGCGACGACTACGTGCGCGCGACGTTCGAGTGGTCGGCGGGGAGCTGATCCTCCAGCGCGCCGGGCCGGTACCAGCCCAGCTTGTCCCTCAGCTTCACCACCTCGCCGACGATCGCGAGCGCGGGCGGGCGCAGGTTCTCGCGCGCGGCGAGCGCGGGCAGCGTCTCGAGCGTGCCCGAGACCACGCGCTGGCTGGGCAGCGTGGCGCGTTCGATCAGCGCCGCGGGGGTGCCCGCCGGCAGGCCGTGGGCGACGAGCTGCTGGCACAGCTGCGGCAGGCCGCGCACTCCCATGTAGATCACCAGCGTCTGCTTCGGCCGCGCCAGGACGTCCCAGTTCAGGTCCAGGCTGCCGTCCTTCAGGTGTCCGGTGACGAACACGCAGGACTGCGCGTAGTCGCGGTGGGTGAGGGGGATGCCGGCGTAGGTAGCGCTGCCGCTCGCCGCGGTGATGCCGGGCACCACCTCGAACTGAACGCCGTTCGCGGCGAGCGATTCGATCTCCTCGCCGCCGCGGCCGAAGATGTACGGGTCGCCGCCCTTCAGCCGCAGCACGCGCTTGCCTTGCTTCGCCAGCCGCACCATGAGCGCGTTGATCTCCTCTTGGCGCAGGGCGTGCCAGTCCCGTTGCTTGCCGACGTAGATGCGCTCGGCCTCGCGCCGCGCGAGGTCGACGATCGCCGGCGCCACCAGGTGGTCGTAAAGCACCACGTCGGCGCGCTGCATCACGTGCAGCGCGCGCAGCGTGAGCAGGTCCGGGTTGCCCGGCCCGCCGCCCACCAGGTAGACCATCCCCCGCGCGGCCTCTACGCTTTCGCTCGAAGAGAGAATCCTTCGCAGCGTCTCGGCCGCCTGCGCCTCGCGCCCCGAGAGCACCATCTCGCCGACCGGGCCGTCGATCACGTCCTCCCAGAAGCGGCGCCGCCCCTCGGGGTCGGCGTAGCGGCGCCTGGCGGCGGAGCGAAAGTGCGCCGCGAGCGTCGCCAGGCGGCCGAAGGCGAACGGCACCAGGGCCTCGATCATGCGGCGCAGCTTGCGCGCCAGCACGGGCGACGCTCCGGCGGTCGAGATCGCGATCTGCAGCGGCGGCCGGTCGACCACCGAGGGCATGATGAAGGTCGACAGCTCGGCGTTGTCGGCCACGTTGACCGGGATGTGCAGCGCCCTGGCGGCGTTCGAGACCGACTCGTTGACCGCGGGATCGTCGGTCGCCGCGATCACGATCTCGGCCCCCACCAGGTCGCCGGGCTGGAAGCGCCTGGCCTCGTGGCGCAGCGCGCCGACCAGGGTCAGCTCCGAGAGCCGCGGGCACAGCTCGGGCGCGATCACCGTGAGCCGCGCGCCGGAGCGCAGCAGGGTCTCCGCCTTCTGCGCCGCCACCGTCCCGCCGCCGACCACCACGCCGGGCTTGCCGCGCAGGTCGAGAAAGGCGGCGAAATAGGCGCGGTCGGCGCTCGGTGCGATGCCGTTCGGACTCGTCATGTCGATACGCCAAGGGGGACGATGGCAGTGGACTTTGACCTATATTAAGTCCGAACCCCGTCGGCCGGGGCAAGCATCGGCAGGGAATTTATTTATATAAGCAATCGCACGATCATTCTCGCCGCGGCAGCTGCGCTCGCGGTTGCGGCGGTGAGCGCCGCCGCGGGCGCTACGGCCTAGCCGCCGAGCGCGCGACGATCCAGTTGTAGAGCCAGGCGAACACCGCGCCGCCGACGAAGCCGTCGGCCAGCGCCCACAGCAGGCCGATCACGCTGCCCGCGGGCGAAATGCTGTAGCCGCGGTACAGGCGCCCGATCAGCGTCACCTCGCCGCTCGGGCCGTCGAACATGATGATCCACCAGGTGAGGAAGAACAGCCCGAAGCCCCACACCAGCGAGCAGGTGATCGCGAACGCCTTCAGATCGAGTTTCATCTCCGCTTCCTCCTCTGCGCAGGAACGCCGAGGGTACACCCCCGCCCGGCGGCGGAGCGCTAGCCGGCGAACAGCCCGAACAGCCAGTAGACGGCGATAGCCATCTGCAGCGCGAAGGCGATGAAGCGCAGCCACGAGGCGAGCACGCTGGTCGAGGCGACGTGGATCGACGACTGCAGCAGCCGGGCGCCGAGCAGGAACGGGGCAAGCGCGTCGGTGACGCCGGTCTTGTGCGTCAGCAGCGCCACCACCAGCAGCCCGCCGACGATCGGGAAGCCCTCGACGCAGTTGGCGTGAGCCCGCGCCAGGCGCTGCATGTAGGCGGGAAGATTCGAATTGTCCGGCCTGAACTCGTTCGCGGCGACGGTCCTGGTGAGCAGGTAGCGCGTCCGCAGCACTTCCATCAGGATCAGCAGGAACAGCGTCCAGGCGATGAGCGCGGTCAGTACGAAAGCGGAGGCGTTTTGCATGCCGGGGTCCTTTTGTCAGTCGGGAGACAGCTAGGGTCCGTTCGCAAGTCGAGATCGTCGACTTCACGAACCGTAGTGGCTCGAGAACCCGGGTCGTTACAGGTGTTTCGCGGCTACAGGTCGGGCAGGTAGCGGGCGACCATCTCCTCCTGCGACTCCGCGGGGCCGGCCTTTCCGGTCTGATCGTTCAGCATCTGCCCCATCGTCGGCAGCACCGAGCGCTCGCGCAGACTTTCCGGCGCCCACAGCTTCGAGCGCATCAGCGCCTTGGCGCAGTGCAGGTAGGCTTCCTCCACCGACACCTCGATCGCCAGCTTGGGCGCCCGCGCCGCGCGCGCGAAATGCGCCAGCTTCTCCGCCTCGTCCGCCAGCCGCGCGCCGCCGTTGACCCGCAGCGTCTCGTCCACCCCGGGAATGAGGAACAGCAGCCCGATCCGTCCCGTCTCGAGAATGTTCGTCATCGAATCGAGCCGGTTGTTGCCCGGCGAGTCCGGCAGCAGCAGCGTGCGCCCGTCGACCACCTTGACGAACCCCGGCTCCCCGCCGCGCGGCGAGCAATCCATGTGCGCCCCGGGGCGCCCGCTCGCCACCACCACGAAAGGCGACAGCGCGACGAAGCGCGCGCAGTGCACGTCGAGCCGCTCGAGCTGCTTGGTGAGAGACCTTCCCTTCGGCTGCGCGTACAGCTCGCGCAGCGCGTCGATGCTGTCGATCATGATGCCTCCCTGTCGCCGCCCGCTAGCTTACGCGCCCGCGCACCGCCCAGGCCCGGGCGACGAGCGCAATCGAGCCGTCGCCGGCGAACGGAAGCGCGGCGCGGATGCGATCGCGCAGCGCGTCGCGGCGCGCGTCGTCGAGCGACGCGGCATAACCGGGCGCGGGCCCCTGCGCGCCCAGGAACGGCGCCCAGTAATCGTCGAAGTCGCGAAACACCGTGTCGACGTCGATCGCCTTCGCCTCGACTTCGCCCAGCCCCGCCTGGCTGAACAACTCGAGCAGCGGCTCCGGCTGGCAGAGCGGAAAGCGGTACCCTTCGTCCAGCTCCAGGGCCTCGCCGTCCAGCGCCACCGCCGCGTCCCAGAAATAGCGCATCAACTCCATCCTGCGGGCGTAGTCCCAGACGTACGCCGCGACCACCCCTCCCGGCCGCACCGCGCGCTTCATCTCCTGCACCGCGAGCGCGGGCTCGGGAACGAAATTGAGCACCAGCCCCGACACCGCGGCGTCGAACTGCGCCGAGCCCACCGGCAGCGATTGCGCGTCGCCGACCTTGAACGCCGCTCGCGGATCCGTGACATGCGCCTGTGCATGCTCGACAAACTCGGCCGACGAATCCACCCCCCGCACGCAGCGCGGCTGCGCTTGCTGCAGGATCACCTCGCTCACCCCGCCGGTGCCGCAGCCCACGTCCAGCCAGTCCAGCCCTTCCGCCGCCCCGAGCCAGCGCAGAAGATCCTTCGCCACCAGCCGACTCCAGCGTCCCACATACGGCTCGTACAGCCTGCCCGCCGCCCACGTATCCTTGCGCTCACCCGCCATGCCCGACCCCCCATTCGTGCGGTCGGGCATCATGACCCACCAGCCAACGAAAATACAACCCGAGATTCAGCGCGGCCTCTTCCTCGCCGCCCGCCGCCGCGGCCTGCCGTAAAGCGCGCGCAACTCGTCCTTGGCCGCCTCCAGCCGCCGCCGCTGCGCCGCCGATAGATTCGCCCCCGCGCGATTGACATAAAACACCAGCATCGACATCGCCGACCGAAACGGCTCCGCCTTCCGCCGCGTACTCCGCTCCGCCGAATCCTTGAGCGAGCGCGCAATCCGCCGCGGATCGCTCCAGGTGAACACGCCGGCATCGAGGTCCAGCGCGTTGCTGCCTTGGGTTACCTTCTGCGACCAGCGTTGTCGACTGCGGGTGGCCAATGTGTTTGTCTTATTCTCCGAGCAATATGGCTACCAACGTGCGAATTCTGCGACGCCGCACCGCACGGCATTCAACGTCACGCGATGCTTGAAGCGGCGTGCGCAGCAATGAGTGGTTAGGTTTCCGGGCCGCGCCGCAAGCGCCAAATTGGTTGACACACGCTCGCTCCGCGAACAGCTGTCAACGCGGCCCACAGCACGAGCGTTTGTGTTCTTACTACGTAGCGTTGAGAGCTGTTCGCTCCCAAGCTCGCTTGAAGCGACAGCTCTCAACGCTACGTCTAGCAGAACATTTCGCTCGCGGCCCTCGCCCGTCATCATCTTTTCGCTCGCCTGTGAATCCATTCACTCCTGTCGGCGTGGCACGGAAACTTAACTAGTATTAGTTGACTTTTTAGTTGCCAATTGTGGTCGGTTTGTAAGGCGTGATGTTGCACCTCTTGCGCCTGAGTGATCAATGAAATCACGTCGTTGAGCAGAGAATCGGACGAAGAGGTAAACCGCTTTGGCAGGGAAGGTGAGCGGCGGGGAGCGGCGCGCTGTTGTTGTCGCGCGCCGCGGGCTGCCCGCTCGCTCTGGTGCTGCGGAACGGTAACTAGGTTGTTATCCCAGCTTGCCGACTATCTCGCCGATTTCGTTTCCGGAGAAGGCGCGCAGGGTCTGGCCGCGGATGTTGCCTTGGGCGCCGACGGCGAGAGCGAACGCGGTTCCCGATGTGTCGTCGGGTGCGTCGATTATCGCGACGAGGTCGTACTGACCCAGGGTCCAGTAGAGCTGGGTCATTTCGCAGCCGAATTTCTTTGCCAAGGCTCTGACGGCTTCGGCGCGCTTGGGGCTGTCCTTGATGGTTTTGATGCCCTGGTCGGTGAAGCTGGAAAGCGAGATGTATGTCGCCATGACGGTTCCTCCTCGGGTGCATTGGGGGCCTCGCACATCGGCCCGGCCGGCGACGGCCCCGAGGCGCCGGTCTGGTGTTTGCTGCCGCGATCGGATCTGTTGATTGCGTCAGGCCTCGTTGGCCTGGTTCCACGGCATCCGCATCAGCCCGCGCGCGATGAAGCTGCGGTCGAAGAAGGCGATCATCAAGGTTTCGGCGAGCAGCGGAAGGAAGATGACGAACCGCACGCCGGGCCAGAGGCCGAACAGGGTGAGGGCGAAGTAGGTGATGCGGACCTGGGTCTCGAAGTCGGCGACGCTTTTCGATTCCTCGATGAAGAACAGGGCGTGGACCAGGCTGATGGAGATGACGAGGTAGTAGCCCGCGGTCCAGCCGGCGAGGGCGGCGATGATGACGGCGAGGGTGACGAGCCAGAACCACCAGCGGATGTCGCTCGGGGCGATTTTGAATTGCATGGTCTTCTCGCTAAGGGGTCTCGGGTTTCTCGATGACGAAGACGACGAAGGGCCACAGGGGGACGCCGATGCGCTTGATGAAGGCGACGCGGCCGCCGGCCTGCAGCAGGGCGGGGAGGACGTTGACCGCGCGGCAGCCCATGGAGAGCCAGGGGAAGCGCCAGGCGATGTCCTCGACTTTGTCGGCCAGCCATTTGCTGAAGCGGCCTGCGGGCTCGGCGGAGTGGGCGCAGCCGAGCTTGCCGCCGGGGCGCAGGACGCGGTAGAGCTCGAGCGCGCCCTTGGCGGGGTCGTAGAGCGGGCACAGGCTGTAGGTGGACAGCACGACGTCGAAGCTGGCGTCGGCGAAAGGCAGCTGGACCATGTCGCCGCTGCGGAATTCCAGGCGCAGGTCGATGGCTTCGGTCTCGGCCTTGTCGCGCGCGACGTCGAGCATGTCGTCGCTCAGGTCGAACAGGGTGACTTTGCCGCTGTGGCCGGCCTTGCGCGCGGCCATCAGGCCGGTGAGGCCGGTGCCGGCGCCGCAGTCGAGCACGCGGTCGCCTTCGCGCACGGTGCGCTCGACCAGCATCCTGCGGCCGCGCTGGTCGGCGCCGAAAGTGATGAGGCGGTGCTGCCAGTCGTAGCGCGGCGCGAGGCGGGCGTAGATCTCGGTCAGACGGTCGATGCCGAGCGCCTGTCTCACGCGCGCGCCGTTAGTTCACTTGAGCGACGCGTAGACGGCGCGCTCGAACTTCGCGTACACGTCCATGAAGGGCGGTTCGACGAAGGGCAGGGTCTGGGTCATGATCGTTGCGGCGATGTCCTTCGCCGGGTCGAACCAGAAGTGGGTGTTGAGCACGCCGGCCCAGCCCTGCGAGCCGGCCGAGCGCATGCCGGGGACGTCGTTCTCGACCCGCAGGAAGCCGAGGCTGTGGGTTTTCGGGATGCCCGGGAACAGGTCGACGTCGGCGGTGACCGGCGGTATTGCGGTGGTCATCTTGCCCATGCGCAGGTCGCCGATGTGGTTCGCGAGCATGGTGGCGACGCCTTTTTCGCTCAGCACGCGCTTGCCGTCGAGGGTGCCCTTGTTGAGGAACATGCGCAGGAAGCGCATGTAGTCGCCGGCGCTCGAGTACAGGCAGTGGCCCATGCCGTAGAACTCGGGATGCGGCGGCGGCGCGAGCTCGAACGGCGCGAACTTGCCGTCCGCGCCGCGCGCGCTGACCGAGGCGAGGCGCTTCGCCAGCGCGCCTTCGCACTCGAACGCGGTGCTGGTCATGCCGAGCGGGCCGAGGATCTCCTCCTGGCAGAACTTGTCGATGCGTCGCCCGTCGATCGCCTCGACCGCCTGGCACAGCCAGTCGATGCCGATGCCGTAGTCCCAGCGCGCGCCCGGGTCGAACGTCAGGGGGTAGGACAGCGATGCCTTCAGCCCGGAGAGGATGCTCGGGTGGCCGGTGATCTCCATGTAGCGCGGCACGTCGGTGTTCCAGAACTCGTACACCAGCCCCGAGGTGTGGGTGGCGAGCTGGCGGATGGTGGCTTTCGACTTCGGCGCGCGCATGCGCGGCTTGTCGCCGTCGAAGCCTTCGAGCACCCGGAGCTTGGCGAAGTCGGGCAGGATGCTCTCGACCGCGGCGTTCGGATCAAGCTTGCCGCGATCGATCAGGATCATCGCCGCGGTCGAGCCGATCGCCTTGGTCATCGAGAAGATGCGAAACACCGTGTCGTCGGTCATCGCCTGGCCGGGGCCGCGTTCGCCGGCCACGCCGCGCCAGTTCACGCCGGCGGCGTTGCCGGTCATCGCAACCAGTCCGGGGGCGGCGTTGGATGCCACGCCGGCTTTGAGGATGTCGTCCAGGGCGCTCATGAGCATCTCCTCCTCGTTATGTGCAGCGAGCGGGGAATGCTGCGCCCCACCCGCCGCGCGCGTCAAGGCGACGGCAAGCCGGGCACCGGTCTGCGGCTCAGGCGCGGTGGGCAGTATGGTTGAAAGTGTAGTCGCCGATCAGGCGCTTGTCGTGCCCCTCGACCGCGAACAGCTCGAAGCGCAGGCGCAGGCTGGGCAGGGCGCGCAGCTGGGCCATGTTCGACGACATGACGACTTCGCCGCGCGCGGGGTCGAAGGGGACGTCCTGCAGCACCTCGGCGGGCAGGCCCGGGGCGTGGACCACGAGGTCGAGGCGGGCGACGCCGCCGAGCGGGGCCTCGAGGCGGCTGACGACCACGTCGTCCCCGGGCGCGACGGTGCAGTTGACGCTGCCGTTGCGCGCGACGACGTATTCGCGCACCTGCAGGCCCTGCCGGGCGAGGCGCTTGACGAAGGCGTCGCTGACGATCACCTGCAGCGCGCCGTGGCGGAAGGCGTCGCGGATGCCGCCCGCCAGCGCCACCAGCTCGCCCAGGAGCGCGCTGCAGTGGCCGCAGCCGAGCAGGTGCTCGTCGAGGCGCGCCTCGTCGGCGGCTGCGGTCTCGCCGAACCAGTAGGCGAGCAGCGCGCGCTCGTCGATCGGGTTGCGGCAGGGCGCGCTCATGCTGCGGCACCTCCTGCGGTGACGCACTCGCGCAGGTGCGCCAGGCCGCGGTGGCGGATGACGCGCACGTTTCCGGCCGAAAGGCCCAGCTGCGCGCCGACCTCGTCGGCCGGCTTGTCCTCGTAGAAGGTCATCAAGAGCACCGAGCGCTCGCGCTGCGGCAGCTTTTCCAGGCAGCCGGCGACGCGCTCGAGGTCGAACAGCGGCTCGGCCGGCGCGGCGGCGGGGGCGAGGTCCTCGCCGTAGCGCTCGAGCAGCTGCTCGCGCCTGAAGCCGCCGCGGCGCAGCTCGAGCACGCTCATGCGGCAGATGCCGAACACGAACGACGCCAGCTTGTCGCTGTCGCGCAGCTCTCCCGCTCTCAGCTTCTCGATCGTCATCAGCATCACCTGCTGCATCAGGTCGGCGGCGGCGTGCTCGTCGCGCAGGTGCTTGAGGCCGTACAGCCGCACCCGCGGCGCCAGGCGCCGGCACAGCTCGGCCTCGGCCTCCGGCGCGCGGCCGGGCGCCGCCTGCGCGATCCCGCGCGCGAGCGCGGCGTCGTCCTCGAGCCCCTCGGTCGGCGGATTATGCACCGGCCGAAGATAACATCGCCCCGCCTTCACAAGGGAAGTGTAACGAGGCGGCGCTTCGTTACACATCCGGGGGTCACCGACAAGGAGGCGCACATGATCACCAACAAGCAATCCGGCACCAACCTGAACGAGATCGCTGCCGGCATCTACCGCATCAACACCCCGGTCGAGATCCCCGGCGCGGGCGGCTTCAGCTTCAACCAGTACCTGGTGATGGACGACGAGCCGCTGCTGTTCCACAGCGGGCCGCGGGCCATGTTCGCGCTGGTGCGCGAGGCGATCGAGCGCGTCATGCCGCTCGCGCGGCTGCGCTACGTCGGGCTGTCGCACTTCGAGGCCGACGAGTGCGGCGCGCTGAACGAGTTCCTCGCCGCCGCGCCGCAGGCGGTGCCGCTGTGCGGGCAGGTGGCGGCGATGGTGTCGGTCACCGACTACGCCGTGCGCGCCCCGCGCGCGCTGGCCGACGGCGAGACGCTCGCGCTCGGCAGGCACCGCATGCGCTGGTTCGACGCCCCGCACATGCCGCACGGCTGGGATTGCGGCCTGATGCTCGACGAGGCGACGCGCACCTTCTTCTGCGGCGACCTGTTCACCCAGCCCGGCGGCGGCGAGACGGCGCTCAGCGAGGGCGACATCCTCGGCCCGAGCGAGGCCTTCCGCGGCGCGATGGACTACTTCTCGCACGCCCCCGATACCGGCGCCGCGCTCGAGCGCTTCGCCGCCGAGAAGCCCGCCACGCTGGCCTGCATGCACGGCAGCGCCTGGCGCGGAGACGGCGCGGCGCTGCTGCGCGCGCTCGCGGCGGCGCTCGGCCAGCCGGTGCGCTCAGCGGCAGGCCAGCGCGCCGCCTGAGGCGCGCGGCTCGGCGGGGGGCGCCCCGCTGCGCAGCTTGGGCGGCTGCCAGACGTGCACCTCGACGTCGACGATGCTGCCGTCGGCGTCGAGGGTGGCGAGCACGGCGCGAACTTCGCAGTCGCTGTGGCCCGGAACCGCAATGGGGCGGCGCAGCTCGGCGTAGACCTTGACCACCGGCTCGGCGCTGTCGAGGTCGAAGTCGTACTGCACCCGCCTCGGAGTGATCATCGAGCGCTCGAGCCGGCGCTCGAACACCACCAGCTCGCCGCGGTCGACCGCCATGAGGAAGAGCGCGACGACGGTGTGCGGGTGGGGCAGCTGCAGGGCGGGTGAGTCCGCGCCTTGCGCGGCCTGCAGGCCTGCGCCGGCGCAAAAGAAGCTCAGCGCGAAGAGAAGCGCGAGCCGTGCCGCCTTCATCCGCATCTCGCGCCTGCCATGAACGGCGGGCGGGTCAGGCCGCATACCGCAGGACCGCGACGAAATGGCACGCGGTGCCGGCGACGACGAAAAGATGCCACACGAAGTGGAAGTACCTGGTCCGCTCGGCCATGAAGAACAGCGCGCCGGCGGTGTAGGCGATGCCGCCGGCGAGCAGCCAGGCCAGGCCCCACTTCGGCACCAGGTGCCATGCCGGATCGGCGGCGATGACGATCAGCCAGCCCATGGCGACGTAGATCAGGGTCGAGATGCCGTTGTAGCGTACGCCGCCGACCGCCTTCAGCACGGTGCCGATCGCGGCGATGCCCCACACCAGCCCGAACAGGGTCCAGCCCCAGGGGCCGCGCAGGACGCCGAGCGTGAACGGGGTGTAGGTGCCGGCGATCAGGAGGTAGATCGCGGAGTGGTCGAGGATCTGCAGCACGCGCTTGGCGCGCGGAGCGCTCACGGCGTGGAACAGCGTCGAGCTGAGATAGAGCAGCACCACGGTGGTCGCGAACACGCTCGCGCCGACGATTGCCGCCGCGCTTTCGTGCCGCAGCGCGTTGACGACCAGAACCGGGAACGCGGCCAGCGCCGCCAGCAGGCCGACGCCGTGGCTGACGCTGTTCGCGATTTCCTCGCCGAGGGACTGCGGGCGCTCGTTCGCGCCGGGGATGTTGTCGCGCAAGTCAGGAATCTTCTCGATCACGCGTCGATTATGCGCTTCGCGCTTCGCACTTTTGTTGATGCACATCAGACTCGCCGCGCCGCGGCGAACCTAGAATCTGGCGCATGGAACTCGTCTGTCCGGCCGGCAGCCTGCCGGCGCTCAAGGCCGCGGTCGACAACGGCGCCGACTGGGTCTACCTCGGCCTGCGCGACAACACCAACGCGCGCAATTTCGCCGGACTGAATTTCGACGGCGCGGCGCTGGCGCAGGGCCTGGCCTACGCCCACGCGCGCAAGCGCAGGGTGGTGCTGGCGGTGAACACCTACCCCCAGCCGGCGACCTGGCGGCGCTGGACCGCGGCGCTGGCGGGCGCGGTGGAGGCGGGGGTGGACGCGGTGATCGCGGCCGATCCCGGGCTGATGCGCCACGCCTCGCGCCAGTATCCGCTGCTCGAGCTGCACCTGTCGGTGCAGAGCTCGGCCACCAGCCACGAGGCGATCGCGTTCTATTACGAGCACTTCGGCGTCAGGCGCGCGGTTCTGCCGCGCGTGCTGTCGCTGGCGCAGGTCGAGCACGTGGTGAACAACACGCCGGTCGAGATCGAGGTGTTCGGCTTCGGCGGGCTGTGCGTGATGGTCGAGGGGCGCTGCGCGCTCTCAGCCTACGCCTGCGGCGACTCGCCCAACACCATGGGCGCCTGCTCGCCGGGGCACGCGGTGCGCTGGCAGGACACGCCGGCCGGGCTCGAGTCGCGCCTGAACGGGGTGCTGATCGACCGCTACGCCAAGGGCGAGCGCGCCGCCTACCCGACGCTGTGCAAGGGCCGCTTCGCGGCCGGCGGCGCGACCTATTACGCGATCGAGGAGCCCGCCAGCCTCAACACGCTCGAGATGCTGCCGCAGTTCCTCGACATGGGAGTGCGCGCGGTCAAGATCGAGGGTCGCCAGAGGAGCCCCGCCTACGTGGCGCAGGTGACCAGGGTCTGGCGCCAGGCGATCGACGCCGCCGAGCGCGACGGGGCGGATTTCGCGCCGCGGCCGGAGTGGATGGCCGCGCTGAATCGGCATGCGGAGGGCAGCCAGCACACGCTGGGCGCTTTCTCGCGTCCCTGGAAGTGAAATGAAGATATCGCTCGGTCCGATTCTCTATTACTGGCCGCGCACTCGGGTGCTCGAGTTCTACGCCGAGGTGGCCGAGTCGCCGGCCGACGTCGTCTACCTGGGCGAGGTGGTGTGCTCGCGCCGGCACGAGCTTGGGTTCGACGACTGGCTCGAGATCGCCGAGCTGCTCGCCGCGCACGGCAAGGAGGTGGTGCTCTCGGCGCAGGCGCTGACCGAGTCCGCGGGCGATCTGAAGCTGGTGCGGCGGGTGGTCGGGAACGGGCGCTGGCGCGTCGAGGCCAACGACATGGGCGCGGTGCGCATGCTCCAGGGGCGCAGCGGCTGGGTCGCCGGGCCGCACCTCAACGTCTACAACCCGCAGACGCTCGAATTCATGGCCGAGCTCGGCGCCACGCGCTGGGTGGCGCCGATCGAGGTCACGCGCGAGCTATTCGGCGCCATCGCCGGGGTGCGCCCGGCGGGAGTCGAAGCCGAGCTGTTCGGCTGGGGTCGGCTGCCGCTCGCGTTCTCGGCGCGCTGTTTCACCGCGCGGCGCTTCAACCTGCAAAAGGAAAGCTGCGCCTACCGCTGCATCGAATTTGCGGACGGCATGCCGCTCGACACGCGCGAGGGCGAGCCGTTCCTGGCGCTGAACGGGGTGCAGACCCAGTCGGCGCGGATCTACAACCTGATAGGGGAAGCGGCAACGCTCGGGGAGAGCGGGGTGGACGTGCTACGCGTCAGCCCGCAGGCGGAGGGCACCGTCGATGCATTGCGCGCCTGGCGCGCGGCGCTCGACGGTGCCCGCACGCCGTCGCTCGAGCCCGGCAAGTACTGCGACGGCTTCTGGCACGGCCGCCCGGGGCTGGAGCAGGGCTTCCTCGAGGCTCGGCGAGACGCCGCATGAAGCTGCCGCTGCCCGAGCTTCCGCCCGCGCTCGCGCTATGCGCCGCGCTCAACCTCGCGCTGCGCGCGGGGCTGCTGTCGCGCTCCGCGCTCGAGCCGGCCGCGGGCAGGCGGGTGCGCATCGAGTTCGAGGCACCGCGCATCGGCGTCACCGTATCGTTGCGCAGCAGTTACTTTCTTCCCGCGCGCGGCCAGCCCGACGTCACCATCCGCGCCAGGCCGCGCGACTACCTCTCGCTCGCGCTGCGGCGCGAGGACCCCGACACCCTGTTCTTCAGCCGCCGCCTGGTCATGGAAGGCGACACCGAGCTCGGCCTGATCGTCAAGAACGCGCTCGACGCGGTCGACTGGGACGCGCTGCCGGCGCCGCTCGCGCGGCTCTCGGCCCGGCTCGCCGGGCACTGACGGCGCGCTGACGGGTTTATCCTAGCGTCGTCGCGCGAATGCGCGCGCCGCTTCGCTGCGGCGTACTCCCTACCGCCCGTCCGGGCCCGATGCTAGGGTAGCCGCGTCGACTCGTCAGGGAGAGGTCGCCAATGGCAATCCGGCGCAGCGCAGTGCTCGCGGTCCTGCTCGTCGTCCTCGCCGGCGTCTGGGCCTACCACTTCGTCGAGCAGGCGCGCGAGGACGCGGTCCGCCACGAACGCGCCGTCGAGGCGGAGATGCGCATGCGGGCGCTGGCGAACCGGAACTGGCACCGCGCGCAGAAGCCGCCGGTATCGTCGTGGCGGACGCGCGATGTCGCGCTTGCGGGCGGATTGCCGCGCGCCTATCCCAAGCCGGTTTCGGAATGGCAGGCCAACGAAAAGAAGCTCCATTCGGACCTGCTGAAGGGCCGCTCGTACGACGTCCTGGTGGTGCCGTTCCAGGTCGAGGACTACGCGTTCGACCGTCCGACGCGCTCGCTCATGACCGCCGAGCTCACGCTCGCGATCGGGCGCGCGACGTCGCTGCCGATGGCCGACCCTTACGTCGTGCAGCGCGCGCTGGGCGACGGCGCGCGCCGGCTCAACGACGATGCCGTCGGGCAGCTCGCGCAGCAGCTCGGCGCGAAGCGCGTCCGCGTCATATGGGCCTTTGCCGGGCACGACCGCCAGGGCGTCATGACCCTGACCATCCGCGTCCAGGACCGTTCGAGCGAGCACGGCGGCGGGTACTACCTCGGGCATCGGGTGCAGCATAGCTACGACAAGCTCGCATTCGACGACGAGCATCCGCCCATCGAAGTTTTCGAGGCGCTGTTGCCGCGCGTACTGAAGGATCTCGGCTACGACCCGGCCGCCGCCGTGCCGCCGCAGGTCGAGAGCAGCTTCACCGACAAGGGCTTGCCGCCCACGCCGTTCGGGCTGATCGGCGACGAGGCGAGCCCGGCGCGCGACGCGTATTACCTGCAGCTGCTGGGGGCGCTCACGCCGCGGCGCGCAGAGCGCGAGCGCGAGCGCTTGTTCGAGAAGTCGCTGCTCGCGCTCCGGCGCATGACGCCCGCCTCGCCGCAGTACCGCGCGCTCAGGGCGCGCGCCTATATGTACCTCGGGCTGCGCCCGGCTGCGCTGCGTGCCATCGCCGACCCGGCGACCGCCGAGGAGAAAGAGCTCCATGCGGCGCTCAACGGCAACCTGCCCGCCACCGGCGCGCTCGCCGCGCAGCAGACGCAGCTCGCGACGCGGCTGCTGGCGATACTCGATGCCAACACGATCGCGGCCGATTACTCCGTCGCGACGCAGCAGGGCTCGGCGGACAAGGCGGCCTCGCTCGCGCTGCCGGGCGATTTCTGGCCGGCGGTCGCGGGGCGCGCCTTCGTCGACTGGAGCCGATGGACGCAGGAAGAGAACATCGTGCTCAAGTTCATGCTCGACCAGGACCTTCCGCTCGCGGGCTACACCGCGGAGGGCATCGTGCGCGGCGCGGCGTCGCTAGGTGACGTAGGGCGTGCGCAGACCACCCTCGACCTGTCGGTGCTCGAGCACGTGCGCAAGCTGCTCGCCGCGACGCCGTCGAAGTGGTGCTGCGAGATGCCGCCCGAGCGCCTCTCGGCGCGCGACTATCTCGACTTCATCGAGGCGACCGCGAACGACAACCTGATGCGCCGCGCGCGCCTGGTCAGCTACGTGCAGGGGCTGCCGGAGCAGGGACTCGAGTTCCTCGACCGCATCCGCAGCGTGTACCAGGGTTTCCCCGAATACGCGCTCGAGCGCGCCCGGGCGGAGTCCCTCATCGCCAAGCACTCCGAGGGCTCGGCGCGCGAGGGCCAGAGCAAGGCGGCCTATGTCGACGCTTACAACGCGTTCTACTGGTCGAACGGCCAGACCCGCGTCGCGCAGGACGCCTTTGATATCTACGGCTCGCTGGGACGCCACGACTACGGCTATAGCGACAACCTGTACGCGTCTGACTATCCCTTCCGTTCCTTCTATTCGGACTGGGAAGGCGGCGGCCAGATGGAGCTCGGGCTCAAGAACTCGCGCGCCGCGCTGGCGAATTCGACCTCCGATTTTGGCCCGGTGCGGGAGCTCGGCTGGATGCTCGACGAACTGCAGCACAAGCCGGCGGAGATGGACAAGATCCTCGCCGCGCTCGACGGGCGCTTCGTCGGCTGCCCCGGCCGCGACGTCTTCCTGGCCGGGCGCAGCATGAAAACCGGCGACTCCGCCGCTGCCGAGACGCACTACCGCGAGGGCATCAAGGACGCGCCGGGAGACTGGGAGTCCTTCCGCGCGCTCGGGCAGCTGCTGCTGCAGCGCGGGCAGACAAAGCAGTCGGCGCGCCTCTTCATGAGCTACCCGGGCTTCGCCAAGGGCGCGCGCGTGGACGCGGTCGCCATGTCGAACGACGCCTACGAGGCGGGCTCGTACTTCTACTGGTACGGCGAGTTCGGGCTCGCCAAGCCGCTGTTCAAGATCGCCGCCGACCTGGACACCGGCTCCGCCGCGAGCATCGAGAGCGCGCGGCGGCTCGCCATGCTGGCCGCAGACTACGCCGGCGCGATGGCGTATTCGCTGCAGCGCGCCAGGCGCTACGACTCGGCCTACGGCTACCGCGACTATTTCGCCATGCTGCACGCCATGGGCCACCCGGAGGAGGCCTGGAGCGCGTTCAATTTGCTGGTGCCGCGGCTGCGCGCGTCGCAGTTGTGGGAGGCGGCCCTGGTCGGGCACCGCAGGGAGCGCAAGAGCGAGGCCGAGATCGCGACCTGGATCCGGCAGGGCGGGCTGGGCGCGATCGGCGCCAAGCGCAGCGACGCCGCGGTCTACCTCGTGCGCGCCGGAATTACCGACCGCATGCCCGATGCCGCGCTGGGGAACCTGGTCGCCGAGTTCGCCTGGCCGGTCTGGCACCTGCCGCAGTGGTACAACAGCGTGGTGCGCGCGGCGCCGTCGGGCGACGCGCAGTACGTCGTCGGACCGAAGGCCGACCGCGAGGGCACGCTGCCCCTGGGCGTCTTCGGTGCCAGGGACAAGGAACCGGTCAAGTCCGACCTGGTGTATTTCGTCGAAGCCTATCGCGCGCTGCGCGAAGGCAAGGCCGCCGAGGCGCAGGCGATTTTGAAGGAAGCGTCGGCGTCGTACAGCCTGGTCCACCCGCATATCCGCTACCTGCTGCCGTACTACGCCTTCGCCGCCGCCAAGGCGGGCGACGCGTCGGCGCTGCAACCGCTGCTCGACGCGGTCAGGCCCGACCAGAGAGGCTTCGACTACTACCTCGCGCGGGCGGTGATCGCCGGCCTGGCCGGCAAGACCAGCGACGCAGTGGACCTGCTCGGGAATGCGATCGTGCGCCGTCCCTACGCCGAGGACCGACCGGTCTACCCGGATTACCAGTACCTCGAGACGCTGGAATGGCTATACCGCGCGACGCACAAACCCGAGTACCGCAGGCTCGCGCTCGACTGGGCCGAGAAGGTGGAAACCTTCTTCCCCTGGTACGGTTGGGCCTGGGCGATCCAGGCCGAGCTGGAGACCAATCCGGCGCGGCGCGGGCGGGCGATCGCGATGGCGGCCTACCTGGATCCGGATTCGGAGCGGCTGGCGGCGATCCCGAAGAAGGAGGTCGCGCGCGCGGTGCGCTCGTACGGCAAGCTGAACCCGTTCCTCGCCAAACAGGGCAAGGCGCCCAAGAGCGCGATCTAGGCACCGCGCTCGGGCGGATTCGCGGCCAGGTCCTTGAGCGTGACCTTGCCGAGCGCGGTCTTCATCGCGTCGTCGTAGCGCTTGAGCAGCTGCTCGACCGGCTCCGGTCCGGGCAGCGCCTCGGCGCTCAGGTAGCGGTCCTCGCCCGCGGCGCGCACCGCGTCGAGCAGATCCTTCGCGCTCACCCCGGCCAGGTCGCGCACCGGCAGCCAGCCGGGCGGGTCGTCGCCGGTGCAGGCGAGGATGCCGCGCGCGCGCAGCGCCTCGAGCAACACGTCGACCGCGCGCATCGGCATGCGCAGCGTCTGCGCCAGCGCGTCGGTGCTCAACGGCGCGCTGCCTTCGAGGTGGTTGCGCGCGATCAGGCTCATGATCACCAGCGCCAGCCGCTCGCGCATGCGGTTCGACAGGCGCGGCTCGCCGCTCTTGGCCACCAGGTGCTCGGGATGCTGGACGTAGAACGACACCGCGGCGCCGAACAGCAGGATCAGCCAGCTCAGATACAGCCAGAGCATGAACAGGATCAGGATCGCGAAGCTGGAGTAGATCGCGGCGTAGCGGGTCGAGGAGGCGGCGAACAGGGCGAAGGCCCAGCCCGCCGACTGCCACAGGATGCCGCCGACCACGCCGCCGACGAGCGCCGGCCCGAGCCGCACCCGGGTGTTGGGCATGAAGGTGTAGACGAAGGTGAAGGCGCCGATCACCAGCACGTAGGGCAACAGGTGCCCGGCCTGCAGCGCGAGCCAACCGATCGCCTCCACTCGCAGCGCCTCGCGCACCACGCCCGAGCTCGAGGCGGTGGCGGTGATGCCCATGGCCGAGAACACCAGCAGCGGGCCGACCAGCAGCGCCGAGAGGTAGCGGCTGAAGCGCTCGCCGATGCCGCGCGCGCGGCTCACGTGCCAGATGAAGTTGAACGCCTCCTCGATCTTCTGCACCAGCGAGACCGCGGTGTAGAGCAGCAGCGCAAGGCCGACCGAGCCGAGCACGCCGACGTTGATGTTCTCGATGAACTGGATGATGCGCTCGGTGATCTCGACGCCCTTCTCGCCCAGCGGCTCGAGGAAGCCGAGCAGCGCCGGCCGGATCTGGTTGTAGACGCCGAAGGCCTTGAGCACCGAGAAGCTGAGCGCGAGCAGCGGCACCAGCGACAGCAGCGTGGTGTACACCAGGCCCATCGCGC
>Ga0315556_1000468_pt1 | contig 25100 bp, 22 predicted proteins | sample SalMarSW160310MG_FD_202112 | JGI IMG/M metagenome (GOLD analysis project Ga0315556, IMG submission 202112) | Salt marsh sediment microbial communities from the Plum Island Ecosystem LTER, Massachusetts, United States - Salt Marsh Sediment SW1603-10 ...
GCATTGAGCATACGCCGAATGTCGGCGGCGGTGCGAATCCCGCCACCCACCGTCAAGGGAATGAATACCTGGCTCGCCACCTCTTCCACCACATGGGCCATGGTTTCGCGGTCTTCGGAACTGGCGGTGATATCGAGAAACACCAGTTCATCGGCGCCTTGTTCATCATAGCGCTTGGCGATCTCCACCGGATCGCCGGCGTCGCGGATGCCCACGAACTTGACGCCCTTGACCACCCGGCCCTTATCGACGTCCAAACAGGGAATGATGCGCTTGGCCAGTCCCATGGCGCTAACTCAGCTCGTCCGCCACGCGCTGCGCCTCGGCCAAATCCAATTCGCCTTCATAGAGGGCGCGCCCGACCACCGCGCCCATGATCCCTTCATTGGCCACCGCACACAGCCGGCGGATATCTTCCAGGCGCGCCACACCCCCCGAGGCAATGACCGGGATATTGATGGCGCGCGCCAGATTAACCGTGGCGTCGATATTGACCCCGGTCATCATGCCGTCGCGGCTGATATCGGTATAGATAATCGCCTCCACACCCTCGCGCTCGAAACGCTGGGCGATGTCGATCACGTCGTGATTGGAAAGCTTGGACCAGCCGTCGATGGCGACCTTGCCCTCCCGGGCATCCAGGCCCACCATGATATGACCGGGAAACTCCGAGCAGGCATCGCCGACGAAGTGCGGCACATTCACCGCATTGGTGCCGAGGATCACGAAGCTGACCCCGATCTCCAGATAGAGTTCGATGGCGTCGTCATCGCGGATGCCGCCGCCGACCTGGATGGGGATGTCGGGATGGGCCTCGGCGATGCGGCGGATGGCATCGGCATTGACCGGCCGGCCGGCAAAGGCACCGTTAAGATCGACGATATGCAGGCGCCGCGCGCCCGCCTCGACCCAGCGATCGGCGATCGCCACGGGATCGTCGGAGAACACCGTATCATCCTCCATGCGCCCCTGGCGCAGGCGCACACATTTTCCATCCTTGAGATCAATGGCGGGTATCAGCAGCATAACGATTTCCTCAAGCTCCCATTTGAATCATGATTGAATTTCTTCAGCCAAACCGGGCTGCGCTCAGCCTCGCCCATCCCAGGCCATGAAATTGGCAAGCAGCATCAGACCGGCTTGTTGACTCTTTTCCGGGTGAAACTGCACCGCAAAGATATTGTCGCGGGCCAGCGCCACCGCCACTTCCTGGCCATAATGCACCGTACCCGCCACCAGCTGCGCATCGCTGGGCACGGCATAATAGCTATGGACAAAATAAAAGCGGCTGTCTTGGCGTATCCCTTCCCACAAGGCATGGGGACGGGTTTGATGCACCTCGTTCCAGCCCATGTGCGGAACCTTGAGGCGCTCTTTGGTGGCGGGATCCACCAAGGGAACGGGAAATCCCACCACCCGCCCCGGCAGAATACCCAAACCCGAGGTGCCGCCGTTTTCCTCGCTGAAGTCCAGCAAAGCCTGCATCCCCAGACAAATGCCCAGGAAGGGTTTGGTTGCCGCACACTCGCGGATCACTTCATCCAATCCCAGGCGCTTCAGTTCGGCCGCACAGTCGCGCAAAGCCCCCACGCCGGGGAATACCACCCGATCGGCGCGCCGGATCAACTCGGGATCATAGGTCACCCGCACGTCCAAACCGCCGCCCACATGCTCCAGAGCCTTGGATACGGAGCGCAAATTGCCCATCCCGTAGTCGATTACTGCAACGACATTCATGTTGATAACCTATCGCGGTATCGCTGTTCCGTTTTTGTTGGTGGCGTTCACAATTTCCCCTTGGTGGACGGCAACACCCCTTGCATGCGCGGATCCCATTCCAAGGCCATGCGCAAGGCACGACCGAAGGCCTTGAACAGTGTCTCGGCGATATGGTGGCTGTTGACCCCGCGCAGGCAATCGAGGTGCAGGGTCACCTGGGCGTGATTGACGAAGCCCTGGAAGAACTCGTGAAACAAATCCACATCGAACTCACCGATACGCGCGCGGCTGAATTGCACGCCGTATTCCAATCCCGGCCGACCGGAGAAATCCACCACCACCCGCGACAGGGCTTCGTCCAAGGGCACGTAGGCGTGGCCGTACCGGCGGATGCCACGTTTGTCCCCCACCGCCTGCGCGAAGGCCTGACCCAGGGTGATGCCGATATCCTCCACGCTATGGTGGGCGTCGATGTGCAGATCACCATTGGCGACGATCTCGATATCGAACATTCCGTGACGCGCCACCTGATCGAGCATATGCTCCAGGAACGGGATCCCGGTCTTGAATTGGGAACCGCCGCCGCCGTCCACATCCAGCTTGACCTGAATCTGGGTCTCCAGTGTATTGCGCTGCACGCTGGCCTTGCGCTCAGACATGGTCCGCCTCCGTGAGGTAGAAAAATACTGTGACTCTAAGCATACGCCTCACTCGCCTTCATTTTACCGATAACACCATACGTAATGCGCTCAAAAAGGCGCGATTTTCTTCGGGCGTGCCCACCGTCACCCGCAGGCAATCCTGCAAAGCTGGATTCGAACCGTGCAGATTTTTGATCAACACCCCGACCTGCTTGAGCCTTTCAAAGATTTCAACGGCCCGACCCGCAGCTACCCTGAATAAGATGAAGTTGGCCTGACTGGGGTAGACCGCCACCCCCGGCACCGCCTGCAACGCGCCGAACAGTGTTTGCCGATCGGCGCGGATGCGCTTGGCCTGCTCCAGCAACATGGCATAGTGCTCCAAGGCGAACTCGGCACTCACCTGGGTCAACACCCCGATATTGTAGGGCAGGCGCAGTTTGTCGATCTCCTCCAGCCAATCCGGCGCGCCCACCAGATAGCCCAGGCGCAAACCCGCCAGACCCAGCTTGGACACGGTACGCAATATCAACAGATTTTCATAACGCGCCAGATAGTCCATGAAACTGGCGTCGCAGAAGGCGGAATAGGCCTCGTCCACCACCACCACGCCCGGCGCCGCCTCGATTAAACTGCAGATATCCTCGGCGGCGAATAAGTTCCCGGTAGGATTGCTGGGATAGGCGATGAACACCACCGCCGGGCGCTGGGCGACGATAGCGTCGCGGGTGGCGGCCACATCCAGGGAAAAATCCGCGTTAAGCGCTACGCTGTGATAGTTCATCCCGACATTGGTGCTGATGATGCGATACATGGAAAAGCTCGGCTCGGGGGCCACCACTACCCGTCCCGCACCGCCCACCGCCATGAGGATCATCTGAATCAGTTCGTCGGAACCGTTGCCCAGCAGGACGGCGCTGGCCTCAGGAATCGTAAAGGTCTCCCGTAAGCGCTGTTTGAGACGCGCGGCGCCCGGATCGGGATAACGGTTAAGCGTCACCTCGCGCAAGGACTCCGTCCAGGCCTCCACCATCTCCGGCGGCCAGCTGTAGGGATTTTCCATGGCATCGAGCTTGATCATGCCCTCGGCGTCCGGCACATGATAGGCGCGCTGCGCCCGCACCTCCGGCCTCACCCACTCCTGAATGCGCGTATTCATGCCCTGCTCCGCGGCGATATCATTCAAGATCCTCCGCATTCAGGCGATATTCGGCGGAACGGGCGTGGGCGGTCAGGCCTTCGCCACGCGCCAACAGGGAGGCGGTACCGCCCAGATTGCGCGCACCCTCGGCCGAGCACATGATCAGACTGGAGCGCTTCTGAAAATCGTAGACGCCCAGCGGCGAAGAGAAACGCGCGGTGCGCGAGGTGGGCAACACGTGATTGGGCCCCGCGCAGTAATCGCCCACCGCCTCCGCGGTATAGCGTCCCATGAAGATCGCGCCGGCGTTGCGGATGCTCTTCACCAGTGTCTGCGGATCCGCTACCGACAATTCCAGATGCTCCGGCGAAATAAAATTGGCGACCTCGGCCGCCTCCGCCAGATCGCGCACCCGGATCAGGGCGCCGCGACCGACCAAGGATTTTTCGATGATCGCGGCACGCTCCATACCCGGCAGCAGGCGCGCGATACTGCCCTGCACCTCATCCAGGTAGGCGGCATCGGGAGACAACAAGATGGATTGCGCGTCCTCGTCATGCTCGGCCTGCGAGAATAAATCCATGGCGATCCAGTCGGCGGGCGTGCGGCCGTCGCAGATCACCAGGATTTCAGACGGACCCGCCACCATATCTATCCCCACCTCGCCGAACACCATGCGCTTGGCGGTAGCCACATAGATATTGCCGGGCCCGACGATCTTGTCCACCTGGGGAATGGTCTGGGTGCCATAGGCCAGGGCCGCCACCGCCTGGGCGCCGCCGACGGCGAAGACTCTATCCACTCCGACCAGGGCCGCCGCCGCCAACACCAGCTCATTCAATTCACCACCGGGGGTGGGCACCACCATGATGAGTTCGCGTACCCCCGCCACCTTGGCGGGCACGGCGTTCATCAATACCGACGAGGGATAGGCCGCCTTGCCGCCCGGCACGTACAGCCCCACTCTATCCAGGGCAGTCACCTGCTGGCCGAGCATGGTACCGTCCGCTTCGGTATAGCTCCAGGTTTCCTGCTTTTGATGCTGATGATAGGCGTAGAGGCGCTGCACCGCGGCCTCCAAGGCGCCGCGGGTCGCGGCGGGAATGCGTTGCAAGGCCTCGTTCAACCGCGCGGGGGCAATCTCCAGGTCCTGCATGCCGCTTACCTGCAGGCGATCGAAACGATTGGTATAGTCGATCACCGCGGCATCGCCGCGCTGGCGCACATCGGCGAGTATGCCTTCCACGGTCTTGGCCACCGCGGCATCGGACACCGATTCCCATGCCAACAACTGTTCCAGCTGCGGCCAGAAATCGGCGCTTTGCGTGATCAAACGTTTAATCATATGTCGATTCTCTACGCTATCAGCTATCAGCTATCAGCTATCAGCTATCAGCTATCAGCTATCAGCTATCAGCTATCAGCTATCAGCTATCAGCAAAAAATGTAGCGCTAAAAGCCGATAGCTGACGGCTAATAGCTATTTCTTCACCGCCTCGGCCATGCTGCGGATGAATGCCTTGACCCGTGCGTGCTTCATCTTCATCGCCGCCTTGTTGACGATGAGGCGCGAGCTGATATCGGCGATGTGCTCCAAGGGTTCGAGACCGTTGGCGCGCAGGGTATTGCCGGTGTCCACCAGATCCACGATCAAATCCGCCAGCTTGACCAGCGGCGCCAGCTCCATGGAGCCATAGAGCTTGATGATCTCCACCTGTTTGCCCTGCTCGGCATAGTAACGGCGGGTGGAATTGACGTATTTGGTGGCAATGCGCAATCGCGCCCCCGCCGGCGCAGCGCGGCGCGGCCCGGCCAGCATCATGCGGCACTGGGCGATCTTCAAGTCCAGGGGTTCGTACAAACCATCGCCGTCGTATTCCATCAATACATCCTTGCCGGCGATGCCCACATCGGCGGCCCCGTATTCCACATAGGTCGGAACGTCGGAGGCACGGATGATGATCAGCTTCACATCATCCTGGTTGGTGGGCAGGATCAGTTTGCGGCTGGTGGCCGGATCCTCCTGAGGAACGATACCGGCGGCGGCCAGAAAGGGCAGGGCTTCTTTGAAAATCCGCCCCTTGGAGACTGCGATGGTTAGAATGTTATTCATAACTTTATAGTAACTGCGAACGACCGACGCGAGGTCGCATATGTTCAGTCAGGCATGCGCCGGATACGCGCCCCCAGTTGCGACAACTTCTCTTCGATACACTCGTAGCCCCGATCGATATGATAAATACGGTCGACGGTGGTGTCGCCTTTGGCCACCAGGGCCGCCAACACCAGACTGGCGGAGGCACGCAGGTCGGTGGCCATCACCGGCGCTCCGGTCAGGCTCTCTACGCCGGTTACGATGGCGATGTTGCCTTCGAGACGGACATCCGCCCCCAGCCGCTGCAGTTCCTGGACATGCATGAAACGATTCTCGAACACCGATTCGGAAATGGTCCCGGCACCTTCGGCGATGCTGTTCAGGGCACAGAACTGCGCCTGCATATCGGTGGGGAAGGCGGGATAGGGTGCGGTATGCACGTCCACCGCCTGCGGACGCCGGCCTTCCATATCCAGTGTGATCCACGTATCCCCGACCTCTATCTTCGCCCCGGCCTCGCGCAACTTGGCCAGTACCGCCTCCAGGGTGTCGGGGCGGGTGTCTTTCAGTTTTACGCGCCCGCCGGTCATGGCGGCGCCCACCAGATAGGTCCCGGTCTCGATACGGTCCGGCAGGATACTGTAAGTGGTGCCGTGTAAACGCTCTATGCCTTCCACCACGATAGTGTCGCTGCCGGCCCCTGTAATCTGCGCCCCCATGCTGTTGAGGCAGTTGGCCAGATCCACCACCTCTGGTTCGCGGGCGGCGTTTTCAATGACGGTGGTTCCCTCGGCGAGGGTCGCCGCCATCATGATATTCTCCGTCCCGGTGACGCTGACGATGTCGAAAAAGATCCTCGCCCCCTTGAGGCGCTTGGCCTTGGCGTGGATATAACCGCCCTCCACCTTGATCTCGGCGCCCATGGCCTGCAGACCGGCGATGTGCAGGTTCACCGGCCGCGAGCCGATGGCGCAGCCACCGGGCAAGGACACCACCGCTTCGCCGTAATGACTCAGCAGCGGGCCCAGCACCAGGATGGAGGCACGCATGGTCTTCACCAATTCATAGGGGGCATAGAATTCCTTGATGGTGGTGGCATCCGCCTCGATACCCATCTTTTCATCCACCACCAGGCGCACGCCCATGCGCCCCAGCAACTCCATGGTGGTGGTGATGTCGTGAAGGTGGGGGATGTTGTGCACCACTACCGGCTCGTCAGCCAGTAAGGTGGCCGCCAAAATCGGCAGGGCGGCGTTCTTCGCCCCGGAAATGCGGATCTCGCCGTTGAGAGGCGCCCCACCGGTGATAATCAGTTTGTCCATGCGTTATTCATTAATGTAAAAAAGAAGTCATCCCCGCCGCCCTAATCCGTATTCAATCAACAACGGCGGCGACCCCAGCTTCAGGCCTGCGCCTGCGCCCACTGCTCCCGGGTATAGGTCCGTATGGTCAAGGCGTGAATATCGCCGCCCATTTTGTCCCCCAAGGTGGCGTAAACCAAGCGATGTTGTTCCAGCAAATTCTTCCCGGCAAAGGCCTCCGAGACCACAACGGCATCGAAATGACGCCCGTCGCCGGACACCTGTACTTCAGCGTCGGGCAGTCCCCGCTGGATCATGGCTTGAATGTCTTCAGATTGCATGTGGCACTTTATGTCGATAGCAGAGGGCGTTTCGGTTCGCTAACAGCATACCCGCTCACCCGGCGTTTTGACAGCCTTAGGCCCCTAATTTTTCGGTTGATTTCCCCTCAGCGGCAAAGGGCAGCACCGCCTCCAGGCCGCTGACGCCGGCGATGGCCATGAGCTGCGGCGGAGCATGTAACAAGGTAATATCCCCGCCCCGCTTGCGTACCGTACGCGCCAGATCGATCAGCAGGGCTATGCCGGCACTGTCGACCCGGGTGATCCCGGCCAGATCCACCTGCACCCGCCCGTCGCGGCCCAAATCGCCGTAACCGGAACGCAATATGTCCGGGACCGTGGTGAAGGTCAAGTCACCGCTGATCGCGTAACGGCCCTCGCCGCTGCGGCTTATCCCGGCCTCGCTCACTGCGCCCCGTCCTGTTTATTGCGACTGGCGAGCGAGGCGATCAATTTGTCCAAACCGTCCTGGCGGATTTGATTGGCAAAGGTGGTACGGTAGTTGGTCACCAGGCTGACGCCGTCGATGGTCACGTCATAGACCTTCCATTCCCCACCTTTGAGGTAGAGAGAATAATCGATGGGGATGGGGAAACCGCCCGGTTGATCCACCTCGGTGCGGACCGTGACATCGGTTTGCGACGGGCCGCCGCGGAACGGCAGATAGGTAAGCTTGTTGTCCGTATAGGAGGACAGGGATTTGGCATAGGTGCGCACCAGCAGGGTCCGGAACTGCTCGATGAATGCCTTGCGCTGCTCCGGCGTCGCCCTGCGCCAATATTTCCCAAGCACCCAGGTGGACATGCGCTCGAAATCGAAGTGCGGCAACACGATCTCGTTTACCAGCTCATAGATGCGCCCCGGATGCTCATCGATGACCTTGCGCTCGGCGCGCAACTTATTCAGCATCTGATTGGCAGTCTGCTCCACCAATGCCTGCGGCGACTGGACGGCCCATGACGGCGCGCCACCCAGCAGGCCCAACAGCATAATCAAACTCATCAACCGCCATTTCATTGATCTACTCCCGTGACGTGCAACAGTTGCGCCACATGCATATTGTAATCGAAGACCGTCTGCAGATACTGGGTATGGGCCAGGACGTAGCCTTGAAAGGCGGTCACTACCTTATCGCCCGCAGTTTGTCCCGCCTCGAAGTCGGCGAAGCTGGCGATCATCCAGCGCCGCGCCGAGCGGCTGGCGTCCGCCATATGCGCCACCGCGTCATGATAGGCCTGCACCTGGTGATACTGCTCCGCCACCTGAAAGGGAATACCCTCGCGCGCATAGGCCGCCTTGGCGATCAAGGCATTCAACTCGGCCTCGGCCTGCGCCACCTGCGCCGACTGCACCCCGCCCGTCCAATCCCACTTCAGGCCGATCACCGGGCTCAAACCGTAATCGTTAAACGGATCCGAGAGGTACGGATTATCGAGATGGTCCCGATTGGGCGCGTAGGATAAAAATCCCGCCACCCCGGCATAGAGGTTGGGTGTGACATTGGCCTTATTGGCCGCCACCAGGGCGCGGCGCGCCCGCAGCCCCGCCTCCACCTGGCCCATCTCAGGACGCTTCGCCAGGGCCTGCTGTTCCAGCGCCGGCAAATCCATGGCCGGCATCTCCACCGGCGTCAGGGCGCGGTCGGCCACCGTCAAGTCCTTGCCCAGCCCGGCTCCGGTCAAGACCTTCAAACCATCCAGGGCCACCTTCTTCAAAGCATCGGCCTCATCCAGGTAACGACCGATCAAGGCCGAGCCGGATTGCAATGCATATAGATCCGATTGCCGCACATTGCCGTTCTGATCGTGCAACCACTGTTTGACCAATTCGACGGTGCCGTCGACGCGCTTTTTGACATCGGTCAACAGCAGAAAGCCGTCGCGCGCGGCCAGATAACCGAAATAGGCGCGCTTCACATCCAGGACCGTCTCGCCACGCTTCAGACGCACGTCGCCTTGCTTCACCTCCACGTTGGCCTCGGCGGCCTTGGTATAGTTCTCGATCTTGCCGAAGGTATAGAGGGGCTTGATCACGGACAGGGTAACGTCGCCCCACAGCGAGAATCCCTTGAGGTCATAGCGGTCGTTGCGCAGTTTGCAATCCCCGGAGGCGCATGAACCGTTCTCGAACAAACCGCCGTTCACCGCGGGCGCGATGCCGAGAAAGCTGTTGAGATCGAAGGCCCAGCCCTTATGCCCCTGGGCCTCATCCACCATGGCGCGGGCGGCGTCCACCAGGTGCTTGACCTCCTCAATGCGCGGGTCATGATTCAGGGCACGGTCGACGGCCTGGTCCAGCGTCACGGTCTCTGCACGGGATGCACCACAGCACATAACGGCGCAGAACAACACAACAGACGCTCGTCTCACTTGGTGTTCCCTTCCGCCGCCTTGCTGAACAGCACCCGGCCGATGATCTGCTCCAGGATCAGCGCCGACTGGGTGATCTTGATGCGGTCACCGTTCTTGAGATCATCCGTCGCGCCACCGGGTTCCAGACCCACGTACTGTTCGCCCAATAAACCGGAGGTAAAGATACTGGCGCTGCTGTCTACCGGCAGATGGTAGTTGCGATCGAGTTTTAGCGTGACCAGGGCCTCGAACAATTTATCGTCATAACGGATGTCGGCCACCCGTCCCACATTGACGCCCGAGGCCGTCACCGGGGAACGCACCTTCAAACCGCCGACATTCTCGAAATAGGCGGTCACCTCATAGCCATTGTTATCGTTAAGCGTGCTGATGTTGCTTACCTTCATGGCGAGCATGAACAAGGCTGCCATACCGGCCACCACAAACACCCCCACCATGATCTCCACCGTCTTCGTCTGTCTCATATCAATGGTTACCGAACATTAAGGCCGTCAACACGAAATCTAATCCCAACACCGCCAGGGCGGTATGCACCACGGTACGAGTGGTGGCGCGACTCACACCCTCTGAAGTCGGCACCGCATCATACCCCTCGAACACTGCGATCCAAGTGGCGACAAATCCAAACACCGTGCTCTTGATCACGCCATTCAACACATCATCGTACAAATCCACATGGGCCTGCATCTGCGACCAGAAGGCACCCTCATCCACCCCCAGCAAACCCACCCCCACGAAATAGCCGCCCCATACGCCCACCGCACTGAAGATGGCCGCCAGCAAAGGCATGGCGATGGCGCCGGCCAGGAAACGCGGCGCGATCACCCGGTCTATGGGATCCACCGCCATCATCTCCATACCCGACAATTGTTCGGTGGCCTTCATCAGACCGATCTCTGCCGCCAAGGCCGATCCGGCGCGCCCGCCATACAACAGCGCCGCCACCACCGGCCCCAATTCGCGCACCAGAGACAAGGCCACCACCACCCCCAATGACTGCGCGGCCCCAAAATCCACCAGGGTATTGTAACCCTGTAAACCCAGCACCATCCCCACGAACAAGCCGGAAACCACAATAATCAGCAGGGACAACACCCCGATGGAATACAATTGTTGGATCACCAGCCGCGGACGCAGCAGCAAACCCGGCAAACCGGCCAGTATTTGCAACAAGAACAGATGCCCCCTTCCCAAGCGCTGGAAGAAAGAGAGCCCCGCTCGGCCCAACCGCGCCAGCCATTCCACCATCAACCGTTACCCGCCAAGAGATCCGTCACATAATCCGCCGCAGGATAATGGAACGGCACGGGCCCGTCCGGCAAGCCCTGCATGAACTGCCGGACCCATTCGGAATCGGTGTCCCGCAGGGCCTCCGGTTTACCATGGCCCACCACTTTGCCCTCGGACAACACATATATATAGTCGGAGATCGACGCCGTCTCCTGCACATCGTGGGACACCACTATGCTGGTCAAGCCCAGCGCCGCGTTCAAGCGATGAATCAACTGGACGACGGCCCCCTTGGAAATAGGGTCCAGGCCGGTGAAAGGCTCGTCGTACATGATCATCATGGGATCCAGGGCGATGGCCCGCGCCAGGGCGACCCGCCGCGCCATCCCTCCCGACAATTCGCTCGGCATCATATCGCGGGCACCGCGCAGGCCCACCGCCTGCAGCTTCATCAACACCAGGTCGCGAATCATACTCTCCGGCAGGCGCGTATGCTCGCGCAGCGGGAAGGCCACGTTGTCGTACACGTTCAAATCGGTAAGCAGGGCGCCGCTCTGGAACAACATGCCCATACGCTTACGCAGGGCATAAAGCTCGCGGTGACGCAGTTTGTTGACATCCTGGCCGTCCACCGTAATGGTGCCGCGCTGCGGACGCAACTGTCCCCCGATCAATTTGAGCAAAGTGGTCTTGCCGGTGCCGCTGGGGCCCATGATGGCAGTCACCTTGCCGCGCGGGATATCGATATCGACGCCATCGAAGATCACCCGCGAGCCGCGCGCGAACGACAGCCCTCGTATCTGGACTAAAAGCGATTCGCCACCTTGCGATACCATTCTTGTTCTTAATCTCCTGATTCGTGTCGCTCAGCACCCGGTCCGGGGACCCGCAGGCTGATAAGGATAACCGGAAACACGGTAGCTGGCTATCACGCTGCCTATCTGTTCAGCAAGCGTTACCATAGACGAAATCGGCGCATACCACTGGAGGAGTGACAGATGGCCTATTTTACCAAACGCTATCATCCGCCCGGAACGGCTCCCGGCACCTTGACCGCCCATGAAGCCCACTCGACGCGGCCACTCAAGCTGCAGCTGATGGAATACAGCGCCACTATCCTGAACGAACGTGAGGATATTCCCCCCCTGGAATGCAAGTCCTACCTCGAACGCGAAACCATCACCTGGATACATGCCTACGGCTATGCATCCCCCGAATTACTCAGGGAGCTGGGAGAAATATTCGGCCTGCACCCCTTGGCCCTGGAAGACGTGCTGAACACCGGGCAACGGCCCAAACTGGAACAGTACGATCAGCAATTGTTCGCGGTGATGAGCCTGCCGATATGGAACGATGAAGAATTGAACACCGAACAAGTCAGCTTGTTCTTCGGCAAGAACTACCTGATCAGCTTCTACAACGGCGAGCATGATCCCTTCGAACCGGTGCGCAAACGCCTGCGTGCCAATGGCAGTCGCTTGCGCAGCCGCGGCGCCGACTATCTGTTCTACACCCTGCTCGACGTCATCATCGACCAGGGCTTTCCGGTCCTGGAAGATCTGGGCGAATGGATAGAGGATCTGGAAGATGACCTGCTCAACGCGCCGTCACGCAACATCCTCGCGCAGATCCATGAATTGAAGCGCGACCTGCTGCTGTTGCGCCGTATGCTGTGGCCACAGCGCGAGGTGATCAATGGCCTCCTGCGCGAGGATCACGCCCTGGTCGATGAAGCGACGCGCCCCTACTTTCGCGACTGCTACGATCATACCGTGCAAATCATGGACCTGTTCGAGACCTATCGGGACATGGCCGCCGGCATGTTGGACGTATATCTATCCAGCACCAGCAATCGCCTCAATGAAGTCATGCGCGTACTCACCGTGATCGCCACCATCTTCATCCCGCCCACCTTTTTAGTCGGCGTGTACGGCATGAATTTCATCGATATGCCGGAACTGCATTGGCGCTACGGCTATCTCGGCTCGTGGCTGATCATCATCGCCATGATCGGCGGGATGCTGTTGTACTTCAAAAACAAGAAATGGTTTTAAGGGCGCACGCGATGCCGGAAAGCGCTGTTGGCCACCCAGCCCAAGATCGCCCCGACGGCCAACAGCAGGAAGATCAGCAGCACCCGCGACATGGACAGCTTCCAAAACAACAGCCGCACTTCCACCACCTGGGTATTCTGCAGGGTGAAGAGCAACACCACACCCACCAATACCAGAATCAGCGTCAATTTGGTCCTGTTCATCCTTAAACACCCCTGCCAAGAATCGCCGGCCCGGCCCGTCAGGTTCCGGCGATAGTCATGCGTTCGATCAGCACCGATCCCGTACGGGTATTTCCGCGGGTCTCGACGTCGTTGCCCACCGCGACGATCCCCTTGAACATGTCGCGCAGATTGCCGGCGATGGTGATCTCCTCCACCGGATACTGGATGGCACCGTTCTCCACCCAGAAGCCGGCGGCACCCCGCGAATAATCGCCGGTGACGATGTTCACCCCCATACCCATCATCTCGGTGACCAGCAAGCCCCTGCCCATTTCCTTGAGCAGACCCGCCAAATCATGGGAACCGGGATCGATGGTGAGATTGTGCACGCCGCCGGCGTTGCCGGTGGTCTGCATCCCCAGCTTGCGTGCCGCATAGCTGTCCAACACATAGCCCTGCAACACGCCCGCGGCGATGAGATCGCGGGCCTGGGTCGTCACGCCTTCGCTGTCGAAGGGCGCGCTGCCCAAGGCCTTCTTGAGATGCGGCTGCTCGTGGATATGCATGAATTCGGGAAAGATCTTTTCACCGAGTTGATCGAGGAGGAACGACGACTTGCGATAGAGGCTCTCGCCGCGCACGGCACGCACGAAGTTGCCGAACAGTCCTCCGGCCACGTCCGCCATGAACAGCACAGGCGACTGGCGCGTGGACAAGCGCTTACCGCCCAAACGCCTGACGGTGCGCTCGCCGGCGCGCTGTCCGACACTACGCACCGCTTCCATATCATCACTGTCGCGCGCCACCGTATACCAGTAATCGCGCTGCATGCCGTGGCCGTCATCGGCGATCACGGCGCAACTGACGCTGTGTCGCGAACTGCGATAGGCTCCCAGGAAACCGTGACTGTTACCGTAGACGCGATTGCCGGCATGACTGGATACCGTCGCCCCTTCGGAATTGGTGATGCGTTTATCCACCGCCTGCGCCGCTGCCTCGCATTCGGTCGCCAGTTCGATGGCGTGTTCTGCGGACAGCTCCCAGGGATGAAACAGATCGAGATCGGGAATCTGGGTAGCCATGCGTTCGGCGTCGGCCAAGCCGGCACACGGGTCTTCGGCGGTATATTTGGCGATGGCGCAAGCGGCACCCACCGTCTCGCGTATCGCCTCCCGGGAAAAATCCGAGGTACTTGCCGAGCCTTTGCGCTGCCCGAAATACACGGTGACACCCAGCCCCTTGTCGCGGTTATGCTCCACAGTCTCGACCTCGCCGAGGCGCACCGTTACCGACAAACCGTTCTCGGCGTTGACTCCCGCCTCCGCCGCACTCGCGCCTTGCTGCTTGGACTCATCCAGGATGGTGGCGACGATGGCTTCCAAATCCGTGTGACTCTGAATGGCTGCTTGCTTAACTTCGGTCATTGTCCTCTCCATTACCTTATTCATTCTCCGGCGCGCACATTCAGCGACTAGCGATGCGCCACACGCCGCATGCTCTGAGCGGTCCGCATCCCGGCAAAGTGTGGCACCAGCCTAGCCGGTTTCACCGTTCCGTGCCAAGCAAAAACCGCTCGCGGATAAATATCGCCATCTTTCTTTCCCATTTGCGTCAAACCTCCGGTAAACAGCCGGCTAACCAGGTGTCGCCGTCGACCGCAGGCGAATTAGACCTGAAAATTGATACCCGGTTTAATCGCCGTCGACGGCTCACCGCTCCACGACAGGCGGTTGCGGCCCCGGGCTTTCGCCCGATAAAGTGCCGCATCGCAGTCTTTTATGAGCCGCACCGTATCTTCCACATCCCCCGTCAGGCCGGCGGCGCCGATGCTGACCGTCACCTGGCGACGATATGACGCAGATTGCTCTACTTCCTCCCGGATGCGTTCGGCCAGCAACAAGGCCCCCGCGATATCCGTTTCGGGCAGCACGATGGCAAATTCCTCGCCGCCGATGCGGGCGACCAGATCCGTCTCCCGCGCATGGATGCTCAGCAAGCGGGCGGTTATGCGCAGGGCCTCATCCCCGGCGGGATGACCGAAGGTATCGTTGTAATGCTTGAAGTGGTCGATATCCAGCATCAGCAAGGCCAGGGGACGGGCGTGGCGCCGCGCCAATCTGAAGTTCTCTAGGATAAAGTCATCGAATGCGCGACGGTTTGCCAGGCCGGTCAAGGAATCGTGACGAGAAAGCTCCGTGGCCCTGGCGCGCTCGGCGTCGATGGCAATCACGCGACGCGCCAGGAAAATTATCAATCCGGCAGAACCCACGCTGCTCGCAACCGAATAAAGCGCCCAGCCGAACTCTTCATGATAAGCACCCAGGGTTTCGATGTGTCGAAACAACCAACCCAGAACCGGCGGCGCGAGTAAGGCAAACGGTAGCAACCAGCGGGACAGGGTACCTCCCGTACTCTTGCTCAGCACCAATCTGGTCGGCGAGCACTGCGGCTGCGCCGCCAAGAGACCCATGCAGAAAAGGAAGAAGATTGCCGCCGTATGCAGCGCAATCGAGCTGTAAAGACCGATGCCGTAGAGTGCCTGTGCCCCGAACACATAACCGTTCAAGGCGACCCAGGAAACCAGCGACGCGATAATGGTCATGGCCGTAGTCAGGCGGCGGTAGGCGCGGGCATCCGCGAACAGCAGGCCGATACCGAGGATCATCAGATTAAAGGCGGTGGCGTGTGACGGCCGTCCCGGGAAGGCATCCCCGAATGATTGAAGATCCTTGAACAACAACTGGTCGATACTTGCATCCCACCCCAGCACATACTCCAGAAGCGTGACACTACCGATGGTGAATGCCAAGGCTGCCGCTACTTTGCCCACCCGCCTTGCGACGACGCCAAACTGCGTCAGGCCCAGCGCGACTCCCAATAAGGCGATCCCCAGCGAGGTATTAGCCTTCATGGTGGCGAATCCGGGCAAAATGCTTTTCAGGGCAGGCACATCCCATACCCAGCCGGCGAAGACCATGATACCCACTATCGCCGTGATCACACCTACCACGAAGGGAAACAGCTTCAAAGACGGGCGGAGACCGTCCTCGGCGTTTGTCATCGCTTACCTTTATTGAATAAATCCATGTAAGAGCCGCGCCTGCCTTGGTCGCTTTATACCCCATGATATGCCCGGTTTCTGAAAAACACACTAAACCCATATAGCCCCTGTAATATTTACTTCAGACTCGGGCATAACAATGGGGACGGACTAAGCTCGCCACCATTAGGCAAGCACCGGGGCGGCGACAAACGGAGATTCGCTGGCCACCACTCTTAATATTTATGCGCACGCTAAAGATGCCACCCCGCATCGAACCCGTGCAAGCAGCGAAAGTTCGCGCTGTAACAGTGCGGCGTATTGCTTCGCATCTTTCGACCCCCGGAATCCCCTGCCACTCAGCCTGAATTAAGCCATTGAAACATCAAGCATTAGCGCGCCTCACCCCACCCGCGCGCGCTCCTACCCGGCCTTGCACAGATATTGCACCTATCGCCTGAGAAAACTCACAAAGCAAGGCAATCAAACGTGGATACACAATTACGCGCTTTATCATCTGAACGGCGGGAGGAAACCGAACGCACGTCATTGACGCCGGCCGCCATCAAACGCGCCTTTCTCGACAATCTCTTCTATGTATTGGGCAAATTTCCGGCGCTGGCCACCCGCAACGATTACTACATGGCGCTGGCCTATGCGGTACGCGATCGTATGCTGCAACGCTGGATCAGCACCGCAACCGCCTACACCGAGCAGGGTTCGCGTACGGTCTGTTATCTGTCCGCGGAGTTTCTGGTCGGCCCCCATCTCGGCAACAACCTCCTCAATCTGGGTATCAACGACTCCGTCAAGAAGGTCGTCACCGAACTGGGGCTCAATTTCGACGAATTGCTGCAGACCGAGGAAGAGCCCGGCCTCGGCAACGGCGGCCTGGGTCGTCTCGCCGCCTGTTATCTGGATTCCATGGCGACCTTGGAGATCCCTTCACTGGGCTACGGCATCCGTTACGAATTCGGCATTTTCGACCAATCCATCGTCGACGGCTGGCAAGTGGAAAAGACCGACAAATGGCTGCGCTTCGGCAACCCCTGGGAAATCGCCCGCCCCGAATGGGCCGTGGAAGTAAAGTTCGGCGGCCACACTGAACGCTACATCGACGAGCACGCACGGCAGCGCAGCCGCTGGGTGCCGGGCAAGACCGTCAACGGCATCCCCTACGATACGCCAATCCTGGGTTATCACAATAATACCGCCAACACTATGCGCCTGTGGTGCGCGGAGGCACCGGAATCATTCGACTTCTCGATATTCAACCGCGGCGACTATTACGGCGCGGTGAACAAGAAGATAGTATCGGAAAATCTCAGCAAGGTGCTCTATCCCAACGACGAGCCCATCCAGGGCAAGGAATTGCGCCTCGAACAACAATTCTTCTTCGTCTCCTGTTCGCTGCAGGACATGCTGCGCATTCTGCGCGTGCAGAATATTCCGCTGAGCAGATTTCACAAGAAGTTCGCCGTGCAGCTCAACGACACCCATCCGGCGATCGCCGTCGCCGAACTGATGCGTCTGTTGGTGGATGAGAACGGCATGGATTGGGCGACGGCATGGGACATCACCCGCCGCACCTTCGCCTATACCAATCACACCCTGTTACCCGAGGCCCTGGAACGCTGGCCTCTGGCGATCTTCGCCCGGGTCTTGCCACGCCACCTGGAGATCATTTATGAAATCAACGCCCAGTTCCTGGATGAGGTGCGCATGCGCTTTCTCGGCGATGAAGAACGGATTGCACGCCTGTCCTTGATCGACGAGAACGGCGAACGTTATGTACGCATGGCTCATCTGGCCTGCGTGGGCAGCCATACTATCAACGGCGTGGCGAAACTGCATTCGCATCTATTGAAGCAAGATGTGCTCGATGATTTTCATGCCCTGTGGCCCGAGAAGTTTTGCAATATCACCAACGGCGTCACGCCGCGCCGCTGGCTGGCGCTGAGCAACCCCAGGCTTGCCGATCTGATCAGCGGAGCCATCGGCGACCATTGGCTCGTGGACCTGGACCGACTGCATGCCGTGGAACCGTTGGCCGAAGACGGCGCGTTTCGCGACGAATGGCGCGGGGTAAAGCACGCCAATAAACAGGACTTCGCCGGTTTCGTCAGCAAGCAGACCGGCATACTTATCGACCCCGATTCCCTGTATGACATCCAGGTGAAACGCATCCACGAGTACAAGCGCCAGCACCTCAACGTACTGCACATCATCGCTCTCTATAATCGCCTTAAAACCGATCCGCATTTCACCATCCAGCCGCGCACCTTCATCTTCGGCGGCAAGGCGGCGCCCGGTTATCACATCGCCAAGCTGATCATCAAACTCATCACTGCGGTAGGCGACGTGGTGAACCGCGATCCCAATATTCGCGACATGCTCAAGGTGGTATTCCTGCCCAACTACAACGTCACCAACGGCCAGCGCGTCTATCCGGCGGCCGACCTCTCCGAACAGATTTCCACCGCCGGCAAGGAAGCCTCTGGCACCGGCAACATGAAGTTCGCCATGAATGGCGCGCTGACCATCGGCACCCTGGACGGTGCCAATATCGAGATCATGGGCGAAGTCGGCAAAGAGAATTTTTTCCTGTTCGGACTGACCACGCCGGAAGTCTATGACCTCAAGGCGCACGGCTATCAGCCCATGGACTATTATCACGGCAATCCCGAATTACGCGAGGTCATCGAGCTGCTGCGCGGCGGATTCTTCTCGCGTGGCGATACCGAGTTGTTCCGTCCACTCATCGACGGCCTGCTCAGATCCGACCCCTATCTGGTGATGGCGGATTATCAAGCCTATGCAGATTGTCAGAACCAAGTCAGCCAGGCCTACGCCGACGCCGATCACTGGGCGCGGATGTCTATCCTCAATACGGTACACTCCGGCAAATTCTCTTCCGATCGCTCCATTCGCGAGTACTGCGATACTATCTGGAAGGTCACGGAGGTACCAATCAAATTACTGTCGCAAGCGGATGTCAAGGTAGGTGTTATTCAATAAATTGACGACATGTCGAAATTGTGACGGTTGAGACGCCGGCCAGTCATCATTCTACACCACGACGCGACAGCCATAGTTGTCTTCGAAGGACATGCTGCGCACATTTCAATAGGGATTGAACGCCGCGACTGCGCGAAATCCGGCGGCGGGCATCGAGTTGACGGCCGCGGTGGTGGTGAGGCTCTCGCTGTTAGAACGGCCTCAGCGACGCCGACACATACGCCTTTGAATCACGCTCCGCTCAAAGCGGTACCGTCTTCGAAAACAACCTGAGTACGATCACCCCGGCCACGATCAGCGTGATGCCGATGATCGCCCCGGCATCGAGCGCCTGCCGATAGATGAACCATCCAGCCACCGACACCAAGGCCACGCCCACCCCGGCCCAGATTGCGTAGGCAATCCCGAGAGGAATGGTGCGCAAGGTGAGCGACAGAAAATAAAACGCCAGGGCATAACCCGCCAGCACCAGCGTCACCGGCCCCCAGCGGCTCAGCCCCTCCGCCGCCTTGAGGGCTGAGGTGGCCACGACTTCGGATAAAATGGCAACAGTAAGATAGAGCCAATGCATAAGGGGAAGATCCTGAGGCAGAGCCTTGTAAGGAGTGTATGGCATCATCCAAGGCAAAAAGTGCCCATTCGCCTTGAGAAGAAACGCCGCCATCATCGCCTATCGCCGGGATTCTGGGAAGTGACCTGACGATATATCACTGTGATCGCAAGAAAATCCCACCCGCCGACGGCGGAATATCCAGCCCCCTCTGCCAAAACGGACGATTATTGGTGAATCGGCGGCGATTAACCGCTATATTACGCTGGACCTTACTATTACAAAGAAGATGCATAGGACAGCACATCACCAGGCCTCATCAAGCCCTGGGATGCACCATCAATCTCAGCGACGCCCGCTTCGGCATCATCATCATCTGCTCCTGCTACTCCTGACGATGTTGTGGCTGCCCTGCGCCTATGCCGCCCCCGCCAATCCGGATGCGCAATACCACAAGGCCATCCAGCTGGCCCGCGAAGGCCGGCACGACCAAGCATTGTCCCTGCTGCGCCAACTGAGCACAATCTATCCCAGCCGGCCAGACTACCTGTATGACTATATTACGGTCCTGGGCTGGGCAGAACGTTACGACGAAGAACTGGCGCAATCTCCGCGCCTGCGCCTGGCGGATGCCCCGGTCTATGTATTAGAAAGTCTTGGGCATGCCGCGCGCGTGACCGGGGACCTGGATCAAGCCGTTGCCTACTATCGCCGAGCGCTAAAGCGCGGGGCGGACCGCGCGCCCAGTGTCATCGGCCTGGCCGAAAGCCTGACCAACCAGGGCAAGGCCCAGGACGCGCTAGCGCTGCTGCAGCCCTTCGTCCATCGCCATCCCGACAACAGCGATGCGCTGAGCGCATTGGCCAATGCCTATCAAGGCGACAATCGCCTGATGGATGCCCTTACCACCTATGAGCGGGTGCTGGACAGCCACCCCGACGACCGCGAAGCATGGCGCCAGCGCGTCTTCACTATCGATCGCATGGGCGCCGCGCCCCGCGCCCTGACCCTGGCTCAGCGCCGCCCCGAACTGTTCACCGCGGGCGAACTCGATACGCTGACCATGGATGCCGCCGCCACTTATATCCGCTGGGGCGGCCTTTATCATCCTCTGCCCGGACAGCGTTTCGACGACACCGATCGGGCCATAGGCATGCTGCAAGATCTGTTGACGCGTCTGGCCCAGCGCGGCGAGGACCAATCCGCCGCGGCGAACCGCGCACGCTTCGATCTCATCGCCGCGCTCCACGACCGCAATCGCCCGCAGCAGGCGGTCGATCTCTATGAGACGCTGCAAGCTAAGGATACGGACATCCCCGACTACGTCACCCAGGCGGCGGCCGATGCCTATGCCGCGCTCCACCGGCCGCAACGCGCTCGCGACCTCTATAGCCGCATCCTGCAAAATAATCCCGATGATTTCCAGGCACGCATGGGGCTGTTCTACACCGCCTTCGACCTCAACCGCCAGGAGCAGGCCTACACCATCATCGATACCCTGGCCGCGCAACAAACCGATCCGGAGTCGCGGCTGAGCACTGCCAGCAGCGCCGCCCTGACCCGCGCCTGGAGCGATGATCTCGCCGCGGCGCAGACCCGCTATCAGGCATTGCTCCACGACGCCCCCAACAATCCCTACCTGCATGCACAACTGGGCTACGTCTACCTGTGGCGCGGCTGGCCGCGGCGGGCCCAGGACGAATTTCGTATCGGCCGCGCCATCGAGCCCGAGGTCTTGAGTAACCACCTGGGCGAGATAGAGGCCGAGCGCGCCCGCAATGACTTCGCCGCCGCCGCGCCTAAAATCGCGGACCTCATCAGCCGCTATCCCGACGACAACGACGTCGACAAGCTGCACCGCGGCTGGACCATCCACAATATGCGCGAGCTGTGGGTACAGGCCTCCACCACCTACAGCACCGGCACCCAATTCGGCAGCCGCGACCTGGACCTGGAAACCTATCTCTATTCCCGGCCGCTGCGCCTCCACTATCGCGTCTACGGTCATGGCTATCTCGGTCAATCGACCTTTCCCGAAGGCAAGGCCACCTACCGTCGCCTGGGCGCGGGCCTGGAATACCGCGCCCGCGATGTGGAACTGAGCGGTGAATTGTCCGACGGACCGGGCCGCGACCATGGCCTGGGCCTGGCGCTGCACGGCACCTGGATGGTCGACGATCACTGGCGCCTCAGCGGCGCTTACGACGGTTACAGCAACGACGTGCCGCTGCGCGGCCGCTTCAATGAAGACATCCACGGCTGGTCGCTGGGCGGCGACGCCGAGTACCGGGTCAACGAAGCACGCAGCTTCGCCGCGGGGCTGCAGCAATTGCACTTCAGCGATGGCAACCGCCGTACCCAGGCCAATGCCTCAGCCTCTCAGCGACTGATCAATCGGCCACGCTATAAGTTAAACGGGCGGCTGGCCGTTTACACCTCGAGCAACACCCGCGCCGACGCCTCTTATTACAATCCACGCAGCGATCTGTCCCTGGAGTTATCCGCGATCAACGAATGGCTGCTCATGCGCCGTTACGATCGCAGCTTTCTCCATCGCCTCGGTCTGAGCCTGGGCCTCTATCAGGAAAGCGACTTCGGCAGTAAACCGGTGGCCGGCCTCTATTACGAACACGAATGGCAATTCTATGACCGACTCAACCTGGTCTATGGCGTGGAGCTGAACCGCCCGGTGTATGACGGCGTGTATGAAACCCACAGCCGCCTCTATCTGAATCTGCATTGGAGATTTTGAGATGCGGATCCGAAGCACTTTACTCATCCTCTTGCTGCTGGCCTTGCACACGCCCGCAGTGTGGGCCGGCGACTCCTTCCTGGCCCTGTGTTATCACGACGTCCAGGACAAGCTGCCGGCCGAGACTGCCATCATCACCCTGAGCAGCGACGAACTGCTCGCCCAGTTCTCCTGGCTCAAGGCCCACGACTACCATCCTGTCAGTCTAGACGACCTCGTCGCCGCCCGCGACGGCCGCCGCGCCCTGCCGGACAAAGCGGTACTGCTGAGCTTCGACGACGGCTACGAAAGCATGTATACGCGGGTGTTTCCCTTGCTCAAGCTCTATCACTTCCCGGCGGTCCTCGCCCTGGTAGGCAGTTGGATGGAAACGGCGCCCGGCAAAAACCTCGGCTACGAGGATGCGCAATTCACCCGCGACAACCTACTCAGCTGGGAGCAGGTGCGGGAGATGCAAGCCTCCGGCCTGGTGGAAGTCGCCAGTCACAGCTATGCGCTGCACCTCGGGGTAAGCGCCAACCCGCAAGGCAATCGCCAGCCCGCCGCCGTGACCCGCATCTATGATCCGGCGACGCGCCGCTATGAAAACAACGACGATTACCGCAGCAGGATCAGGGCCGACCTGCTGCGCAGCGCGCGCATCCTCAAGCGGCGCCTCGGCCACGCGCCGCGCGCCGTGGTGTGGCCCTACGGCGCCTACTCGCAAACCACTATTGCGATCGCCAAGGCGCTGAACATGCCGATCACCCTCAATCTCGCCGACGGCCGCGGCAAGGTGGGACGGCTGCAGAGCATACCGCGCTATCTGATCCCCCGTGACATGCCACTTGCCGACTTCGTATGGCTGGTGCGCAATCATGAGGCGGCGCAACCGCGCCGCGTCGCCCAGGTAGATCTCGATTACATCTATGATGCCGACCCGGCGCAACAGGAGAAAAACCTCGGCCGGCTCGTAGAACGGATCAAGCGCCTGGAGATCAACACCGTCTACCTGCAGGCCTTCGCCGACCCGGACGGCGACGGCAGCGCCGACGCCCTGTATTTCCCCAACCGCCATCTGCCGGTACGAGCCGACCTGTTCGACCGTGCAGCCTGGCAACTGCATACCCGGGCCGGGGTCAAGGTCTACGCCTGGCTGCCGGTGCTCGCCTATAAACTCCCCGACGCCGATCCGGTCTCCCGCATGACGGTGCAACACGACCTTCAGCGCAACACCGTCACCGCCCAGCATGATTTCCGGCTGTCACCCTTTTATCCCGAGGTGCGTCGCCTGATAACCGACATCTACGAGGATCTGGCCAAGTACACCAGCTTCGATGGCATCCTCTTCCATGACGACGCTTACCTCACCGACCACGAGGACAGCAGTGCGGCGGCGCTGAGTTATTACCACCGGGAGTGGGGCCTGCCCGCTACGCTGACCGCAATCCGCAGCTCGCCCAAGACCCTGGCGACGTGGTCCGCACACAAGACCCGCTTCCTGACGGACTTCACCGCCGAACTCGCCGCGCGGGTCCGGCACTACCGTCCCGAGATCAAAACCGCGCGCAACCTTTATGCGGCGGTCATCCTGGATCCCCGCGCGGAAGAGTGGTTCGCCCAATCCTTCCCCGACTTTCTCGCCCACTATGATTACACTGCGGTACTGGCCATGCCCTATCTGGAAGGCGCACCGCAGCCGCAGCCCTGGCTGAAGCGCCTCGCCGCGCGTGTCGCCGCGGTTCCGGGGGCGATGGCACGCACGGTCTTCGAATTGCAAACCAGGAATTGGCGCAGCAAGGCCCCCCTCGATGACGCGCAGCTGGCCGCAGACATGGCGATACTGCGGCGGGCAGGGGTCATCAATTACGGTTACTACCCGGACGACATGGTGAACGACCGCCCCGCCGTCACCGTGATCAGACCGCAACTGTCACTGCGCTCAAATCCCTATCGATGAGCCGGCCATGAGCGATATCATCCAACATTCTTATTCCTGGCTGCTCCACTTCCAGCTCTACTATCCGCTGATCATGGCCTGTGTGTGGATGATCGGGGCGCTCTATTATTACTTCCACTGGGAAACGGGCCAGCGACACCTCCTCCAGAACCCGCCGCAACTTAGCGAATCGCCGCCGGTGTCCATCATCGTGCCCTGCTATAACGAGGCGGACAATATCGAGGAGACCATCACCTTCCTGCTCGACAGCGTCTATCCGCACTTCGAGATCATTGCCGTCAACGACGGCAGCAGCGACGACACCGCGACAATCCTCGACAGCCTGTGTGCCCGCCATGAGAAACTGCGCGTCATTCATCTCGCGAAAAATCAAGGAAAGTCCATGGCGCTGCGCATGGGCGCGCTGCTGTCACCCCATGACTATCTGATCTGCATCGACGGCGACGCCCTGCTCGACAAATACGCCATCAACTGGATGATGAGCCATCTGCTCAGCGGCGCGCGGGTCGGCGCCGTCACCGGCAACCCCCGCATCCGCACCCGTTCCACCCTGCTGGGCAAGATCCAGGTGGGCGAATTTTCCGCCATCATCGGTTTGATCAAACGTGCCCAGCGTATCTACGGCCGGGTCTTCACCGTCTCCGGCGTGGTGACCGCCTTCCGCAAGGCGGCCTTGCATCAGGCAGGTTATTGGAGCCTGCACACCGTCACCGACGATATCGATATCAGCTGGCGCATGCAGC
>Ga0315556_1000471_pt1 | contig 24947 bp, 17 predicted proteins | sample SalMarSW160310MG_FD_202112 | JGI IMG/M metagenome (GOLD analysis project Ga0315556, IMG submission 202112) | Salt marsh sediment microbial communities from the Plum Island Ecosystem LTER, Massachusetts, United States - Salt Marsh Sediment SW1603-10 ...
ATATTCTTTCACGGGCGTAATGATCTTGGCCTGGCAACGGCAAATTCCCTGTTTGCGGTTTACGGCGGTGTTGATGCTTTTGAACCTGACCTTATCGGTTGAGAGAACTCTATCGCTGAGTAAAGGGTCGATAACTAAACTGGCTTTAGATGAGCTGACTTCTATGGACACCAGTTCACTCCCGAAAGAGGTCATGTCTTAGCGGGCATATGCGGAATGAGCATTCTGAGTGACATCAAGGCATATAGTCGTTTTGTGTGGGCATTCCCGGATTTTCTCAGGGACACGATGTCTCTTGCTGACGCTCAGGCGATGTTGCAAAGGCAGTTAGCAGAACGCGAATCCAATTTTCTGAACCTGGTGGAGCACGGTATATATGGTTACCCCAATAGCCCGTATCTCCGTCTGCTCAAATTGGCCCATTGTGAGCTTGGTGATATCCAAAACATAACTAGGAAGGCAGGTCTTGAAAATTTATTGCACATGTTGCGGGAAGCCGGGGTTTATCTCAGCTTTGAGGAGTTTAAATGTCGCAAACCTATTGAGCGCAGCGGAAGAGTGATATCCCTACAAATGCGGGACTTGGATAATCCCCTGCTGTCGCAACACTTTGAAGCACGGACAAGTGGGTCGCGCGGTCTCGGCTCCTCCGTCTTGATCGATCTTGATTTTCTCAGGCATGAAGCGGCAGCCCACGCCCTTTTTCTTTCAACCTTTGATATTGAAGGGCGGCCAATGGCGTTATGGCGGCCGCGGCCGCCAGGTTTAGCTGGAGTGTTGTCTGCGCTTAATCATGCCAAGCTCGGAAAAAAGGCGGAGCGCTGGTTCGCCCAGAATAAAGTCACATTTCGGCCCGGCAACTTAAAGTATCTATTTTTTACAAATTTCATCGTACACAGCAGCCGGATGCGGCTTAAAGCGCTTCCGGTCCCGGAAAATGTACCCGTGGCGCATGCGGTGCGGGTTGCTCGCTGGCTACAGGCGAAGTGTGAACAGGCCACCCCCGCATTGCTGGATACCAATGTCAGCTCAGGAATCCGTGTCTGTCAGGCGGCTAAAGAGCATAACATGGATATAGAAGGCACTTTGTTTCGTTTCGGGGGGGAACCGTATACTCCAGCCAGGGCTCGGATTGTCGCCAGCACCGGAAGCCGAGCAATATGCCATTACTCAATGACTGAGGTTGGCCGTATAGGTTTAGCCTGCGCTGCCCCTGAAACTCTGGACGATGTCCACCTGCTGACCAACAAGCTGGCTGTGATCCAGCATGAGAGACCGGTAGGTGATGGGCGTACAAGTGTGGGCGCCTTGCAACTCACTACGCTGCTGCCCAGCTGCCCGAAAATCTTGCTCAACGTGGAAATCGATGACTATGGCATGCTTGTGGAGCGGAACTGCGGCTGTCCTTTACAAGAATTTGGTTACAACCAACACCTTCACACGATCCGAAGCTTTGATAAGATCACAAGTGCGGGAATGCAGTTCCTTGCCAGCGACTTGATCTCTCTTGTGGAAGAAGTGTTACCGGCTCGTTTTGGTGGTCATCCTACAGACTATCAGTTTGAGGAAGAGCAAATGGATGGTCTGCCCAAGGTCAGTATCATAATCAGCCCAAGGGTTGGCCAGGTGAACGAGCCGAAGGTTATTGACACTGTCTTAAGAGACCTGAGGGTCCAAAAGGGCGGATACGAGATGATGGCTGACCATTGGCGCCAAGGAAGGACGCTTCAGGTGGTTCGCCGTGAGCCCTATCACACTTACACCGGCAAAATCTTACCACTGCACATTTCTGCTAAAAAATAATGTTTCTGTGGAACCCTGTTTAATTGTATATCATTATTATTGAATGCTCTTTCTAATGTATTCTAAAAGGATCCAGCTGCATCAGTTGTTACGAATTTATGCAAAAATACTGCGGACCACACTTTTTCAACGGAGCAAGGTCATTGAAGTCGGCATAGCCCGTGTCGGACAGATGTCGAAACAGGCGACAATGATCCGGCCGGACATAACGGTCGTGACCGCCATAGGGAGTGTGCATAACCGATCCTTAGGGTCTCTGGTGGTTGCCCGATCAGAAAAACTTGAAATGGTGCGTATCCTTCCCAAGACGGGCCTTGCCGTACTGAATGGAGACGATCCTCACATTGGAATGCGCATTGCCAAGATTGCGGAACGGGCTATCCTGATCACCTTCCGGAGGAATTTCCGGGCTTGCAAGAGCGGAATGACCAGTGGTGGACTGGCCAGGGCATCAATTGCGAGGGCCGCGAGCCACTCCGAGGCCGTGGAGATCATTGAGAGCTATGGGCTGAAGGAGGGGGACGTGGTTTTGATCAAGGGACGTGGTACCCAGCGGCTCGAAAGGATATCCTTTGCGTTGATGGAAAGAGAGATTCGGTGTAATTCGGATTTTTGTGCCATTACGGCAACCAGATGCGTATGTTGTCCCGAGCTTTAAAGGATTGAACCGGGAATAACCAACCTCATGTTTCTCACGTGGCCCTTGATTTTCCATGCCTGACCCCGGTTCTGGGTGTGTAAAGGATACAGGCGGTTGATCTTGACGCAAAACACGCAATATTGGGAAGCTGTTGCAGCGCACTGGGCCAAACAAAGGCCGCACGGATTGTGGCGCATTCACAGCGATTCCGTGAATACAATGCTGTTTTCCAAGTGGCTCGGAAGCACCGGGGTCAGTTCCGTTTTGAAAACTGATCTCTTTGATGAGGCATTCGGACCCGGCCTGTATTCACATGTGGCAGTGCAGTCGGAACGCTTTGTGGGTATTGATATCTCAGGAGAGGTCCTGCGCACCGCACAAGCTTTCCATGGTGACCTGAAGGCTGCTGCTGCGGATGTCCGATTTCTTCCTTTTGCAGATGGCATGTTTGATGTTGTGCTGTCCAATTCGAGCCTTGACCATTTTCGAACACAAGATCAGATCGTGATGAGCCTCACGGAGATCTATCGGGTTCTCAAACGTCCGGGACGGCTGCTCCTCACCCTGGATAATCCGGTAAATCCCGTGATTGCGCTGAGGCATGCCCTGCCGTACCGCCTGCTGCACAAAACAGGTGTGGTCCCCTATTATGTCGGCGCCAGTTTGGGTCCCTGGAGGCTCCGAAAGGTTCTCGAGTCTATCGGGTTCAAAGTAAAACAAGTGGATGCCGTACTGCACTGTCCGCGAGTGATCGCAGTCTTTTTGGCGCATTTTGTGGAAAAAAAGGCGGGCCCTGATGGAAAAAGGGCCTTTCTGCGGGGGCTGATGTCTTTCGAGCACCTGTCCCGGTTGCCGACGAGATTTCTCACGGGGTACTTCGTGGCTGCCGACGCCTGGAAAAAATGATGGAACCTCCGTACTCTCATGGAAGCGGGGGATCCTCCCTCGCCCGAATCATCAACCGTGTGGGAGCTCCCCTTCTGAGGGCCGGCATTCCCCTCGTCAACCTCTCGAAGGATTCTCTTCTGAAATCCGCCCGGCGTCGGACAGGCTTGTCTGATCTCGGCAGATATTTTTCGAGAGAGGGCTTTCAAATCCTCCTCCAGTCGCTCGAAAAAGATGCAAACCTCCATATACTCGGCAGGAGAGGGATCAGGAGAGAGTGCCTCAGGCTGCTTTGCAACAATCTGCGGATACAGGATGATCTGAAACATCATCCCGAGATCGTGAAAGGCCCCATTCGTAGGCCGGTTTTTATTGTAGGGCTTCCACGAACCGGAACCACCCTGCTCCACAATCTCCTCGCCTGCGATCCCAGCGCCAGGGCCCCGCTCATGTGGGAGCTGTATCATCCCTCTCCACCGCCGACCACTGAAACACGCACGAGTGACCCGCGAATCGCAATTGCAAAAAGAAGAGTCCGGAGACTTCTCAAGGTCGCACCTCACCTGACGCTCATTCACCCGATGGATCCGGAGGGACCGGACGAATGCTTTCATCTTTTCAAAAACAGCTTCATGAGTCCCGCATTTATGATGATGGCCAATGTCAGCCGATATCTCCGATGGCTGTATGCTCAAGACATGGTTCCTGCATACCGATACTACCGCAAACAACTACAACTTCTGCAGTGGCGTTGCCCGGGTGACCACTGGATTTTGAAATCACCCTCTCACCTCCCGTTTCTTGATTCCCTGCTCTCTGTTTTCCCGGATGCGTGTATCATCCAAACCCATCGGGACCCGTTGAAAATCGTCCCTTCCTTCTGCAGCCTGGTCTTGACCGGCTGGCGAATGAGCAGTGACCGAATCGATCTCAAAGAGGTCGGGAACCAGTGTCTAAAAAATCTGAGGGTATCCGTTGATCGCGGCATGGCGACGCGTGAATCGGCCCGAAAAAATCACTCCTTTGACCTTCAGTACAGGGACCTCATTGCTGATCCCATTGGATCTGTGCACCGGATCTACCGCCATTTCGACCTCAATTCAGGATCACAGATGCAAAAACGAATGGAACTCCACCTGTATGCAACCCGACGTGCCGGAAAAGGAATCCACAGATATGCCTTGGATACCTTCGGGCTGAAAGCGGCAGAAATGAAACAGATATTTTCCGCCTATGTCAGAAAATTCAACATTGAGCAGGAGTAAGCCCGGGTTTCCGGGAAGCTTCTGGTTCATTTAGGAAAAACGATGTGTTATGATCTCTTCCTAAGAATTTTGAAGACATGTCGCTATTTCTTGTGGTGGGACACAACCCTGTTCAAATTCCTCGTAAACATAAAGGATGCCTACCGGCTCCGGGAACCCATTCAAGATCTTGAAGTCAGTTTTGCAGGTCCCCAGGACTACATTGAACTTCTGCGATTTTCTTCCCATCTGACCGCCAGGCAGATGCGCGAAAGATCGGCCCTGGGTCACAAATGCGTTCTCATCAGAAAGAAGGAAACCATCATCTTTCAAGGGTGGATCGGCCTGAACAAAATCAGGCTGCGGTTTCGCGGTAAATCTCTCATGCTCCCTGCCGATACCGCCTACTTCTATGATATCCGGACCGACAGAAACCACCAGGGAGGCAAAGTCTTTCTGACGTTTACATCCTACGCCAGGGAACATTGTCTAAGACGCGACGTACGGTTTGCATTCACCCTCGTTGACCCGAAAATCGGCTTGCCGATTCGGGCCTACACGAAACTAGTAGGGGCTCATACCATATACCTGGTCCGCTTTCGCCGGAGACTGGGTATAGGTCTATATTCGGAAAAGGAGATTTCGAAACAGGAGGCAAGACGCCTGTCACAAGAACTAAGATCTACCTGATACGGATCCTGTTTAGGAAGACGGCTTCTGACTCAATTAGACCCATGGGTTTTTCAGCACGACATGTTATCCAGATTCTACGGTCACCCTTGAGAATGCACCATCTTCACCGGGCACTGATCCTGCACTTGCGCCTGGTCTTGGTTCCCCTAGCCGGCCTCTACCGCCGGATCTTCCTGAGAAACACCCGTCTGACTGTTGTTACCGGTACCTTCGGCAAAACCAGCACAACAAGGGCGCTGAAGGCCGCATTGTTCAACGATGGGAATCCCGAAACCAACTGGAATCCCGAAAGCCCCGTTGCTCTTGAGCTGCTGCGCACATCCCCCCGGCGCCGGCGAATGGTGTTGGAGATCGGGATAGACAGACCGGGCAGAATGGGTGCTTTTGGATGGATGCTGAAACCGAATATCGCGATTGTTACGTCCATCGGCACTGAGCACCATATGTCTTTCGGATCTCTGGAAGCAACGCGAAACGAAAAAGCCGAAATAGTCCGGGCATTGCCTCCCTCCGGTCTGGCAGTTCTCAACGGTGATTCCCCGGGTGTCCTGTGGATGAAAGATCAGACTGTCGCGAGGGTTATCACCTTCGGGCTCAGACCCGAAAACCAGGTCCGGGCAACGGCCGTCCGTATGGATTGGCCCCGGGGGACCGGAATGATGATCCATGCATTTGGTCGCTCCCAACCGTTCTCAACCCGGCTTATCGGATTACCCATGGTGTATGCTGTCCTCGGCGCAACTGCAGCGGCACTGGAACAAGGCCTTTCCCTGGAAGAAATCGCAAAACGGCTGCAATCCCTGTATCCCACTCCTGCTCGACTCGAAACCGTAGCCCTCCGCAACGGGGCGTGGCTGCTCCGTGACGAGTTCAAAGCATCTATTGAAACAGTTGAGGCCGCTCTTGATGTCATGAAAGAGGTCCCTGCCCAGCGCCGCATTGTTATTCTCGGAACGGTCTTTGAACCAAACAGCGATACACAGAAGCTTTATCGGCATCTGGGGGCAAGGATTGCCCGATGCGCCGAACACCTGATTTTTATCGGAGAAAAGGATTTATGGGATCCCTTGGCGGCTGGTGCAGCGCATGGCGGTCTTGGAGGTGATACTATCTCCCGGGTTCAAAAAGCATTCCCGGATGCCCTGGAAGCGTTACCTTCGCCCCTGGGTCCCGGGGATGTACTCTTGCTCAAGGGGCAGACCGAACAGCGGCTTGAAAGAATCGCCCTTGCCCTCATGGGTAAAAAAGTCCACTGTCATGTCCGGAAATGCTCTGCGGCGGTCACGCTCCTCTGCCGGGAATGTGACCTGCTGATTCAAAATCGACAGATTTGATGAGAAGTGCTGGTTAATCCTGCCTTCCGAACAGGCCCAATGTCTTCACCAGCTTCGTCTCTATGGGGAACCGGCAGATCTGGCTCAATAGCGTTCTTGTTTCCAGGGCCTTAACCAACTCCTCAAAGGTGGCCTCACCCTCCCCTACCACCACCATATCAACAAGGGGATGGGCGACCGTCTGTTCCGGCAGCAGGCTGGGATGAATACCGCCCCAGATCACCGGAACGTCGGGATACGCATCCTTGACCAGCCTGCAGGCCGCCAATGCATGGAGGATCTGCGGTCCTGTCATGGACGTTACCCCGAGGCAGATCGATTTTCTCGAAATGGCCTCCCGCAGTTCCTTTTTCCAATGAGGGTTCGCGAACTCATCTATGATCTTTATGTCATATCCCTGGCGGGCCAGGGGCGTAGCCGGGCACAACAGGCTGAGCGGCAATTCCACACGCCGCTGTGCCTGCCAGCCGCTCCGGGGCGCCGGATTAAACAGTACAATGTCCACGTTCTCTGAACCTCTTCACATTATTTCTCTTTCAGGATCTTGTTGAACTTCGTCCGGCCCCCACCAGCGCAGGATCAAAGGCCTCGAACAATCCGGGAATTTCCAAGTGGCTGGGCGACTTGTGACAGAAACAGTACGCTCCCACAACAGGAGCCAGTTTCGGCACCCTAACGCCGCTTGCCTGCGCAACAGTCCGGGACAGCAGCTTCACATCCTGCAATGTGACCCCGGTGTCAACCCCCTTCAGATAGAGCGCCATAGCAACCTGTTCAAGACTGGCATTCCCCGCCCTGTCCCCAAGTCCATTGATCGTGACATCCAGCACATCGGCACCCGCGTAAGCGGCAGCAAGGGAGTTCGCGGTCGCCAGGCCAAGATCATTATGTCCGTGAAAACAGAGCGAACTGCCAAGTTCTTTTCGCAATCGCGTTATGAGATTGTAGATCTCAAAAGGGTCCGCGCTGCCATTGGTATCATACACCGTCACCCGCTGTGCTCCCTGTCTGAGACACTCCCTGGCTATTTCCACCAGAAATTCAACGTCCGCTTGTGTGGAGTGGGGAAACCCAACCCCCACCTCCGCCTGACAACCTTTTGCCTCCGCAAGTGCGCTGAGAAGAAGCTGCACTTTCTCCTCTCGGTCTTTCGGCCTTCTTCTTTCGGACACCGGCATCAGGAGGTCAAACCTGTCCAGGCTCATGCCCGCTTTCTCTATTTCCTTTCCGCAGTCGGGCTTATATGCATATATGAGCCCGGAGGTCCTTGTTTTCAGCCTCTTTTCCCGCAGCAACTCGGCAAACGCCAGATCCTCAATGACAAAACCGGGCGCCACAATCTCGATCTCCTGCACCCCCGTCCTGTCAAGCAACTCTGCTATCTTCATCTTTTCTTCTTTTGTGAACGCTACACCGGGTGTATCCAGTCCCTCCCGGAGTGTAGAATCTTTTAACAGCACTTTTCTGTCCAACGCGGGCATATGACTCCTCATCTGCCAAAAATCAGCCGACTGTAATCCTCAATCGCCGTTTCCACATGGTTCATTCTGTACTCGGGTTCCGCCCGATTGTCTGCATCGCTCACGCCGCTCGTCAAACAGCATAAGACCCTGCTTCCGGGCTCTATGGTTCCCCTGTCAATCTCCTTCAAGGTGCCGGCCAATGCAAGTAAGCCGGTTTTCTCTATCACTTCTCCGTCTTTCATGCTTATTTCAATCCCCTTATCCCGGAGCAGATCAAAAACAGTTCTTCCATCAAACAGACGTTCAATGAGAGCTCCAAATTCACTGTGGTTTACCGTGGTCAACGCACCCCGGATACTGGAAAGCAGTCCTTGAAATTCCTGATACGTGCCGTAGGTTTCCGGAGTCACGTCATACATGACCCGTGTCAGGAGCTGCCCTCCTGCGCCTTTCTCTTCCGGTTCTTTCTCCACGGCCTCAGATTTCCAGGCCCTGTACATGGGACAGTTTCCTTCCTGCTGGATGCCCATGAATCTTGGCGGGGACCCCAATTGCCCTGCGAATGCATTGAAGACCCGGTAGATTCCTATCGGGCCGAATGCGGCACTGATGGTTTGCGTGAGCCAATCGAATGTCCCGTTTGTCATCATGTATTCAAGAATGAAACACCCTCGAAACATCGATGCCATATAGCGCCAGTTGCTTTCAGGGATCCGCTTCACACCATTCCTTTCTGAAAACAACCTGGCGGCTTTTTTGACCGAAGCAGCATCTTCAACCGCGATCAAATGGGTACGGCCGGTTGCGAATGTCTTGCTGTTCAACAGGAAAATGTTTTCCGCGGGACAAAAGAAAAAGGTATCCACTCCGGCCCTCCGACCGTATTCTGTCAGCGCTGTCCCGGTGTTTCCGCCTGATTCAAAAACCACCCGGTCATACCCTTTTGATTTGCACAACGCCATGCTGACACACCCGTCAATTGACTTGAGTGTTCTTGTGCACATGAATGAGGTTTCGTCCAGGAGATAAATCTCCACTCCGCGATAGTGCAACAACGAAAGAATTCTTGCTCCTTCCCGGATACTCGTTTTTTGCAGCCACGCCTTATAGACTGCCGTTTCCTTTTCTGTCTTCCCATAGTCAAATGCATGTCTATACCGCAGGACAATGCTTTCCCGGGGACTGTATCCCGTGTCAAGGCATGTGTCAAACTCCGGTCTATTTCTTACCGAAAGTCTCATGAAAAACAACCTCGTCCAACAATCCTATCTCCTTTGGTTCCGGCGTCTCGTCAGGGTACCCTAACGGAATGATGGTAATCGGATCGACACCGTCCGGAATGTCCAGGGCACGCCTGATCTCTGCTGAGACCTCCGGATCTTCTCTTTTATAGGCTGACATATACACACTTCCCAGACCTCTCTCATATGCTCCCAACAGAATATTCGCCGTCGCCAGAACCGCGTTTTCGACCTCCCGGTTGAAAGATCTTTCATGATCAACACACACTACGATCACCACGGGCGCATCCTGCAGGAAATCGGCTTTGTACATGCTCTTTTCCATCGGGCAGTATTTGTTCTTGATTTTCACCAACCGTCTCTTCGTCCTGGCATCCCTGACAATGATGAAGTACCATGGCTGCCCATTCATGGAAGACGGGGCATATCTGCCCAGATCCAGGAGATCTGCTATGACAGGATCCGGGACACCTTTAGGCTGATATTTTCTGATGGACCTTCGCCCTTTGATTGCGCTGTCCAGATTCATTTGGTCTCAACCTCCAAGAAAAAATCCCTAGAACGAAGTCCTCAATTGCCGCGGTGCATCCCTCAAGGCTCAGTGCAAGGTGGCCGGCCGCCTGTATTACCCCTGCCAGGACTGTCCGCGCCGTGTAATAACCCGAATGATTTTCGCGCAGCTCTCTCCGCTTGATTGAGAAACCGATGGAATGAAGCAGATACCGGATGTCGGCATTATCGGTCCCCATGTCTGCCCCCGGCGCATAGGTATGGGTTTTCAGCAATGGTTCTATAGCGCCGGCAAAATCCTTGAGCAGGCGCCACCGGAGCGACCTGGGGGATGCCGGATCTCCCCGGACCCCTGCCTTGGCCCCTCCCTGGGGTAATCCAAGAAATCCGTATTTCAATGTCATGGAGCGTGCCAGGCCGCTCATTTCCTCTTTGTCTACGTCGGGGAGCATACGCAGGCCGCCGCACGAACGCCCTGCAACCATCGAATCAATTACAACGTACCCCGACACCTCGGAGCCACTGGCTACCGTATAAATGAGTTGTCCCCTTTTCTTTTCCAGGTGTGTTTCCATAAAAGTGCGTTTCAGTGACTCTCAAAGAATTCTTCTCAATGATGGGAAATTGTCCGGAGGAAAAAATATATGCCGGAACCGTTCTGTATGGTCCAAACTCTATAGGTGAAGAACTCTCTTAAGTCAATAATGAAATCCTCAATCATCCGGAAGATTCCGTATACTTCACTCTTTCCGCTGTTTTTCAGGACCGAGGAACTTTGAAGACCTCTGACACGATTGCCATGTACAGAGGAGCGGTCCCGTCCAGTGCGAAGACCGGAATCGCCTTTTCCGTTGAAAATATTCGCTGATCGTGTATGGTTGCACCTGGTTGAACATGCGAGTGCAAATATGATGAATAAATCCATAGAACATGCCGGACGGCACATGCTGGACGGGACGCTGCGCGTGTTCGTGGCCGAGGCCCTTATCCTGCCCACGGGCCTGGCCACGGTTATCTTTTTGACTCGCCGCCTGGGTCCTGACGGCTACGGCCTCTTTACCCTGTCCGCCGCGATTGTCACCTGGCTTGAAACCGGCATTTCGGCGCTTTTCTCCCGCGCCAGTATAAAGTTCATCAGCGAGGCACCCGACTGGAGGCCGGTCGGAACCACGGTGCTCAGACTCCATTTGGCAGTGAGTTGCCTTGCAGCGCTAATCCTGTTTCTTCTCGGGGAATTTACTGCCGCACTTCTGAAGGAACCCCTATTGCGGGACGGCCTGCGGCTCTTCGCCATCGACATCCCGCTCTTCAGCCTGTCCAGGGCATACAGGAACATCCTTACCGGTGTAGGGGAATACAGACAACGCGCTGTTGTAAGCATGGGAAGATGGGTGAGCAGGCTGGCGCTCATCATATTGCTCGTGGAGATGGGCCTCTCCGTACCCGGCGCCATCATTGGCTCCATCGGGGCGTCTCTGGCGGAGCTCTTTATCAGCCGCCACTTTATTCGACCGTCTCTCTTCAATCCCGCACCTTTTCCTGTCAAGAAAATCATGACTTACGCCCTGCCCCTTTCCCTCTTCGCCCTGAGCACGCTTTTCCTGGGCAAGATAGATCTCATCCTGCTCAAAATACTGGGCGGCACAACATCCCAGGCCGGTATCTATGCGGCAGTCGTCAACCTGGCGGTAGTGCCGGGCATTTTATCCCTCTCCTTTTCCCCTCTCCTCCTCTCCACCCTGAGTCATCTCCTGGCATCAGGGCGGGATGAAGTCGCCAGGAAGCTGGCCAGGAATTCCCTGCGGGGCGTGCTCTGGCTCCTCCCCTTCGCCGGCATGACCGCGGGCGCCGCGAGTGAAATCGTTGTTGCGATCTTCGGGAAGGACTATCTTCCCGGCGCCCCCCTGTTGGCCCTGCTGATTTTTGCAGCCCTGGCCTGGCTGATGATCTCCGTCTGTACCGCAATCCTCACGGCGTGCGGTAAACCCCACTGGCCTGTTCTGCTCGTCGCCCCGCTCGTACCCGTCGCCTTTATCGGCCACCTGCTGCTCATTCCCCGGCTGGGGCCGCTCGGGGCGTCAATAGTCACGACCTTCACCTCCTTGACCTGCGCTTTTGCTGCCCTGTGGGCCGTTTTCAGACTCTGGAGCATTCTCCCCTCCGCGGTCACCTTCCTCCGGAGTTCCCTGATTTCCGGCGTCGCCTTCGTGATCGCTCAATTCTGGCCGGTTTCCCCCTTGATTCTTCTAATAAAGATTCCTGCCATCATGCTGCTCATCATCATCTTCTTCCTCATCTCCGGTGAACTGAGCCGTGATGAATTCGCTTTTGCGAGATCCGTGGTGACCCTTGGAAAGATACCGGCCGGAAACGAGGAACCGTGAAATGCCTGAAGAGAAACGTCTCTGCAAGAGCCTGGTGATAACGAAAGGATTGATCCTCCCATGAAACGCTATCGCAATGAAATAATCACGTGTTTCTTTTTGATCCTGGCAATCCTGGCCGTATTTGCGCAGATCCGAAATCACGAATTCATCACATATGACGACCCTGCCTATGTAACAAAAAACCTGGAGGTACAGGCCGGGTGGACGTTGAAAAGTGTCATCTGGGCCTTCACCGGCACGGTTCAGGGTCTTTGGCACCCGATCACCCTGCTTTCGCACATGACCGACTGTCAGTTCTTCGGCCTGAATCCAGCCGGGCATCATCTGAGCAGCCTGTTCTTTCATATCGCCAACACGCTGTTGCTGTTCCTGGCTCTCAGAATAATGACCGGGACACTCATGCAAAGTGCCTTTGTGGCAGCATTGTTCGCGATCCACCCCCTGCACGTGGAATCGGTGGCGTGGGTCGCGGACCGCAAGGACCTGCTGGCGGCCCTTTTCTGGCTGTTCAGCATCGTCGCATATTCGTCTTACGCCAAACGCTCCGGGCTGTCGAGGTACGCTCTTGTGCTTATTATATTCGCACTCGGCCTGCTGTCCAAGGCCGTCGATGTGACCCTTCCCGCCGTCCTTCTCCTGCTGGACTACTGGCCTCTCAAACGCCTGAAAGGAAAGGGTGAAAGCAAGAAAGATCACAAGCCTCAACCCGATTCGGGCTCCTTTTCCAGTGTGAAGAGGTCCGCCTCTGCTCTCATTCTCGAGAAGGTTCCCTTTTTCATTCTGGCAGCGGTATTTACCCTGATGACGGCATGGGTCATGCAGACCGCGGTTACCAAAGAATTCGCTGCCCCGAAGATCATGGCCTCCACAAACCACATTTCCCAAGCCCTGGTTTTCTATGTGACTTATATTGCAAAAATGTTCTGGCCTGCTCATCTTGCCCTGCCTTATCCCCGTCCGGGTCAGGTGCCGGGTTGGCAAGCAGCCGGGGCCGCAATTATTCTCTCGGTCGTTTCCCTGTTTGTCTTCTGGAAAGGGCGTCGTTATCCTTATCTTCCGGTCGGATGGCTGTGGTACCTTGTGACTCTTGTCCCCGTTATCGGCATTGCAAAATTCGGCCCCCATGACCTGGCTGACCGGTACACGTACATTCCTCTCATCGGGCTTTTCATAATGATTTCCTGGTCCATTCCGGACCTGGTAAGGAAATTACCCCATAACAGAGCCTTCCTGGGTGTCGCCGGAAGCGCCGCAGTAGGTGTATTGATGGCGTGTTCCTGGATCCAGACCGGCTACTGGAAAAATAATATCTCCCTTTTTCGGCACACGATCAGCGTTACTGCCAACAACTTTCAAGCGGAAAATGACCTCGGTCTCACCCTGAAACGCCAGGGGAAACTCGATGAGGGCATCAAACACCTGCGGGAAGCGGTACGCATAAACCCTGGCATGGTTCGGCAGCAATACAATCTGGGGCTTGCCCTGGCGCAAAAAGGGGACCTTTTTGAGGCCGCTCTGCATCTTTCCAAGGCTGTAGAGCTCATGCCCGATAATGCGCGGGCCCACCATCACCTGGGGATCACCCTGGCACGCATGGGAAAATTTGATGCGGCCATTGCGCAGTTTAAAAGGGCCCTGGAGATTAGCCCCGATTACGCCGAGGCACACGATAACCTGGGGGCCGCCTTGGCCGTTCAGGGAAAACTGGACCAGGCAATCGCCCAATTCAAAGAAGCCCTTCGGGTCAGGCCCGGCTACAAAAAAGCGGAGAGAAATCTCCACCACGCCCTGGAGCTCAAGAGAAGAGCCCAGGCCCCGTAAAATGACGAGATGATCGCCGGTGCTCAGTCGGCAGTATCTTTCAGATCAGAGCTTCTCGGCCTGATACGGCCGATGAAAGAGTAAAGAATAGGGAGGGTGATGAGCGTGAGGATGGTGGAAACAACGAGCCCCCCCATAATGGTCAGGGCGAGCGGCGACCAGAGATTCGATCCTTCACCCCGGTCAAGGGCCATGGGCAGCAATGCCAGCACCGTCGTGGCGGAGGTCATTAAGATGGGCCTCAGGCGGCTCTCTCCCCCTCTGACAATCGCCCGCCATTTTCCCATTCCACCAGATCCGAGCAAGTTGATATAGTCCAGGAGGACAACCCCGTTGTTCACGACGATTCCGGCCAGGGTAATGGCTCCCACGTAAACCGGTATGCTGATGGACTTGCCGGAGAGAAAGAGGATAGCGATGGACCCAATGGCCGCCATGGGCACGGAAAACATGACCGTCAACGGCAGGACGAATGATTCGAAAAGAGACGCGAGAATCATATAGACAAGAAGAACGGCCATGCTGAAGGCAACAAGCATCTCTGTCTCACTTTTTTTCATTTCCCGGTAATTTTCTCCAAACTCGTAGCCGTATCCCTCCGGGAAACTGATACCCTTCAGCTGCTCTTCTACCCGGTTCGCCGTATTTGCCAGGTCCGACCTGCCGATCTCGGCGCTGATTTCAATCGTGCGGTGCTGGTCTGTCCGGTGGATCTCCTTCACTCCCCTGGTGAAATGGAAACTGCACACCTCGCTCAGGGGGACAGGAATGCTCTGTCCCGAACTTGTCCGCACCGGTATAACCATATTTCTCAGGAGAGACAGATCTGCCACGTCTCTTCTGCGCGACCGTATCCTGAGATCCACCTCTTTCCCTTTTTCAATGTATTCCGTGGCAATCGGCCCCGTTATGCTTGAGCGTATTGCCCGGGCGATGCTTTTCGCGTTCAGACCGTGCAGCGCTGCCTTGTCATGCAGTATCCTGATTTGCATCTCCGGTTCCGGGTTTGCCTGGTAAATGACCACGTCGCTGATTTCCGGTACAGAGGACATGCGCTTTTTGATCTCAAAGGCTAAGGCAGTCAGCTTCTTCTGGTCATGCCCGTTGACCGCCAGCACAATCTTGTTCCCGGTAGAACTGCGCCGCTCGATGTCAAAATGTATATCTGCCGCCGGCAAAGACGGAAGTCTCGGCCGGAGAGCTTCCACAAAGGCCCGGGTGGACACCTTTCGGACTTCCCTGGGCACAAGGCGAACCCTGAGTTGCGCAATTTCTTCGCTCACCTCTGTGGAAACATCCTTTACCCCCGTGGTATGCAGCAGGAAGTTTTCCATCTTTCTGGCATCCGCATCCGTGACCTGGAGCCGCGTTCCCGGAGGTGTCCTCACCACCATGGTAAATGCCCCCTGATCCACCTGGCCCAAGGGCTGAAAGCCGATTCTTGGAATCAGGAAAAGGCTGGCCGCAAACAGAACGAGAGTTCCTGTCATGATTTTCCCGCGGTGCCTGAGACTCAAAATCAAGATATGACGGTATCTCCGGTAAACCCTCTTGCCCTTTCCTCTGCCCCAAAGGGGCCGCAGGTTCAGCCTTGATGAAAGGAGGGGAATAAGCGTCAGTGCGACCACAAGGGAAGCCAGCAGAGAAAAAGAAACCGTGAAAAAGAGTCCGCTGTAAAACATCCGGATCTTTTTCTGGAGAAAAATGACCGGGAAAAACACCGCTATATGGGCAAAAGTGGAAATAGTGATCGCCCTGATCACCTCCCCTGTGCCGGTGACGGAAGATCCTGTCCTGTCGTATCCTTCCTGCCGTTTTCTGAAAATATTTTCGATAACGACGATGGAATTATCCACGAGCATGCCCACACCGAGGGTAAACCCGGAAAGAGAAATAACGTTCAGAGGAATCCCGAACAGATACATGAGTGCGAAGGTCATCATAATGGAGATCGGGATGGACATGCCAATGACCAGAATCCCTTGGAAATTCCTCAGAAACAGGAAAATGACGGCGATGGCCAGTATACCCCCGGATATGGCCTCATCGCTGAGCCGCTTGACGGCCTTTCTGACAAACGTTGCCTGGTCATAGAGTATATTGAGTGTCACCGTCTTCCCGAGCTCGTCTCTCAGGCTCGCCACTTCACTGCGCAGCGCTTCGGATATACGCAGGGTATTTGCCCCGCTCTCCTTCTGTATGGAAACCATTATCCGGGGTTCACCCTGGAACCGGATGAGATGTTCCTCCTTTCCAAAGGAATCCGTTACCCGCGCCACGTCTCCCAGGCGCACCAGCGACCCTGCGGGGGTTGTTCCTACCGCCAGTCTCCTTATTTGCATGAGGTCACTGTACTCACCCACAACCCGGGTGACAAACCGACTTTTCCTCCCCTCCAGCGACCCGACCTGCATGTTGAGATTATTAGATTTGAGAATTTCCGCGATGTAGGTAATGGAAAGGCCCAAGGCCTGGAGTCTTCCCCGGTCCACCTCCACGATGATCTCCCGCTTTCTCCCTCCCTTCACGGACACGTTTCCAACGCCCTTTATCCGCTCAAGCTTCTTTTCTATCTTTTCTTCCACCATCTGCCTCAGCTTGACGGCGGGCAGGTTGCCATGTACAGAGAGCACGGCCACAGGAGCTTCTGAAGGATTGTATTTCCGGATGTGCGGATTTCTGGCGTCTTTTGGAAAGGTGTCGCGGATCAGGTTGATCTTCTCCCGGACATCCGCCGCTGCCCAGTCCATATCGGTCCCAAGATCAAAGGCTATCCGCACCTGCGACAGGCCCTCGCCGGATGTAGATCGGACCTTGTGCACATGATTCATAATGCTGACCATGGCCTCGACCGGTTTGGTGACCTCGTTTTCTATCTCCTCGGCCGAGTACCCGGGGACCTGGGTTTCAATAGTAATGACCGGAAAATCGACATCCGGAAGGAGATCAATGTGAATTGAAATCAGCGAGACAATGCCGATAAGAAACAGGCCCGCAAATACCATGGTGGTGGTAATCGGCCTTCCAATGGAGAGCGTTGTGAGATTCATCTGGGATTATCTCATCCCGGGGCCCTGGCGGCAGCGTCTTTGATGTCTTCGATCAAGGCATACATGACGGGGACGACAACGAGCGTCATCACGGTTGACGTTGTGAGGCCTCCGATCACCGTGACAGCCAGGGGGCTCCTTATTTCGGCCCCTTTCCCTGCCGCAAGGGCCAGGGGAACAAGTCCGAATATGGTGGTCATGGCGGTCATCAGGATAGGGCGCAATCTTGCCATTCCCCCCTCCACGATGGCCTCCTCCCGGCCAAGACCTTTCTTCCTCAACGTGTTGATATAATCCACCAGGATAATGGAATTGTTTACCACGATCCCCCCCAGCATGATACCGCCGATGTAGACACCCAGACTGACCGATTTCCCGGTGACGAAAAGGGCAAGAAAAACCCCGACGGCGGCGAGGGGGACGGAGAGCATGATGATGAACGGGTACAGAAAGGACTCAAACAGGGAAGCCAGAAGCATGTACACCAGCACGATGGACAGGAGCAACGCGAAACTCAGCCCGCGAAAGGACCTCCCCATCTCCTTTTCCTGTTCGCTCATGGTAATCTCATATTCGGGGGGAACATCGATATTCTTTATCGCCTCTCTAATGCTCCGAACAGCGTCGCTCTGTTTGATCCCGGAGATATTTGCGGAAACAAGGGAGACCCTGCTCAAACCGCGGCGCTCAATCTGGTGAAGCCGCAGAGCCCCTGTCAGGACCGCTAACTCACTCAAGGGAATCGCCCTCCCATTCGGGGCCTGGATGAAGATCTTCTGCAGGGCGGGAATACTCTGACGGTCCCCTTTTTGAAGCCGTACGAGAATATCAACATCCTCGGCCTGATCACGGTATTTCGTAGCCACTTCTCCATCCATGGCGGTCTTGAGCGTGTCTCCGATCTGCTTCACACTCAGCCCATAACTTGCCGCTTTTTCGCGGTCGACCGAAACCTGGACCTCCGGCTCTTCGCTGCCCAGGCTGGTTGCGACGTCCCTTAGCCCCTTGACCGCCTTGAGCCTTTCCACGACCTGGTCACTCAATCTTCGCAGGGTCGCCATATCCGGCCCGCTGATCTCCAGCAATTCAGGAATACGCTCTTTCTGACGCGTGAACTGGGTGACGTCCTGGTTGAAAATATAATCCACCTCTACCCCGGGAATCCCGGCTATCTTCGCCCGCACCGCGTTCACCACTTGTCTGGTGGTTCGCTTCCTTTTTTCCCGGAGGACCGCGGTCTCCCTTGCTACATTCTGCTTTGTTTCTCCCAGGACACTCTCGGTTTTCTCTTTTTTGTCATAGCCGATATTCACGAACACGTCCTTGACTTCGGGTTCCGCTGACAGGATTTCCTCAATCTGTAAGGCAGTCTTTCCGGTGGATTCCAGGGTGGTACCCGCGGGAGTTGTTACCTGCAGTAGAAAACTCCCCTGGTCGACCTGAGGGAGAAATTCCTGGCCAATGACCGGGTACAGGAATGTGCTCATTACCAGGACAGCAATGGATCCCAGGATAACCTTTTTCTTGTTCGCTACGGAAAAGACAAGTGCCTTCCTGTACATCCCTGCCGTGGAACGAAGCATACGGTCAGCAACGCGCCATACCGGCTCAAGAAAAAATCCGGACACTTTTGTGCTGGACACAAAAAGCCGGCCCCACAACAGGGACATGCCTCGGGAGGGATTGCGAAGTTTCCCCTCTCCGGAACGGTTTGCTCCGGCCCAGAGGCTGCGGGCTTCCAGCATGGGATTCAAGGCCAGGGCAACGAAAATGGAAATCACCAGCGAAAAAGAAATGGTCAAGGCGAGCTGGGCAAAAAACCTGCCGCTTATCCCCTGCACAAACAGGATGGGGACAAAGACGACGATATGCGCGAAGGTGGAAGCCACCACCGGGGTGTACATCTCCTCAGCACCAGCAATCACTGCCTGGACGTTCGTTTTACCCCCCTTCGCATGTCTATTGATGTTTTCCAGTATGACGATGCCGTTGTCAACCAGTAATCCCACTCCCAGGGCGAGCCCGCCCAGGGACATGATATTCAGGCTGATGCCCGTGAGGTACATCAAAGCAAAGGCCCCGAGCACGGAGATGGGAATGGCGGTGGTAATGATCAGGGCACTCGAGAAACTCCGCAGGAAAAGCAGGAGCACAACAAAGGCAATAAAGCCCCCTATGATTCCCGCACGCGCCAGATCGGAGACGGCTTCCTCGATGAATGTGGCCTGATCGTATACCAATGCCAGGTGCACCCGGGGTTCCAATTTTTCCCGGAGCCGATTAAGTACACGGCGCACATCTTGGGCCACCCGGACCGTATTGCTGTCTGCCTGCTTGAAAATGGAAATACCTACGCTCTGCGCACCGTTGACCGCGAAAAAGCTGGTACGGTCCTTAAAGGTATCATGAACCGTTGCAACATCACGGAGGAACACCGGGATGTTCGTCGTGGTGGTGGCAATGACGACATTTCGGAGATCGTTGAGAGACTCGAACTCTCCCATGGTCCGGATGCGGATCTCCTGTTTTCCCTGCTCGATCCGGCCGCCGGGAAAATTGAAATTGGCCTCTTTCAGCCGTTCGACGACCCTCGAAATGGGGATGCCATAGGCCAAAAGCCTTCCCTGATCGACGGAAACCAGAATTTCCCTTTCCACCGCGCCGCTGATCCTGGCCAGCGCAACACCTGGAATTCTCTCCAGTTTTTGCTTGATCTCCTCCGACGCGATTTGGGTGAGCTTCGCCATCCCCACCTGCCCTGATATTCCCAGGGTCATGATGGGAAGGGAGGTCGGATCGAACTTGATGATGACCGGGGTTTCCATGTCCCGGGGAAGTGCGTCTCTGACGCCATCGATCTTCTCCCGTACATCGAGAGCGGCCGTGTTCATATCGACCCCCCAATCAAAATTCAGGGTGACCAGGGAGATCCCTTCCTTTGAAACGGAGGCAACCCGGGTGACCCCCTGGACGGTCCCCACCGCCTCTTCCAGGGGTTTTGAAATCAACGACTCTATCTCGGGAGGAGCGACGTTTTCATAGGCGGTCATGATGGTAATCTGGGGATAGTTCAGGCTGGGCAGGAGTTCCACCGGCAGTCTGTTCCAGGAAATCAGCCCGATCAGGACGACAGTCGCAAAGGCCATCAATACCGTGACGGGTCGATTGAGGGCGAACCTCGTGAGCTTCATTATCTTCTCATCTCCACAACCTTCACCGGGCTGAGGTCCCGGAGCCTTTCCTGTCCCTCAACGATAACGAGTTCACCGGGCTTGACGCCCTTCTGTATGACCACCAGGTTCTCTTTCTGCAGGCCGATTTCCACGTTCCTCAGGAATGCCACGCCCTGCAGGGCAACAAAGACCGCCGGGCGGCCGGCGCTGTTTTTCAGCAGGGCTTCCGTGGGCACGGCTACCGCATCCTTGAACCGGCTGACAAAAATAGTAGCTCTCGCAAACATGCCGGGCTTCAGGAACAGTTCCTCATTGTTCACCTTTATCCTGACCTTGAGCGTACGGCTTTTCAAGTTGACCACGGGACTGATCAAGGACACTTTCCCGCTGAACGCGCGTCCCGGATAGGCGTCCGCTACCACGGAGGCACTCTCCCCTCCCTTGAGAAGGCTGATATCCCGCTCGTTCACGTCCACTTCAGCATAAACGCTCCCGGTCTCAATAATCGTGACAATGACAGCATCCCCTCCCCCCACGTACTCACCGGTCCACTTCCGCTTTTCCGCCACGATGCCCGCAATGGGTGTGGTGATGCGGCATTTCCGGAGCCTGGCCTCGATCTCCTTCGCATCGGCCCGGGCCTTCTCTACCCGCGCCCCGGCCTCTCTTCTCCCTGCCTTGGATTCCGCCTGCAGGGACTCGTAGTCAGCCAAGGCCTCCTGGTAATCGGCCTGGGCTTTTTCATCATCGATCATGGCCGCATCAAGTTCGGTGTGGGTAATGGCCCCGATCTCAAAAAGCCTCTTCTGGGATGCGGCCTTATCCGCCTGCTTCGCCATGGTCACCTTGGCGGCCTTCACCCGAAAACCGGTCTTCCTGATCTCAAACTCAGCCTTCTTCAGGTCGATTTCCGCCATTTCCTCCACTGCCCGGGCCTGTTTCAGCCGGGTTCTCAGAAGGGTTTCATCGACCGTAGCGATGACCTGCCCTTTTCTTACCACTTCGCCCTCTTCCACCCGGACCGAAGACAGGAGTCCGGGAATCTCGGAGCTGATGTCCACCTTGGAGACGTACTGGATGGTCCCCATGGCTGGAAGTTTCAGGGAAAAATCCCGCTTCACCGCCCTGATCACCTTGACCGGAATCCTCTGCATTCCCGTTGTCTCTGTTTCCTGCTGGGCGCGGGCTTTCCCCGGTATCGGGAGGAAAAAAATCGCGGCCAGGCATACTCCTATCAGTCCCTTCTTCACTTCGCCGTCTCCTTCCACTGGAGCCTTTTTCCCGTTGCCCGGTAAAGTCTGACCATGTCCGCCGCTCTTGCGTACAAGGCTTTGAGATATCTGACCTTTGCGTCAGCAAGCTTGGTCCTGGCATCCAGAACCTCAAGGTCGGTGGTTTCCCGCAACTGCAGGCGCTCCTCCAGCAGTTTCAGTTTCTCCTTTGAGTATTCAAGCCATTTCCGGGCTGTTTCCAGGAAGGCCTCGGCTTCCTTGACCTGGTTTACTGCCTTTTGCACCTGATTCACCACGGCCCTTTTTGCCTCCGCAAGGCGGTTCCTTGAAAGCCGATAGTCCGCCCTGGCCCTTTCCAGCCCGACCTCACTGGAACTCCCGTCAAACAATTTGAGGCTGAGGGATTTGTTATCGTAGGTTTCCGGGTTTCTCACAAAGTTGAAGTTGTTTTCAAGAAGCCGGTCCCGGGAAACAGAAGAACTCAGGGTGCTGTCAAACAGGGAAAAGGACAGCTTGAGCATCAACGCCCATTCCTTATCCTCTCCGGGAAACTGATCGCCCTCCCAGGAGTAGCTCCCCACGAGACTCAGGTGCGGATATCGTTTGCTCTTGCTGAGGGCCACCTTCAACTGATTATACGCCACATCCTCCTTTTGATACAGGAGGTCAGGCCGCTCATCCAGGGCGCTCGCGGTCAGGGTCTTCACGTCCTCATTGATGGGCGGGATAGGGAACTCCTCCACCACCCGGACATTGCTCCCGGGGTCCCGGCCCAGGTACCTGTTCAGAACAGCCCTTGCTTCCGCCAGCTCATTTTTCGCGGTCAGGAGACGGTAGTCGGCCCTGCTTCTCCTGCTTTCCGCCTCCAGCACATCCACCCGCAGGGCCGCGCCCATGGCGTATTTCTCCTTGAGCAGTGCCACAGTCTCCGCGGCCTGGCCGGAAAGTTCCCTGTAGTACCGGACATTTTCCTGGGCCGAGAGGAGATCGTAATAGGCCCCCGCGGTCTTTTCCGTCACCTCTGCCTGCTTGCCGACCAAGTCGAGCCGGGCCCGCTTCATCACTTCCCGGCCCAGCCGGTAGGCGTTGATGAGTCCTCCCCCCTGGTACAGCGGCTTTTCTACGCTCGCCCTGCTGGAATAGATGTTCTCGGTCGCAATCGGCCTCCCGAAGAAATCCAGCTTGGGGCCGTAGCTGGTCTCCAGGCTGACGGTCGGCAGGAACAGATCCTTTTTGGCCTGCTTTTCCGTGAGCCGGCCGATGTGGACCTGGTCCATGGTGTTGATGATGTCCGGGTCGTTCTTTATTGCCAGATCGACACACTCCCGGAGCCCCAGAATACTCCCGCCTCCTTCCTGCTGGCCGCACAAGGCAACGGTTGCCAGCAGCCAGAGAAGACAGAGGCCGATAAACAGGATGTTTCCGCACAATTTTTTCATATGAACTCACCTCGCTCCCAATGAGGATAGCCGGTTCCGGATTGCCAAAAATCGAGTTTCGCACCTGCCTGAGATCGTTCCCACCGGAAAACCCGGGCATTCCCTTATATCCAATCCGTTTCCTTACTTCAAGTGCTTTTCGTGTTTCCCACATCCATGGCCGGGATCCGGGTTTTTTTGGCTGATAAAAAAAATTTAAAAAAATGAAAAAAATGTGCTAAAAGCCCATAAATATATTGACAAAGGCATGATCCTTTGCTAGCCTGCCTGACAGCCGATACGGTATATTTGGGTGCAAATCAACGTTCTTTGACATTTTTTTGCTGTCGCGGGAAAAAGGTTGGTCGCAGAAATTTTCAGTAATAAGAAGAAGATACACCGTATTTCGTTTCAAGAACAGCGCGGGAAAACGGTTTTCTGATATGAAGAATATTTTCCATTTTTCAGAGAAGAGAAAGGAGGGAACGTTTTACTGTTTCATGAACCTGTTGTTGGACTAACCCTGAAAGGAGGAGATATGAAGATGAAAAAGTCTCTAAAGCTATTTACAGTAATGATTGTTCTTTGCTTTCTCGCGCTGCCGGCCGCGTCATTCGCGGCGTACGACAGCCTCTATGCCAATGCTGCTGATTCCATTTTTACTGATAATTCTTGGACGGGCATGGAAGAAAATACGGTCAGCGGCGCCGATTATTCCTACCATGTCTGGTACGATGTGGGCGGGGTCCGGGCGGATTACTACATGGCCTCTTATGACACCTACACCACCGAGTGGCTGACGTATGACGGCACCGCAGGAGATGAGTCCTGGCTCTATACGGCCGCTGCGGACGGGAGCTACCAGGTCGCCCAGGAAAATTTCGACTACACCGACTATGACCTCAGCTACTCGCTTTACGACGACGGCTCGTCCTACATGATGGAGTATGACTTTAACAGTGTTGATGGCGCCTTCACCGGCTGGTACGACTATTCCGTGGACATAGAGACCCAGGCAAGCGGCTATTACCTGTACGATTACTCATATTCCAGCCACAACCTGTCATGGGATTATTCCCTAGAAAACGATGTCTCCAATGCCCAATATTACGAAGACAAGTACTGGTATGACCCGATCAATGGCCAACGGTCGGAGGAACATAACTGGAAAAGCACGGCCACGGGCTCCTACGACAATTATGCGTATACCGCAATGGGTACGGCCACCAGCACGGGTACCGGGTCGGGTTCCTGGTCTTGGGACTATAGCGAGAGGACCTGGAACTATTCCACCTTCAGCGCCGACTATTCGAGCTTCTGGTCTTCTTATCAGAGAAACACCTATTCCGATGCGGGGGATACTTACTGGTACCAGTGGGATGGAAAAATCACCGATTCCGGGTACTACCTTAAGGGATGGGACTGGGAAAACAATATTGATGGCTCTGGTGAGAGCTACTACGAATCCTTTGGCACTTCCAGTGGTACAAATATTCTCTCCAAATACTACGACAAGTACGATGATGTAAGCGAGTATTACTCCTCGTACTACGAGTATACCGACAGCGGGAAATATGGTTTGGCCGAGGATTATAGTTACAGCGATGGCTACGACCTCTCCTACAGTCGTTACGAATACTCGGATCCCTCAGTGGGCGAGATGAGGACAAGTTACGATTACACCTGGACACAAGCTAACCTTTATTATTATACTTACGGGTACAACTACACCAACGACATCACCGGGTACCAGGACTACTATTCCAATGTCCAAAGCCGCGACGGGACAGGACAACCTTATTACTATTGGGGCTCCGGGACCCAGAACATAGTCGCGTATGGATATACCCCGGAAATCCAGCAGAACTGGTACTATGAGTATGACTACACCTATGCCGCGGGTGCCTCCAATAGGCGGACCGACGAATACTACTACAGCGAAACCAGCCTGGCCGATTCAGACCAGCAGAGCAAATACTGGTATGAGTACACCTACGATCCTGACACCGGATCGCAACTTACCTACAGCAACTACGGATACTACCTGTATAGT
>Ga0315556_1000472_pt1 | contig 24932 bp, 21 predicted proteins | sample SalMarSW160310MG_FD_202112 | JGI IMG/M metagenome (GOLD analysis project Ga0315556, IMG submission 202112) | Salt marsh sediment microbial communities from the Plum Island Ecosystem LTER, Massachusetts, United States - Salt Marsh Sediment SW1603-10 ...
TTTAATGTATTTCAATACATCACCCTGCGCGCCATCCTCGGGGTGCTTACCTCCTTGGTGTTTTCTTTCATCATCGGCCCGACCATGATCCGACGTCTGAGTATGCTGCAGATCGGCCAGCAGATTCGCGAACTGGGTCCGGAGAGCCATTTCAAGAAGGCCGGTACCCCGACCATGGGCGGTGCCTTGATCCTGGTGGCGATTGCGGTGAGCACCTTGTTGTGGTCGGATCTAAACAATCGCTACGTGTGGCTGGTGCTGGCCGTCACCCTGTTGTTCGGGGCCATCGGCTGGGTGGACGATTACCGCAAACTGGTACTGAAAAATTCCAAGGGCCTGTCGGCCAGGACGAAATATTTCTGGCAGTCGGTGGTGGGGTTGACCGCCGCGGTGCTGCTGTATCTCGGCGCGCAGACCTCGGAAGAGACCCGTCTGGTAGTGCCCTTTTTCAAGGCCACTTACCTCGAGGTGGGGATCGGTTTCATCCTCTTGGCGTACTTGGTAATCGTCGGTGCCAGTAATGCGGTCAATCTCACCGACGGCCTGGATGGTCTGGCGATCATGCCCACGGTGTTGGTGGCGGGCGCTCTGGCGATCTTCGCCTATGTCACCGGTCACGTGAAATTCGCCGAGTATCTGGGGATTCCCTATATCGCCGGCGTGGGTGAGCTGGCGGTGTTTTGCGGCGCCTTGGTCGGTGCGGGCCTGGGCTTTCTGTGGTTCAACGCCTATCCGGCGCAAGTCTTCATGGGTGACATCGGCGCCCTGGCGCTGGGGGCGGCCTTAGGGATCGTGGCGGTGATCGTGCGTCAGGAGATCGTGCTGTTCATCATGGGCGGTGTGTTCGTGGTGGAGACCTTGTCGGTGATCCTGCAGGTCGCCTCGTTCAAGCTCACCGGCAAACGCCTGTTTCGCATGGCGCCGCTTCATCATCATTTCGAATTAAAAGGATGGCCGGAACCGCGGGTGATCGTGCGCTTCTGGATTGTGACCGTGTTGCTGGTGTTGGTCGGTTTGGCGAGTTTGAAGATCCGCTGATGATGCAGGCGGCATTGCAACGGGACTGGATGGTAATGAGCGAGCGGGATGTAGCCAATGTGATCGTGGGTCTGGGCAAGACCGGGCTTTCCTGCGCCCGTTATCTCGCCGCGCGCGGCGAGACCTTTGCCGTGATCGACAGTCGCGACACACCGCCGGGACTCGAGGAATTGCGTCGCGAATTTCCGCAGGCTCCCGTATTTCTCGGCGCCTTCGATGCCGCCGTGCTGGCGCGCGCGCAACGACTCATCGTCAGCCCCGGGGTGGCCTTGGCTGAACCCGCCATCGCCGCGGCCGTGCGCGACGGCGCCGAGGTGGTGGGCGATATCGAACTCTTCGCCCGCGAGGCACGTGCGCCGGTAGTGGCGGTGACCGGTGCCAATGGTAAGAGCACGGTGACCACCCTGGTGGGCGAGATGATCCGCGATGCGGGGTTCACGGTGCAGGTCGGCGGCAATCTGGGTACGCCGGCCCTGGATTTGTTGGCCGCTGAGCTCCCGGATTTTTATGTGTTGGAGCTGTCCAGTTTTCAGTTGGAGACAACTTACAGCCTGGACGCGGCGGCAGCGGTGGTGCTTAACATCAGTCCCGATCATATGGATCGTTATCATGACGTGCGCGACTATGCCGCGGCCAAACAGCGTATCTATCGCGGCGCCGGCACCATGGTGATCAATAGCGACGATCCCTTGGTCGCGGCGATGTTTGAGCCGGGACGCAAGGTGGTGCGTTTCGGTTTGAGTGCCCCGGCTCAAGGCGATTTCGGCCTGCGCCTGCGCGACGGTGAGGCATGCCTGGCGAAGGGGGGGGCGGTCTTGATGGCCGCAGCGGAACTGCATATCAAAGGCCGCCATAATATTGCCAATGCCCTCGCGGCTTTGGCCTTGGGCGATGCCTTGGGCATCTCTATGACAAGTATGCTCGCCACTCTGCGTCGCTTTGCCGGTCTGCCCCACCGTACTCAGTGGGTGGCGAGTCGCAATGGCGTGAATTGGTACAACGATTCCAAGGGCACCAATGTGGGCGCGACCCTGGCGGCCTTGCAGGGCATGCCCGGCAAGGTGGTGTTGATCGCCGGCGGTCTGGGTAAGGGACAGGATTTCACTCCCCTCAAGGCGGCGGTCGCCGCCAAGGCGCGGGCCGTGGTGTTGCTGGGCCAGGACGCCGCTGTGATCGAGCGGGCCGTGGCGGGTGCGGCCCCGGTGGTGCGCGTGATGGACATGGATGAAGCGGTGGAACAGGCCGCCAACTTGGCCCACGCCGGCGACACGGTACTGTTGTCGCCGGCCTGCGCCAGTTTCGATATGTTCAAGGGCTACGATCACCGTGGTGAGGTGTTCGCCGCGGCGGTGCACAGGAGGTCGGCATGATTAGGCTCGGCCGCTATTCGCCCTTCGCATTCATGGAGCAGGCTCAGGCACGCAATAGCGCCGCTCTGGGGCCATGGTGCGATACCTGGCTGCTGGGGGCGGTGGTGGCTCTGTTGTGCTTTGGGCTGGTGATGGTGGCGTCGGCCTCGGTGAGTCTGGCGGATCGCCAGTTCGGACAGCCCTTCTATTACTCCCTGCGGCAATTTCTGTTTGTCGGGCTGGGGGTGGCCGCGGCGGTCGTGGTGATGCGCACCCGTCTGGTGTACTGGGAAAAGGGTGGAGTGGTGTTGTTGGTCCTGGGGGCGGCCTTGCTGGTAATGGTTTTGATCCCCGGTGTCGGGCGGCAGGTGAACGGCAGTACACGCTGGCTGCCTTTCGGCATCTTCAATCTCCAGGCCTCGGAATTGATTAAGCTGTTCGTCATCGTTTACTTGGCCGGTTACCTGGTGCGTCGCGGCGACGAGGTGCGTAACTCGATCAAGGGGTTTTTGAAGCCGCTGGCGATCCTGGCGGTCTTGTCTCTGTTGTTGTTGATGGAGCCGGACTTCGGCAGTACCGCGGTGATGTTCGCCACCGCCCTGGGGATGATGTTCATCGGCGGCGTGCGTCTGTGGGAATTCTTTGCACTGTTAGGTGTGGTGATGGCGGCGATGGCGGGGCTGGCGTTGTCCTCTCCTTATCGTCTCGAGCGCTTGACCACCTTTCTCAATCCGTGGGCGGATCCCTTCGATAGCGGTTTTCAACTCACCCAGGCCTTGATCGCCATCGGCCGCGGTGAATGGGCCGGGGTTGGCCTGGGGGGCTCGATTCAAAAACTGTTCTATCTTCCCGAGGCCCATACCGACTTTTTATTCGCCGTGCTGGCGGAGGAACTGGGCTTGTTGGGGGTGGTGAGCGTGATCGCACTGTTCACCCTGGTGGTGTGGCGCTCATTCGTCATCGCCTATCGCGCCGAACAAAGCGGCAATCGTTTCGCCGCCTATCTGGCCTATGGCATCGGCATGTGGATCGGTCTGCAGGCCTTCATCAATATAGGCGTAAACATGGGGGCGCTGCCCACCAAGGGCTTGACCTTGCCGCTCATGAGTTACGGTGGGTCCAGCATCATCGTGATGTGTGTCGCCGTGGCCTTGTTGTTACGCGTCGATTATGAGACGCGCTTTCCGCGCGGGAGGACTGGCCGGTGATGCGCGTGATGATCATGGCGGGCGGTACCGGCGGTCATGTGTTTCCCGCCCTGGCGGTGGCGGCGGAATTGCGCGAACGCGGCGCCGAGGTTTTTTGGCTCGGCACGCGCCAAGGCCTGGAGGCCAAGCTGGTCCCGGCGGCGGGCATCAGCATGGAATGGGTGTCGGTGTCCGGTTTGCGCGGCAAAGGTGCCGCGGCGTGGTTGCTGGCGCCGTGGCGTTTGCTGTGGGCGGCCTTGCAGGTGTTGGCGGTTATGTTACGCCAACGGCCGGTAGTGGTGCTGGGCATGGGCGGCTTCGTCACCGGTCCCGGCGGCCTCATGACCTGGTTGCTGCGCAAGCCCTTGGTGATCCATGAACAGAATGCCATCGCCGGCCTGACCAACCGCCTGCTGGCGCCCTTGGCGCAGCGGGTGTTGGAGGCCTTCCCCGGCACTTTCCACGGAAAGCATATCACCCATACCGGCAATCCGGTGCGACGGGCCATTGCCGACCTGCCCATACCGGAACAGCGTTTCGCCGCTCGCAGCGGTGTCTTGCGGTTGTTGGTGTTGGGTGGCAGCCTCGGCGCGCGCGCCTTGAATGAAGTGGTGCCGGCAGCGCTGGCACAGCTGTCCTCCCGTCCCGAGGTGTGGCACCAGACGGGCAGCCGCAATCTCGATGAGACGCTGGAGCATTACCGGGCTGCCGCCGTGACGGCCCGGGTGGAACCTTTCATCGAAGACATGGCCGCGGCCTATGGCTGGGCGGATCTGGTGGTGTGTCGCGCGGGCGCCCTGACTGTGGCGGAACTGGCGGCGGCTGGGGTGGGCGCGGTCCTGGTGCCTTATCCCTATGCGGTGGATGATCATCAGACCCGGAATGCCGCTTATCTGAGCGATGCCGGTGCCGCCGTGGTGATCCAACAAGCGGAGTTTACCCGCGAGCGCATGTGTGAACTGTGGACCTCTTTGGCGGATCGTGCCCGCCTATTGGCTATGGCGCAGGCCGCCAGGGGCCTGGCTCAGCCGCAGGCGGCGGCGACGGTGGCCGCATTGTGTTGGGAGGCAGCTCATGGCTGAACGTCCCGTGACTGATATGAAGACCCCGATGCGGGAACGGATGCGGAGCATCGCGGCGATTCACTTCGTCGGCATAGGCGGAGTGGGTATGGGGGGCATCGCCGAGGTGCTGCACAATCTGGGTTATCGCGTTACCGGGTCCGACATCAAGGACAATGCCCTTACCCGCCGTTTTGCCGGATTGGGAATGACGATACACATCGGTCACGACGCGCGGTGGGTGGAAGACAGCGATGTGGTCGTGGTGTCCAGTGCCGTCGAGCAGAGCAACCCCGAGGTGAAAGAGGCCCAGCATCGTCGCATTCCGGTGGTGCGGCGTGCCGAGATGCTGGCCGAGTTGATGCGTTTCCGATATGGGATCGCCGTGGCGGGTACCCATGGCAAGACCACGACCACCAGTCTCATCGCCAGTCTGTTGGCCGAAGGGGGACTCGATCCGACGTTTGTCATTGGTGGGCGTCTTAATAGTATCGGCGGCAATGCCCGCTTGGGTGCCGGTGAGTATCTGGTGGCGGAGGCCGATGAGAGCGATGCCTCGTTCCTGCACCTTACACCGATGATCGCGGTGGTCACCAATATCGACGCCGATCACATGGAAACCTACGGCGGCGACTTCGGCCGTTTGCGTCAGACCTTCATCGAATTCCTCCATCAGCTGCCCTTCTACGGTCTGGCCGTGATGTGTTTGGATGATCCGGTCATCGCCGAGTTGTTGCCGCAGTTGCCGCGGCCCAGTCTGACCTATGGCCTGTCCAAAGAGGCGGATGTGTGGGCGCGTGATATCCGCCAGCAGGAGGCGACGACGCACTTCAAGGTAGTGCGCCGCACCGGCCCGGAGCTGGAGGTCAGCCTCAACCTGGCCGGCCATCACAATGTGCTCAACGCCCTGGCCGCCATCGCCGTGGCCCTGGAATTGGGCGTGGACGATGACGCCATTCAACGCGCCTTGGTCGGCTTCCAGGGGATAGGCCGGCGTTTTCAACTCTATGGCGAGATTGCCACTACGGCAGGATCGGTGTTGATGATCGATGATTACGGTCATCATCCCCGGGAGATTGCGGCCACGGTGGAGGCTATACGCGCCGGTTGGCCGCAACGGCGCCTGGTTACGGCGTTTCAGCCGCATCGCTACAGCCGGACCCGCGATCTATTTGAAGACTTCGTCAAGGTGCTCTCCGAGGTGGATGTGCTGGTATTACTCGACGTGTATCCGGCCGGGGAGGAGCCCATCGCCACCGCCGACGGTCGCGCCCTCAGCCGTGCGATCCGCGCCCGCGGCCAAGTCGATCCGGTGTTCGTTGATGCTGTGACGGAGTTGCCCGCGGTGTTGCACAGCGTCTTACGGGACGGCGATGTGTTGCTCACCTTGGGGGCGGGTGATATAGGCGCGGCGGCGGCGAAGCTGCCGGAACAACTCAACGAGGGGACGCCATGATGGCCGCCCAGCATCATGCATTGCTGCGCGGTAAGTTGCGTCAAGACGAGCCTATGGCCCGGCATGTGTCGTGGCGGGTAGGCGGGCCGGCCCGCACATTTTACGAGCCGGCTGACATCGACGATTTGGTGGCCTTTCTGCAACAACTCCCTGCGGAGGAGCCACTGTACTGGTTGGGGTTGGGCAGCAATATGCTGGTGCGCGACGGCGGTATTTCGGGAACGGTGATCGCCACCAGCGGTGCCTTGATGGGCTTAGTGAAGGTCGCTGCGCTTACGGTGCAGGCCGGCGCCGGTGTGGCTTGCAATAAGGTGGCGCGCTTCTGCGCAGGCTTGAATCTGGTCGGCGGGGAATTTCTGGCTGGTATCCCCGGGACCATGGGCGGCGCGCTGGCCATGAACGCCGGGGCCTTCGGTGGTGAGACCTGGCCCTTGGTGCGGCGCGTCGAGACCATCGATCGCCATGGCGTACGCCGGTGGCGCGCGCCCGGTGATTTTCAGGTGGCGTATCGCGAAGTGCACGGGCCGGCTGGGGAATGGTTCATAACGGTGGAACTGCAGCTGCAAGCCGGCGACGGTGTGGCCAGTCTGGCCCGGGTTAAGGCCTTGTTGGAACGTCGCAATCAGACGCAGCCCATCGGCCTGCCCAGTTGCGGCTCGGTTTTTCGCAATCCACCCGGTGATCATGCTGCGCGCTTGATCGAGGCTTGCGGCTTGAAAGGCTTGTGTCGCGGCGGAGCCTGTGTTTCCGCCAAGCATGCCAATTTCATCATCAATAGCGGTGCCGCGACAGCGGCCGACGTCGAAGCCTTGATTGCCCAGGTGGCGATGACCGTGGAGCAGGTGCATGGTGTTCGCTTGTATCGTGAAGTGCATATCGTCGGCGATGCGGCAAGGGGAGGGTCGTCGTCATGACCGCCGTCCAGCGTGTACAAGATCCCAAGGCCTTCGGCCGGGTAGCGGTGTTGATGGGAGGACGTTCCGCAGAGCGCGAGATTTCCTTAAAGAGCGGTCGCGCGGTGCATGCCGCCTTGCTGCAGCGCGGTGTCGATGCCCATGCCATCGATGCGGGTGATGATGTGTGGCAGCAACTTGCCCGGGTCTTTGATCGCGTGTTCATTATCCTGCACGGCCGCGGCGGCGAAGACGGTGTGATTCAAGGCGCCCTGGAGACACTGGGTTTGCCGTATACCGGCAGCGGTGTATTGGGCTCGGCGCTGGGTATGGATAAGTTGCGCAGCAAATGGTTGTGGCAAGCACTGGGTCTGGCGGTGCCGGAGTTCGTGGTGATCGAAGATGAAAGCCGGCCCGATGAGCTGATCGCTCGCTTGGGTTTACCGCTGATGATCAAGCCGTCACGCGAGGGTTCCAGTCTGGGCATGAGTAAGGTCACGGATGCGGCGCAGTTGCCCGCCGCGCTGGCGGCGGCACGGGAGCTGGACGATTGCGTGATCGCCGAGCGGTTCATTCAGGGCGGCGAATACACCTGTGCGGTCCTCGGCCATGAGGCCTTGCCAATGATACGTATCGAGACCCCGCGCGCCTTCTATGATTATCAAGCCAAGTACTTCGCCGCTGATACCCGTTATCTCTGCCCCTGTGGGCTGGATCAGGTCCAAGAAGCGGAATTGCAGCGCCTGGCCCTTAGGGCCTTCCAGGCCTTGGGTTGTCATGGCTGGGGACGGGTGGATTTTATGGTGGATGGCGAGGGGCGGCCCTGGCTGATCGAGGTGAATACCGTGCCGGGGATGACGGATCACAGTCTGGTACCCATGGCGGCCCGTCAGGCGGGGCTGTCTTTTGAAGACTTGGTATGGCGCATCCTGGAGGAGACCTTGAACCCATGAGCGTTACGGTAAGAGACATGATGTCACTGAGTCCCTTGTGGCGTCGCTCGGGACGCAAGGCCGCGGCGCGCGTAAGGCCGCGGCGCAGGCCGGTGGCTCCGGTAACGCGGTCTTGGGAAGGCGTGACCGCGGGCTTGCGCGGGGCATTGATCATGGCGTCGGGTTTGGTGTTGGCCGGGATCTTGGGCTGGGGATGGTCGACGCTCACCGATCCATATGTGTTGCCCATCAAGAACGTTCAGGTGCAAGGGGCCTTCACTCACGTCAATCCATCCATGGTGCGTGCGGCGGTTAAACCGTTTCTAAAAGGTAATTTCTTGACCGTAGATGTGCGGCGTGTGCAACAAGTGGTGCAAACCCTGCCCTGGGTCAAGCATGCGGAAGTGCGACGGGCGTGGCCGGATGCCGTGCATATTGCCGTGACCGAGCAAGTGCCGGTTGCCCGGTGGGGTGAGGGTGCTTTGGTCAACGCCGGTGGAGAAATCTTCAGCCCCCCGCACGCTACTTATCCGGGGGGCTTGCCTACCTTGCAGGGTCCCGAGGGTTCCGGGGAACTTGTCGTTGCTGCGCTCCACGATATGAGTGGGATTTTGGCTCCATTGGGTTTGCACATTGATCGTCTGGTCCTGGACGAGCGTCGTGCCTGGAAATTGAACTTAGATAACGGTATGCAAGTGGTGTTGGGGCGGGGCAATGGATATGGCCGTTTGTTGAAGTTCGTGAGGTTTTACCATCGCGCCTTTCATGATCGAGCGGCGACGGTTGCCAGAGTGGATTTGCGTTACAGCAATGGTTTTGCGGTGCGTTGGAAGCAGACCGGAAAACAGCAATAGCAACCTATGATTTTGAGCTTGCGGAGATACTAAAGAGATGTCGAAAAAAGGAGAAAAGGATTTGATCGTCGGTTTGGATATCGGCACCTCAAAGGTGGTGGCTATCGTCGGTGAAGTGAAGCCGGATGGTGCCATCAATATTGTGGGGCTGGGATCACATCCTTCACGGGGTTTGAAGAAGGGCGTGGTGGTCAACATCGAATCCACGGTGCAATCCATTCAGCGCGCCGTTGAGGAAGCGGAGTTGATGGCCGGTTGCCAGATTCATTCGGTCTATGCCGGGATCGCCGGCAGCCATATCCGCAGCCTTAATTCTCACGGCATCGTTGCCATACGCGATCGCGAAGTAGTATCCGGTGATGTGGATCGGGTAATCGATGCCGCGCGCGCCGTGGCGATCCCGGCAGACCAAAAGATTCTCCATGTCCTGCCTCAGGAATTCGTCATCGACAACCAAGAGGGTATCCACGAGCCGGTGGGGATGTCGGGCGTGCGCCTGGAAGCCAAGGTTCATCTGGTGACCGGAGCGGTGAGTGCCGCGCAGAACATCGTTAAGTGCGTCAAGCGATGTGGCTTGGAGGTGGACGACATCATTCTTGAGCAATTGGCCTCCAGCTATGCAGTGCTCACCGAGGATGAAAAAGATCTGGGCGTATGCCTGGTGGACATCGGCGGCGGGACCACCGACATTGCCGTGTTTACCGATGGTTCCATTCGTCATACCGCGGTGATCCCCATAGCCGGTGATCAAGTGACCAACGACATCGCGGTGGCCTTGCGAACGCCGACGCAGCACGCCGAAGAAATCAAGGTCAAGTACGCCTGTGCCCTGACTCAATTGGCCATGGCGGACGAGACCATCGAGGTGCCCAGCGTGGGCGACCGCGCTCCGCGGCGCCTGGCGCGTCAGACCTTGGCCGAGGTGGTGGAGCCTCGTTATGAGGAGTTGCTCAATCTGGTGCAGACGGAATTGCGCCGCAGTGGCTTTGAAGACCTGATTGCGGCGGGGGTAGTGATGACCGGCGGTAGCTCCAAGATGGAGGGGGTTATTGAGTTGGCTGAGGAAATATTTCATGCGCCGGTGCGGCTGGGTGTGCCGCAACATGTCACCGGATTGGTGGACGTAGTGCGCAATCCTATTTATGCCACCGGGGTGGGCCTGTTGTTGTTCGGTCAAAAACACCGTGATCGCCAAAGGCTGGGCGGCGTGATCGGAGGAGAAGGGGTATCGGTATGGGAAAGGATGAAGGGTTGGTTTAAGGGCAATTTTTAGCGATCTGGGTTTTATTGAATCGAATCATTAACGGGTAGTAGCGAAGGAGAAAGAATATGTTTGAACTCATGGATACCTGTCCACAAAATGCGGTAATCAAAGTCATCGGCGTGGGTGGCGGTGGCGGTAATGCCGTCGAGCACATGGTGAAGGGGAATATCGAGGGCGTGGAGTTTGTCTGCGCCAATACCGATGCGCAGGCCCTGCGCAATTGTTCGATGCGGACCGTCATACAGTTGGGTGCCAGTATCACCAAGGGCCTGGGTGCCGGCGCCAATCCCGATGTGGGTCGTCAGGCCGCCATGGAAGACCGCGATCGTATCATTGAGGTGATCGAAGGCGCGGATATGTTGTTCATTACGGCGGGCATGGGCGGCGGTACCGGTACCGGTGGCGCACCGATCGTGGCGCAGGCGGCTAAAGAATTGGGTATCTTGACCGTTGCCGTGGTCACCAAACCCTTTCCCTTCGAGGGGCGGAAGCGTATTGCCGTGGCGGATCACGGGATCAAGGAGTTGTCGCAGTACGTAGACTCCTTAATCACTATCCCCAATGAAAAACTGTTGTCGGTGCTGGGTAAGAATGTGTCTTTGCTGGATGCTTTCCGTTCCGCTAATAACGTCTTGCAGGGGGCGGTGCAAGGGATTGCCGAACTCATCACCCGGCCCGGTTTAATCAATGTCGACTTTGCCGATGTACGTACCGTCATGAGCGAGATGGGTATGGCCATGATGGGTTCCGGTCGGGCGACGGGCGAGGATAGGGCGCGCCAGGCCGCCGAAGCGGCAGTGAACAGCCCTTTGCTGGAAGATATCAACTTGGCCGGGGCGCGGGGTATCTTGGTCAATGTGACGGCCGGCTTGGACCTGGGTATCGGTGAGTTTGAGGAAGTTGGGAACACCGTCAAGGAATTCGCCTCGGAGAATGCTACGGTAGTGGTCGGTACGGTTATCGATCCTGAGATGAGTGACGAGATCCGGGTGACGGTGGTCGCGACCGGTTTGGGTCGGGAAGACGAAGTCCCGGAGCAGCCTAAGGTCGTGGCCTATAAAAATACCGGTGAGGTGGACTATAGCCAGTTGGAGCGGCCCGCGGTGATTCGTAACCAGAATGTGGCGGTAGCCGGAGGCGGACGCCAGAGAGCGGCGGCCTCGGAGGCGGATCTGGATTATCTGGACATTCCCGCTTTCTTGCGCCGTCAGGCGGACTAGGCGCGACCGCAGCGGTGAGAGGCGTCCTGCTTAGATATTAGTAGGATATGCTAGGCAGGGGGTAGTCGCTGTGCTACCATGCGGCGTGCTAAGCACTGGCCCATTATTGGGGCTTCGAGGGGCATCAGGAACGGAATGATCAGGCAGAGAACGCTGAAAAATGTAATTCGGGCCACGGGCATCGGATTGCATACTGGAGAAAAGGTGTACCTCACATTGCGCCCCGCGGCCGTGGATACGGGCATTGTGTTTCGGCGAGTGGATATGGATCCGCCCGCTGAAATTCCGGCACGGGCGGAGAACGTGGGCGATACGACCTTGTCTACTTCGTTGATGTGTAATGGGGCGCGCGTCGCCACCGTTGAGCATCTGCTGTCCGCCTTGGCCGGCCTGGGCATAGACAATGCCTATGTGGATGTCAGCGCCCCAGAGGTTCCGATCATGGATGGGAGCGCCGGTCCCTTCGTGTTCTTGGTGCAGTCTGCCGGTGTCGAAGATCAAAATGCCCCTAAGCGCTTTATCCGTATAAAGAAACGTGTCCAGGTAGAGGATGGGGACAAATGGGCTCGCTTTGATCCGTTTGAGGGATTCAAGGTTTCCTTCGCCATTGAGTTCGACCACCCCGTCTTCAAAAATCGTTGCCAGGAAGCCGTGGTGGACTTCTCCACTACGTCCTTCGTAAAGGAAGTGAGCCGGGCGAGGACCTTCGGTTTCATGCGCGATGTCGAGCTGATGCGGGAGAAGCGTTTGGCGCTGGGCGCCAGCCTCGATAACGCGGTGGTTGTGGATGATTACCGGGTGTTGAACGAGGACGGCTTGCGCTATGACGACGAATTCGTCAAGCATAAGGTGTTGGATGCCATCGGTGATTTATACCTACTGGGGCGGAGCTTGATTGGCGCGTTCAACGGTTATAAATCCGGCCATGCGCTCAATAATAGACTGTTGCGCGCCCTTATGGCCGATGAGTCGGCGTGGGAGTTGGTGACTTTCGAAGATGCCGCGCACGCACCGATTCTGTTCATGCAACCCATGCCAGCAAGCTAATATTAAGTATAATAAATACGGTTGCTGGTACAAATCGAGCGGGGAAGGCGGGGTGTGCCCCTAGGTCCAATATGCGACCGAGTCCGCAAAATTCTGCCCCTCTATAAAGTATTCTGTGGGGGCGTCGACAAGTAAGAAACGTTACAGGTGTTGCCCGTTGTTAGCGATTTTTAACGGGTTTTGCGCGTTGGCTGAGGCGCAACAGCGCCGCCTTCAGTTCGGGGTCGTCGGTAGTGCATGCGACGCTGGCGATTAAAGTCGCAGAGTGTTCGCTCATGGCAAGCGGGCGGTTTGAGATGCGGGGCTGTTCCTTGTCCAGGGGTTGTACCCGGACCCGGATCTGCCGCAAGACGGGCAGTTCGCGGTGATCATTCAGCCGCTTCAGTACCTGGGGTAGCTGGTAGCGAAGCTTCGCCGCCCATGTTGAAGAGTCGCAACCGATAATTATAGTGTCGCCGTTAATGTTGGCGGCATGGCAATGCAGGGAAAGGGGTTCAGGCAGAACGTTCCTGATCACCGCGGTGATCTGACGTAGAAGGCGAACCTGGCTCAGCAGCAGATTCAGATGATCAGAGCGCTGTTGCAGCAAATTCGCCAGTGATTTAGGAGAACCATTTGCCATGAATAGTCCGGATAACAATGGACCCAACCTCGAAGGGTAACGATGATGAATATCATTTTACTCGCTAAGCAGATGCAGCGCCCGGTAAAAATTCACCTGACTCGGTCGCGGGCGATCGTCTTGATAGCTGCAGTGCTTCTTGCCCCCCTGAGTTTGGCATCCTACCTGGGGTTTTACTGGGGCAGCCAGTACGCCCAGAAAGAAATCACTCTGCCAGGCAGCGAAGAGGCTATGGCCGGCGCTGCCCAGGCCGGAGCAGAGGATAGCGAGCCTCGCCAGGTTAGAGAGAACATTAATGCCCTTACGGCACGCTTAGGCACATTGCAAGCTCAGGTGATACGCCTTAACGCCTTGGGTAAGCGCCTGGTGGATATGGCGGGTTTACAAAAAGGGGAATTTGATTTCGGTTCGCCGCCTCCCCAAGGTGGTCCGGAACAACCTACTGTATTAGCAGAAACCCCCCTCCCCTTACCCTCGCTTACACAGTCAGTGGATCAGCTGAATCAGCAGCTTGATGATCGGCAGGAGCAATTGAGTATCCTGGAGACCATGTTTCGGCATCGCAATCTCCTAGATGAGGTGCTGCCCAAAGGGCGGCCGGTGAGCGATGGCTGGATTTCCTCCTATTTTGGCTATCGGACCGATCCCTTTAACGGGCGACGGGAATGGCACCCCGGTGTCGACATCGCCGGAGAGTTAGGCGAGCCTGTGGTGGCGGTGGCCGCCGGGATTGTTACTTACGCAGGCAAGCATGGCGGTTATGGTAATCTTGTGCAAATTAATCATGGAAACGGCTTTGTCACCCGTTATGGCCATAATTCCAAAGTTCTGGTGAAGGTTGGGGAGACGGTGAGCAAGGGCCAAGAGATTGCCTTGATGGGGTCTACAGGCCGTTCCACGGGCCCGCACGTCCACTTTGAGGTATGGCGGTCCGGGAGGCTGGTCAACCCGATTAAATATCTCAGCGCTGCCAAGTAATCCTAGTGTAAAATGGATTTTGTTTTTTCGTTCCCTCCTGATGTAATTTATTTCTAATGATATCGAAACTTTTAAACAAGGTTTTTGGTAGCCGTAATGAGCGTTTGGTCAAGCGCATGTACGGGCTGGTTCAGACTGTCAATGGCTTGGAAGATACGATTGCCAAGCTGAGCGATGCGGAGCTGCGCGCCAAGACCGACGAATTTAGACAACGCTTGGCCGACGGAGCCAGCCTCGACGGCCTCTTGCCCGAGGTGTTCGCCGTAGTGCGTGAGGCGGGTAAACGGGTCATGGGCATGCGTCATTTCGACGTGCAGCTCATCGGTGGCATGGTCTTGCATCAAGGCAAGATTGCCGAGATGCGTACCGGCGAAGGCAAGACCCTGGTGGCGACCTTGGCCGTATACCTCAATGCCTTGCCCGGCAAGGGCGTTCACGTGGTGACGGTCAATGATTATTTGGCGCAGCGTGATGCGAAGTGGATGGGGCGTTTGTATGAGTTTCTGGGGATGTCCACCGGGGTGATTCTCTCCGGGCAGAGCACCGAGGAAAAGCGCGCCGCCTATGCCTGCGACATTACCTATGGCACCAACAACGAGTATGGTTTTGACTATCTGCGCGATAATATGGCGTTTGGCGTCGCGGATCGGGTGCAGCGCGGTACCCACTATGCCGTCGTTGATGAGGTGGACTCCATACTTATCGATGAAGCCCGTACGCCGCTTATCATCTCCGGGCCCAGTGAAGGGGGTACCGATCTTTATACCAAGATCGACGTCCTCATCCCCAGGCTGACCAAGCAGGAAGAGGAAGGGCAGCCCGGCGATTACAGCGTCGATGAGAAGGGCCGTCAAGTGTATCTCACTGAGGAAGGCCATCAGCACGTTGAACAGTTGATGGAAGAGGCGGGCTTGTTGACCGAAGGCGGAAGTCTTTATGACGCTGCCAATATCAGTCTAATGCATCATCTAAGCGCCGCCCTGCGTGCCCATGCCTTGTTCCGGCGTGACGTGGATTACATCGTGCGCGATGAAGAAGTTGTTATCGTCGATGAATTTACCGGCCGGACTCTGCCGGGGCGCCGCTGGTCGGAGGGCTTGCATCAGGCGGTGGAAGCCAAAGAAGGGGTGCCGATTCGCAGCGAAAACCAGACGCTGGCCTCCATTACCTTCCAGAATTACTTCCGTCTATATGGCAAGCTGGCCGGCATGACCGGCACAGCGGACACCGAAGCCTATGAATTTCAACAGATCTATGGTCTGGAAGTGGTGGTGATTCCCACCCATAGACCCATGGTTCGCAAGGACCACGGTGATGTTATTTATCTCACCGCCAAAGAAAAATTCGATGCGATAATTCAGGATATCAAGGAGTGCTATCAACGCGCCCAACCCGTGCTGGTAGGTACCACCTCCATCGAGACTTCGGAATATCTTGCTCAGCTGCTGGAAAAAGAAAAAATCAAATTTCAAGTCTTGAATGCCAAGCAGCATGAGCGCGAAGCCCAGATCGTCGTCGAGGCGGGGCGGCCCGGCGGGGTGACTATCGCCACCAATATGGCGGGTCGCGGTACCGATATTGTGCTGGGCGGCAGCCTGGAGGCGGAGCTCAGTGCCTTGGGTGAACACCCCGACGCGGCTGTCGTAGAACCGGCCAAAGAGGATTGGCGGCAACGTCATGATCAAGTACTCGCCTCGGGCGGTCTGCACGTCATCGGCACCGAGCGCCACGAGTCACGCCGTATCGACAATCAGCTGCGCGGTCGTTCCGGTCGCCAGGGTGATCCCGGTTCGTCGCGCTTCTATCTGTCCCTGGAAGACAATCTCATGCGCATCTTTGCCTCCGACCGGGTTAAAGGTTTGATGCAGAAATTGGGCATGGAAGAGGGGGAGGCTATCGAGCACCCCTGGGTGACCCGTGCCATCGAAAACGCACAGCGCAAGGTCGAGGGCCATAACTTCGATATTCGCAAGCAATTACTGGATTACGATGACGTCGCTAACGATCAGCGTAAAGTTATTTACGAACAACGCAATGAGATAATGGCGACGGATGATATCTCGGATACCATCAAAACCATCCGTGTCGATGTGGTTAACGGCATCATTGATGTCTATGTTCCTCCTCAGAGTTTGGATGAGCAATGGGATATTCCCGGCCTGGAAGAGGCTCTCGAACAGCTAGGGGTGCCGTTGCCCGTGTCCTCTTGGTTGGAGGAAGATCACGATCTGCATGAGGAGGTTTTACGGCAGCGCATTCTGGAAGCCCTGGAATCGGCTTATGTGGAAAAAGAAGCTCAGGCGGGTGAGGGGGTGATGCGTCACTTCGAAAAGGCGGTAATGCTGCAGGTTTTGGATTCCATGTGGAAAGAGCATTTGGCAGCGATGGATTATTTGCGCCAAGGTATCCATCTGCGCGGATACGCCCAGAAGAATCCCATTCAGGAATACAAGCGCGAAGCCTTTGAGCTGTTCGAGCAGTTGCTGAATAGGATCAAGACGGAGGTTATCAGCATCCTGACTCGAGTTCGGGTGCGGGCGGAAGAAGATGTGCAGGCTGTAGAAGAGCAGCGGCGCAGCAATGTGGCCATGCATTATGAGCATGCCGAGGCGGCGGCTTTGGCTGCGGCGGGCGGCGGCGGTGATGTCGCGGCGGATGATCAGGATCAAGAGACTCATACCCCCTATGTCCGTGAGGGACGCAAGGTCGGACGTAATGAACCCTGTCCCTGCGGGTCCGGAAAGAAATTCAAACAATGTCATGGTCGCTTAGAGTGACGACCGTCCTCCTTTAATCCCGTGGCCGTTGGATTAACCGCCTTACCTTCCCTGCTGCCGGTGCCTGGTGTGCGCGTGGGCACGGCTTGCGCCGGAATTAAAAAGTCCGGACGACGTGATCTGGTGGTAATCGAGATTGGGGAGGGAGCCGCGTGCGCTGGGGTATTCACGCGGAATGCCTTTTGTGCGGCGCCGGTGATATTGGCTAAGCGCCACTTCAAGCAGCAGCCCCCCCGCTACCTTCTCATCAATACCGGGAACGCCAATGCCGGCACCGGTGATCAGGGCCTTAACGATGCACTCGCTTGCTGCCAGGCCTTGGCAACGAGTGCCGGTGTGAAGCCGGAGCAGGTCTTACCTTTTTCCACCGGTGTCATCGGTGAACCCTTGCCCGTTGCTACCATTGTCAATGCACTGCCCGCGGTGTGCCGCGCCTTGTCTGCGGAGGGGTGGGCCGACGCTGCTCATGGCATCATGACCACAGATACCGTGGCCAAAGGCTTGTCGCGCCGGATCGAGATCGCCGGACAGACCGTCACCGTCACCGGTATCGCCAAGGGCGCCGGTATGATCCGACCCGATATGGCTACCATGCTGGCTTTTGTTGCCACGGATGCGAATGTCTCTTCTCCCTTGTTGCAACAGTGTCTCGATGCCGCGGTGAATGCCTCGTTTAATTGCATTACTGTTGACGGTGATACTTCCACCAACGATGCCTGTATTCTGATGGCCAGCGGTCATAGCGGTTTGCCTGAGATCACCACCGCGGAGGATCCGGGGTTTATCGCGCTTTCGCAAGCGATCACCGAAGTGTGTGTGGGCTTGGCTCAGGCGATCATTCGTGACGGCGAAGGGGCAAGTAAATTCATCGCTGTCGAGGTACAGGGTGGGGCCGACGAAGAGGAATGCCGTCGCGCGGCATACACTATCGCCCACTCGCCGCTGGTGAAGACCGCCTTTTTCGCCAGTGATCCCAATTGGGGACGGATTTTGGCTGCGGTGGGGCGTGCCGGCATACCGAATTTGCAGGTGGAGCGGGTCAATATCTTTCTCGAAGACGTTTGCATCGTAGCGGCCGGTGGACGCGCCCCCGCCTACCAGGAAGAGCAGGGGCGGGCGGTGATGGCTAGAGAAGAGATTACCGTCAGGGTCGAATTAGGCCGTGGCGAGAGCTTCGCCCGAGTGTGGACATGCGATTTGTCCTATGATTATGTACGCATCAATGCCGAGTATCGCACCTAAACAAGCTTGATAAGCGTCGGCTCCGGCCCCATCTATAATAAGTAATAACCCCTCCAGTATTATGGGAAGGGGGCCGATAAATGATATAATGGCGGCCGCATATTAATAAACATTTGATTTCTATAAATTATTAATGGGGTATTGGAATCCATGTTAAGCGGAATAGTCGATCTGCCCTGGTGGGGCTATATGCTGGTGACCTTGGGGCTGACCCATATTACCATCGCCAGCGTCACCATCTTCCTGCATCGTCATCAGGCCCATCGTGCCCTGGACCTTCATCCGGCGGTGAGTCATTTCTTCCGGCTGTGGCTTTGGTTGACCACCGGCATGGAGACCAAGGCGTGGGCCGCTATCCACCGTAAGCATCACGCCCGCTGCGAGACCGAGGAAGATCCCCACAGCCCACAGATCCTGGGTTTGTCCAAGGTACTCTGGGAGGGGGCCGAGCTCTATCGTAAAGAGGCGGCTAATTCTCAAACCCTGGAACAGTACGGCAAGGGTACGCCTGACGACTGGTTAGAGCGTCATCTCTATAGCCCCCATAGTCGCTATGGGATTGCCGTTATGTTTTTGATCGATACGCTGCTCTTTGGTCCGATCGGCATCACCATATGGGCGGTGCAGATGATTTGGATTCCCTTTTTCGCTGCCGGGATCATCAACGGCATCGGTCACTATTGGGGTTACCGTAATTACGAGAGCGCCGATGCAGCGACCAATGTTGTGCCCTGGGGCATTCTGATCGGCGGCGAAGAACTGCACAATAACCACCATGCCTTTCCCAGTTCCGCTAAACTTTCTTCTAAGCCCTGGGAGTTTGACATCGGCTGGTTCTATATTCGTACTCTGCAAAGCTTGGGTTTGGCCAGGGTGAAAAAGGTGGCTCCCGAACCGGTGATCAATCCCGGCAAGCACACCGTGGATATGGAAACGGTGCGCGCCATTCTGGTTAACCGCTTTCATGTCTTATCCCATTACGCACGGGATGTGGTGATGCCGGTGTTGCGCGTGGAATTACAAAGAGCCGATCAATCTTGTCGACGCCTGTTGCGCAGAGCCCGGGGTCCCTTGGTGCGCGGTGATGCGGTGATGAACGAGGATGCCCGGGGGCGGGTACAGGCGGCACTGAATCTCAGCCAAACCCTGGCCACGGTATACGACTATAAGAAGCGCCTACAGGCCTTGTGGCAGAGTCACGCCACTTCGCCGGATAGTTTGCTGCATCACCTTCAAGATTGGTGCAAGCAGGCCGAGGCTACCGGCATCAAGGTATTGCAGGACTTTTCCCGGTCTTTGAAGGGTTACACACTGCAGGCAGTTTGAGCAGTTTTCAGCATCCCCAATAAAAAAACCCGCCTTCTTAAGGCGGGTTTTTTTGTCACAGTGGACACCGGATAGATATGGCTTACTTAATTTTGGCCTCTTTGTAGGCCACGTGCTTGCGGACCACCGGATCATATTTTTTTATTTCCATCTTGTCCGGGGTGTTGCGCTTATTCTTGATGGTCGTATAGAAATGACCGGTATTGGCGCTGGATATCAATCTAATCTTTTCACGCATGGCGCAGACTCCTCAACAAACCCTTAGACCTTTTCGCCGCGGCTACGCAGTTCCGCCACCACCACATCGATGCCGCGCTTATCGATGATGCGCATTCCCTTGGACGTTACGCGCAGACGTACCCAGCGCTTCTCCCCTTCCAGCCAGAAGCGGTGGGAATGAAGATTGGGCAAAAAACGGCGCCGCGTCCTATTGTTGGCGTGGGACACATTGTTCCCGGTAGTGGGGCGTTTGCCCGTCACTTGGCACACTCTGGCCATGATCCTCGACCTCCTGAAAAAAACGGTAGCCGCCAGCCCAGCGGGTGGCAGCCAAAGAGCTGCACTTTATACCAGCGATAGCCTTGATTTGCAAGTCGAAGGCCGGCGAGCACCCCGGCCTATAGCTGCCCTCGCTCCGCCAGGGAGACTGTATAGCCGTCGCCAATGACGATATGATCCAGCACCCGGATATCCACCAGGCTCAGAGCGTCCTGGAGGCGTCGGGTGAGGCGATGATCGGCCTGGCTGGGTTCGGCTACTCCCGAAGGATGATTATGCGCAAAGATGACCGCTGCGGCGTTGAGCGCCAGGGCCTGCTTGACCACCTCTCGGGGGTGGACGCTGGTGCCGTCGATGGTTCCGCGGAACATCTCGGCGAATTCGATGACCCGGTGGCGGTTATCGAGGAACAGGCAGGCAAAGACCTCGTGGGGATAATCGCGCAGCCGGGCCAGCAGGAAGCGGCGGGTATCGGCCGGACTGCCCAAGACCTCGCCGCGTTGCAGGGTTTCGTAGAGATGGCGACGTCCCATCTCGAGTACCGCCTGTAACAGGGCGTATTTAGCGCTGCCCAGGCCATGTCCCCGGCAGAAGTCGCGGCGGCCCGCTTCTAGCAGGGCGCGCAATCCGCCGTATTCCTTGAGTAAATCGCGGGCCAGGTCCACGGCGGTCTTACCGCTTACCCCGGTGCGGAGGAAGATGGCCAGGAGTTCCGCATCTGAAAGCGTATCTGGGCCACGGTTCAATAATTTTTCGCGCGGGCGTTCCGCGGCGGGCCAATCGGTGATCGCCATAGGGTTCCCTCCCTGATGTCGATGGCGGTAACAACGAAGTCCATAGCGCTGTTGACGGCTAATCTGTTATTTTTATCACTTTTACCAGGCTAGAATGGAGCGTATGACGGGACTCGTCAACAAGCGGGTGGTGGTGGGAGTCACCGGGGGGATCGCGGCTTACAAAAGTGCGGAATTGGTGAGGCGGCTCAGGGAGGTAGGGGCCGAGGTCCGTGTGGTCATGACCGCCGCCGCTACCCGGTTTATCACTCCCCTGACCTTGCAGGCCTTGTCCGGGCATGCGGTGCACGTGAATCTGCTGGATGCCGCCGCAGAGAGTGCCATGAACCATATTACCCTGGCTCGCTGGGCGGATGTGATCGTAGTGGCGCCCGCCAGCGCCAATATTATGGCCAAATTAGCCCATGGACTGGCCGATGATTTATTGAGCACCCTGTGTCTGGCGAGCAGCGCCCCGCTGGCGCTGGTACCGGCCATGAACCATGTGATGTGGAGCCAAGCCGCTACCCAGGCCAATCGTCAGTTGTTGGAAGAACGTGGTGTGCATTTCCTCGGGCCGGCGCAAGGCGATCAGGCATGCGGAGAGACCGGTCCCGGGAGGATGGTGGAGCCGTTGGATATCGTGACGGCACTGGCGGAGATGTTTGCAGCCGGCAGCTTGCAGGGCACGAAGCTTATTATCACCGCGGGGCCCACTCGTGAGGCCATCGACCCGGTGCGCTTCCTCAGCAATCGCAGTTCGGGAAAGATGGGTTATGCCCTCGCCCAGGCTGCAGTGGCGGCCGGCGCCGAGGTGACGCTGATCAGCGGGCCGGTGAACCTGCCGTGTCCGTTGCGGGTGGGACGGGTGATGGTGGAAAGTGCCGCGGAGATGCATGCGGCTGTGATGAAGTTGACGTCCGATTGCCATATATTTGTTGCGGCGGCGGCGGTGGCGGATTACACCCCGCCTCTCCCAGAGAAGCAAAAGATCAAGAAAGGTGTAGGTGGTTACGACCTGCATCTTGAGCGTACGCCGGACATCGTGGCAGCCGTGGCGGCATTGCCGCGCCATCCGTACATCGTCGGGTTTGCTGCGGAGACCGAGGACTTAGAAAAGAATGCCCGAAGCAAATTAGAGGCAAAGGGCCTGGATATGGTGGCCGCCAATTGGGTGGGGCGTCCCGATCAGGGCTTCGAAAGCGATAATAATGCCTTAACGGTGATATGGCGAGGCGGTGTTATGGAGTTGCCGCTAGCATCTAAATCCTGTTTAGCACGTCAATTAATCCAGATCATAACCGAGCGGTATTATGCGCAATATACAACTTAAAATTTTAGATGAGCGGATAGGGAATGAATTCCCTTTGCCGCATTATGCAACGACGGGTGCGGCGGGAATAGACCTCAGGGCCTGCTTGCATGAGCCGCTGGAGATTTTGCCGGCCGAGACGCGCTTGATTCCCACCGGGATAGCGGTGCATATCGCGGATCCTACGCTGGCCGCGGTGCTGCTGCCGCGTTCGGGTTTGGGGCACAAGCACGGTATTGTGCTGGGTAATTTGGTGGGCTTGATCGATTCAGATTACCAAGGACAAATCTTTGTGTCGTGCTGGAATCGCGGCTCCACACCCTTTGTAGTGGAAGTGGGAGAGCGCATCGCGCAAATGGTTTTTGTGCCCATCGCCCAGGTGGCCTTCGAATTAGTCGACGAATTTCAAACCAGCCGCCGCGGCGAGGGTGGCTTCGGTCATTCCGGCCGACAGTAGAGCGCGGTCTTCTGAGCGGTTAGGTTGAATATAGTCCAAAACGGCGCGTCGCGAGAGTCTGAGCGGTAAAGAGGGGATACCCGAGCGGTCATGAAGTTTTTTGGAGTTCAGCTCCCTAAGATTGGTGTTTCAGATTCGGGGCGGCGCCCTCGGATGCTCAGTATGGCTCGGTTGGCCATGGCGGGTATTGCCGCTGCAGGTGCCATCCTGTTGGTCGCCGCCTGCGTCGTATATTACATAAACGGCAGAACCGTAGATCGCTATTTTCAGGAACGGGCCAAGACCCTCGCAGGAGAGCTTGCATATGGTCTGGTGGGCCTTGTCCAAGAATCTATCGCCAAAGTGGAATGGATCTCCTTAGATCCGCAGGTAGTGCATGCGCTCGAGAGTAAGAATGTCGATCAAATCGCCGACACTGAAACGCGCTTAGCCAAAAAATTTCCCGAACTGGTGCGAGTGCGCCTGGTTCTTCCGGGGGTGGTGGACAGTATGGAAGGTGGGATATTTCCGAAGCTGGGTTTTGCTGATCTGGAGATGATAAAGGCTGGAGAAACCAGCGGAAAGCCGCCACCCATTGAGGCTCATTTTTTTGGGATGGAGACAGCCCATGTGGATATCGTGCGCCCGGTACGCGCCGATGACGGGGCCGTGGTCGGTCAGTTACTGGTGAGTTATGGGGGGGGGTTCGTACAACATGTGCTAGACAGGGTCACTACATCTTTCGGTTTTGTAGAGGTGCGGCAATTCGGGGGAGGACAAAATACAGGCGTCATGCTGGCTAAACGAGGTGAAGCCGCCTTGGCGGATTCGGGGTCGGGATACACCGTCCCTGTGATTGGAACGCGTTGGCAAGTGACCTATTGGCCTATCGCCGCGGAGCAAAGCAAGTTTACATGGCGGGGTGCCGCTTTATGGATAGTGTTCGCGGTCGTGTTTTTATTGCTGGGGTTGTTGGTCTACGTGCTGCATCGTACCTTGAGCAATGCATTTCAAACGGATTTCGACACTATTCTGGAGGTCATGCGCGACATTAAATCCGGGCAACCCGGTAGATCGGATCATCTCTTTCGCCTTCGCGATTTTCAGAGCAAACTGGAAATCCTGGATGCCGTGGCGAGTATGGGCGGCGGGGTTTCTCACCGGGAAGCAATAAATATGGGCGAGACGGCGGCGATCGATCTGCCTTCCGTCATGCCTGGCGAAATGACGATGAATTCCAAGCAACAAGCAGCTATACATGAGCAGGGAGGGGGAGTAGTAGTGAAAGTGCCGGCATCCATATTTCGGGCGTATGACATACGTGGTGTGGTCGGCAAGACACTCACGGAAGAGATTGTCTATAACATAGGACTGGCCATCGGCAGCGAAGCCTTTGCCCGCGGACAGCAAACCATAATTATCGGGAGGGATGGGCGTTTATCCGGTGAAAAGTTTTCCGAGGCCTTGAGCAACGGACTGTGTGCCGCGGGGCGGGACGTCATCGATATCGGCCAGGTTCCGACACCGCTTGTTTATTTCGCTACCCATTACCTAAATACTGGTTCCGGCGTGATGGTGACCGGCAGTCACAATCCCCCCGATTACAATGGGCTAAAGATGGTCTTGAAAGCGGAGACCTTGGCGGAGAGAGATATTCAGCTTCTGCGCCGCCGTATCGAAACGGGCGATTTTACGAATGGTTCCGGCAGCTCGCGCAGACAGGATGTGATTGCCGATTATATTGCGACCATCGTGAGTGATGTGCGACTCGCGCGGCCGCTTAAGGTAGTGATCGATTGCGGCAACGGTGTTGCGGGTGCCGTGGCGCCACTATTGTTGCGCACCTTGGGGTGCGAAGTGATTGAGCTGTATTGCGAGGTGGACGGCCATTTTCCGAACCATCATCCCGATCCCAGTCAGTTGGAAAATTTGCAGGATTTAGTTGCCGCAGTCTCCAAATATAAAGCCGACCTCGGCTTGGCCTTCGACGGCGACGGTGATCGGCTTGCCTTGGTGGATGGGGGCGGCAAGGTAATTTGGCCGGATCGTCAGATGATGCTGTATGCAAAGGATGTATTGGATCGTAATCCCGGTGCGACCATCATTTTTGACGTCAAGTGTAGTCGTCATCTTGCCCAGTTCATCACTAAGCATGGTGGTCAACCGTTGATGTGGAAGACCGGTCATTCCCTGATCAAGCGTAAGATGAGGGAGACCGGGGCACTGCTGGCCGGTGAGATGAGCGGTCATATCTTCTTTAAAGAGCGCTGGTTTGGTTTCGACGATGGGATGTATACGGCCGCGCGCCTGCTGGAGATTCTTGCAGCGGAGCGGCGCAGTGTCGCCGCGGTGTTTCAGTCTTTGCCCGATGCGGTGAGTACGCCGGAATTGCGAATTGATCTGATCGAAGGTCAGCAGAGTGTCTTTATGGCGCGCTTGCTCGAAACGGCCAATATTAAGGGGGCGGTGTTGACGACTATTGACGGCTTACGTGCCGATTTCGAGGACGGTTGGGGTCTGGTGCGGGCTTCCAATACGATGCCGTCTTTGATATTGCGCTTTGAGGCCAATACGGATACCGCACTCAAGCGCATTAAAAATGAGTTCCGCGTGCTGATGCGCAAGGTGGATCCCAAAGTGGCGTTGCCGTTTTAGATGGGTCTGATA
>Ga0315556_1000473_pt1 | contig 24914 bp, 20 predicted proteins | sample SalMarSW160310MG_FD_202112 | JGI IMG/M metagenome (GOLD analysis project Ga0315556, IMG submission 202112) | Salt marsh sediment microbial communities from the Plum Island Ecosystem LTER, Massachusetts, United States - Salt Marsh Sediment SW1603-10 ...
GCGGGCAGCGTTCGCGCGGGCGGAACCGATCTCGGCCGGCTCTCGCGTGCGGCGCTGCGCCCCTGGCGCGCGAAGATGCAGATCGTGTTCCAGGATCCCTATGCCTCGCTCGATCCGCGCATGCGCGTGCTGGAGGCGCTCACCGAAGGCATGCGCAGCCTCGGCATCGGTCGCGACGAGAGCGAGCGCGAGCGGCGCGTCGAGGCGCTGCTCGAGCAGGTGGGACTGCCGCCGTCGGCCAAGTCACGCTACCCGCACGAGTTCTCGGGCGGGCAGCGCCAGCGGATCGCCATCGCGCGCGCTCTCGCGGTCGAACCGCGCCTCATCGTGTGCGACGAGCCGACCAGCGCGCTCGACGTCTCGGTGCAGGCGCAGATCCTCAATCTGCTGAAGTCGCTGCAGGAGCGGCTCGGGCTGGCTTATCTCTTCATCACCCACAACCTGTCGGTGGTCGAATACCTGGCGCACGAGGTGGCGGTGATGCACCGCGGCCGCATCGTCGAGCGCGGCACGGTCGACGAAGTGCTGAATGATCCCAAGGATCCCTACACGCGCACGTTGCTGGCAGCGGTGCCGCGCATCGACGCCGGACTCGCGGGCGCGGCCGATCTGGACCGCCTCGCGGCACAGGCCTACCGCTTCGATTACTCGAAGAAAACGCCTTAGGTTGTTAGTTTAAGTTACTATTATAAAAGTATTTTCTGCAATTCAATCAACGCCGCCGGCGGACCACGATGAGCTGCCCGGGATGAAGCGTGCCGACGTGCGGGTTCAGGCGCCGCAAGTGCGCGAGGCTGACGCGGTAGCGGCGCGAGATGCCCCATAGGGTGTCGCCCCGCCTGACCCGGTAGAGGTGGCCGGCCGGTGGAGCCGGGATGGGCGGCGCATACATGATCGGCAGCGGCTGGCCGCTGAGCTTGGCGCCGTCGATCGGCACCACCAGCAGCCCCGGCGCGCGCAGCGAGCGCGAGCGGATGCCGTTGACCTTCTTCAGCTCCGCGAGCGAGACGTGGAACTTGCGCGCGATGTGGTCGAGGCGCTCGCCGCGCCGCGGGCGGTAGGTCTTCCAGGACACGCGCGCCTTGTCGTTGTACTTCTCCAGGTTGGCGCGGAACACCTCGACCTTGTCGGCCGGCAGCACGATGCGCGAGTCGAGCGAGGTCGGGATCAGCGGCCGGTTGAAGCCGGGGTTGAGCGCGATGAACTCGTCTACCGGCATCTCGGCCAGCTTGGCCGCCAGCCGCACGTCGATCGCGCCGGTGCCGTCGACGCTGACAAAGTAGGGCTGGTTCGGAATCGGGTCGAGCACGATGCCGAACGGCTTGGGATCGTTGATGATGTTCTTCAGCGCCTGCAGCTTGGGCACGTAGTTGCGCGTCTCGGGCGGCATCTTGAGATTCGAGTAGTCGGTCGGCCGCCCCAGCTTGCGGTTCCTTGCGATCGCGCGGGCGACCGCGTTCTCGCCCCAGTTGTAGGACGCCAGCGCGAGCTGCCAGTCGCCGTGCATGTCGTACAGATCCTGCAGGTAGTCGAGCGCCGCGTTGGTGGAGGCGACGATGTCGCGCCGCTCGTCGTACCACCAGCCCTGCTTCAGGCTGTAGCGCCTGCCGGTGGGCGGGATGAACTGCCAGATGCCCGAGGCGTGCGAGCGCGAGTAGGCCATCGGGTTGTAGGCGCTCTCCACCATCGGCAGCAGCGCGAGCTCGGTCGGCATGCCGCGCTTCTCGAGCTCGTCGACGATGTGGTACAGGTAGCGCCGGCTGCGCTCGAAGATGCGCTGCAGGTACTCGGGCCGCGCGGCGTAGTACGCCATCATTTGCTGCACGCGCTTGTTGTCCAGGTCGGGCATGCCCCAGCCGCGCCGGATGCGCTGCCACAGGTCGTCCGGATGCACCGTGAGGTCGATCGTGCGCACGCCGCGCAGCGGCTCCTTCACGACCCGCTTCTCGCCCTCGAACGGCGGCAGGCGCGTGGCGTCGAGCGGCTTGCTGGGGACGGCGCGCGGCGGCGGCGCCGGCGGCGGTACCACCGGCGCGGGCACCGCTTGCGGGGGGGCGGGCGGCGGCGCCTGCGGCGTGGCGCAGGCGGTGAGCAGGGCGGCGAGCGCCCACGCGCCCCGACGCAGGATCACGAGCGGTTTTTCCAATCCCTGATGGCCGCGAACACGCGCACCGGGTCGGCCGCCCGTGCCCCGAGGTACTTGTTCGCCGACTCGACCACTGCGGGCTCGAGGCAGCGCAGGAAGGGATTGGTCGCCTTCTCCTCGCCGAGCGTGGTGGGCAGAGTCGGCTTGCCGGCCTCGCGCAGCTTGCGGTCGCGCGCTTCGCGCGCGCCGAGCGCGGCGTTGCCCGGCTCGACGCTGCGCGCGAAGCCGATGTTGGCGAGCGTGTATTCGTGCCCGCAGTAGACGCGCGTCGAATCCGGCAGCGCCCGCAGCTTCTCGAGCGAGGCGTACATCTGCTCGGGCGTGCCTTCGAACACGCGGCCGCAGCCGCAGGCAAACAGCGTGTCGCCACAGAACAGGCAATCCGCGCCATAATATGCGATATGCGCTCGCGTGTGCCCCGGGATGTCGAGCACCGCGAACGAAACGCCGAGCTCGGGGATCGTCACGCTGTCGCCCTCATGCACCGCCCGGGTGAGCGATTCGATCGGTTCTCCGCGCGGGCCGTACACCGGCACGCGGCCTCGCTCGAGCAGCTCGGGAATTCCGCCGACATGGTCCGCATGGTGGTGGGTGGCGAGGATCGCGACCAGATCGAGCTTCTCGCGCGCCAGATAGTCGATCACCGGGCGCGCGTCGCCCGGATCGACCACCGCCGCGCGCTTGCCGTCGTGCAGTGTCCAGATATAGTTGTCTTTGAATGCCTTTACGGGAACGATCTCTAGCATGGATCGCCAATCCTTCGCGCCTGGTGCCACGCCCAAGTATAACGGTGTCCGCTCTTCTCTTTCAGAGTGGTTTGTCACGGCGCAGGGTCGTTACGTGCTCGACTGGGAGCTGGCCCAGTTCGACAACGCGGTCGACGATGCGTTCGGCTACCGCGCGCTCCAGGCCGGCCTGCCGGAGACCGATTTCCTGCGTCGCAACCGCATCCCGTTCCGCTTCGGCGTCGCGCTCGAGCCCGGCGCCGCGGTGGCAGCCGACCCGCTGCAGCTGCCGCTCGCGTCGCAGAGCGTGGACCTGGTCGTGCTGCCGCACGTGCTCGAGACCCACAATGACCCGCACCACGTGCTGCGCGAGGCCGAGCGGGTGCTGATGCCGGAGGGGCAACTGGTGGTGTCGGGATTCAATCCGCTTTCTCTCTGGCGCCTGCGGCAGATGTTCTCCTTCCGGCAAGCGGGGGCGCCGTGGGACGCGCGCTTCATCAGCCTGCTGCGCCTGCGCGACTGGCTGCGGCTGCTCGGCTTCGAGCTCAACGGCGGCGTGTTCGGCTGCTATGCGCCGCCGTTCGAGCAGCCGAAGTGGCTCGCGCGCTTCGACTTCATGGAGAAGGCGGGCGCGCGCTGGTGGCCGATCGTGGGCGGGGTCTACGTGGTGCGAGCAATCAAGCGGGTGCAGGGCATGCGGCTGGTGACGCCCGCCTGGCGCAAGGAACGCGCCAGGCGCCGGCGCGCGCTGGCGGCGCCGGTTACGCAGCAGCAGCGGCACGGTCTGCAGCGCTATGAGTGACAAAGTGGTGGAGATCTACGCCGACGGCGCGTGCAAGGGCAATCCCGGGCCGGGTGGCTGGGGGGCGTTGCTGCGCATGGGCGGAGTCGAGAAGGAACTCTACGGCGGTGAGGCCGCCACCACCAACAATCGCATGGAGCTGACCGCGGTGATCCAGGCCCTCGAATCGCTCAAGCGGCGCTGCAGGGTGCGCCTGTACACGGACTCGCAGTACGTGCAAAAGGGCATCTCGAGCTGGATCCACGACTGGAAGCGGCGCGCCTGGCGCACGGCGGACAAAAAGCCGGTGAAGAATGTCGACCTGTGGCAGCGGCTCGACGCGCTGGCGCAGGAGCACGACGTCGAATGGCACTGGGTAAAGGGCCACGCCGGGCACCCCGAGAACGAGCGCGCCGACGCGCTCGCCAACCGCGCCATCGGAGGGCAAGGTGGCTGAGCGCCAGATCGTGCTCGACACCGAGACCACCGGGTTGAACGCCAAGCTGGGCGACCGGGTGATCGAGATCGGCTGCATCGAGCTGCTCAGCCGGCGCGTCACCGAGCGCCACTTCCACACCTACCTCGACCCGGAGCGCGAGATCGAGGAGGGCGCGGCCAAGGTGCACGGCTTGACGCGCGAGTTCCTGTCCGACAAGCCGCGCTTCGCCGAGGTGGCGAAGGAATTCCTGGATTACGTGCGCGGCGCCGAGCTGATCATCCACAACGCCGCGTTCGACGTCGAGTTCCTCGACGCCGAGCTCGAGCAGGCGGGCCTGGGCCGGCTCGCCGAGCACGCCGCGGGCGTGATCGACACCCTGGCGCTCGCGCGCGAGCTGCACCCGGGGCGACGCAATTCGCTCGACGCGCTGTGCGAGCGCTACGGCGTCGACAACGCCCACCGCACCATGCACGGCGCGCTGCTCGACGCGCGCCTGCTGGCCGAGGTTTACCTCGCGATGACGCGCGGCCAGGAGAGCCTGGCGATGGACCTCGAGGACGACCCGGCGCCCGTGGCCGGCGGCCCGCCACGCTTCGACACCTCGAAGCTGGTCGTGGTGCGCGCCAGCGCCGAGGAGGCCGCGGCGCACGAGAAGCTGCTCGACCGGATGGAAAAGGAAGCGAAGAAGGGCATCGTCTGGCGCCGCGGCTAGCCGCCGGCGAGGCTCGCCAGGGCGGCGATCGCCACCACCACCCCCGCGCCTTTGCGCGCCGAGAACGGCTCGCGCAGGAAGAAAAAACCGAATAACGATGTGGCGACGAAGCCCATTTGCGCCACGGGCACCATGACGCTCGCGTCGCCGCGAGCCAGGCTCTCGACCATCGCGCAGAAGGCGAGGGCGATCGCCACGCCCGCGAGCGGGGCGTTGCGCAGCACTGCGCGCGACGGTCGGATGCGGCCGTCGATGATGCGGGTGAGCGCCGTCGAGCAGCTCACCACGACGCTGGCCTGAGCCACGATCAGCGAGGCCGGCGTCGCGCCCGCGCGCAGCCCGTACTTGTAGACGAAGTTGCCGATGCCGACCGCGGCGGTTGCGACCAGTACGCGCGTCAGCGACGAACGGCTCTCGCGTCGCGCCGCGTCACCCGCCGCCGGGGCGCCCAGCAGCAGCCAGACCGCGACCAGCGCGAGCGAGATGCCCGCGATCTTGAACGCGGTGAGCGGCTCGCCAAGCAGCGCGACCGCCAGGCCCGCGGTGATGACGAAGCTCAGGCGGAACACCGGCGCGTTGACGCTGACCCGGCCGGATCTCAGGCTGTGGGCGAAGTTGTAGAAGCCGGTCAGCACGAACACGCCGACCAGCAGGCCCCACAGCGTGCCCGCGACGAAGTGCAGCGAGCCGGTGAGCAGCCCGTACGCGGTGACGGTCGGCAGGAACACCCAGGACTGCGCCATGAGGAACTGGTGCGGCAGCGCGCCGGCTGCGGCCCCGCGCTTGTAGATCAGGTCGCCGACCCCGAATAGCAGCATGGCGCCGAGCGCGTATTGCATTCCTGGGCTCATATAGCGGGCGTACCTTACCGGTGCGCAGCGCGGGGCGCTATACTTTTGCGCCATGAGCACGGCCTCCAACCCCTTCGAGCAGGACCTCGAGCGCAATCCCGCCAACTACGCGCCGCTGACGCCGCTGTCGTTCGTCGAGCGCGCGGCGTACGTTTACCCGGACACCGTGTCCGTGGTGCACGGCAAGCGGCGCGACAGCTGGAAGCAGACCTACGCCAACTGCCGCCGGCTCGGCTCGGCGCTCGCGAAGCGCGGCATCGGGCCGGGCGACACGGTGGCGGCGATGCTGCCCAACATTCCCGCGATGTATGAGACGCACTTCGGGGTGCCGATGTGCGGCGCGGTGCTCAATACGCTCAACACGCGGCTGGACGCCGAGGCGATCGCGTTCATGCTGAACCACGGCGGGGCGAAGCTGCTCATTTCCGATCGCGAGTTCTCGCCCGTGATCGAGGCCGCGCTGGCGAAGCTCGGCCGCGCGCTCGAGGTGATCGACGTCGACGACCCGGAGTACGTCGGGCCGGGCAAGCGGCTGGGCAGGAAGACCTACGAGGAGTTGCTCGCCGAAGGCGACCCGGACTACGCCTGGCAGGGCCCGGCCGACGAGTGGCAGGCGATCTCGCTCAACTACACCTCGGGCACCACCGGCAACCCCAAGGGCGTGGTCTACCATCATCGCGGCGCCTACCTCAACGGGGTGGGCAACATCCTGGTGTGGGGCATGCCGCAGCACTCGGTCTACCTGTGGACGCTGCCGATGTTCCACTGCAACGGCTGGTGCTTCCCCTGGACGATGGCGGCAAACGCGGGGACGAGCGTGTGCCTGAGGAAGGTCGATCCGGCGTTGATCTTTCCCCTGATCAAGCAGCACCACGTCACGCATTACTGCGGCGCGCCGATCGTGCACCAGACGCTGATCAACGCGCCGGTCGAGCTGAGGAAAGGCATCGACTGGAAGGTCAATGCGATGGTCGCGGGCGCGGCGCCGCCGGCGGCGGTGATCGAAGGCATGGAGAAGATGGGCTTTTCGATCACCCACGTCTACGGCCTGACCGAGACCTACGGCCCGGCCACGGTGTGCGCCAAGCACGCCGAGTGGCAGGAGCTGCCGCTCGCCGAGCAGGTGCAGCGAAACGGCCGCCAGGGCGTGCGCTACATCGTGGAAGAGGGGCTGACGGTGATGGACCCGGAAACGATGCGCCCGGTGCCCGCCGACGGCGAGACAATGGGCGAGATCATGTTTCGCGGCAACATCACCATGAAGGGCTACCTGAAGAACCTCAAGGCGACGCAGGAGGCGTTCGCCGGCGGCTGGTTCCATTCCGGCGATCTGGCGGTGATGCAGCCCGACGGCTACATCAAGATCAAGGACCGCTCGAAGGACATCATTATCTCGGGCGGCGAGAACATCTCCTCGCTCGAGGTCGAGGACGTGCTCTACCGCCACCCGGCGGTGATGGCCGCGGCGGTGGTCGCGATGCCCGACCCGAAGTGGGGCGAGACGCCGTGCGCCTTCGTCGAGCTGAAGCAGGGCGCCAAGGCGAGCGAAAAGGAACTGGTCGAGTTCTGCCGCGGTCATATGGCGAAGTTCAAGGCGCCGCGCGCGGTGGTGTTCGGCGAGCTGCCGAAGACCTCGACCGGCAAGATCCAGAAGTTCGCGCTGCGCGAAAAGGCCAAGTCCGCGTCGGCGATCGATTCGTGAAGGAGGCAAGATGAGCGCCATACCGAAGAACCAGGAACCGATCCTGCTGCGCGAAGACCGCGACGGGATCGCGACCCTCACGCTCAACCGCCCGGAGCAGTACAACGCGCTCTCGGGCGCAATGCTCGACGAGCTGCAGTCGGCGTTCGACGCGCTGGCGAAGGACCCGAGCGTGCGGGTGGTGGTGATCGCCGCGCGCGGGCGCGGCTTCTGCGCCGGGCACGACCTGAAGGAGATCGGCGCGCTCGGCACCCAGGACAAGATCGAGGCGCTATTCCAGAAATGCGGCCGCATGATGGTGTCGATCGTGTCGCTGCCGCAGCCGGTGATCGCCAAGGTGCACGCCACTGCGACCGCCGCCGGCTGCCAGCTGGTGGCGCAGTGCGACCTCGCGGTTTCCGCCGACAGCGCCAAGTTCGCGGTGAGCGGGGTGAACTTCGGCCTGTTCTGCTCGACCCCGAGCGTGGCGCTGGCGCGCAACGTCGGGCGCAAGAACGCGATGGAGATGCTGCTCACCGGCGAGTTCATCGACGCGCCGACCGCGAAAACCTACGGCCTGGTCAACCGCGTCGTGCCCGCGGCCGAGCTCGACGCCGAGGTCGACCGGCTCGCCGCGCTGGTGGCTTCCAAGCCGCAGGGCGCGGTCGCCGCCGGCAAGCGCCTGTTCTACCGCCAGCTCGAGATGGGACTGGAGGGCGCCTACAAGCTCGCCGGCGAGGTGATCTCGTGCAATGCGGCGAGCGACGAGGGGCGCGAGGGCATCGCGGCCTTCGCCGAGAAGCGCAAGCCGGTCTGGAACAAGAAGTAGCCGCCGTGCCAGCGGGCCGCTACTACGAGGAGTTCGCGCTCGGCGAGACCTACAAGCACTGGCCCGGCCGCACCATCACCGCGGCCGACAACACCTGGTTCACGCTGCTGACCATGAACCAGCACCCGCTGCACTTCGACGAGGAGTACGCCAAGGGCACCGAGTTCGGCAAGCCGCTGGTCAACAGCGCGCTCACGCTCGCGATCGTGGCCGGGATGAGCGTCGCCGACGTGAGCCAGAAGGCGATCGCCAACCTGGGCTGGACCGACATCGTGATGCCGGCGCCGGTGTTCAACGGCGACACGCTGTACGCCGAATCGACCGTGCTCGAGAAGCGCGAATCGAAGTCGCGCCCGATGCAGGGCATCGTCACGGTGGCGACGCGGGCCTGGAAGCAGGACGGCACCACGGTGATGACCTACAAGCGCACCGTGCTGGTGCCCAAGCGCCCATGACCACCTCGGACGAAACCCAGATCCTGGACGCGATCGGGAAATGGCTCGAACGCGACGTGCGTCCGAAGGCGCGCGAGCTGGAGAAGAAGGACGAGTACCCCGAGGCGATGGTCGAGCAGATGAAGGCCTTCGGCCTGTTCGGCGCCACCATCCCGCAGGAATACGGCGGCCTGGGGTTGCCGGCGTCGACCTACGCCCGGATCGTGGCGCAGATCTCGGAGGTGTGGATGTCGCTCACCGGGATCTTCAACTCGCACCTCATCATGGCCGCAGCCGTGGCGCGCTTCGGCACCGAGGCGCAGAAGAAAGAATTCCTGCCGAAGTTCGCCAGCGGCGAAGTGCGCGGCGGCCTGGCGCTCACCGAGCCCGACTGCGGCACCGACCTGCAGGCGATCCGCACCCGCGCGCTGCGCGACGGCGAGCATTACGTCATCAACGGCACCAAGACTTGGATTTCGAACGGCATCAAGGGTTCGTGCTTTGCGCTGCTGGTGAAGACCGACCCGGCCGCGCAGCCGCGCCATAAGGGCATGAGCCTGTTCCTGGCCGAGAAGGGCAAGGGCTTTCGCGTCTCGAAGAAGCTGGAGAAGCTCGGCTACAAGGGCATCGACTCGGCCGAGCTGATCTTCGAGGACTACCGCGTGCCGGCTGGCCGGCTGATCGGCGGCGAAGAGGGCCACGGCTTCCAGCACGCGGTCGGCGGGCTCGAGCTCGGGCGCATCAACGTCGCCGCGCGCGGGGTCGGGGTGGCCAACGCCGCACTCAAGGATGCCGTCGCCTATTCCCAGGTGCGCAAGACCTTCGGCAAGCCGATCTGCGAGCACCAGGCGATCCAGTTGAAGCTGGGCGAGATGGCGACTCGCTGCGAGGCGGCGCGCCTGCTGGTCGAGAGCGCGGCGCGCGCCTACGACGCCGGTGAGCGCTGCGACATGGAGGCCGGGATGGCGAAGTACTTCGCCTCGGAAGCCGCGCTGGAGAACTCGATCGAGGCGGTGCGCATCCACGGCGGCTACGGCTACTCGACCGAGTTCAACGTCGAGCGCTACTACCGCGACGCGCCGCTGATGTGCATCGGCGAGGGCACCAACGAGATGCAGCGCATCATCATCGCCAGGCAGCTGATCGCGCGGAACCCGGCCTGATGCCGCCGCTGGCCGGGCTGCGCGTGATCGCGGTCGAGGTGTATGGCGCCGGGCCGTTCGGCACCGCGCACCTGGCGGACCTCGGCGCCGAGGTGGTCAAGATCGAGCAGCGCGAGGGCGGCGACGTCTCGCGCGCGGTCGGACCGTATTTCCTGGGCGAGGGCGACAGCCACTTCTTCCAGTCGCTTAACCGCAACAAGAAGTCGCTGACCCTGGATCTCAAGCACCCGCGCGGGCAGGAAGTGCTGCACCGCCTCGCGGCGACCGCCGACGGTCTGATGGGCAACCTGCGCGGTGATCAGCCGGAAAAACTCGGCATAGATTACGATTCATTGAAGAACGCAAACCGGGGAATCGTCTGCGCGCACCTGTCGGCCTACGGCCGCGACGGCGCGCGCAAGGGCTGGCCCGGCTACGACTACCTGATGCAGGGCGAGGCGGGCTACCTGTCGCTCACCGGCGAGCCCGACGGACCGCCGGCGCGCATGGGGCTGTCGGTGGTCGACTACTCGACCGGCACCACCTGCGCGCTCGCGCTGCTGGCGGGGATCCTGGAGGCACGCCGCACGGGGCGGGGCAGGGACATCGACGTGTCGCTCTACGACGTGGCGATGCACCAGCTCAACTATCCCGCGGCCTGGTACCTCAACGAAAGTCTCGTCACCGCCCGCGCGCCGCGCTCGGCGCACCCGTTCATCGCGCCTTCGCAGCTGTACCGCACCGCGGACGGCTGGATCTTCGTCATGGCGCAGACGCAGCGGTTCTGGGAGCTGCTGTGCGACGCCCTCGGGCGCGGCGACCTGAAGAGCCGCCCGGAGTTTCGCGACTTCGCCGCCCGCAGGGAGCATCGGGATGCGTTAACCGGGGTTTTGGATCAAGAGTTCTTGAAGCAGAAGACGGAATATTGGTTAAAGCAGCTCCGCGGCACGGTTCCTTGCGGTCCGGTGTATGACTTGCCGCAGGCGCTCGACAATCCCTACTTCCTCGAGCGCGGCGGGGTGCAGGTGTTCGATCACCCGGCGCGCCCGGGCTTCAAGCTGGTGGCGAGCCCGTTCCGCCTCGGCGAGGCGCTGCCCGCGCGGCCTGCGCCCGGGCTCGGGCAGCATACGGACGAACTGCTGCGGGAGCTCGGCTACGCAAGCGATGAAATCCTGCGGCTGAAGAAAGAGAAGATCGTCTGATGAAGCTCGAAGGCATCCGCGTGGTCGACCTGTCGCTGTTCCTGCCCGGACCGCTCGCGACCCAGTTCATGGCCGATCACGGCGCCGAGGTGATCAAGGTCGAGTCGATCGAAGGCGGTGAGCCGAACCGCGAGATCGGCCCCAGGCGCGACGGCGTGAGCGTGTATTTCGCCAACACCCACCGCGGCAAGCAGAGCGTCGCGCTCAACCTCAAGGACCCCGCCGGGGTGGAGGTGCTGCTGCGCCTGGCGGAAAAATCCGACGTCCTGATCGAGGCCTTCCGCCCCGGCGTCGCCGAGCGGCTCGGCATCGGCTACGCGCAGGTCGCCGCGCGCGCGCCGGGGATCGTGTACGCCTCGATCGCCGCCTTCGGCCAGCACGGCCCGTACCGCGACCTCGCGGCGCACGACCTCGCCACCGAGGCCATGACCGGGGTGCTGTCGCTCAACCGCGGCGGCGACGGCAAGCCGGCGATGCCAGCGCTGGCGAACGCCGACATGCTGGCCTCGATGATGACGCTCTCGGGCGTGCTGATGGCGCTGCTGCGCCGCAAGGAAACCGGGCGCGGCGACTATCTCGACATGGCGATGGCTGACTGCCTGCTCGCCTGCCTGCCGAACAACATGGGGACGGCGATGACCGAGCGGCGCCAACCCGACCCAAATGCCGAGCGTGCGCTCGGCGGCAACGCGCTGTACCAGATCTACGAGACGAAGGACGGCGACCACGTGGTGCTCGCGGGGCAGGAGCTCAAGTTCGCGCGCAATCTGCTCGAGCCGCTCGGGCGGCCGGACCTGGTCGAGCTGTGCAAGCTGCCGCCCGGCCCGGGTCAGGATCCCGTTCGAGCTTTTCTCAAAGCGTTATTTTTAACTAGAACAAAGAGAGAATGGATCGAATGGTTCCGCGAGCGCGACGTCGCCTTTGCGCCGATGCGCACGCTGCCCGAGGCGCTCGAGGACGAGCACTTCAAGGCGCGCGGCATGGTGCTCAAGGATGCGCGCGGCTGGGACCACCTGGGCGTGCCGATCGCGTTCCGCGACGAGCCCGCGCGCCCGGGCTTCGATCCGCCCGCGCACGGCGCGCATACGGCGCAGATCCTGCGCACGCTGGGCTACGGCGAGGCCGAGGTCGCGCAGCTTGCGGCGCGCGGCGCAGTCAAGCTCGCCGCGCCCAAGGCCGCTTGAGCGAGCGCCTGGTCCTGTTCAACCCGGTCGCCGGGCGCGGCCGCGCGCGCCGCCTGTGGCCGCAGCTCGCGCAGGCGCTCGGGGTGGCCGGAATCGAGTTCGACCTGGCCGAGACGCGCGCGCCGCTGGAGGCGATGCGCCTGGCCGAAGCCGCCGCGGGCCGCTATGCGGCGGTGATCGCGGTCGGCGGCGACGGCACGGTGCACGAGACGGTCAACGGCCTGATGCGCGCGCCGGCAGAGGCGCGCCCGGCGCTCGGCGTGCTGCCGGTCGGCAGCGGCGACGACTACGCCAAGATGTTGCCGCCGATCTCGCCCAGCGCCCCGCGGCCGCACTGGCGCGCCGCGCTGGCCGCGATCGCGCGCGGCGAGGGCCGCGCGCACGACGTCGGCGTGATTCGCGACGGCGAGGGCGGCGAGCGCTGGTTCGCCAACGGCATGGACGTCGGCTTCGGCGCGCACGTGGCGCGCAACATCGCGCAGGTGCCGCGCTGGCTCACCGGCCTCGGCGCCTACCTGGCGGCGATCGCGCAGACCATGCTGCGCTACCCGACGCTCGAGATGCGGCTGCAGTTCGACGACGGCGCGCCGTTCGCGCATCGCTCGACCATCGCTGCGATCATGAACGGCCGCTGCTTCGGCGGCAGCTTCTGGGCCTGCCCCGAAGCCTGCGCCGACGACGGCCTGCTCGACGTGCTGCTGGCGGACGTGGTGAGCCGGGCCCAGATCCTGCGCCTGGTGCCGAAGCTGATGCGCGGGGGGCACACCGGCGAGCCGGTGCTGCGCATGCTGCGCGCGCGGCGCATCGTGATCGAGTCGGACGAGCCGCTGGTCATCGAGGCCGACGGCGAGCTGCCGCCGATGCGCTCGCGCCGGCTCGAGATCGAGGTGGTTCCGCGCGCCTTGCGGGTGTTGGGCTAAGAGGAGCGCGTGATATCATCGCGCGCCAATGCTGATCCAGATTCCGAACGTGCTGACGAAGGATGAAGTCGAGTTCGCATTGCGCGAGCTCAGGCAGGGCGCGTACGAGGACGGCAAGGTCAGCGCGGGCGAGATCGCGGGCCAGGTGAAGAAGAACCTGCAGCTCAAGCGCGATGCCGAGGCGATGACGAAGATCAAGCCCATGCTGCTCGCGGCGCTCAAGCGCAACGCTGAATTCCAGGCGGCGGCGCTGCCGCTCAAGATCCGCGACCCGCTGCTAAACCGCTACGACGCCGGCATGACCTACGGCCTGCACGTGGATAACGCGCTGATGGGCGAGCCGGCCACCATCCGCACCGACGTCTCGGCGACGCTGTTCCTCAGCTCGCCGCAGGACTACGACGGCGGCGAGCTGGTGATCCAGGAAATCAGCGCCCAGCGCCGCATCAAGCTGCCCGCGGGCTGCATGGTGGTTTACGCCTCGACCAACTCGCACCGGGTCGAGCCGGTGACGCGCGGCACGCGCCTGGCGGCGATCTTCTGGGTCCAGAGCATGGTGCGCGACGAGACCAGGCGCGACATCCTGTTCGACCTCAACCAGATCATGGACTCGGTCGACAAGAAGATCGACGCCGCCGAGAAGATGGCGCTGGCCTCGATCTTCCACAATCTGCTGCGGCAGTGGACCGAGACCTGAGCGCGGCGCGCTAGAAAGAGCGTGGCAGGCCGAGCACGTGCTCGGCGACGTAGGACAGAATCAGGTTGGTCGAGATCGGCGCCACGAGGTACAGCCGCGTCTCGCGGAACTTGCGCTCCACGTCGTATTCGGCGGCGAAGCCGAAACCGCCGTGAGTCTGCAGGCAGACGTTGGCCGCTTCCCAGGACGCCTTGGCGCACAGGTGCTTGGCCATGTTGGCCTCCGCCCCGCAGTGCTTCTTGGCGTCGAACAGGGCGGCGGCCTTGTAGCGCATCAGGTTGGCGGCCTCGATCTCCATGTAGGCCTCGGCGATCGGGAACTGCACGCCCTGGTTCTGGCCGATCGGGCGGCCGAACACGACACGGTCCTTGGCGTAGTTCGTGGCGCGCTCGGTGAACCAGTAGCCGTCGCCGATGCACTCGGCGGCGATCAGGATGCGCTCGGCGTTCAGCCCGTCGAGAATGTAGCGGAATCCCTTGCCTTCCTCGCCGATCAGGTTCTCGGCCGGGACCTCGAGGTTGTCGAAAAACACCTCGTTGGTCTCGTGGTTCACCATGTTGCGTATCGGGCGCATGCTGAGCCCCTTGTCGAGCGCCGCGCGCTTGTCGACGATGAACACCGACATGCCGTCGGACTTCTTTTTCACCTCTGTCAGGGGCGTGGTGCGCGCCAGCAGCAGCATCAGCTCGGAGTGCTGCAGGCGCGAGGTCCAGACCTTCTGCCCGTTGACCACGTAGCGGTCGCCTTTCTTCACCGCCACGGTCTTGATGCTGGTGGTGTCGGTACCGGCGGTCGGTTCGGTGACGCCCATCGCCTGCAGCCGCAGCTCGCCGCTGGCGATCTTCGGCAGGTACTTCTTCTTCTGCTCCGGCGAGCCGTTCCGCAGCAGCGTGTTCATGTTGTACATCTGACCGTGGCAGCAGCCGGGGTTGCCGCCGGAGCGCGAAATGGACTCCATGATCACGCTTGCCTCGGTGAGCGACAGGCCCGAGCCGCCGAACTCCTCGGGAATGAGCGCCGACATCCAGCCCGCCTTGGTCAGCGCATCGACGAAGGCCTCCGGGTAGGCGCGCGCTTCGTCCACCTTCTGCCAGTAGGCCGAGTCGTACTGGTTGCACAAGGCGCGCACCGCGTCGCGCAGGTCGGTGTGAGTTTCCTGTCCCAGGTTCATGGCTCGATTCTATACATAACCCGGCCCTTCGATTGCCGGGTGGCCGGCGATGAAATCCTCGTTCACTTCCAGTCCAAGCCCCGGGGCCTCGAGCGGCCAGACGCGGCCGTCCTTGTCGATCTCGCCCGGGTTGGCGACCAGCTCGTCGCGGAACTTGTTCGAGCGCGACACGTCGCCCTCGAAGTAGCCGCCGTTGTCGATCGCGGCCAGGAAATGGATCGTCGCCGCGTGGTTCAGCCCCGTCATCGAGCTGTGGGGATGGATCGGCAGCTTGTACGCGGAGGCCATGGCGGCGATCCTCAGCGCCTCGGTGATGCCACCGCACTTCGACAGGTCGGGCTGCAGGATCGTGATCGCGCCGTCCTCGATCACGCGGTTGAACTCGAAGCGGGTGTAATGGTTTTCCCCCGCGGCGAGCGGGGTGCGCCCGAGGCCGCGTGCTTCGCGGTAGCTGCGGTAGTCGTGGGCGGGGAAGGGCTCCTCGAGCCAGCCGATGCCGAGCTCGTCCATCGCCGGCATCACGCGCCGCACGTCATCGACCGAGTAGCCGATGTTGGCGTCGGTCAGGATCTCGAGCCCGGGGCCGAACGCGGCGCGGATTGCGCGCATGCGCTCGATGTCGCGCGCCGGCGTATCGCCCACGCGCAGCTTGACCGCCTTGTATCCCCTGGCGAGGCTCGCGCGCGCCTCTTCGATCAGCTCCTCGGGGGGCTGGTAGCCGAGCGACACGCCGCCGGCGTAGGCCGGCACGCCCTTGCGCGCGCCGCCGAGCAGGCGGTAGAGCGGCACCCCCGCGGCCTGGGCGCGGATGTCCCACAGCGCCATGTCGATGCCGCTGATGGCGAGGCAGGCGCCCGCGCCCATGCCGTGGCTCGCGAGCTGAAAGCGGTACATCCGCTGCCACACTCCGGTCACGTCGTCGGCGTCGCAGCCGAGCGCGAGCTGCTTAAGCGTGGTCTCGATCAGCTTCGCCACCGCGGTGTGCGCGCGGCCGTGGTGCGCCTCGCCCCAGCCGGTGAGCCCGCCGCGCGTGGTCACCTTCACCACCACCGCGTCGCGCTTGATCGCGGTGCCGATCCCGAGCGCCACTCGCCGCACGGGCGGAATCGGGAACGAGATCGGGTAAGCCTTGATGTCGGTGATCGTCAGGTCAGTACTCACGGCGTGGCCTCCGCGCGGGCCGTAAGCATAGCAAGCGGCGTTGCCGGACGAGAATGGTTATCGACCCGAGCAATGTACGACAGCGCACAGATAGTCCCGCTCGGAATCCCATAAGGTAGCCACTGGGCCGATTCAAGCGGGAGATCGAGAGATGCGCTACGCACTGATTGTTCTGGGGATGCTGTTCTGGTCGGTCAACTCGGCCGTTGCTCAGGTGCGCATCGGCATCGGGTTGCCCGGCGTGAGAATCGGGATCAACGTGCCGCTGTATCCGGAGCTGGTCCGGGTGCCGGGCTACCCCGTCTACTACGCCCCGCGGCTGAATTCAAACTTCTTCTTCTACGACGGCATGTACTGGGTCTACGAGGGGGATAACTGGTACGCGAGCAACTGGTACAACGGGCCCTGGTCCGCTGTGGAGCGGGAGGCCGTGCCGTTGTTCGTGCTGCGAATCCCCGTGCGCTACTACCGGGCCCCTCCGGCGTATTTCCACGGCTGGCGCGCCAACGAGCCGCCGCGCTGGGGCCAGCGTTGGGGCCGTGACTGGGAGCAGCGCCGCAGCGGATGGGACAAGTGGGACCACCGGAAAGCGCCTGCACCCGCGCCGCTGCCTCGGTATCAGCGGCAGTACTCGGGCGATCGGTATCCGCGGGCCGAGCAGCAGCAACGTCAGGTGCAAGAGCGCAATTACCGTTACCAGCCGCGCGACCCCGTGGTGCGGCAGCACTATCAGGAGCGGGCGGTGCAAAGGGCCCCCGCGCCTTCGCGCGCCGGACCGCAGACGGCGCCGCGGGAAAAACAGCGGGGCAAGGACCGCTCGCGCCAGCAGAACGACGAACGAGGGCAGGGACGCAACAAGTAACGCGGGCAGAGTTCGATCTTGCGCCGCCACAAACGGATCTGAATGCGTGTCGCATAGATTGATCCATGTCGCCTTGCTCACGATTGCACTGCATGCCGCCGGTGCGCGCGCGCAGGAGGCCAAAACGCCGCTGTTCTCATTCAACGGCTTCGGCACTCTGGGCGTGGTGCACTCCAGCGAGGACAAGGCGGACTTCACCTCTTCCATATTCAAGCCCAACGGCGCCGGCTACAGCCATGCCTGGAGCGCCGACGTCGACAGCCTGATCGGGGGGCAAGTCACCGCCAATTTCACCCCAAAGCTCTCGGCCGTGTTGCAGGTCATAGCGGAGCAGAATTACGACAACAGCTACCGGCCCCACGTGGAGTGGGCGAACTTCAAGTATGAAGTCACGCCGGATTTCAGCGTGCGCGCCGGTCGAATCGTTCTGCCTACCTTTCTGTATGCCGATACCCGCAAAGTGGGTTATGCATACCCGTGGGTGCGGCCGCCGCCGGAAGTCTATGGCCTGGTGCCGATCAACACCAGCAACGGCGTAGATGCCACGTACCGCACCCGCGTCGGTGACGTCGTGCATACGCTGCAGGCGAATTACGGCGGGGACGAGCGTTCATTTCCGGGGGGCGGAACGCTCAAGGCGGAGCGCTCATGGGGCGTCGGCTACATGGCCGAGTATCACGCCGTCACCGCGCTCGTCACCTATCATGCCTCGAACGCGACGTTGGATACCCTCAAACCCATTTTCGACGGGTTCAGACAGTTTGGGGCGCAAGGCGTTGCGCTTGCAGACAAGTACGGCGTCGACAACAAGCGTTTTGAAGCCATCGCGATCGGCGCGAGCTACGATCCCGGAAAGTGGTTCTTGATCGGCGAATGGACTCGCGCGACGACTCATTCCGTCCTCGGCCAAGAGACCGGCTGGTATGTGAGCGGCGGCTATCGGCTCGGGAAGTTCACGCCCTACCTTACATATGGCCAAGTGACGGTCGACAATCTCTCCGATCCCGGTTTGAACCTGTCAACCTTGCCCCCGTTTCTGGCGGGGCCCGCAGCAGGCCTCAATGCCGCCCTCAATTCCATCTTGAGCGCGAAACCGGCTCGGAACACCCTGTCCATCGGCGGGCGCTGGGAACTGACCAGGAACGCCGCTCTCAAACTGCAATACGATCACACCCGCATCGGCGCCGGCTCGAGCGGCGGATTGAGCAACCTCCAGCCGGGCTTTCAGCCGAGCGGCAAGGTCAACGTGCTCAGCGCCACGATGGATTTCGTGTTCTGAGGAGGCCGATCATGTCCCTCGTGAACCGGATCGTTTTCGCCTTCCTCGGGCTTGCGCTCAGTCTGAGCAGCGGTGCGACCGAGGCCGAGGTGGTCGCGGTCGTTTCGTCCAGGTGTCCCGAGTCCGCTCTGAGCAGGAATCAGGTCGCGGATATCTTTTTGGGCAGGTCGAGTCGTTTCCCCGATGGAAAGCTGGCAGTGCCGATCGACCAGGCGGAAAGTTCGGCGGCGCGGGACGAGTTCTACGCCGCGTTCACCGGCAAGTCTCCCGCGCAGGTCAAGGCGCATTGGTCGAAGATCATTTTTACCGGCCGGGGCCAGCCACCGCGGGAAGTATCGAACGGCATCGAAGTGAAGAAACTCGTCGCAGGGAATCCAGCCGCCATCGGCTACATCGACCGCAAGCTGGTGGATGGCAGCGTGAAAGTACTGCGCACGCAATAGTGCCGCCCGGTGCGCCCGCCAGGCGGCCTCAACCGATCTGAATGCATGTCACTGGATTTCAGTGTGCGCGTCCGACGCGCCGTACTCCCTGCCCATCTGTGTGGCGCGCACCGATGAAACCACGATGCGATCGCGGCCCGCCTCCTTGGCCTGGTACATCGCCGCATCCACAGCATTGATTAAGCTGTCCATCGTCTTGCCATTCTCCGGGAAGGCCGCCACGCCGAAGGAAGCGGTCACCTGTATGACGGCTGCTCCCACCGTTATCCGTTTCGCCGCAAGTTCCGTACGCAATTTCTCGGCGCGTTGATACGCCACAGCAGGCGGCATGTCCGGAAGAAACATCACAAACTCCTCGCCGCCGAAGCGGCAAACAATATCGCTGCCGCGCGCATGCGTTTTTAACAGCTCGGCAAACACCCGCAACACCTCGTCGCCAGCCATATGGCCGTGCGTGTCGTTGACGAGCTTGAAATGGTCGAGGTCGCACATCACGATTGCGACCGGCCGGTTGTTGCGCGCCGCGCGGGCCAGCTCGCGTTCTATCGTTTCTTCGAGATAGCGGCGATTGTAGAGACCGGTGAGCGGATCGCGCAGGGCTTGGTCGCGCAGTTGTTCATGCAAGTTTTGCAGTTCCGCCTCGGCGAGCTTGCGGTCGGTGATGTCGCGCACGATGCTCAGCATGTAGGGCCTGCCGATTTCGAACATTTTCGCTCTGACTTCTACCGGGTAGGTAGTATCGTCTTTGCGTCGATGCGTACTTTCGAATTTCCCCTCTCCGTTTTGCAGGATCTGTGCTTTGAACTCCAATACCTGGCTCTTAGTAAATTCCGTTTCGATGTCTGTAGCGCTCATGGTCAGCAGTTCTTCCCGGCTGTAGCCCAGTTCGCGGCATGCTGTTTGGTTTACGTCCAGAAAACGCATAGTGGCAGGATCGATCACTTCGATAGCATCTCTGGAATTGTCGAGCAAGGTGCGAAACAGTCGGAGCTCTAGTTCGTCATGCTTGTGCTCCGTGATATCAAAAATCACGCCGTCGATATAAAGCGGCTGGCCGTCCGTTCCGTACACAGGCATGCCGTGTTCTGTCATCCAGCGTATGCCGCCGTCCTTGTGCTTCAGCCGATACTCCACCGCGAAGGAGCGTTTCTCTGCCATCGCGCGCTTGACTTCAGCCATCACGCCGGGGCGATCCTCGTCCAGGATCAGCGGCTCGATCGAGCATATCTCGCCGTTTGTCAATTCATCCGCTACGTAGCCTGTCATTTGAACGGGCATGGAATTAGAGAACTGCATCCGCCCCCCTTCGCGGACGAACACCCGATAGACCATGCCGGGCAGGTTATGCGCCAACGTACGATAAGCCTGTTCGCTTGCGCGCAGCTCGACTTCCATTTGCTTGCGCTCGGTGATGTCCTGCAACGTTCCCACCATGCGGATGGGTTTCCCGTCATCTCCTTGCATCACCTCGGCCCGCCCATGCACATAGCGTAACGTGCCGTCCGGCCGCAGGATGCGGTGCTCTATATTGTAGGTGTGCTGCTCCGCCAAAGCCTCGCTCACGGTGTCGTTCACCAACTGGCGGTCTTCCGGATGCACCGCGTTCAGGAAAGCCTCGAAGCTCGCGGCCATCTGCTGCGGCGCGTAGCCGAAGATGCGATACATTTCATCCGACCAGTTCACCGTACTATTGATTACATCCCATTCCCAGTTGCCGAGATGGCCGATGCGCTGTGCTTGCGTAAGGCTGCCGGTTCGCTCTGCCACCTCCTGTTCCAGGTGTACGCGGTGCTGTTCCAGTTCTTGCTGGGTTTCCAGCAGTTGCTGCGTGCGCGCCCGAACCTTTTCCTCCAACTCCTCGGCGTCGCGCTGGCGGGTTCGCGCAAGTTGCCAGCCCATGCGGGTCATCACGCCGAGAATCAGGATCGCCAAAAGGCTGCTGCCAGCCGCCCGCCACAGATCGCTTCGTTCGGCCCGCCGAACGGGCGCCATCTGCTCGTCCGCGGACAACCCGACGACCACGGCCAGCGGGAAGCCGTACAGCCGGCGTGCACTGGTATAGCGGCGAACGCCGTCCCAGGCGTCGGTTTCGATCCTGGACTCGGACTTCGTCTCATCGTCGGCATGAATGGACAGCGCCTGGAAATCGGTTATGCCGCCGGCTGAGACTTTGTCTCCGCTGCGCCTGGCGCGGAAGATGCCATCGGTTCCGACGATGGCGAGCAGGCCGTATCGACCCAGTTTCGACGCTTCATAGCCGCTGACGAAATAGGCTGCGGCGACCGAAATCATCACGATGCCGGCATAACTTCCGTCAGCCGCGTCAAGCCTGCGGCTGAATACCAGCGTCCATTCGCCGGTCAGCGGATCCTGTTGCGGGCGGTTGACCTCGATGGCGTTGGTCCGATCCCGGCCCTGAGCCAAATTCTGGCCGACGATGTTGGGCATCCCGGCGCGGCCGGTGCTGGCCACGACATTGCCCTTGCTGTCCGCGATACTGACGACGAACAATAACGCCGGCGGCAAGAGGGAGCGTGCGTTCAATTCCCGCAGGACGGACGCCTTGCCGCCTCGCTCATAGGCATACTTGACCAGCTTCAGGGTCAGATCCATTTCGCCCAGCGCGCGCAGGACCTGCGCTTCGTAGAGTTCGGCCAGTTCGTGGCTCGAGGTCGCGGTGGCGCGCTCGGCGGTGGCGCGTTCGTCTCTGATTTGGAGCAATGTCGTGCCCCAGATCGCCGCCAGCACGACAGCGGCAATCAGCGGGAACAGGATGTGCGGTTGCGTGGCAAGCTGCCACCGGTGCGTCGACTTGATCGGGTTCTGCTTCTCCATTCGCTAGCCTGCGGCAGGCGGCGCCAGGAATCTGGTTTCGAAGTCTTCGCGCGGAACGGGCTTGCTGAAGAGGAAGCCCTGCATCTCGTCGCAACCCAGCACGCTCAGCAGGCGCGATTGTTCCTCGGTTTCGACGCCTTCGGCCACCACCGTGAGCTTGAGCGAATGCGCCAGATTGATGATGGTGGCTACCAGCGCCAGGCCCTGCGCGCCGGCCGTCATGTCGATGATGAACGAGCGATCGATTTTGAGCGTGTCCACCGGCAGCCTGGCCAGGTAGCTGAGCGAGGAAAACCCGGTGCCGAAGTCGTCGATGGCGATTCTTATGCCCAGGTCCCGGACCGCCTGCAGGCGGCCGATGCTGAGCTTGACGTCGGCCATGATCAGGCTTTCGGTGATTTCCAGCTCCAGGCCTGCGGCCGCACGAGCATCGACCGCGATCGCGCGCCTGACATTGTCGATGAAGTCGCGCGCGCCGAGTTGCAGCGAGGAGACGTTCACCGCGATGCGCCCCACGGCCAGGCCGGCGCTGCGCCAGCGCAGGTGGTCCGCGAGGGCCTGGCGCAGCGCCCAGCGGCCGACTTCGTAGATCAGTCCGGTTTCTTCCAGGACCGGAATGAAGTGGCCCGGCGCCACCAGGCCCGTGCGCGGATCGTTCCAGCGGATCAACGCCTCGGCGCCGGTGAGCTTGCCGCCCGCGAGGCTCAGCTTGGGCTGGTAGTAGAGCTCGAATTGCTCTTTGTCGAGCGCTTCGCGCAGCTGATTTTCGAGGGTGAGCTTGCCGGCCGTCGATGCGATCATCTGCTGCGTATAGAACAGGTATCGATCGCCGCTCGCTTTGGCCCTTTTTAGCGCAACCTCGGCGTTTCTGAACAAGGTTTCGGCGTCGTCGCCGTCGTCGGGGAATAGTGCGATGCCGACCTTGACGGCGACGCGGAACACGGCGTCGCTCAGGTGGAACGGATGCTCCAAAAAGGATTGCATCCATTTCTCGAGCAACCGACCGACGTCGCCGTCCTGCTTGACGTGCGGCAGCACCGAGACGAATTGGTCCGCAGCCACCCGGGCAAGCAGGTTGGCGTCGCCCAGGTGGTTCTTCAGCCACTCCGCTACCTGCCGCAGCAGGGCGTCGCCGGCCGGCCGGCCGAGGCTGTCGTTGATGTTCTTGAACCGCTCCAGATCGATCAGGAATACGGCCAGCTTGTGCTTGTCGGCGACAGCGCTGCGCCTGTACTGCTCCAGCCGCTCGAGAAACAGCGTGCGGTTCGCGAGGCCGGTCAGCGCATCATAGTAGGCGAAGTATTCGAGCCGCGCCCGCTGGTCGAGGTGATCGATCGCGAACGCGATGTCGCCGGCGAGTTCCGTCAGCAGCTTTATCTCTTGTTGCTGAAAAAAGTTCCTCTCGCTGGCGTACAGCGCGATCACGCCCATTGCTTCCTCTGCGACCATCAGCGGCAATACGATCATCGAGCGGACGCCGGCCGCGGCGTATTTCGGGCTGAACACGACCTGCGGGTCGCTTTCCGAATCGTTGGAGACGATGGTTCGCTTTTCTCTGATCGCCCGCGCAACCATGGTGCGCGGAGCAAGTTCGTCGGACGACAACGTGGCTTCTATGTCGTTGATGAGGTTCTCGTCCTTGCCCGCCGAGGCCACGGGGACGAGTTTTGCTGAGCTTCGTTCCGCGATGACCAGCATGGCCATGCGGAACCCGCCTGCCTCGACTGCGATCCGACATGCCTCCTTGTACAGCGCGTCGTTGTCCGGTACGCGTACGATCAGCGTATTGATGCCGCTCAGCATGGCGTATACGCGGTTGAGATATGCGATCTGGGCGTCCGCTGCCTTGCGTTCGGTGATATCTTCGCCGATGCCCGCGATTCCGATTACGTCGCCGGCTGCCGAGCGGAGCACCGAATTGTTCCAGCGAATCATCCGGCGTTCGCCGGTGCGGGTGATGATCTCGTTCTCGTAGTGCCAGAGTTCGGGCTCGTTGGCGAGGAGCGCCGCGAAAAACGAGCCCTTCATATCGGCCAGTTCGGGCGGGATGAAAACCTCGAACCAGTTCGCTCCGACAACTTCTTCGTGTCGCCAACCGGTCAGTCGAAGCAGGTAATCGTTGCAGTACGTAATGCGCGCTTCGCGGTCCAGCATCACCGAAGCCAGTTCCACATTCGCCAGCAGGTTACCGAAGCGTCGCTCGCTTTCGCGCAGGGCTCCATTGGCGCGCGTAATTTCCAGTCCAGCCAGCTTCAGGTCTTGAATATCCGTGCAGGTGCCAAACCATTTTCTGATGTTGCCGTCCTTGTCCTTCAGTGGCACGCCGCGAATCAGCCACCAGCGGTAAACGCCATCGGCACGGCGCAAGCGGGCTTCGACCGAATAAACGCCGACTGTATCAACCGCCGTCTGCCATGCGTCCCATGCCCGCTGCTGATCGTCCGGGTGGAACGGCTTGTTCCATCCGTGCCCCAAGCTCTGCTCCTCGGTCAATCCGGTGTAATCCATCCATTGCTGGTTGAAATACATATTCCAGCCGTCCGCGCGCGTGATCCAGACGATTTGCGGCATGGCTTCGGCCAGCGTACGGAATTCCTCCTCGCTGGCGCGCAAGGCTTCCTCCGCCAGTTTGCTCTTGGTGATATCGAGGAAATACACCGCCAGACCCTGCTCGGAGGGATAGGCGCGGACACTGAACAAGGTGTCGAGCGGCCGGTAAAACGCCTCGAATTCGACCGCTTTGTTTTCGCCGATCGCCCGGCGGTATTCGCGCTCGAAGAGGGAATTGACGGTGTCGGGGAACTCGGTCCAGAAGTCCCTTCCGATCAGCTCGGCGCGCGTGCGCCGCAGACGCTGCTCGGCCTCGCGGTTGAGGAAGGTGAAGCGCCATTCCCGGTCCACGGTGAAGAACGCATCCGTGATGCTCTCGAGCGTCATCGTGAGCCGTTCCACCAGGGCGCGAATCTGGTCCTCCGCCTGCTTGTGTGCCGTCACCTCCAGGTGCATGACCACCGCGCCCTTTGAGGTGTCGCCAGCAATGGGCGTCACAGTCATCTGGAACCAGCGCTGTTCTGCGGCGGAATGGCAGGGATATTCGAGCGTGAAGGTGCTGAGCTCGCCGTCCAGCACCGCACGAATACCGGCAGCGGCCTGGCCGGCTTCGGCCGCATCGTCTCCCCGCGCCTGGTCGCATATCGCCAGGTAATCGACGCCGATATCGTGTCCCGGGTTAGGCGCTGCGTTGGCGCGGCCGAATCGTTGCCACGCATCATTCACCAAAACGATAATTCCCTGACCATCGAGCAAAGCGATATGCGCCGGCAGCGCGCCGAGAATGGCGCTCTGCCTGTCGGAGTCGTTGTGACGCAACCATTCCTGGGCGTGCTGCAGCAGGAGGATTTTGCCGTCACGGTCGACGAC
>Ga0315556_1000476_pt1 | contig 24858 bp, 19 predicted proteins | sample SalMarSW160310MG_FD_202112 | JGI IMG/M metagenome (GOLD analysis project Ga0315556, IMG submission 202112) | Salt marsh sediment microbial communities from the Plum Island Ecosystem LTER, Massachusetts, United States - Salt Marsh Sediment SW1603-10 ...
GCGTTGCACCTGCTCGAAGGCGTCGCCTGCCTCGCGGTAGTGTCCGGCGCGGTAGAGTGCCACGCCACGCCGGTAGTCGTCGCTGAATTCCTGCGCGGCTGCGTTGTAATCACCCTGCCGGTATTTCTGTTCGGCATCCTGTTCCGTATTCCGGAACCAGGCGGCCTGTACCGCCGTCAGCGCGGTCAGCAGGCCGGTCAGCAGGAGGAGTTGTTGGCGGGCGGATCTGCGGTTCATGACCAGCGTGCCTTGTAGACCGGCAGGGCGCGGCGGAACAGCGGCAGCAACAGCAGCAGTGCCAGGCCGGCCAGCCAGTAGAAGTGTTCATTCCACACCCGGGTGCGTTCCTCGAGCTTGCTGCCCGGTCGCGAGTGGGCCTTCACCGCGGCCAGGATGCGGTCCGTGTCCTGCTGCCGGTAGTTCGCCAGCTGATAGATGCCGTCACCGGCGGCGGCCAGCGACTTCAGCAACGGCTCGTTGAGTTTCGAGATTACCGGCCGGCCGTTGCGGTCGGTGATCCACTTTCCGTCCGGTGCCGGTACGGTACCCCCCTGTGGCGTGCCGATGCCGAGCACGTGCACGTGGATACCGTGCGCGGCGAAAGCCTGCATGCGTTGTTCCAGTCCGGGCTCTGCAAAGTCACCGTCGCTGATGAGCAGCAGGGAATTCACGTTGTCCTTCGGCTGGCCTGCAAACAGCTCGTTGGCCCGGTCGAGGGCATAGGACAGGCGGCTGCCGGGCAGTTGCACCAGGCTGGTGTCCAGCGATGGCAGCACGTGACGGATGCTGTTCATGTCCTCGGTCACCGGCGCGACCACCTGGGCAACCGAGGCATAACCGATGACGCCGATGCGGATGCCGTGGCTGCGGTCGAGCAGATCGGTGAGTTCCTGCTGTGCACGCGCCAGGCGCGAGGGCTTGACGTCGGTCACATCCATGGAGCGCGACAGGTCGAACAGCACGACCAGATTGGTGCCGGGACGGAACAACTGGACGTCGGTGAAGTCCCAGCGTGGACCTGCCATGGCCAGCACCAGTAGTAGCCAGACCAGGCTCCAGTGGGCAAAACGCCGCCATTGCGTGACCTGCGACAGGCCGCTGCGTCCCAGCAGGTGTGGCATCAGGTGTGAATCGGCGTATTTCAGGAGGCGCTCGTTGTGGCGATTCATGCGCCCGGTGTACAGCAGCCAGGCGGCGACCGGGACGCAGGCCAGCAGTGCCCACAGCCACGCCGGCTCGCTGAAGTGAAAGGCCAGGGTCTGCTCAGGCACGGGACCGTCCTGCGAGCCAGGCGCGCGGTATGCCGTTGGGGAACAGGCCGATCAGCAGCAGCATCAGCAGCGCCACGCCGAGCGGCCAGCGGTACAGCGGTTGCGGGATGAGCACGGTGCGTGACTCGGCCTGGGTTTTCTCCAGCGCATCGATCTGCTGATAGATCTGTTCCAGCGCACGGGTATCGGTGGCCCGGAAATAGGCGCCACCGGTTGTTTTCGCGACCTGGCGCAGCAGGTCTTCGTCGATTTCCATCTTTTCGTGCCGGAGCTGGCCGTTTTCGACGATCGGCACCAGGCCCTTGCTGCCGACGCCGATGGTGTAGATCCGGATGCCTTCCCGGGCGGCCAGTTGCGCGGCCAGGTCCGGTGGCAGGCTGCCCTGGGTGTTCTCGCCGTCGGTGACCAGGATCAGCACCCGCGAGCCCTCGGGGCGTTCACGCAGTTTTTTCACCGCCAGCCCGATGGCATCGCCGATGGCGGTACCGTCGCCGGCCATACGCGCCACCACACTGTCCAGCAGGTTGTGCAGGGTCTGCAGGTCCTGCGTCAGCGGGGAGAGCACGAAGGCCTGACTGCCGAACACGATGATGCCGATGCGGTCTCCGGTACGCGCCTTGACGAAACGTTCCAGCACGCCCTTGATGACGGCCATGCGCGTGACCTGGCGATTGTCGATGGTGAAGTCCAGGGCTTCCATCGAGCGCGAGGTATCGACGGCCAGCATCAGGTCGTGGCCCTCGGTGCGGATCTCGGTGTACGGGTTGAGCCATTGCGGTTGCATGATGGCCAGCACCAGCGCGATCCAGGCCAGCGCCAGTACCAGGAGCTGCACGCTGCTGCCGGCGTGGGTCAGGTGGCGCGACTTGATGAACGTCGAGGCCAGCCGGCCCAGCGCCGGATGCAGCAGGGTGGAGTTGTCCGTATGGGTATAGGCATCGGTGGCCCCGTGCGGACGCGGCCAGAAGCGCCACACCAGCAGGGGTAAAGGTATCAGCACGGCTGCCCAGGGCCAGAGGAAATGCACCATCACTGCGCCCCTCGTAGCCGGACCCGCAGGGTGCGCAGCAGGCGTCCCGACTTGCGGTCCGCCGGGATCACCGCGTCGACCCAGCGCCGCGCGGCCGCCACCAGACGCGCGACCTCCTTGCGCTCCACCGGCCACGCCGGTGGCATGTAGGGGGCCTGCACCAGCAGTCTGCCGCGTGCGGTCCAGCGGAAACCGGTGCTGTCGTTCTGCTCCAGCCAGGTCAGCCAGCGCTCCCCGGACAGCCCGGCCACCTGCTGCCGGCCACCGCGCGCCAGGGCAACCCGGCGCAGCAGGATGGAGAGGCGTCCGGCCACTTCACGCGGTTCCTGCTTGCGCAGGGCCTGGTGCAGGACCCGCAGCTGGCGGCGTGCGTCATTGCGCCAGCCCGGCATGAGGCCGCTGTAGCGCAGCCAGTAGCGGATGGCGAAGACCAGCACGACCAGCCCCGCAACCCCGAGTACGACCCACCAGCCGGGGGCCGGCGGCCACCACGGGATGGCGTCGAGGTCGTGGATGTCGTGCAGGATGCCGGTGCCGGTTTCCATGTTTGCTAGCGCCGCCTGGCGTAGTGGCGCAGCCCGTTGACCAGGGTGCGGTGAATGTCGTCGGTGGTGCTGACCGGGATCAGGCCGATTCCCAGCCGCCAGGCGAGTTCCTGCAGTTCCGTGCGCCGCTGGTCCCAGTCGGCGCGAAAGGCGGCGCGCCCGATCTCGTTGTCGGTGTCCACTTCCAGCAGCTCGCCGGCGGCGTTGCAAAAGATCACCGGGCCCATGGCCGGCAGTTCCCGGTCGGCAGGGTCATCGATCGGCAGCAATACCACGTCGTGACGCTGCTTCAGGTTGCCCAGGATGCGTTCGAGGCCGGTGGTTACCTGGTTGAGCGGGGCGATGACGAAGATCAGCGAACCGGTGGCGGCACCGCTCTCCAGATGCTGCAGGGCGGCCATCAGCTGCGACTCGTCCGTGTTGCCGCGCTCGATGGGGTCGGTCAGTGCGCGCAGCAACTGCCAGAGTCCGCGCCGGCCCGGCGTGGCACGGTAGTAGCGCAGGTCGGTGGCCGGGTTACCGAACAGCACCCCGCCGACCCGGTCGTGCTGCTTGCTGGCGGCCCAGCCGATCAGCGCGGCAACCCGCGCTGCCTGGATGGATTTGAAGGTGCCGCGGGTGCCGAAACTCATGTGCGGCCCCGTGTCAACGCACAGCAGAACACTGCGCTGGCGTTCCTCGCGGAATACCTTCAGGTGCGGTTTGTTGGTGCGTGCCGTGACCAGCCAGTCCATGTTGCGGATGTCGTCACCGGCGCGGTATTCGCGTACCTCCTCGAAGTCGAGGCCGGTCCCGCGAAATACCGAGGCATACAGGCCGGTGAAGGTGGAATTGACGAGATGATGGGCCGCCACGCCCAGCGTGCGTGCCTGGTGGCGCAATTCCAGCAGGTCATCCAGTTGCGGGTGCAGGCTCATGATGCGGCGGGGATGGCCGTCAACACCGGACGGCAACGGGACAGCAGACGGAATATCACGGTATTGCAACCACCTCCAGCAGCCGCTTCACGAAGTGCTCGCTGGTAATGCCTTCGGCCTCGGCCTCGAAGGTCAGCAGGACGCGGTGGCGCAGTACGTCCGGTGCCACTGCCTGGATGTGCTGGGGTGCGACGAAGTCATCGCCGTCCAGCCAGGCACGCGCGCGCGCGCAGCGTGCCAGGGCAATGGTGGCGCGTGGGGAGGCACCGAAACGGCACCAGCGCCGCAGACTTTCGTCGTAGGCCTCGGGGTGCCGGCTGGCCTGTACGAGGTCGACGATGTAGTCGTTCAGCCGGGGATCGAGATACAGCCGCGCCACGTCCTCGCGCACCTTGAACAGCTCGGTCTGGCTGAGCCGCATAGCGGGAGCGCCCGGTGCGGAAAGTTGCTGCTCGCCATCGAGTTTCAGGATGGCGAGTTCCTCCTCGCGATTCGGGTAATCGACCCACACGTGCATCAGGAAGCGGTCCAGCTGTGCCTCCGGGAGGTTGTAGGTACCTTCCTGCTCGATCGGGTTCTGCGTGGCCAGCACCATGAACAGTTCCGGTAGCTGGTAGGTCTTCATGCCTACCGTGACCTGGTACTCCCCCATGGCCTCGAGCAGGGCCGATTGCACCTTGGCCGGCGCGCGGTTGACCTCGTCGGCCAGCAGGATGTTGTGGAACAGCGGGCCGGCACGGAACACGAACTCGCCCTGTTCATGCCGGTAGATATCGGTGCCGATGAGATCGGAAGGCAGCAGGTCGGGCGTGAACTGGATGCGGTGATAATCCCCCTCAATGGCTTCGGCCAGCGCCTTGACGGCCGTGGTCTTGGCCAGGCCGGGCATGCCCTCCACCAGCAGGTGGCCTGCGCTCACCAGGCAGATCAGCATACTGTCGACCAGGTCGAGTTGCCCGATGACCCGGGAGGCGATGTGACGGCGGACACAATCCAGTGCCGTGGGATCCATACGGCGATGTGTGCGGGGGTTGCCGGATACTAACAAGTTACACGCTCCTCGATCTCTCGGAATTCACTGCTACCCGCAGCTGGGAAGGCCGGGCATCATCCACGTTGTATGCAGTGGACCCGGCGCATGGCGCACGGGTCATGGTGGTGACAGCTTCAGCCAGTATATTCACAACCTGTACTCTATCCCATACGCGGGTACGGGATTTCGGATCAGGTATTTGCCCCATAGTGACTGATAGTTTGTCCCATAGTGACAGAAAGTTTGCCCTTTTCCTACTCTTCCGGTATTGACCTGAGTCAATCCATGGTACCGGGAGGTCTTGACCCGGTACCCTGCCGGCCGCCTCGTTTCACCCTCCCGGATCTCCGCTGGGGGAAAGCGGACCGACTGTCCCTGCTACCCCCGGCAGCGCCGGCCATGACGTGTTCCCCCCGTTTGGGTAACATGCTCTGGGCGGACGGAGGCAGGCAAACATGCTGAACGAAGCGCTGGACTGGGATCTGGCCAGAACCGGTTACGAACGGTCCGGGTTCGCCAGGATCGAGAATATCCTGCAACCCGACTATGCAAACACGGTCGGCAATGCGCTGATTCACAGGACGGACTGGGAGCTGTGCTATCTGTCCGCGCACGGCCCGGTATCCATCTCGTCGCAGGAACTCGCCTCCTGTTCACCGCAGAAGGTGGCCGAGATGAACCGTGAAATCCTTGCCAAGGCTGCCGGTGGCTTTGCCTATTTCTATTTCCGGCGCGCCCTGGAGGGAATTCCCTGTGACGAACTGCGTGAATTCTTTGACTACGTTCGCGGGGAAAATTTCCTGGGGTTCATCAAGTACGTCACCGGGAATCTGGGTATTGTTACCGCGACCGGCCAGGCCACCTGCTACCGGCCATCCTGTTTTCTGCGGCGACACACCGACAGTACTGACGTGGAAAACCGTGCGGCTGCCTATGTCTTCGGATTTACCCCGGTCTGGCAGGCGGACTGGGGCGGGATGTTGCACATCCAGGACAGTACCAATGCCATCGTTGCCACCCACAAGCCTGCCTTCAATACCCTGACGCTGTTCCGTGTGCCGACCGCGCACTTTGTTTCCCAGGTGGCGAACTATGCGCAGGGAGCCCGGTACACCACCACGGGATGGTTTCTCACCCCCTGACCCCCCGGCCGGTCTGTGCCGGCGTGGCCCGCGGCGGCAGTGTCTAGAGCCGCTCCTCCAGACAGGCCCGGATCTCGGCGTCGGTCAGCACTACCGGGTTGGTACGCATGCTGCTGCCGCGCGCGTGCGCGACCACGTGGTCGAGGTCGCCCGCCGTCAGTCCGTAGTCACCCAGCCGTGGCAGCTGCAGGCGTTCGGTCCAGCCCGCCAGTAGCTGCACCAGCGCTTCCCCGGCCTCGGCGCGGCTGCTGAAGCTGCGCTGGCAGAGGATGCTCGCGGCCTGCGCGTACTTGTCCAGCGCCACGCTCTCCGCTGCGCGTGCGCGCAGCGCATCGAGGTTGACGGCGGTACAGGTCCCCACCAGCGTGCCACACACCACGCCGTGCGGGATCGGGAAGAACGCGCCCAGCGGCGAGGCCAGGCCGTGTACGGAGCCCAGGCCGCACTGCGCGAGCGTGATGCCGGAGAGCAGCGCCGCGTAGGCCATGCGCGCGCGTGCCGCCGCCGGGTCAGTCGCACGGTGTTCGAACCAGGGCAGCAGCCCGTCACGCACGGCATGCAGGCCGCTGACGGCGAGCGCGTCGGTGAAGGCGCTGGCGCGCAGCGACACGTAGGATTCCAGCAACTGGGTGAGCGCATCCATTCCGTTGGCCGCGACGACGCGTGGCGGGCAGGTGGTCAGCAGGTCGGGGTCGACCACCGCATACGCCGCCACCAGCTGCTCGTCACGAAAGGATTTCTTGAAGCCGCTACGGCCGGGGACGCTCAGCACGGCATTCTTCGTGGCCTCGCTGCCGGTGCCGGCCGTGGTCGGCACGGCGATCAGCGGCACGGCCGGTCCCGGGTAGGGCCGTTCCGGTCCTGCGCCTTCGAGGTAGTCCATGACGCTGCCGCGGATGCGCAGCAGTCCGGCGATCGCCTTGGCGGCATCGAGCGCGCTGCCACCACCGATGCCAAGCACCACGTCGATGCTGCTGTCCGCATGCTCTGCAACCAGCTGGTCGACGCGGTGCGGGGAGGGCTCGCCATCGATGGTGGCGTGGTACCAGGTGATGTCGCGCTGCTCCAGTGCGCTGATCAGCCCGGCCCATTGCGGCGTCGAAGGAAACGAGTGCGATCCGGTCACCAACAGGGCCTGCCGGCCATGGCGGGCCACCAGTTCCGGCAGTTTCGCGCAGGTGCCGGGTCCGAACTCGATACGCGGCAGGCGCGCGATGGAGAAGGTGCCCGGTTGCATGTCAGCCATGCGGGTACAGCCCGTGATAGGCCACCCCGCGGCGCGGTTCCGCCATCCAGCCGGCCACGGCGTCGCGCCAGGCCAGATAATGTTCCGTCTGCTTGTGCGCCGCCGCGTCGTCCGCGCTGGCGTAGGCCTCGTACAGCACGAACTGCGCCGGCTCGTCGGCGGACTGCAGCACGTCGAAGCGGCGGTTGCCGGATTCCTGTATCGAGGCGGCGTGGTTACGGGCGGTGGCCGCGATGAAATCGTCGATATATGCGGGCTTGACGCTGATATACACAAGGGTGACATGCATGGCGTGGGTCCTCCGGGTCAGGGTGGCGTGCCGGTGGCGGGTCCTCCGCCTTCCAGCGGCTAATGGTAGTCGCCCGGCACGATCCGGGGAACCGTCAGGGTGCGTATCGATGCGGGCCCGGCAAAGAGCGTGTGCCTGGCGGAGCCGGCCGGCATTTCTTCGGGGTGTTTGATAACGGTCAACAGGCTTCTGTACCTGCAGCGGTACGTTTTCTTCTGGTAATTGCCGTCAAATCTGCACGGGAGCAGAGTCATGTCGAAACGCTGGGTGGTTGTCGCAGACAACGAAAAGACACGGATCTACAGTGTGGAACGGGAAGACGGGATGCTCCACCCCGTCGTCATGCTGGCGCATCCCGAAGGGCACGCAAGAAGTCAGGACATCCAGGCGGACCGGCCGGGGCGGGCGTTCGATAACATCGGTCATGGCCGCCATGGCGTGGGTAGCGCGGTGGACCCGGTGGAACAGGCGCGGATTCGTTATGTCAGCCGTATCGCCGAATACCTGCGCGCCGCCTGCCAGGCGGAGCGCTGCAACCGCCTGCTGGTGGTCGCCGGTCCGCACCTCCTCGGCCTGATCCGCAAGCACCTGGACCTGCCGCCGGGGGTGTCGGTGACGGAACTGGAAAAGAACCTCGGGCCGCTGGATGACCACGAGGTGCTGGCGCACCTGCGCGGACAGATCTGAGCGGCGCAGAAAACAAACCCCGGCAGGGCCGGGGTAAATGACTGCACGTGCCGATTTGTTGTCTGGTGTGTCAGCTACTTCAGCACCACCGGCCGGAACGAGAATACGTTGTCGCTGGCGGGGTCCACGGTCATCTCCACCCAGCTGTTGTCCGCGCTGCCGAATACCTCGATGCGGGTGAAGTTGGGCGTAATGCGTCCGTCCGCGTCGACCATGGCCTTGTCCATCCTGAAGTAGTGCGAGTCGCCGTGTACCAGCACGACCTGGCCGTTAAAGTTGTGGGTCTCTCCCGCCAGGGCGTTGAAGAAATCCGTGTAGCCGTTGTCCGCATCCAGCGTCGGCAGGAAGTTGTCCGTGTAGCCGCCATCGCTCAGCTCGACCGGGAAGTACATATCGGCCTGGATGTCGATCAGGATGCCGGCGTAGTGACCGGTGCGGGCCTTTGCGAACGAATCCCTCAGCCAGGCTACGTTCTGTACGTTACGGGCCTGGTACTCGGCGGTCGCCGCGGCGCAGTCCGCCCGGGTGCGGCTGGACTTCTTGAAACACTGGCGGTCGGTTGCCACCAGGTTGTTGTTGCTGCCCGGCACGTTCACGGCCACGAACTCGACGTGGTTGCGCACGAAGCGGCTGTTCTCGCTGTAGGCTTCGCCCGGTGCGCCCTGGCGTTCCACCCGGAGCGGGTGCCGGCCCTGGGTCGTGTCCTGGTTGTAGAAAAACATGCGCAGGTAGGACAGGCGTTCAAGCGGATCATAGCTGCCGTTGCTGGTGCGATGGCAGTCCGTCCACTCGTTGTCTCCCGGCGTATACAGGGTCGGTGCCCTGAGACTGTTGAAGATGTCCGCCACGTCCTGCCCGATGGCCTGGTCCGTGCACAGCGTGCTGCCGTTCTTGGTGTCGCCGGCGAAGATGGTGAAGTCCAGGTCGTGCGCGTTCATGGAGGCGATGGTCTGCTCGATCATGCTGCTCTTCGAGGCCGGGTCGTCACTGTAGAATTCGTCGCCCCACAGGGCCACCTTCAGTACGTTGTGCCTGCCGTGACCGTCGTCGCCGTGGCCGGCCAGTGCTGCGTACGGGATGGCCAGGGAGGCCAGGGCTGTCAGTATCGCTATCCGGGTACGTTTGTGCATGGAGGGTTCCCCCTGCATCCTGCTGGTGTGTGAACCGCGGCCGGTGACTGCATCGCGCCGGGATGTGGGGGAAATCTAGCCGCACGATGTGACACCACCGTGACAGTACGGTTACGGTTTTATGTGTGTGCAGCGAGCACGTGCGATCGATCAGTGCAACGGCACAGGAACGCGCGCACAGGAAAAGGGCACTGACCCCTTTATCACTGGTTGCCGGTGCCGTGTGCCTTGCCGTTGATGAAGTAGGTCTGGCTGACCCGTTTGTGCAGCCCGATCAGGTCGCGTTGCAGGTCGTCGAGGAAGGTGTGCAGGGCCTTCTGGCGGAGTTCCTGGATCTGCGGGTTGCGCAGCGCGCTATCCAGTACCCGGACCTGTTCCAGCGCGTGCCGGTGGTTCGGCAGCTGGCCAAGACAGGTGCGGATGGCGCGGATGCTGTACAGCACCGAGCGCGGGAAGCGCGGGTCCTGCACCAGGAAGCGCAGGACGGGACGCCGCCGTACCTGGGTCTGCTGGCGCCGGCGGTATACCAGGTAGGCATCCAGCGAGTTGAGTACGCTCATCCACTGCAGCGATTCGAACGGTGCCAGTTCCGGTGCCTGCGCCGGCAACAGGCTGACGGTGCGGGCGTCGATGATGCGCGTGGTCATGTCCGCACGTTCCAGATGCTGGCCCAGGCGCAGGAACGAAAAGGCCTCGTCGCGCGGCATGGTCGAGTTGAGCGCACCGGACAGCAACTGGCAGCCGTGGATGATCTGGTTGAGCCAGGCGTGGCGGTGCCGCCGGGTCAGGCCGCTCTGCAGGTTCTCGCGCGCCTCGCTGTAAAGGGCGGACAGTTCCTCCCAGGCCGGCCGCGGCAGGACATCGCGCACGCTGCGGCAGTTCTCGCGCGCGCTGTGCAGGCAGGCGACGATGGAACCGGCATGGTTACTGTCGCCGATCAGGAAGCGGACCACCGAGCGTTCGCTGTAATCGTGGTAGCGTGCCTCGAATTCACGCCCGGAGCCGGTGATGTAGATCAGCGGTTCCCAGCCCGGCAGCAGGCCCTTCGGCAGATCCATCATCATGAACGAGTTGAGCGTGATCAGGCGTGCAGTGCTCTCGGCGCGCTCGATGTAGCGCGCCATCCAGTAGACCTGTTCAGCGACCCGGGACAGCATGTCGTTTCCTCCTGCAGTTGCGGACTGCGTGTCGGGTGATCGCCTTGCCGTGTTGTGTCACGCCGCTTACCCCCGGTCGTCGATGATCCAGGTGTCCTTGCTGCCGCCACCCTGCGAGGAATTGACCACCAGCGAACCCTTGACCAGCGCAACCCGGGTCAGTCCGCCCTTGGTCACACGCGTGGTCTTGCCGCTCAGGATGAACGGTCGCAGGTCGACGTGGCGCGGTTGCAGTGCACTGCCGACCACCGTGGGCACCGTGGAAATCTCCAGCGTCGGCTGGGCGATGTAGTTGCGCGGGTTGTTGCGGATCAGGCGGGCGAACTGCTGGCGTTCGTCGGGCGATGCGCTGCGTCCCATCAGCATGCCGTAGCCCCCGGATTCGTTGGCGGGTTTGACCACCAGTGAGTCGAGGTTGGCAAGCACATGGTCACGCTCCTGCTTGAACATGCAGCGGTACGTTGGCACGTTGGGAATGACCGGGTCCTGGTCGAGGTAGTAGCGGATAATCTCCGGCACGAAGGAATACACGACCTTGTCGTCGGCAACCCCGGCACCGGGGGCATTGGCCAGTGCCACGTTGCCCGCCTTCCAGGCGCGCATCAGGCCCGGTACGCCGAGGGTGGAGTCCTTGCGGAACACTTCCGGGTCGATGAAATCATCGTCGATGCGCCGATAGATCACGTCGACGCGCCGTGGTCCGGCGATGGTGTGCATGTACACGCAGTTGTCGCGCTCGACGAACAGGTCGCGGCCCTCGACCAGTTCGCAGCCCATTTCCTGCGCGAGGTAGGCGTGCTCGTAGTAGGCGGAGTTGTAGATGCCCGGTGTGAGTACCACGATTTCGGGCCGCGCACGGCGCCGCGGTGACAGCGCGGCCAGTGTATCGAACAGGCGTTCCGGGTAATCGTCCACCGGCAGCGGTGCGTGGTCCTCGAACAGCTCCGGGAAAACCCGCTTGGTGACCTGGCGGTTCTGCAGCATGTACGACACGCCGGACGGCACGCGCAGGTTGTCTTCCAGGACGTACATGACCCCGTCCGCGCCGCGCACCAGGTCGCTCCCGCAGATGTGCGCCCAGATGCCACGCGGCGGGTTGACGTTGACGCACTGCGGCCGGAAGTTTTTCGATTCCCGGATGATCTCGGCGGGGAACACCTTGTCGCGGATGATCTGCTGTTTGTGGTAGAGGTCGTCGATGAACAGGTTGAGCGCCTTGACGCGCTGGATCAGGCCGCGCTCCACCGTCTGCCATTCACGCAGCGGGATGATGCGCGGCACGATGTCGAAGGGCCAGTTGCGGTCGATCGAACCGTTCTGTTGGGAATACACCGTGAAGGTGATGCCCATCTGCTTGATGGCCAGTTCGGCTGCCGCCTGGCGCTCCTGGATGTCGTTGCCCTTCATCCTGCGCAGCAGCGCAACCAGGTACTGGGCGTGCGGACGCGAGCGGTTGGGCCGGCTGAAGGTTTCGTCGTAGCAGTCCGGGATGGCGTACTGGCTCAGGTCAAACGGCATGGCGGTCTCCCGGAGCGTGGCAGGGGATCCGGTTCATGGTGCGCGGTACCTCAGGTCCGTGGTGTACGGGTGATCGGGGTGTGGCGTGACCGGTTCGACGCTTACCGGGCCGGGGGTATGCCCGGTGTTCCAGAAGCGCGCCATGCGCCGTGCTTCGGCGGCACTGGCATTGATCGGGAAGGTTTCCATGTTGCGCCCGCCCGGGTGCGCGACGTGATAGGTACAGCCGCCCATCGAGCGCCCGGACCAGCTGTCGATGATGTCGAACACCAGCGGTGCATGGATCGGGATGGTGGGGTGCAGGCCGGACTCCGGTTGCCAGGCCTTGTAACGCACACCGGCGACGAATTCGCCGCGGGTCCCGGTATTGCGCAGCGGCACGTGCTGCCCGTTGCAGGTCAGCAGGTGACGCGGGTCGGTCATGCCGCTGACGCGCACCTGCAGGCGTTCCACCGAGGAATCGACGAAGCGTGCCGTCCCCTGCGCGGTGACTTCCTCGCCCAGCACGTGCCAGGGCTCGATGGCGAAGCGCAGCTCCAGTTCGATGTCACCGATCTGCGTGGTGCCGTAGCGCGGGAAGCGGAACTCGAAGAACGGGTCGAGCCAGGTGCGCTCGAACGCGTAACCCCAGCGGTTCAGGTCATCCACCACGTCGTCCAGATCACGCCGCACGTAATGCGGCAGCATGAAGCGGTCGTGCAGCTCCGTGCCCCAGTGGACCGGCGGACGTTCGTAGGGATGCTGCCAGAAGCGGGTGGCGAGGATGCGCAGCAGCAGCACCTGTACCAGGCTCATGCGTGCGTGCGGCGGCATCTCGAAGGCGCGGAACTCGACCAGGCCCAGCCGGCCGCGTACCGAGTCCGGTGAGTACAGCTTGTCGATGCAGAATTCCGCGCGGTGTGTGTTGCCGGTCATGTCGACCAGCAGGTTGCGCAGGATGCGGTCGGCCAGCCACGGCGACGGATTGTCGCCGTGCGGCAACTGCAACAACGCAATCTCCAGCTCGTACAGGCTTTCGTCGCGCGCCTCGTCAACCCGGGGCGCCTGTGAGGTCGGGCCGATGAACAGTCCGGAAAACAGGTAGGAAAGGCCCGGGTGATTCTGCCAGTACAGCAGCAGGCTGGACAGCAGGTGTGGCCGGCGCAACACCGGGCTGTCGGCCGGCGTGTGACCCCCCAGTGTGACGTGGTTGCCGCCGCCGGTGCCGGTGTGACGGCCGTCGAGCATGAATTTTTCCGTGCCCAGCCTGGACAGCCGGGCCTCTTCGTACAGGACTTCCGTGTTGCGCACCAGCTCGCGCCAGTCGCCGGCCGGCTGGATATTCACTTCGAGGACACCGGGATCGGGCGTGATCGACAGCGCCAGCAGGCGCTCGTCGACCGGTGGCGCGTAGCCTTCCAGCACCAGCGGCTGGCGCAGTTCGCGGGCGCTTTCCTCCACCGCGTTGACCAGGTCGAGCCAGTGTTCCAGTTCCAGCAATGGCGGCAGGAATATGTACAGCACGCCGTTGCGGATTTCCACGCACAGCGCACTGCGCACCGGCAGGGCGGGCGCCGTGTCCGGCACATCGGCGGGTCCCTGCTCGTGGGTGTCGGCTTGCGGCGGGGGCGGTTGCAGCGGCTGACGGTAGCGCCGGCGCAGCTCGTCGAATTGCTCGACCAGCGGTGCCCTGGGTGCGAACGGGTCGGCCGGGGCGTGGATTTCCCGCTCCGCGTCCGGGTCGTAGAGCAGGGCGTCCAGCGGCAGGCGCAGGCCCATCGGCGAGTCGCCCGGCAACAGGAACAGGTGGCCGCGGCGGAACTTCCAGTGACTGCTGATCCAGCGCTGCGTGGCGTGGTCCCAGGACAGCGGCAGGGCGTAGCCGACGACGTGGTCGAGACCCTGTTCGTAGATGCGCCGCAGGCGTGCCCGTTCGAGGGGATCCTTCAGCTTGTTGTCGAGTACGTCGACGTTGGCCGGCAGGGTGCCTTCCTTCCACAGGTAATACCAGCCGTCCTCGTAGCCGGCCTGGGCATGGCCCGGGTGGACCCCGAGATGCCGGGCCAGCGCCTGTGCCAGTGCCAGTGCCTGCGGGGCGCCGGCCGTCCCCGGCTGCAGTGGATCGGCCAGCAGTCCCCCGTCGTTCCACACCGGCACGCCATCGCGGCGCCAGTACACCGAGAGCGCCCAGCGCGGCAGCGGCTCGCCGGGGTACCACTTGCCCTGGCCGTGATGCAGCACGCCGCGCGGGGCGAAATGCCGCCAGAGCCGGCGCAGCAGTGCCTCGGCGCGGTCGCGTTTGTGTGCGCCGAGCGCCTGGGTGTTCCATTCCGGACTGTCCATGTTCTCGATCGCCACGAACGTCGGTTCTCCACCCATGGTGAGGCGCATGTCATGGGCGTGAATCTCGGCGTCGACCCGCTCGCCCAGCGCAAGTACCGCTTCCCACTGGGTGTCGCTGTACGGGAGGGTGACACGCGGGTCCTCGTGAATGCGGGTGACGCGGTTGTCGAAGCGGAATTCCAGCTTGCAACGGTCGGTGCGGCCCGTGACCGGCGCTGCACTTACCGGGTCGGGGGTGCAGGCCAGCGGAATGTGCCCCTCGGCGGCAAACAGGCCCGAGGTCGGGTCGAGTCCGATCCAGCCGGCGCCCGGCACGTAGACTTCCGCCCAGGCATGCAGGTCGGTGAAATCGGCCTCCGGTCCGGAGGGTCCGTCCAGCGACTTGACGTCGGCCGCCAGCTGCACCAGGTAGCCGGATACGAAACGCGCAGCCAGCCCGAGATGGCGGGCAAGCTGCACCAGCAGCCAGGCCGAGTCGCGGCACGACCCGCTGCCCAGGCGCAAGGTCTCCTCGCAGCTCTGGATACCGGGCTCCATGCGCACCAGGTAACGGATTTCGTGGTTCAGCTGCCGGTTCAGCGCCACCAGGAACTCGACCACCGGCTGGCTGGTCCTGTCCACCGCGGCCACCCGTTCGAGCAGCTGCTGGCCGCGTTCCCGGATCTCGAAATAGGGCACCATTTCCTGCCGCAACTGGTTCTCGTAGACAAACGGGAACTTCTGGGCGTAGTCCTCGAGGAAAAAATCGAACGGGTTGATGGTGACCAGTTCCGCCACCAGGTCGACGTCGATGGCAAGCCGGTTCGTACGTTCCGGAAAGGCGACCCGCGCGAGGTAGTTGCCGAACGGATCCTGCTGCCAGTTGAGGAAATGTTCGGTGGGTTCGATGTGCAGCGAGTACTGGTGCAGCGGCGTGCGCACGTGCGGCGCCGGCCGCAGGCGAATCACATGCGGAGACAGGTTGACCGGACGGTCGAACAGGTATTCGGTCCGGTGGTGAAGGGCAACACGTATCGACATCGGGCGCTCGGGAAACCGCTGTTGCCGGAAGTCATGCAACAATCAAACCAGCTGCGGCAACGCGCGGGCCGGTGCTGGAGTTTACGCGTGTCGCGGTGATTCTGCGCAGGAATTTCCGTGCCCGTGCGGCCGCCGGGGTGTATCCGGCGTGACGCGCTGTGCATTTCTGGTGCGTGGCGGGCCGCTGTTGCACCGTTAGGTGGCGTCCGGGCGCCGGGGAGTTCCGGGAATTGCCGGTAAATCAGGCGGCTGCCGGGATGGTGCACGGGTACGCAAATTGCAGGTATGCGGCATTGCACGGCGACGGGACATGCACATGGCCAATGGACTTTCCTTCGGATTCGAACGGCACGGTGACAAGGAGAATTCCCCGTTTTTCGAGGAATACCTGGAGCGGCTGCTCGAGGAGCGCGACCGCGTCGGCCTGACGCAGATGATCCACGGCATGGAGGCGATCATGCTGACCGTCGATCCGGGTCACTCGATCGGCTATATCGGCGAGATCTGCCTGATGACGCCGTATCACTACCTGGTAACGCTGGAGAGCGAGGCGCACTGGACACACATCCTGCGCATTGACATGGAGGCACCGGACCTGCTGATCCGCGAGGTCAAGTCCGCCGGCACGCGCGGCATTTTCCGCAGCCTCAACGAGGTGTACCCGATCGGTGCGCGCAAACCCAACAGCCGCTACATCGGCGAGGTGCTCGGCGTGAGCAACCTGCACGAGACCGTGGCCCTGCAGAAGGAACGGGAATTCGGCTTTTTCTCGCAGGACGAGATCCGGCGCATGGAGATGCCGGGCAACCTCGCGATCAGCAAGCCGTCGCCGTACACCCATAATATCGTCTCCTACATCGAGCGGCCGGCCGGCGAGATCCGCGTCTACGCGCTCGGGTTGTCCTCGATCCGTGACGATGCACAGGCGGCCTACGTGGCGGCCAAGGACAAGCAGGCTGCCAGCGGCCTGGACCGGCTGTTGCTGCCGATCGATCATCTCGCCACCCGCGTCTACAGCCAGAACCGCGAGGTGGCCATTCTCGAGTGGCTGTCCTGGTCGAGCTACTACTACTGGGGGTCGTACGACATCACCGACCAGAACTCCTCGACCAACGTCACCAGGAGCGTGCACCATGCACGGGAGTCGTACAGCCCGGCCAAGGTGTTCACGGCCAGCAACACGCCCTATTTCGTCAATCACCTGGAGCGGCTGCCGTCCCCGACCGAGACCTTCGTGCGTAACTACGGCCCGCGTCTGCACCACGTCGCACTGGCGGTCCAGGACGGCTATACCGCGGGGCAGGAAAACATCGAGTACGTGGTCGATACCATCCGCCGGCAGGGCAGGGACTTCCTGCTCGACGTGATCGGGTCGAAGGAGGACGGTCTCAAACAGATCTTTTCCAGCGCCTCGGAACACTCCTCGCTGATCATCGAGTACGTACAACGCTTCGGGGATTTCGCCGGTTTCTTTACCCGCAGGAACGTGGCCGAACTGACCCATGCGGCAGGTTGCGACGAGGAACTGCGCCTGATCCAGAACCAGTAGCGGGGCGTGGCCGGTGTGCACGGGCGGGGACGATTGCAGTGCCTGGACTGGCCGGGCGCCCCTGTGAACAGGTAACACAATGTTTCTGCTTGTTATTCGTACATACCCGCGAAGCGGGCCCCCCCTGCCGCGGGACGCACCTGCGCCCGGGGTAAAAAGGCATTGTGAAATCGCGTGGTTGTTGTCACGATTACCGGTGCATGCCAGTGCGCGGATTTGCCCCGGTAAATAAACCTGGCAGGTGTTCGGGAGAGTGCGGTCTATGACGTATTGCGTGGGAATGGTGATGGACGAGGGGCTGGTATTTGCCTCTGATTCACGTACCAACGCGGGTGTGGACCAGTTGTCCACCTACAGCAAGATGTTCACCTACGGCATCGACGGTGAACGTTCGTTCGTGCTCATGACCGCCGGCAATCTCGCCACTACCCAGGCGGTCACCTTGCAGCTGGCGAGTGATATCCGCAAAGGCAACCTGCCGAATCTCTATTCGGTCACCGACATGGTCGAGGCGGCGGAGTATCTCGGCCAGGTCAGCCTGGCGCAGCAGCAGAAGCACAGTTCCATGGCCAGTGGCAGCCCGATCGACGCCAGTGCCTCGTTTATCTTCGGCGGCCAGATCCGGGGCGAGGACCCGAAGCTGTTCATGATCTACCCGGCCGGCAACTTCATCAGTGCCACCGCAGAGAATCCCTACCAGCAGATCGGCGAGGTCAAGTACGGCCGCCCGATCCTCGATCGGATCATCGTACCGTCCACGCGGCTGGAGGAGGCGGCGCTGTGCGCACTGGTATCCATGGATTCAACCATGCGTTCCAACGCCACGGTCGGCCCGCCGGTGGAGGTGACGATCTACGGCCGGGACACCTTCCATCTCAACCGGCGTTTCTGCTTCACGGCGGACAACCCGTACCTGGTGGAACTGACCTCGCTGTGGGACAACAAGCTGAAGCAGGCCTTCCACGAACTGCACCAGTTCAACTGGAACGAGTCCAACCGGGACGGCTGCAAACAGCAGCAATCCGGTTTCACCGGATAATTCCGTCGCCCGGCGGGCGTGCCGGCTCAGGCCGGTGACAATTTCCTCGCACTGACGAAGCAGTCCTGGCGCCACAGGCAGCCCAGCTGGTTACACTCGGCGTTGTGTGCGGTGGCAAAGCAGGGGAAATTGCCTTCCAGCACCTGGATCGTGCGGACCAGTTCCAGCTTGGTGACCCGGCCGGGCCGGGCCAGGCCGCGTTCGCGCGCCAGTGTCTTGATATCTTGCATGTTCATGGAATGGACTCCGGGATGACAAAGAGCACGCCCTTTGCGGTGCAAGAAACGCACCAGCCGGTATGCAGTCAGGCAAGTATCCGTTTTCAGTGCGAACCGGCAGGGGATGGTCTGGTCCTGCACACCGCAGGATGCCTCGATCCGGTGCAGGGTGGCGCTGGCGTGCCCGCCCGTGGTGCCGGCCGGTGGCAGTTGGCGTCCGCCCCTGCCGGTGAAGGCGAGGACCGCCGGAGCACAGGGATGACCGCCCCTCCAGGTGTTTCGATTGTCGCGGGAGCGCCTGCCGGGCGTGATTCTGCCGCTGCAGAAAGCCGCGCGCTCGAAGACCGCCCCTGCAGCTTCCGGATATCGGCGTTGTATCGCGCGATGGTACGGTCGGTGGAGAAGAAACCGCCACAGGCCGTTTCGATTGTCGTGGGAGCGCCTGCCGGGCGCGATTCTGCCGCTGCAGAAATCCGCGCACTCGAAGACCGCTCCTACAGCTTCCAGATATCGGCGTTGTATTGCGCGATGGTACGGTCGGTGGAGAAGAAACCGCTACAGGCCGTATTCAGGATACTCATGCGCGTCCAGGCGTCCCGGTCACGGTACAGGGCGGCGGCCTGCTGCTGGCAATCGATATAACTGCGGAAGTCCGCCAGTGTCAGCCACGGGTCGTGCGGGCTTTTCAGCGACTTGATGATGTCGTCGAAGATGTTCGGCTCGAACAGGTTGAAGTGGCCGGACTCGAGCAGCTGCATGACCGCGGCCAGATCGGCGTCGTTGTCGATGTACTGCTGCGGCTGGTAGTGATTGCGCAGGCTCTCCACGTCCTCGGCCTTGAGACCGAACAGGAAAAAGTTGTCCGCGCCCACGGCATCGAGGATCTCGATGTTCGCGCCGTCGTAGGTGCCGATGGTGATGGCGCCGTTCATCATGAATTTCATGTTGCCGGTACCGGAGGCCTCCTTGCCGGCCGTGGAGATCTGCTCGGAGAGGTCGGTGCCGGGACAGATCACCTCCATGCGCGAGACGTTGAAGTTGGGCAGGAAGGCGACCTTGAGCAAATCACCGACCTCCGGGTCCTCGTTGACGATGGCGGCGACATTGCTGATCAGCTTGATGCTCAGCTTGGCCATGTGGTAGCCGGGCGCCGCCTTGCCGCCGATCAGTACGCAGCGCGGCGTCCAGTGCTCGGTGTGGCCGCCCTTGATGCGGATGTACAGGTGTATGACGTGCAGGATGTTCAGCAGCTGGCGCTTGTATTCATGGATGCGCTTGACCTGTACGTCGAAAATGGCATCGGTGTTGAACAGCACGCCGCATTCGCGCTGCACCAGTTCGGCGAGGCGCTGCTTGTTGTGTTGCTTGATTTCGTGCCAGCGTTCCAGGAAGGACTCGTTGTTGTGATGCACCTGCTGTTCCAGCTGGCGGATGAGCGACAGGTCGGCCACCCAGTCCGGCCCGATGGTCGCGGTGATCAGGTCGCGCAGCTGGGGGTTGGCCTTGGCCAGCCAGCGCCGTGGTGTCACGCCGTTGGTCTTGTTGTTGAACTTCTCCGGCCACAGCTCGCAGAAATCGCGGAACAGCCCGGTGCCCAGCAGTTTCGAGTGCAGGGCGGCGACTCCGTTGACCGAAAAACTGCCGACGATGGCCAGGTAGGCCATGCGTACACGCTTGCCGCCCTGTTCCTCGATCAGCGACATGCGCGCCAGGCGCTCGTGGTCGCCCGGCCACTTCATCGACACCTCGTGCAGGAAGCGCTTGTTGATGAGGTAGATGATCTCCATCAGCCGCGGCAGCAGCTTCTCCATCATCGCAACCGGCCAGGTCTCCAGCGCTTCCGGCAGCAGCGTGTGGTTGGTGTAGGCCATGGTCTTCGTGGTGATCGCCCAGGCCTTGTCCCAGTCGAGCCGTTTTTCGTCGACCAGGATGCGCATCAGCTCCGGGACGGCGATGGTCGGGTGCGTGTCGTTCAACTGGAACACGTTGTAGTCCGCGAACTTGTCGTAGTGGTTGCCGTTGGTGCATTCCCAGATACGGATCACGTCCTTGAGGCTGGCGGAAACCAGGAAATACTGCTGTTTCAGGCGCAGTTCCTTGCCGCTCTCGCTGGCATCGTTCGGATACAGCACCATGCTGATGTGTTCCGCGTCGTTCTTGGCCTGTACCGCATCCGAGTAGCTGCCGGCATTGAAGTCTTCCAGGCTGAATACCTCGGTGGAGGTCGACTTCCACAGGCGCAGGGTGTTGACCACCCCGTTGCGATAGCCGGAGACCGGCATGTCGTACGGGATGGCGACGATGTCGTTGCTGTCGACCCAGCGCACGCGCCCGATGCCGTACTGGTCGCGAAAGCGCTCCGTGCGGCCGCCGAACTGGATGTTCTGTTCGAACTCGTGGCGCGCGACCTCCCACGGGTTACCGTCGCGCAGCCAGTGGTCCGGATCCTCGATCTGGTAGCCGTTGTCGATATGCTGGTTGAACATGCCGTACTCGTAGCGGATACCGTAGCCGAGTACCGGCAGGTCCAGCGTGGCGCAGCTGTCCATGAAGCAGGCCGCCAGCCGGCCGAGGCCGCCGTTGCCGAGTCCGGCATCCGGTTCTTCCTCGATGACGTCCTCGAGATCCACCGAGAATTCCAGCAGCGCGTCACGCGTGGCCTGTTCCAGGTCCAGGTTGAGCAGGTGGTTGCCGAGCGCGCGGCCGATCAGGAATTCCAGCGAGATGTAGTAGGCCTTGCGCGTGTCCGGCTGGTTGTGGCGCTTCCAGGTGGCGTGCCACTGCGACATGATGCGGTCACGCACCGTCAGTGACATCGCCTCGTACAGGTAGAACGGCACGAAGCCCATGAAGTGGCCGAGGTGGTTGCGCAGGTAGCGGTTGAAGCTGCCGGAAAGGGAATGGCTGTCGGCGGGCAGCGGAACGATTTCCGTGATGGTGGATTCCTCGATCCAGTCGTGGTTGCTCATTTGCTGACTCCCGCGTAGGTCCGATACAGCTGCTGGTACTGCCGTGCGCTGGCTTCCCAGCCCAGTTCCGCAAGCATGCCGGTGCGGCAGACCTGTTGCCACGCGCGCGGGCTGGCATGGCAGCGCAGCGCGGCGCTAATGCAGTCCAGCAGGCCAGCGGCGTCGGCGCCGTGGAAGACGAAGCCGTTTGCGGTATGGTCCTTGAGGGTCGCCGGTGTGGTGTTGACCACGGTGTCGGCCAGGCCACCGGTATGATTCACCACCGGCGGCGTGCCGTAGTGCAGACTGTACATCTGGTTCAGTCCGCAGGGTTCGAAACGCGACGGCATCACGAACAGGTCGCAACCGGCTTCGATCTTGTGGGCCAGCGTTTCCGAGTAGCCGATGTGGACGTGCAGCCGGTCCGGAAAGCGATGGACGAGCCGCAGCAGGTCCGACTCGAAGATCTTGTCGCCCGAGCCGAGGATCACCATGCGCGCATCCGTGTGCTCGAACAGGTGCGGCAGCACGGTGGCAATCAGGTCGATGCCTTTCTGTGGCACCAGGCGGCCGATGAATCCCAGCAGGGGTGCTGCGCTGTCCACCAGCCCGGCATCCCGCAGCAGGTCCGACTTGTTGGCGCGCTTGCCCTTGATGCGGTTGCGGCCCACGCTGTAGTTCGCGGCGATGTGCCGGTCCGTGGCCGGGTTCCAGGTGTCGAGGTCGATGCCGTTCAGGATGCCGGTGAGCCTGCCGCCCAGGTGATGCAGCAGGCCGTCGAAGCGATAGCCGAATTCCGGCGTGCAGATCTCCCGCGCATAGGTCGGGCTGACCGTGGTTACGTGGTCGGAGAACACGATCCCGGCCTTGAGCATGGAAAAACCGCCGTAGAATTCCACGTAATCGGTGCTCCACCACGCCACCGGCAACTGCAGCTGGTTGAAGTCGTGGAACGGGAAAAAGCCGTCATAGGACAGGTTATGGATGGTGAACACGCTTGCCGGCGGTTGTGCCGCCAGGCTGAGGAACGCGGGCACCAGGCCGGTCTGCCAGTCGTGGCAGTGCACCACGTCCGGTTGCCAGTCCGGGTCTATCCCCTCCAGGGCCAGCATCGCCACCGCGCGACTGAACACGGTGAAGCGTTCCGCGTTGTCGGGCCAGCTGTGGCCGTCTTCGTGCACGTAGGGGTTGCCGGTCCGGTCGAACAGCTCGGGCGCATCGATCAGGTAGAAATCATCGCCCAGCGAGTCGAGGCGCGCACGCAGCACCTTCACCCAGTGCGTGGTCGCGACGCCGGGGATGTCCCGCACTGCCAGCACCTCGAGATGCCCGATCCGGTTGAGCACCTCGCGGTAGGCGGGCAGCACCAGCCGTACGCTTTCGCCCAGCCGGTTCAGGGCCAGCGGCAGGCTGTGTACCACGTCACCCAGTCCACCGGTCTTGATCAGCGGAAAGGCCTCGCTGGCGGCGTACAGAATGTTCATTCCGGTAAATTCTGCAGGATCAGTCCGGCCAGCGGCGGCAGTGTCAGGCTCAGCGAGAAGCCGAGACCGTCACGCGGCTGCGCCTGCGCCTCGACCCGTCCGCCGTTGCCGAGGTCGGTGCCGCCGTACCAGGCGGCATCGGAATTGAACAGTTCCGCGTACACGCCGCCCACAGGCACGCCGATCCGGTAGTTCTCGCGGGGCACCGGAGTGAAGTTGAAGGCGCACACGACGAATTCGTGCAGCGACCTGCGCTGGAATACCAGTATGGAATTTTCCGTGTCGTCGCAGCTGATCCACTCGAAACCTCTGGATTCGAAATCGAAGGCATGCAGGGCCGGCAGCGTGCGGTACAGGTGGTTGAGATCGTGAATGAGGTTGCGCAGCCCGGCATGCCTGTCCATGCCGGCGACCACCCAGTCCAGCGGCTTGCGCTCGGTCCATTCGTTCCACTGGCCGAACTCGCCGCCCATGAACAGCAGCTTCTTGCCCGGGTGCGCATACTGGTAGGTGTACAGCACGCGCAGGTTGGCGAACTTCTGCCACACGTCGCCCGGCATCTTGTCGAGCATGCTGCGTTTCATGTGCACCACCTCGTCGTGCGACAGCGGTAGTATGAAGTTCTCGCTGTATGCATAGAGCTGGCTGAAGGTCAGCTGGTGCTGGTGGAAGCGGCGGTACACCGGGTCGGACTGGATGTAGCCGAGCGTGTCGTGCATCCAGCCCATGTTCCACTTCATCGAGAACCCGAGGCCGCCGCTGGAGGTCGGGCGCGAGACCATCGGCCAGTCGGTGCTTTCCTCCGCCATCGTGAGTATGCCGGGATAGCGTGCGTGCATGATCTCGTTCAGGTTGCGCAGGAAATCCATCGCTTCGAGGTGCTCGCGGCCACCGAACATGTTGGGCGACCACTGCCCGTGCTGGCGCGAGTAATCGAGGTAGAGCATGGAGGCGACGGCATCAACGCGCAGGCCGTCGATATGGAATTCCTCGATCCAGTAGACCGCGTTCGCAACCAGGAAATTACGTACCTCGTTGCGGTTGTAGTTGAAGACCAGGGTGCCCCAGTCCTGGTGTTCGCCCTTGAGCGGGTCGCCGTACTCGTAACAGGGCTCGCCGGTAAAGCGGGCCAGGGCAAACTCGTCGCGCGGGAAATGCGCCGGCACCCAGTCCAGTAGTACACCGATGCCGTTATTGTGACAGGTATCGATGAACTGGCGCAGTTCGTCCGCGCTGCCGTGGCGCGAGGTGGGGGCGTAGTAACCGCACACCTGGTAGCCCCAGGATTCATCCAGCGGGTGCTCGGTGACCGGCAGCAGCTCGATGTGCGTGTAGCCCAGCTCGAGCACGTACGGCACCAGCTGTTCCGCCAGCTCGATATAGCTGAGGAAGCCGCCGTCATCGTGGCGGCGCCAGGAGCCGGCGTGCACCTCGTAGATCGACATCGGCTCGTGCAGCCACTGCCAGCGTGTGCGCTGCTCCAGCCAGGCATCGTCCTGCCACTGGTGCATGCGCTCCGGCGGGATCAGGCTGGTGGTGTCGGGGCGCATGGCCGTGGAGCGCGCGTAGGGGTCGCTCTTCTGCAGCAGTTCGTCGTGGCTGGTGTGGATCTCGTACTTGTAGCGGTCGCCGGCGCACAGGCCCGGGATGAACAGCTCCCAGACGCCGGAGTTGCCGCGGCTGCGCATCGGGTGACGCAGCCCGTGCCAGCCGTTGAAGTCGCCGATCACGCTCACGCGCCGGACGTTCGGTGCCCACACCGCGAACAGGCAGCCATCGATGCCGTCGACGCACATCAGGCGGGCGCCCAGGATCCGGTACACGTGCAGGTGTTTTCCGATGGCGAACAGGCCGAGGTCGAAATCACTCAGGACCGGGGCGAAGCTGTACGGCGAGATCGTGCTGTTTGGCACGCCGCTGCCCTTTTCGATCCAGTTCAGGCGGTAATGTGCCGGCAGCGCGGCGCGCTGCTGCGCGCTGATGGTCAGTTCGAAGCTGTCGCTGCCCTCGAGGCGCTGCATCGGACCGGCACCGTCCAGCTCGGCGGTTTCCGCACTCGGCATGAACGCACGCACCACGAACCCCGTGCCGGCCGGATGAATACCGAGCCATTCAAAGGGGTCGTGATGGATACCCTGCTGAATCCTGGATCGTACTTCAGACATGTGACTTCGCAAGCCGGTCAGCCCGTTCGATCCGCTGCCGCGTAAGGTTGACTATCTTACTATCAAGCTGGTCCCACTGAAACGACCATTGCCAGTTGCGATCGACGGTGCCGGGCATGTTCATGCGCGCTTCCGAACCGAGGTGCAA
>Ga0315556_1000477_pt1 | contig 24854 bp, 17 predicted proteins | sample SalMarSW160310MG_FD_202112 | JGI IMG/M metagenome (GOLD analysis project Ga0315556, IMG submission 202112) | Salt marsh sediment microbial communities from the Plum Island Ecosystem LTER, Massachusetts, United States - Salt Marsh Sediment SW1603-10 ...
AGGAGGACCACCCTTTCGGCAGGCTGTCCCTCGGCGATCTTTTCCACGCCCCGATACTTGTAGAAAAACCGGGGAATGGTGCGGATGACATCTTCGCCTACGGTCTCCAGGAGAAAGTGGGCCGATTCGGCGTGGTCTGAATAGACAGGCCCAATGGGCATCATAAAAGAGCCTGGGGCCTCCAGGATCCGATTTGGCCGCCAGCCCGGGTCCGGTTCCTTGGCAGGGTATGGTTTCCCGGCATCGAATGATGCCCGCATCGGGTTTACTCCCTCGGGCCATTCTTCGTGCAGGACAAAGTCCCCAAGTCGCGGGTGTCCCTCAAAGAAGAGTCCGAACAGATCTTCGATTTCACGCTCCTGCCAGTCTGCGGCGTGTATCTGTGGGCTGATACTGGAGATCGTTGTTCCGGACAAGGGGAAACGAACTATCACCTGCACCTGTCCTGCCCCAAAGGGTCCGTAAAAGAGGTAACGGATGACCCAGTCCGGGTCCCTTTCCTCCACCACCATGGTGGCAAATGCATAGCCCCGCTCGGAGAAAAGCCAGTCACAGACTTCCGGCAAAAGTGCAGGTTCCGGACTGAGGTAGACAATGAGTTTTTCGAGATCAATCCGCACCTTTACGCTCTCCTGCCATCGTGCAGACACGATGTCCTGTATCTCGTTGAATTGCAGGATATTATTCAATGGAAGACCCATATCTTCACCTCCCGATAGAAACTGCAGCAAGCTGCAGAAGGGTATGGACCGGATGCGGGACAAAGACCCCCAGGACCACGATGGGAACGATTGCCAGGGCCAGGGTTACCTTGCAGCTCAGCGGCAGGGCGGAACGGACAGAAGGCGCTGATGCCCTGCCGAATACCATCCTGTTTATGTGATACATGATCCCGCAAAAGGCAATGGCAATGAAAAGAGTAAGTCCCCCGATCACCAGGTAATGACCCGCAGCGAGTCCTGCCTTTATGATGGAAAATTCACTGAGGAACACGGCAAACGGGGGTGCCCCCGCAATGGCCAGGCCTCCCAGCATCAGGGAGATTCCTGCTACAGGAGATATGCGGATCAGCCCGCGCACAGAGGATATATCACGCGTGCCGGTAACCAGGAGCGCAGAGCCTGCCGCAAAGAAGCAAAAGGATTTGGTGACAGCATGAGTCAGGATCTGGGAGACAGCCCCCAGGTGGGCGGCCCCGCTGCCCAGGCCTGCCGCCACAAGGATGATTCCCATGTGTTCTATGGTGGAAAAGGCAAAGAGCCTTTTATAATCTTTCACCTGGATCAGGAGAAAGGCGGCGGCCCCGGCCGATAGCAGGCCAAAGGTGATGAGCCACGATGATGCCGGGTTCCCGGGGATTCCCCGGAGGAGCGGCAGAAGCCGTATGATAACATAGAGGGCGGTGGTGGTTTCTACGCCTGAGAGGAGTGCACAGACCGGAGAAGGTGCCTGGCTGTGTGCATCCGGCAGCCAGGTATGAAGCGGTACCAGGCCTGCCTTTGTCCCGAATCCAATGAGAATAAAAAGAAAAGCGGTCTTCAAAAAGACGGGCTGGATTTTCGGAGCTGCCTGCAAAAGCCCAGGCCAGGTGAAATTTTCTCCACCGGAGGCCCGGAGCCCCCAGTAGAGGATCAGCACACCGACAAGGGCCACCGCCGCGCCCATACAGGTGAGCACCACGTATTTCCATGCGGCCTCCAGGGCTTCAGGGGTGTTTTCAAACCCGACCAAAAAGACGGAAAAGAGTGTGGTCAGTTCTACGGCAATCCAGACGATGGCCACCTGTGCGAGGACCGGGACCGCCAACATGGAAAACAGGAACAGGTTATACCGTGCATAATACCGTCGCGTTCTCCCGGGACGATGTTCCCCGTTTGTTTTCCCCATGTACCCCAAAGAAAAGAGAGAAGCGGTGAATCCGACAAAAGAGACCAGCAGGAGGATCAGCCCGCTCAGGCTATCACAGGAAAGCAAGCTTCCCAGCGCCGCGGTGCTGCCATGCGAGGCAAGATCAGGGCGAAAGGCCACCGCCGATGAGAGGATAAAGACGGCAAGGCTTCCAATGATGGTGGCCCAGGCACTGACTCCGCGCATTTTTACCGGAATCATGCAAATCAATGTCACAAGCACCGGTATCAACAGGATGATGAAGAGTTCCATGTTCTGCTATTCCTCCTCCTTCAGGCTGGCCATCTTGCCAACCAGCGTCGTTCCCACACGTTTACGGATACTCCGTGTCAGGAGTCCGACAACCAGGGCGATGATCAGCACATCAAATGCCGCTGCCAGTTCTGCCATGAGCGGGAGGTTCGGTGCAATGCAGACACCCGCCAGGAAGGCCCCGTTTTCCATGGTCAGGATACCCAGGAGCTGCGGCAATGCTTCTCTCCTTACCGTGATGGCGTACCCGCCGATCAGGAGCCCTGCCACACCGATAGGGAGGTTTACGCTGAGAAAAGCAGTTGCGCCTGTCTCCAAGAGCGGGCGGACCATAAAATAGCTGCATATGACGAGCCCTGCTGCGATGAGCAGGGATGTGGGGATAGTAAGGACCTGTGTAATCTCCCGGCGTGCGTGGATTTCATGGCTGAGCAGGTGGTAAAGAAGCCAGGGGATCAGGAATGCCTTGCTGAAAATGGTGATACCGGCCACCACAAACAGGTGCACTGATGTGTATTCATAACCCAGGATACAGGCGGACCCTGCCAGGAGAAGAGATTGAATGACAAACAGCCGCAAACTACCGATCATCTGACGCATCCCCACGATGCCAAACACCGTGAGGATGAAAAGACCACCGGCAAGGGCGTTCAATTGGACCATTTTTTCCTCCTACATCTCAATGAGCTGGATAACAACTGCAACTACTGACGTCACAAAAGCCGCCCCCATGAACTCACTGATCCGGAATAACCGGAGCTTCGAAAGGGACGATTCAATGATCACCAAAATGAAGACAAGAATAAGCATTTTCAGTAAGATCAGGGGGATCGCCAGCAAGAGGTCCCGGAAGGAACCGGTGGAGGCCAGACCCCAGGGGCAGACAAGGACATTAAGGAAGATGCACAAGAGCACGAAAAACTTCATGCACCCGCCCCACTTCATGAGTGCAGCGCCGCGCCCTGAATATTCCAGACCTTTTGACTCATCGATCATGGCCAGTTCAAAATGTCCCGAAGGGTTATCCACGGGGATGCGGCCGTTTTCCGCAATGATGAGCATCAGGAATGCGAGCATGACGAGAACATGAGAAGGCTCAAAAAAATTCGCAATGGGCGTTATCCAGGCCTGCTGCACAATGTAGGGGATGGTTGAACCCGCCACAAAGGACACCGTGAAAAAGACGATCATAAATACCGGTTCAGCAAGAAAACCGACCATTCGCGTCCGGCTTGCCCCCATGGGTCCATACGGATTCCCCGTGTCTATTGCAGCGAGGGTCGCGAAAAAGCCGCCCAAGGCGAGGATGGATCCGCCCGCCAGCATGTCACCCATGAATGCAAAAAAGAGAGGATAGTCGGTCAACACCGGGATCAGCAAAGTGACAAAAATGGGCGCGACAAAAACCATATACGGGGTGAAACGGAAAACCCATGAACTCTCTTCGGAGACCGCCTCATCCTTATGGAAGAGCTTCCATATGTCCCTGTAGGGCTGGAAGATACTCGGGCCCTTTTTCGACTGAACCAATTCCTTGAGGCGATCCAAGACGCCCTTGATGAGAGGGGCGAAGGCCATGACCACAAGGACCTGCATGATATTGAATACAATTTTCTGCGTCATTTATTTCCTCCTGGGAATGGTATCCTTGTCAGGCCGGAGATATCTGCGGTCCCAAGAACGGGAGCGTTGCGGCCGGGGAATGGAAGAGCAAATCCAGGCAAGGGATACTCTGATGTCTTTTTACCTGATTGGGACATAAAAAACTCCCGCCGTTGTTTCCGACGGGAGTTTATAGGGGTATCGATTGGCAATGCTCCCGTCGACGTGTGTCTTGGCAGGAGTCATCAGCACTGAAGTGCGGTTAAGGGGTGAACTCCATCACCTCTTTACAATGGTTAAACAGCCTGCAATGCTACATATTAATTTTTGCATGTCAAGCCTTTTTTCCAAGACCTCAATCGTCCATGAACGCCTGGGCATGTTGAAGCCAGAAAAATCATTGCCAGGCATTTTTCCAGATCCGGAGTCGATATATCCCCTTTCATCTCATCTCCCTGGTGGCGGGGTGGTGGTGTTTGGGATCATCTTTTTCACATCCATGGGCTGGGACAAACAGATTGACAAGTACGGTAGGTTGCCCTAATATTTTATGTCATAGCATAGCGATGAAGTCCGCTATAGGAACCGCCCCCCTTCGGAAGGGCTGATGACTTCTACCTCGCATCTTTGATAAGGGGTAGGAGCGTGCACATACCTACCCCACCTGAAAGTCGGGTGGGGTGTCATAGCGATACCCTGCAGGTACTTGAACCTGACAGGTTTTTTTTTGCCGGAGGCGGCCATTCTGGATCATTATAAGGAAATCAGGATACAGCTCATCGGGAATATCGAACATCTGAGGGGGATCTCTTCCGGGAGGGGCAATGCGAAAATTGCCGATAATCTCACGGAAATCAGCGAGAAACTCATTGAAAACCGGTTCCATCTGGTGGTGCCGGGCCAGTTCAAGCGTGGAAAATCCACCTTCATCAACAGCATCATCGGAGACCGAATCCTCCCAACCTCTGTTGTCCCCCTGACGTCCATTGTGACCATGGTCAAGTACGGACAACAGGAGCAGACAGAGGTGATCTTCGAGGAGGGAAACCGGCAGGTCATCGAAGACGCTCTTGGGAGAGATGGCATCGAGATTCATCCCCTGTCCGCGAAGCTGGCCCTGGAGGCCAAGAAATCAGGCAATGGGACGCTTCTGGCGCAGAGCAGGCTCTCTAGCCGGAGATATTGTGGTGAGGGATCTGTTTCATAAGAAAGTCCTTGAATTTGTCCTGGCAAGGCGCCAAGGAACGGGCGCGTTCGGCGCAGCACCCACGCTCCCGCCAAGTGTGGAAGACACCTATCTTGCTCTTCGCACCCTCCAGTGCCTGGCACCCCGGGCAGGCGATGAGGTATCGGCCGTCATTCACGACCCTTCCCTGGCACAATTTCTTCGGAATCCTGAAGATAGAGAAGAATGGCACCCCAAGACAGGGTTCCACTATGCTTACTGCTGCCGGCTGACAGGTATCGTCCCTGACGGAAAATGGGTTACACAATTTATCTCTGACAGGCTCACGAACTTTTCAGGTCTTGCGGATCACTTTTTCTGTCTCAGGATGATGAAAGAAATCCCGGGCCCTCCCTTTGAGAACCCACTCACTTTCTTCAAAGACTTTTTCCCGATACGGTGGAGGAGTGCGAGAGAACTCTGGATGGCTCTTGTTATTGCGGGTGGCCAACCTGAAAAATTCGATACCAACAGGGATAATCTTCTCTCCTGGCTCAGGTCGTGCCAGAATCCGGACGGCGGTTTCGGATTTCTTCCCGGCACCACCTCTTACATGGAAAACGTGCACGCCTGTTTACGATCCCTGACCCTGCTTCAAGCAGCACCTTTGAATCCGGCAGGCGCCGACCGGTTTATCATGAACGCCTGGACGAAGGGTGGAGGATTCGCGAGAAAGAACGGGGGAGCGCCTTTCCTGGATGCAACGTGGCATGCCGTCGCGGCCCTTTCAATTCTGGGTGACCGATGCTAAAATCTCAAGGACCGAAGCTACTGCTCTTTCCCCATATTTGATGGAACCGTAAAAAGTCAGTCCATGGACTTTTTACTCACGGAGATCGAAAAGTGTGATTTTCGGTCTCCTTACAAATCAACGGGTTGCCGTGCACCCCATTGATTTGCGTGCCCGTCCATGGGCACGATGATGACTTTTTACAAAGCCATCATATTTTGGGCTCATACATCGTTTGATATTGGGCATTTCATTGTCATTTGGATTTTGGTATTGGGAATTTCTCTTTCTTATCCTCTTGTGAGCCTGTTGGAGAGCACCAGGAGATCTTTTTCCACCAAGTTTTCGGTCCGGATTTCATTGAACGGGATGGCGGACTCCTTACCCGACAGTACCGCCGGCATCAAGCGCGACGTACCGGCCTCCAGGTAAGCGGCCACGTTGTAGGCCATGCGCTGAGCCAAAGTAATATCCTGGTTGTTGGGAGCCCCGCCGCGGATGTCCCGGGAGAATGCCTCACAGACCACCTTCCGCTTGATTTCCACACCCGTATCCAGAAGCTCTTTATGAAAATATTCCGCTGCGTTGCCTTCAAACCCCTTGGCCTTTCTTTCCTCCCGCTTGTAGCCCTCGGCCACCACGATGACGCATTCCTCCCGGCTATTAAGGGCCTCGACAACCTTCCCCGGGTCAAGTCTTGTGCTGGGAAGAACCGCCAGATGCCCCCGGGCCCCCAGGCAGGAGTGGAGGGCGTGAAACCCGCTGCTCGCCCCCATCATCTCGATGATATAGGTCCTCTTGTGGGCCCGCGCGTCCGCCATGTAGCGCCGGATCTTTTCCGATCCCATTTCAATTCCGCTATGCTGGCCGATACACTCCGTGCCGGCGATATCGCTGTCTATGGTAACCGGCACGAAAAAAGCCTGTACGGAGGTGGGCAGGCACTGGCACAAGGCCTGGAGTCCTAGAAACGTTCCGTTCCCCCCTATGGCGATCAATGCCCTGACCTTTTTCTTCTTGATGATCTCGACGGCCTTTTTCTGGATTTTCTTCTTGATAAAATCCCTGTAGCGCTCACTCCGGAGCTGCGCACCCCGGGATTCGGAGAGGGGAGCGGCATGAAAAACGCCGGGGATGTGGTCCAGCCGTTTGAAAAGTTCGGGATCGTAGACGAGGCGAAGGAAGTCATCTTCTCCCCCCGAAACCAGTGACTTGAAGCCTTCCCGTGTCCCGTAGACCTCCCTTCCCATCTCTTCCAGGTGGTAGGTGATAAAGGCCGTGACCGGATTGTACCCCGGTGCGCACCCGCCGTCCTGGATGAGCAGGACGTCTATGGTCTCAAACATCCTGCGCTTCTCGAGTTCCGTTTTCTTGATGTGGGCCGTGATCCGCTGGCCCACCCTGATTCTGGCAAGCAGTTCGTCGGGGTCCACCGGTTTTGTCAGGTAGTCGTCAGCCCCGTCACGCATGCATTGCAGTTTACACTCCTTTTCCTCCCTGGCACTGATCATGATAACGTAGATATCCGCCAGTTCCGAGTCAGGGTCCTGTTTGAGGTACTTGCACAGCTCCCGGCCGTCCATATTGGGCATAACAAGGTCGGATACAATGATGTCCGGCCCCCATTTCTTGATGATTTCTATGGCTTCCTTTCCATCATCAGCCACCTTGATCTGTAGATTTCCGCTCGCATTCAGGACCTTGCTGAGGAGTTTCCTCGTGGAGGCATCATCATCTACGACCAGGACCCGGTACTTTTCTTTCATAGGTTTTTCCTCCAAACTCTGATGGAATCGTAAAAAGTCCGTCCATGGGCTTTTTACTGACGGAATCCGAAAAGTGTGATTTTCGGTTTCCTTACAAATCAATGGGTTGCAAGGCACCCCATTGATTTGCGTGCCCGTCCATGGGCACGATGATGACTTTTTACAAAGCCATCAACTCTATAAGACCCAGTTTTTGCAACTTGCAATTAGGGTTGATCCTTTATAGGCTGAATTTTCTCGGAGATCAAGTCCTCTGGGACAACGCACGAAAACCTCGTGAAATGATGAACTAATCACAATACATGGCCGGCTCAAGAAATATGCGGAAAAACCTTTCCAAATGGACAGAAATCTAGGTCGATAAGGCTTGACGCCCTATCATTTTTATGGTATGAAAAGGATTACTTTTCGCCATATAACAGCGTTCCCACTTTCGGCTTTCCAGCGGGGCGGGAATGCACCAGGCAGGCAACTTCGAGATTGATGATGCCACAAAAAATTCATCAATCTACACCACTAAATCCAAGGAGGTTACAAGAATGGCTTACAATGCAGTGGAAATGCAGGACTGGCAGATCTCAGAGGCTGCTGAAAAAAACATGCCCACACCGGAAGAGTGGGGTGAAAAACTCGGACTTCAGAAGGATGAAATTCTGCCCATGGGCAGACTGGCCAAGCTCGATTTTCTAAAGATCATCAACAGGCTCAAAGACAAACCCGATGGAAAATACATCGAGGTGACGGCCATTACTCCTACCCCCCTGGGCGAAGGGAAAAGCACCACCTCCTGCGGCCTGATGGAAGGTATGGGAAAAATCGGTCTGAACGTGGGTGGATGTCTGCGCCAACCCTCGGGCGGCCCCACCATGAACATCAAGGGTACCGCGGCAGGCGGCGGCAACTCCATCCTCATTCCCATGACGGAGTTCTCTCTCGGCCTCACAGGTGATATCAACGACATCATGAATGCCCACAACCTGGCCATGGTGGCACTGACGGCCCGCATGCAGCATGAGCGCAACTACAACGATGAGCAGCTTAAGAGGCTCACCGGGATGCCACGATTGAACATCGATCCCACCCGCGTGGAGATGGGCTGGATCATGGACCTTTGCGCCCAGTCCCTTCGCAACATTATCATAGGCTTGGGCGGCAGGTTCGACGGCTTCACCATGCAGTCCAAGTTCGGCATTGCCGTTTCATCAGAACTGATGGCCATCCTCTCCGTGGTTCGGGATCTTGCAGACCTGAGAAAGCGCCTTGACGAGATTACAGTCGCCTTTGACAAGAGCGGCAAGGCCGTGACCACAGGCGACCTGGAGGCAGGCGGTGCCATGACGGCCTGGATGCGAAACACCATCAATCCCACACTCATGTGTACTGCAGAGTACCAGCCCTGCATGGTTCACGCCGGACCTTTTGCCAACATCGCCGTGGGTCAGAGTTCCATTATCGCCGACCGGATCGGCCTCAAGATGTTTGACTACCACGTCACCGAGAGCGGTTTCGGCGCCGATATCGGTTTCGAGAAATTCTGGAATGTGAAGTGCCGCAACAGTGGCCTCAAGCCCCACGTTTCCGTGCTTACCAGCACGATTCGTGCCCTCAAGATGCACGGCGGCGGTCCCAAGGTGGTGGCCGGGCTCGCACTGGACGAGGCCTATACCAAGGAGAATCTTGGACTCCTGGAAAACGGCGTGGCCAATATGGTCCACCACATCCATACCATTCGGAAGGCGGGAATCAATCCCGTGGTCTGCATCAACTGCTTCCATACGGACACCAAGGACGAAATCGCCTTGGTCCGGAAGTATGCTGAGGAGGCAGGCGCCAGGTGTGCCGTTTCCACCCACTGGGCGGACGGCGGTGACGGTGCCGTTGAATTTGCTGAGGCCGTCAAGGAAGCCTGTGACGAGGAGAACGAATTCAAGTTCCTGTATCCCCTTGAGACGAAACTGCGCGACCGGGTAGACCTGATCGCCAAGGAAGTCTACGGCGCGGACGGGGTGGCATGGAGCCCCGAGGCCGAGGCAAAGGCCAAGATGCTGGAAGCGGATTCCAAGTTTGATGATTACTCCACCATGATGGTCAAAACCCATTTGAGCCTGACCCATGACCCGGCCATCAAGGGTGTTCCCAAGGGCTGGACCCTGCCCATCCGTGACGTGCTGATCTATTCCGGCGCCAAGTTCCTCTGCCCCTGTGCCGGGACAATCAGTCTCATGCCCGGAACGAGCTCCAACCCGGCCTTCCGCCGTGTTGACGTGGATGTGAACACCGGAAAAGTAAGCGGTTTGTTTTAGTCCGAACGTACTATAAACCAGTAATAAAAAGAGGGCTGATTTTTCAGCCCTCTTTTCTTAACCCTATCCCGACAAAAACGCCTATTCTCTCGCCCGCTCACGTTGTTCGCTCGAGACACAGAGCTACCGGAGAAAAACATTTTTCTCTTTTTGTTTCTTATATTCTGTGTTCCCTGTGTCTCTGCGTGAGAAACCGATTTGCTTTTGTCTGTGCGTTTTCTCTTGCTATTCCAGACAGTTCGACCCTATGCTTGTCATTTTGAACACAAACGGGTTTTCCATGGTGGTGAGAAAGAATGACCCGTCGGCCTTCTGAATCACCTGGAGTCCGAACTGGGAAATCGTATCCACCAGGGGTCGCCCGAAGATCAAATCCGTCTCGTCCGGATCAATCCCTGTTTTCTGTGCCACGAAGGGCCTCAGGTGATAATCGAATTTGAGGAGGCCTAAGATCTCCTCGACGGCCTTTTTCCCCGCGGATTCAATCTGCCGAACCAGGTGCTCCAGCCGGGCATATCCGCACTTCCTTTCGTGTTCCCGGATCAATCCCAGTAGGACCCCGTCCCTGATGATGTCCTCCCTGCAGGCCTTGGGTCCGCTGTAGGCCTCCATAAATTTCTTTGAATCCCAACATTCAAGGGCGGCGCATTGGACAGGCCTGTGGACGTAGATGCGACAGTCGTTTCCTCCCTCGTCATAGAAGATGCAGGCGCCGTCCCTTTCCCTGACCTTGATGATCTCCCGCTCGGCCGGCCGCAGCTCTTCGTAGATATTGTCCCTCACGATTTCACCCGGTCTGATGGTAAAGAGGTCCTTTCTTTCCAAAAAACCGTCCTTGATGAGCGAGATATCCCCTGCCTGGAGGCTGGGACTGGATCCCCGGCAGCAGTCACCGCATCGAATGCAGGAATCGCGTTTTTCGGTCATAGTGTTCACTTGGCAACCATTGCCCGCATCCTGTCCGCAGCATTCTGGGCGTGGTCGGAGATGTTTCCCACGATCTCCACGAAACGGACGAGATGGAAGACCATGAGCGGCTCATCTTTCAGGGTCGCAAATATCTTTAATTTCAAGTCCCTTTCAAGGATGTCCGATTCCTTCTCATGCTGACGGATATCATTGACGAGGCTTTTCATCCGTGTGCGCTGCTCCTTGGAGCCTGCCCGGAAAAAGACGGTGGCCATGGCCACCAGGTCGGACAGTTTCTCGATGGGCGGGATGGCCGCCTCCACCAGGTCCTCAAAATCCTGTGAGACTTCCGCAGGGATGCCTCTAGGCCTGAAAGACAGCCAGAACAGGGCCTCCTCCACCTCGTCAAGCACCTTGTCCTGCTCTCGAACATACTGCAGAAACTGGAACTTATCCACCTGCATCAGAATCCCCTTCGGCAGGTGGTTTCGTATGTTTCGCTTTATGGCATCCGCCTCGCTCTCCAACCGGGCCACCTGGTCCGTAGTTTCCTCGAATTTCGCGGATTCACCTCGCAGGTGAAAGACGGCCGCCTGTTTGAAAAGCCGTGCACACTCCCTTACCTTGTCCGCATGCTTTTGGAGATTCTCAAAAGGAGATTTGTAAAACAGTGAACTCAATAATAGACGCATATTGTTTTCCTCCCGGCTAATCCATTTATAACAAAAAAAACACAAAAAGTTCATACAAGAGCATGGACAACAGGATCGTGAATGGAAGCGTGACGAGCCATGAAAGGCCGATATTTTTCAGGACACGCAGATCGAGCGTACCCATGCCGCGCATAATGCCTATACCAACCACAGAACCCACCAGCACATGCGTTGTGGAAATGGGGAGACCGAGCCGGGAACAGATCAGGATCGTGGTGGCAGCCCCAAACTGGGCACAAAACCCGCGCATGGGTGTAAGCTCAGTAATGTTCTTTCCTATGGTCTCCATGACGCGCGTCCCGAATGCCAAAAGGCCTCCACCCACCGCAATACCTCCACCCAGAAGCATCCAGATGGGGACTTCCACCTTGAGGGCCACGGCCTTTGTCGTCACCACTGAAAAGATGGCCGCAAGCGGTCCAACGGCATTGGCCACGTCATTGGCTCCGTGGGCGAAGGCCACGTAACAGGCCGTCAGGACCTGAAGCTGCGCAAACAGACGATCCAGGGGTGAAAACGCCTCCTGACCGGGCCGCAATTCGCATTCGGGCCGCGCCTGACGGCGCACCCACCAGGAACCCGCGACGGCTGCCGCCATGGAGACGGGGATGGCCAGCAGGAACGTCTGCAGAAACCCTACGTTCAGATGAAGATTCTTGAGCCCCTTGAAAATAAAGGACAGTATAAGAACTAGGAAAACCACAAAAATCATAAAGGGTGCATAACGTCTGGACGCACGCAGGGGGTCTGTTGCAGACATCATCCGCTTTTCTATCAGGTAGTACAATCCCCCCCCTAACAGGCCGCCGACGGCCGGAGAAGTAATCCAGCTCACGACGATGATAATGATTTTGGACCATGTCACTGCGCTCGCCCCGACGCTCAGTATACCAAAACCCACGACGGCCCCGACAATCGCCTGGGAGGTGGAGACAGGCAGGGCAAAATAGGTGGCCAGGTTCACCCACAGTCCTGCCGCGAGAAGGGAAGCAAACATCCCGATCATCAACCTGTTGGGGTCCCCCGCCAGCAGAGACGGATCAATAATTCCTTTGCTGATGGTACCCGTCACATAGCCGCCGGCAAGTGTGGCGCCGAGGGCATTGGCGATGATGGAAATAACAACGGCTTCTTTGAGTGTAATGGCACAGGAACCCACGGACGTTCCCATGGCATTGGCGAGGTCGTTGGCCCCGATATTGACGGCCATGTAAAGTCCTACCAGGGTCGCAATCGATAAGATCAGTGTATCCATGTGTTCTTTCGGTCCGGTCTCGAATCAGCGTCTTCCCGTCACGCGGTACGGGGTTAGGGCATTTGGAATGCACGACTTCCAACTTATAGAAAATAGTCTCACGGATTTCCACAAAAAAGGGCCATTCCCCCAAAAAGAGAATGGCCCTTGAGTACTGACGGCTTCGTAAGAAGGCCAATCTCTGCGTTGCGCTTCATCTTTAGTCATTCCGACGTACCTAAATGTACGCCTCATTCCTAAAGATTCGCGCGCCTTGATCTTGGCGCCTCTTACTGTGCCGTCTTATTTTGCGGCTTTCTACAAATTCATCAGTACTGAATAAAGAAGGATCGGAGATCGTTTCAAACGATCAGCCAACCTTCAAAATAATGGCGCCCCCGGTATCTCCGGCCGCACATCCCGTCCAAAGCAGATGGCCCCCGCCCTTCATGGCGATTTCCTCAATCCCTTCGATAATTAAACGACCTGCCGTGGGTCCCTGCGGATGACCGTAAATCAGGGAACATCCATAATTATTGAAGCCTTGATCCCCCCTGCTCAGGGGATCGACTCCCATCTGCTGTCCGAAGTAGAGGTCATTCACCACAAAGGGATTGTGAGTCTTGATTACTTTTATATCGCTGATCTTCAACCCGGCATTCTCCAGCGCCATCTTTGAGGCCGGCACCGGGGCCGCAGCCATGTAACCGGGTTTTGTCCGGGAGAACCCATAGGAGATCACCTGAATTTTTAGAGAAGGATCAGCGCTCAACTCTTTCGCTTGACCCTCGGTAGTTACGATGACCGCGCAATTCCCGTCCGCGGGAAACGTCTGGGCGCCGAAGCTCAGCACGCCACCCGGAATCACCGGCCTGAGCCCGGCAAGGCCCTCTGACGTGCAGGAAGTGACACCTTCATCCTCTTCCACCAGCTTGGTCTTCTTCCTCGAAATTTTCACTTCCGCGGGAAACATATATTTTTTCTGAAATTCCCTTTCGTTGGCAATGGCATCCAGGTATTGTTCATACCTTCTCAAGGTCAGCTCATCGCACAGTTCCTTTGTGAAACCACCCTCTTTGGCAACGTTTTCCGCCGTCTCGATCATTTTCAGACCTACATTGGGATCTGAATTGAAATTGTCCATGAGCCAGTTTTCAGAGATTACTTCACCGCCCGGTCCCATAGAATTAGGCCAGACGGTGTGTGGACCGTTGGAACAACGATCGGTCATCAACGTGCAGCAATTTTTGTAAAGGCCTGTCTCTACGCCCATGGCCGCATTGTAAATGCAGGTGGTGGATGTAGTGCAGGCCTGACTCATATAGACGCCTGGAATTCCCGGGGCTCCCATCAAGGCAGCAGCCCAGGGACTTGAATAAAATTGATGCAGCTGACCAATGGTCATTCCCAAGATGAGATAGTCAAACATTTTGGGGTCCCAGGCTTTTTCCGCCAACCATCTCTTGGCCGTCTTCGCCCCCAGTTCGATTGCGTTTTCATTAGCCATGCTTCCCTGCCAGCGAGAAAACGGGGTGGAATAGTAGCCTTTGTACGGTATGAACGCCTTTGTCAACATGTTCTTTCCTCCTTTATGGTTCAATTTTTAAGATTCAAAGTATCCTTCCTGTGAAGGCAACGCCAGGTTACACATTATTAATTCCCACTTCCCACTTCCGCATTCCAATTAGTCGCTCCATTTCCCATACTTGCCCCTGAGAATGCGGTGCAGGATCTTGCCGGTGCCGGTCCGTGGCATTTCATCATCCGTGACAAAATCGATACTCTTAGGTCGCTTGAATCCGGCCAACTTTCCCTTTGTAAAATCGATGAGTTGTTTAGCCAGGTCCTCACCCGGCTTATAACCCTCGTTCAAAACCACAACGGCCTTGATGGCCTCCCCCCACTTATCATCGGGGATACCGATCACTGCAATGTCTTTCACGGCCTCGTGGCCGCCGACCACACTCTCCACCTCGGTCGGATAGACGTTTTCTCCGCCCGTGATAATCATGTTGGCCTTTCGATCCACGAGTACGTAGTACCCATCCTCATCGCGTTTCACCATATCCCCGGCCGAGGACCATCCCCCCTCAAAGGCATCCTTCGTCTTTTCAGGTTCTTTCAGGTACTCCTTGAAAAGCATGGGTGTCCGGTAAAAGAGTTCACCCACCTCGCCGTCCGGGACTTCATTGCGGTTCTCGTCAAGGATCCTGATACGGTCCGTGCCGAAGATTTCCCTGCCGATGGATCCCAGTTTCTTGAACTGGTCCTCCGGCCTGAGCAGCGTAATAAGGCCTCCTTCGGTACTCCCGTAAGCCTCCCACAGCTCCGCGTTCTTGAAGTACTCCATGATAGCCAGTTTCAGGTCCTTCCTGGCGGGGGCCGAAGATATCAGCAGCTGTCGGATGGATGAAACATCGATGCTGTTTTTCACCTCGTCCGGAAGGGCCAGGAGCATGATGTAGTGGGTCGGGACGAGAGACGTATAGGTGATCTTGTATTCTTCTATGGTCCTCAGCAGGTCCTCGGGGTCGAAACTAATCATGTTGTACACAAAGACCGGGGCCGTCACCAGGGTATAGGGGAAGGAATAGAAAATGGAATTCACATGGCACATGGGCATGACCAGCATCACCTTGTCGGACGGCTGAACCCCCACGTTGATGTTGCTCAAATAGTACTGGGCCATGTAGCTTTCGTGCGTTTTCACAACGCCCTTGGGCCTTCCCGTGGTCCCCGATGTGTACATAACGGTCCAGGTATCGGCTCCGTCCACCAGGAGATCCGGCTCCTCAGGAGAGGACTTTTCCAGCAGTTCCTCATAGCCCACGTACCCTTCCGGCACGGGGCCATCGCCCAGATAGATGTACCCGTCTTCAGGAACAGGCAGTTTGTCCTTGATGGAGTCGATCAACTCCACAAAGGGGGCCTCCACGATAAAGGCCTTACATTCGGAGTGGTTTACGATGTACTCGATGTCGGGACCGGCCAGCCGGAACATGATGGGAACCGCAATTTGGCCGCCCTTCCCGCAGCTGGCGTATATATCCATCCACTCGCCCCGGTTGAAGGCGATGATGGCAAAGGTGCCCTTATGCCCGACTCCCATTTGAGTCAGTCCATTGGCAAGACGGCAGGACCGTGCATTCCACTCCTTGAAGGAATACTCATTCGACTTATCCTGCCACCCCAACTTGTTGGGATAATTGATGGCATTCATTTTGAGGACCGTCCCCATCTGCATCCACTTACTGATAGTCATTCTCAAAACCTCCTCTCAATTCTAGGAGGCTGTCCGAGAACGCCTTTTTGCCCCAACTCTTCGTCATGCTCAAAAAATTATCCTCGGAATATTAACTATATGCCTGCGGTAATTTTTTTCGTATTCCTTGATTTGAAACAAAATTGCTATTCTCGGACAACCTCCTAAGTGTCCAACACTCCGCGCTCCTTTTTCCACTCAACCAGTCGACCAACTAAGCCTCCATGGCAAAGAGGGCTGCTCCCACGGCACCCGTCAGCTGGGGATGTTCCGGGACCAGGATATCCCTTCCGGTGATTTCGTGCACCATATCAACCAAATAAGGGTTATGCTCAACAACCCCCCCGGTCATCACGACCTTTTCCGTAAGGGCGTCCATTTCCATGACGCGCTTGATCACGGAATAGAAAAGCCCCTTGACGATATCGGAGACTTTTTTCCCCTGCCTGATCTTCTCCAGCACCTCGGTACCCGAAAATACCGTGCAGTAACTCCCCAACGCGACCATATCCGTTGATTCTCGCGCAAGGCCATCCATCTTATCGAGTGGGATATCGAGCCTGAAAGACATTTCTTCAAGAAAGGCACCGGTCCCGGCGGCACACTTGCGATTCATTTTGAAATTAAGGCGTCGGCCCCCGGCATCCAGCTTGATGACCTTGTTGTCCTGTCCCCCGATATCAATGACGGTGATGGCCATGGGAAAATAGTGGTAGGCGCCTCGCGCATGACATCCGATTTCCGTCTTGGTGTCATCCCGGAAAGAAACGTTTTCCCTCCCGTATCCGGTAGAAATGCACCTCCTGACGGTCTTCTGGGATATCCCCGCCACGTTCAGAGATTCATTGAGGCAATCTGCTGCTGTTTTTTGGAAATCCGTGCCTGATTTCCGAACACAGAATCCCAGGAGATTCTTCTCCCCATCCAAAACAGCGACTTTGGTCCGGGACGCTCCGACATCGGCCCCAACAAAAATATCTTTGTTCATTGATCCCAATTGGTTCCCGAAAAACCTTATCTTTCATCCAACTGCTCAATGAAGGCCTCAATATTGGTCTTCGCCTGTTCTTCCGAGTAGCATCTCAAATCACACAGGTCTCCGTTGATAGTAATCACGGGTATGCCCAACTTGTCGCTCAGCCTTTCCGGCATGCCATAGCGGTTGTTGGAGTTGTTCGGACACGTCTTGGCGTCGTGGAAGAGAATTCCGTCAAACCGGAACTTTTCGTAACAGTCCTTTATGTATTGCTGCTTATAAGGCTCGTCTCTCACGATGAACAGTTCGGTGTATGCCCGGCCCATGCTTTCGAAAGGCTCTTCCGGGTCGAGCTGGTCAAATATCCAGCTATTGCAGTACGTCGACGCAACCACGCAGCTCTTCAAGGATGCAAATTGCTCGGACAGGGCGCGAAGCTTCCCCCAGATCGGCATTCCCTCCCAATAGAGCCGATGTTTTTCTCCCTGCACAGCGGCAACGCCTTCCTTAACCCTCCCCTGCAATTCTGGAAGAAGGAGTTCATAGTACTCATTGGCCTCCTTGGTGCCCCGTGATACCACGGCCGGAGCCATGTGAATGGTTGCGTCAAAAAAGGTCCAGGGAGAAGGAATGGCTGCCGCCATTTCGAGGCAGGCCCTCCATAATTCAGAAGTACGTCTGGAAAACGCGACCGCCTCTTTGAATCGATCCATGTCAAATCTCTCTCCGCTCACCTCTTCCAGGGTCGGGATGAGGTCCTCTGTCTGTTTGGCGATATCCTGGATCTGATACTTACGAATCTGACCGATATCCCTGTGGGTGTGAATACCGATGAGGGGGACGCCCAATTCCCGGGCATACCAGGCAAACCAATCCTGCACATCTCTGCACTGGTTGGTATTGAAAACAAGCACATCAGGTCTTGGGACCGACTCAATCCCATAAGCTATCGTCAGGGGGGTCTTTTTTTGCAAATAAGATCCCACATCGCAGGTCAGATAGGAACAGATATCGGGCGAATACCCCTGGGCATTCGCATAGGGGATGAGCTCCGTTGCCATCCTGGTGGCTCCCAGCATGGCCCCGTGATTCTCGGGGAAATACACCAGAAAGCCCATACCTCTCAAAAGCTCAGCAGGCCCAACACTGTTGCACCAGGCGATTTTTCTGGACCCCGTCTTTGCCGCCTCATCCATTTCATAAAAATAGTCGGCCATGACCTTTTTCAAGATCCTGCCTGCCGATATCTCTTTTCTTGTGGTCTTCATTTCCTCGGTCATCTGTTTCCTCAGGCCCCTATTCCATCATATTGGCGACCATTTCGGTGATGTCCATCACCTTGATCTTTCCACGCTCACCTTTCGGAATGGCCTTGGCACCCTTCTTCAAATTGTCTTTGCACGCGGCACATCCGGAAACAATGATCTCCGCCCCGACGGCCAGGGCATCTCGCACCCTTTCAGAAGCCATGTCCTTCGCCATCTCGGGATTGTTGGCCTGGACACCACCGCCGCCGCCGCAACAACGCGCCTGGAGCCTGTTTCTGGCCATCTCCACGTAATTGAGCCCCGGGATGTCTTTCAGGATGTTCCGGGGTTCCTCAAAGACCTTGAAGGCCCGTCCCAGGTCGCATGGATCGTGATAGGTCACCTTCTTTCCAAGTTCACCTTTGAAGGTGATACGCCCCTCATTGATCAGCTTTTCCAGGTAGTGTACGGAATGGTAGATGTCTATTCCAAGATCTCTGATTTCCGGATAGAGTTTTTTGAAAGTCTTGTAGCAGCCTGCACAGGGTGTGACCAGCTCGCGTGCCCCCGTGGCCTCGATTTTCTCCATAATTCCCCTGGCGTGGGTCTCAAATTCATCCGATCCCATGAGATAAAGGGGGAAACCGCAACAGTTCTCGTCCATGGCCAGGGTGGTGTAGTCCACCTTGGCGGCGTCCAGAGGTTTGATAAGGCTGGGAACCATCTTCATGTCCAGGTAGCTGGGGACACAGCCCATGAAAAGCAGCGTCTCGGCTTGCTTTTTCAACTCACCCTTTTCGGCCTTTTCCCGAAGGGCCGTCGGATAGATCTGGATGCGTTCTTCCCGGGGGCTGGCAAAGACGTTCCCTGTTTTCTGAATGCTCTCCCGCACCCCCAGGGCCGCCGGCGTGGCAAACCCGGCCTTGTAGAGTTTCCTTCGCACCCCCTCAACGATCTCGTCCACTTTGATCTGGGCCGGACAGAAGTAGGTGCAGGTCTGGCATGTGGTACAGCTGTAAAAGGCCTCGGCCAGCTCCGCTGAGGGTTCGATCGAACCGTTCATAAAATAGAAGGCCAGGGCATTCCTGCCGCGGGCGTTTCTGCCCTCCCTCTGGGTCACACTGAAGGTCGGACAACCCAGGCGACAGAAGCCACAGTGGATGCAGGCCAGGACCTCGTCGTCGATTTCCTTCCCGAAACTCCTCACGCCTTCAGGATGTTCAAGGAGGGGCTTAAAAGCGAAAAAGTCATAAATATCCGCTTTTTCACTGGATTCATCCAGGGCCATCTTACCGGGGTTCAGGATATCCTCCGGATCGAGGGCCTTCTTTATCTTTCGCATGATGTCCATGGCAGGCCCGAGCTGCCGCTCGATATGGGGCGCACGAGTGAGTCCGGTGCCGTGTTCCGCGCTCAGCGTGCCCTTCATTTCAAGTGCGGTATCCACGAGTTCTTCAACCGCCGGCCTCAGTCTGTCCCATTCTTCCCGACTGCGCACATCGGATACGAACGTGGTGTGCACGTTGCCGTCTCCCACATGCCCGAAGGTGGCGATCAGAACATTGTACTTTTTGGCAATGGCCTGTGCCCTGCGGATGGTTTCAGGAATTTTCGTGGAAGGAACCCCGAGGTCCTCCGCGATGGGGATCAACCTGCTCCCCGGTTTGATACGTGACAGGGTCGGCACCAACCGCCCCCTGGCCTGCATCATTTCGGCCCTTCGCGAGGGATCATCCGACCACTCAAACTCCTGCACATGGTATTTCTGGCATATTTCTTCGATCCTGTGCATATCACGCACGACCACGTCCTTGGTGCCGTCAGCCTCCATGATGAGCATCGCTTCAATTTTGCTCACATCTTTCCCCAGGGCCTCTTCCACCACCTTGAGGCTGAACTTGTCCATGATCTCACAGCCCGCCAGCCGAATGCCCGAGGTGGTGACCTCTGTCACGGCATCCCCCGCCGCATTGAGATCATGGAATATGGCAAGGGCCATGGCGGCATATTCCGGCCTGGCCTGTAATTTTACAATGACTTCCGTGATGATCCCCAAAGTCCCTTCAGAAGCACAGAACAGATGCGTCAGATCATAGCCAAGGGAAGTCTTCGGTGCCGTGGTTCCGGTATCGACAATGGTTCCATCGGCAAGGACCACTTTGAGCCCTTTGATATAATCCCGGGTCGTCCCGTATTTCACCGCACGATGTCCGCTGGCATTGGTGGATACCATGCCACCGATACTGGCTATGGCCTCACTGCCCGGATTCGGGGGGAACATGAGATTGTCTCTTGCGAGCACGGCGTTCAGCGGCATGCAAACCACACCGGGTTCCAGCCGGGCATAGAAATTCTCTTTGTTGATCTCCAAGATATTATTCATGAGATGGAGATCCAGGAGCAGGCCGCCTTTTACAGGAAGGACGGCGCCGGTCACGCTGGTCCCGGTGCCCCTTGCCGTGACGGGGACCTTGTCGCGGTGTGCGAGCTTCATGATGGCCGAGACCTGTTCAGTGGTCCGGGGGAAAACAACAGCATCGGGGACCCCCTGGTGAACAGACATATCTCTGGAATAGCAAAGACATTCCACTCGCTCGTCAAAGATGCTTTCCGGGCCCACGATTTCCCTGATTTCAGAGATGATATTCATGAGTTGGCCTCCTCATAATCTATGTGTCAATGGACATTGAACTTTGACATTCAACGACATCATCAATTTACTGCTGCACTCGCGCTCGTTACAGACGGATGTCCTTATGAGCCCCAATAAGTGGCTACTATTTAGCTACAAAGTAACTATCTTAATATACCCGGTCCCAAAATATTGTCAAGTCAAAAGGCGGATCGCAGGATTGCATTTTTCTCCAGTTCCGTGATCCGGTCCCGCAGGTCTGCAGCCTCCTCGAACTCCAGTTTTTCGGCCGCCTTTTTCATCCTGTCCTTCAAATCTCGCATAAGGTCCTCCATTTCCTCCGGGGTCAAATAGGCCCCGCCGGCCTCTGCAATGGAGGGGGTGGTGACATAGTCCGCTTCATAGATGGAACCCAGGATGTCGTCTATGTTTTTCTTGATGGTGGTCGGGGTAATGCCGTTGATCCTGTTATATTCCAGTTGAATCTCGCGGCGCCTTCTGCTCTCATCCATGGCCAGCTCCATGGAATGGGTTACATGATCCGCATAGAAGATGACTTCCCCGTTCACATTCCTTGACGCCCTCCCGCAGGTCTGGATGAGAGACCTCTCGGAACGTAGGAACCCTTCCTTGTCCGCGTCCAGGATGGCCACGAGAGATACCTCCGGCAGGTCGAGACCCTCGCGAAGAAGATTGATCCCAACCAGCACGTCGAAGACGCCCAGGCGCAGGTCCCTGATAATCTCCATCCGCTCGATGGTCTTGATATCCGAGTGAAGGTATCTTACCTTCAGGTCCAGGTCGGCATAGTATTCGGTCAGGCTCTCGGCCATATTCTTTGTCAGGGTCGTCACCAGGACCCTTTCATTCTTTTCGATCCTCTCGCGAATCAGGCCTAGGAGATCATCCACTTGGTTATGGGCCGGCCTGACCTCGATTTCCGGGTCCGTGAGCCCGGTGGGCCTGATGATCTGCTCCGTAACCTGCTGTGCTATCTGAAGTTCATAGGGCCCCGGCGTTGCGGACACGTAGAGGGTCTGTTTTACCCTCGCCTCGAACTCCTCGAAGGTCAGGGGTCGGTTGTCCAGGGCGGACGGCAGGCGAAACCCGTGCCTCACGAGGGTTTCCTTCCTGGACCTGTCCCCCCGGTACATACCGTTGAGCTGGGGGATCGTGATGTGGCTTTCATCGATCATGACCAGGAAGTCCCTCGGGAAATAATCCAGGAGGGTCGGCGGCGGTTCCCCGGGCTTCCTCCCCGTGAGGTGGCGGGAATAGTTCTCGATACCGTGGCAATATCCCATTTCGATCATCATCTCCAGATCAAAGCGCGTACGCTCCTCAACGCGCTGGGCCTCGAGCAGCATAGCATTTCCCCGGAGATACCGGACCCTCTCCTTAAGCTCCAGGTTGATCTGCCTGATGGCCTGTTCCCGGATCTCCTCGCTCGTCACATAATGGCTGGCGGGATAGATGGTCACCCTGCTGAGGTGTTTCAGGATCTTGGACGTCAGGGGATCGATCTCCTGGATATCCTCCACTTCGTCTCCGAAAAAACAGATTCTTACGGCATGATCCTCCTCGTGCACCGGAAAGATGTCCAGCACATCTCCCTTGGCCCTGAACCGCCCGCGAAAAAAATCATAGTCACCCCGCTCATAATGAATCTCCACCAGCTTCCTGATGGCATCCTCCCGCACCAGCGTGTCCCCCTTTTCCACACAGAGGAGCATGTCGTGATAGGCCTCGGGGGACCCCAGGCCGTAGATGCAGGAGACACTAGCCACAATCACCACATCATCCCGGTCCAGGAGTGCCCGGGTGGCCGAGTGCCGCATTTTGTCTATCTGTTCATTGATATGCGAGTCTTTCTGGATATAGGTATCGGACTGGGGGATGTAGGCCTCAGGCTGGTAATAGTCGTAGTAGCTCACAAAATATTCGACGGCATTGTTTGGGAAGAGACCCTTCAACTCACCGTAGAGCTGTGCCGCGAGGGTCTTGTTGGGAGCGAGAACCAAGGTGGGTTTTTGGGCCCTGGCGATCACCTGGGCCATGGTGTAGGTTTTTCCCGAGCCTGTCACCCCCAGAAGGACCTGGTGGGAGAGGCCTTTCCTGACGCCCTCGGAAAGGACCTCGATGGCATCGGGCTGGTCTCCACAGGGGGTCAGATCGGTTGTGAGTTCAAACATCCAATCTCCAGGTGGTTCCCTGGGACCCGTCTTCCAGGATGACACCCTTCTCCAACAAACGATCACGGATGGCATCGGCGCTTGCCCAATCCTTTTCAGCCCTGGCCGCCCGCCGTTCATCCACCATTTTGCGGATCTCCTCCGGGTCCGGTTCCAGCCTGGAATCGGCCAGGCCCTTGAAGAAATCTTCCGGAGACACCTGCAGAAAACCCAGGATGGAGGCCACCAGCAACAACTGATCTCGCCCGGTGTTAAATTCCCTTTCAACGGAGCCATTCATTCCGGTTGCGGCATCTTCCATGGCCCGGTTCAGCGCCCTCACCTTTTCGAACACAAGGCCCACGGCCCCGGCCGTATTGAGATCGTCATCCATCAGTCTCACAAAATCGGCAAGGAAGGGTTCGCCATGGTCTTCGGTCAAGAAAGCATCCCGGTCTCCCCGGAGTGGGCCTGGAGGCCCGATCAGTCCTTCCAGTTTTTGAAGGGTTCGATAGATCCTGACCAGCCCCGCCTGCAGGGCAATTACCGCATCCTTTGAAAAATCGATGGGTGTCCGGTAGTGTTTTGAAAGGAGGAAAAGTCTCAGGACCTCAGGGTGATACGCCTCCAGGGCATCGCGGATGGTAAGGAAGTTTCCAAGGGACTTTGACATTTTCTCCGAGTCCACCGTGACAAAGCCGTGGTGGACCCAGTACCTGGCGAATTTTCCGCCATTTGCCGAGATCGACTGGGCCCGTTCGTTTTCGTGATGTGGAAAGAGCAGGTCCTTTCCCCCGCCGTGGATATCGAAGGTGGGCCCGAGATAGTGGTTACTCATCACGGAACACTCAAGGTGCCATCCCGGACGTCCCTCTCCCCAGGGGCTGGGCCAGCTGGGCTCACCCGGCTTGGCCTCCTTCCACAGCGAAAAATCCATGGGATGGTGTTTCCTTCGATCTACGGCAATACGGCTCCCGGCCTTCATGTCCTCCAGTTTTCGCCCGGAAAGCTCCCCGTAGCCCCGGCATTTTTCCACCGAAAAATAGACGTCATTTCCGGCCACGTAGGCCACGCCACGATCCAGCAGAGTGGAAATCATATCGATCATGCCGTTCACATGTGCTGTAGCCCTGGGCTCATGGTCGGCATTGAGAACGCCGAGCCTCCCCATATCCTCGTAAAAGGCATCGATATATTCACGGACAATGGTGTCGGTATCCTTGCCTGCCTGGTTCGCCTTCTGAATGATCTTGTCGTCCACGTCCGTGAAGTTCCGAACATAGGTCACCTCGAATCCCCTGGCCCGGAGGTAGCGAACCAGGACATCGAAAACGATGGCAGATCGGGCGTGCCCGATGTGGCAGAGATCATAGACCGTAACCCCGCAGACATAAAGGCCCACCCTTTTCTCGTGAAGGGGCTGGAAAGGCTCTTTTTTCCTAGCCGCCGTATTGTATAATCTCAGAACCAAACGTTAACTCCTTCTTCCTCTTCCGCTCCCAGTTTCCAGCTTCAACTTCCCTGCACAAGGCTGGCGACGGCATACGCCTCCATGCCCTCCCCTCTCCCGGAGGGCCCCATGCCCTCAGTCGTGGTTGCCTTGATGTTGACACGGTCGGGAGACGATTCGAGCGCTCGTGCGATGTTATCCCCCATGGAGCCGAAAAACGGTGACAACTTCGGCCCCTCCGCCACAATTGTGGCGTCGATGTTGTTGACCCTGAAGCCATTCTCTTTCATCCTTTCACTCACCTTCTCCAACAGTGAAAGGCTGCTTGCCCCCTTGTAGGCAGGGTCTGTGTCCGGAAAATGCAGACCGATATCCCCCAACCCCATGGCCCCGAGAATGGCATCCATGACGGCGTGAACCAGTATATCGGCATCGGAATGGCCTTCCAGCCCCCAGGGGTGATCGATTTCAACA
>Ga0315556_1000478_pt1 | contig 24819 bp, 18 predicted proteins | sample SalMarSW160310MG_FD_202112 | JGI IMG/M metagenome (GOLD analysis project Ga0315556, IMG submission 202112) | Salt marsh sediment microbial communities from the Plum Island Ecosystem LTER, Massachusetts, United States - Salt Marsh Sediment SW1603-10 ...
GACCCCGTGGCATAGGGGGGATTCGGCGCGGCGTGGATCGCGCCGCGCCGCATGATCGCGGTGCAGCCCCTGCCATGTCAGGGGCTGCACCGCCGTCCGGGACCGGCCCTCCGCGGGATCCGCGCGGGGACGGTTCGCGTTTGGGGTCCACGGCCGCGCGATGTAGGCTCGCCCCATGATCAGATCCATGGCCCGAAGGCGAGCAACGGCGCTGCCCACCGTGGCCGCCCGGGCGGAGGGGATCGACAGGCCATGCCGTCCGTGATCCCGTTCATCGCCGTCTCCGGGAGCCATCGCCAGGTTGGGCGTGCCGTGGGCGAGGCGACGGCCGACGTCGTGCGCCGGACGGTCGAGCTCGATGCCGAGCTGCCGCCGGGCCGGACGCGGGACGAGCAGCTGGCCCTCGCGCGCCGCTACCGGGATGCAACCCTGCGGGCGACGCCCTGGCTGGTGGACGAGATCGACGGGGCGGCCGAAGGCGCGGGCGTGGACGCGCTGGCCCTGTTCGCCGTCTCGATCGAGGAGATCTGGACGGTGCGGCCATCACAGGCGACCGGGGGCGCGGTGGTGGACGGCCGGTGCACCGACATCGTGGCCGGACCGCCGGCCACCGCCGATGGTCACCTGTGGGTCGCCCACAACAACGACCTGTCACCCGCGTCGGAGGCGTCCATCGTGGCCATCGAATGGCGGGTGCCCGGCGAACCCGTGGTGCTCTCGCTCGGGATCGGGCCGTGGATCAGCGTTGGCTGGAGCTCGGCCGGCCTGTCGCTGACCGGCAACGAGCTGTCGCCCAACGACGAGCGCGTCGGGGTGCCGCGGCTGCTGATGGTCCGCGAGCAGCTGACGGCCCGGACGCTCGACGATGCGGTCGCGATGACCCTGCGTCCTGATCGGGCGTCGTCGTACAACACGGTCCTCGCGCACCGCGACGGGCGGGTCGTCAATGTCGAGGGCTCCGCCACCGACGCCGAGCTCACCGGCCTGTCGCCAGTCGGGACGCTCGCCCACACCAACCACTACGCGTGCGAGCGGATGCTGCGGTTCGAGGGCGATCCGGACTACGCCCGACGGTCCGCCGTGCGGCTGGGACGTGCCGTCCAGCTGCTCGATGGCTCCGCCGGGACCGGCCCTGAGCCCGGCTCGATCACTCCCGACGTCCTTCGATCGTTCCTCGCCGACCACCGTTCCCGGCCCTCGATCTGCCGCCACGAGGATGGTGCGGAGACCACGACCACGGCGTTCTGGTGCCTGGCGGACGTCACAGCCGGCGAGATCGAGTACGGGCGCGGACCGCGCTGCCGGGGTGACGAGGCCACGAGCTACCGGTTCGACTGAAGCGCTCCGTGGTCGGCTGAGGAGGTACCCGTTCGCCGGCTGCCCACCTGCGGCGCCGTTCGTTCCGGCTCCCGATCGAGTTTCCGCCACGTGGTTCAAGCACGACTGCAAGACAGCCGATGCGTGCCTCGGATCGACGCCATCGCGCGCTCTGAAAGCCGGAAGTGGCTAATCGCCGGTGGAACCTCGCTCGATGGGCGCGCTTCAGAGCGATCCGGCCGAATTGCCGGGGTCGAGCAGTCGTGCTCAGACTGACCGACGAGTATCCGCTGGCTCGATGCGTACCACGCCATGCGAGAGCCGGCAACGGCGATATCCAGCGTTGAGCGAGCGACGGCTGAACGTGACAGGCATGCGAGAGATGCGCGGCGAGATCCGCTCGGGCCGGCTCCGATCGAGGTGCTGTCTCGATGGCGTCCGGGTCAGCCGGCGGTGGCCGCGGGCAGCATGGCGTCGAGGCCGGCGACGCGCGTCGCGCCAGGCACCTTGCCCGCCATGAAGTCGAGCACGATCGCCGTCTGACGGATCCGCTCCTCGACGTCGAATGACGAGTGACCGGTCGCATAGGTGTAGATCTGTGGCTCGACGCCGCGCGCCCGAAGGCGATCGACGTAGTTCCAGACCTGCCGGATGGGGCAGCGAGAGTCGTTCTCTCCGGCGAGGATCAGCAGTGGGGCACGGACGGCGTCCACGTACGTGATCGGGTTGCGTTCCACGAACAGCCCGGGCGCCGTCTCGGGAGAGCCGCCGAACAGGGCGCGGTCGAGCGCCTGGAGCATGGGCGCCTCGTCCTCGTAGGCGGCCACGTAGTCCGCGACGGGCACCCCGCCGATGCCGGCGACCCACCGATCGGGGTGCCGGCCAAGGCCCAGCAGGGTCACGTAACCGCCCCAGGACCAGCCGGCCAGCACCGCCCTGGCCGGGTCAGCGAGCCCTCGCGCGATCAGGTCGTCCAGGCCCGCCAGCACATCCTCGAGCTCCAGGAACCCGACGTTGCCGGTGAGCTCGTCGCGCCATGCCTGCCCGAAACCCTCCGAGCCGCGGTAGTTGACCATGGCGACCAGGAACCCGGCGTCGACGTGAGCCAGCACGTCGGGCGCCCAGCGGTCCATGTCGAGGGAGTGCGGCCCGCCGTGGACACGCATCATCACCGGCCACGGACCCTCGCCGTCCGGGCGCACGATGAACCCGTGGACCCGCTGCCTCCTGGGGTTCTCGAACCACCACGTCTCGAACGGCCGGCCGTCCGGGGCCGATGGCCCGTCGGGGACGAGCAGCGGCGCGGACGAGCCGACGGCGAGCAGGCGTGCCGGATGCTCGCCTCGATGAACGCGGTACCAGACGGCGCCGTCGGGCCGGACCGCCGCCGCGGTGATGGAGCCGGTCTCGTGGTCCAGCGGCGTGACCGTCTCCGTGGCGAGGTCGTAGCGGTGCAAGCGGTGGCGACCATCGACGAGCTGGAGCAGCAGCAGCGCCGACGCGTCCGGCCACCAGTCGACGGGCTCGACGGGTCCATCCAGATCGATGGCCAGGTCGACGACCTCGCCGGTCGCGACGTCCCAGGTCGCCGGCCGGCGCTCACCCGTGCGCTCGTGGGTGATGGCCATCCGCTGGTCGCCGGGGATCGGTGAGAACCCGAACCCCGACAGCTCGAGGCCCGGATCGCGGAGCTCGGCGATCATGGAGCCGGTCCCGGCATCGATGGCGCGCAGTGACGCGTGGAGCACGTCCCCGTCCTCCATCACCTCCAGCGCGGCGATGGCGTCGTCGGCCGAGATCGCGCTCCGATCCACGGATCCGGCCAAGCCCCAGCCGCCCGCCAGCCGGACCGGCTCTTGGTGCTCGTGCACGCGATGGGCGGCTCCGCCGTCGTCCGCCGACCAGACCGAGAAGCCTGTCTCGGTGCTCACGGCCGCGATCGCCCGCCTGCGGCCGATCGCAAGCCCCTCGGACCAGCCCCGGGGCAGGCCGTCGATCAGCGGCTCTGCCGGGCGGTCTTTGTCAAATGGCGAGACCACCCAGGCTCCCGTCTCGGCACCGGTCTCGTCCCTGAACCAGATCACGCCGGTCCCATCGCGCGTCGGGCGCCCCTCGAGCACTCCGACGGGGTCGCTGGTCACCTGCCGGCGGCGGCCGGTTGCTCGATCCCAGGCGTGCAGCTGATAGCTGCCGCTCTCGGTTGAGGCAACGACGAGTCGGTCGGGCGCGTCGTGGGCCCAGGACGGGAAGGACAGGATGGGCGCGCGGAAGCGCCGCTCCCATGCGGGCAGATCAGACATGCAGGGCAGGGTACCGCTCGGTGGCCGCCCGCCGCGTGTCGTCCCGCTGACCGGCGTTACAGCGCCGGCCCGGAGCCTCCCGCTGCCTGCGCCCGCAGGAAGCCTCAAGCGGCGGATCGGCGTGCCGCCCGGTTCAGCGGCGGTTGGAACGCGCCACTCGGTCTCCTGTTTCGTCGTTGTCTGATATTTCAGTATTGACTGAATTAATTGACAGAGATACCGTGAAACCGTGAACGAGTCAGAGGCGCGGTTCGTCGAATCGCTCGAGCAGCACCTGGTACGGCGCGGGCTTGCGCCGATGCCATCACGCGTCTGGGCCTGGCTGCTCGTGTGCGAGCCGGCCGAGCAGACAGCCGAGGAGCTGGCGGCCGCGCTGCACGCCAGCCGCGGGGGGATCAGCGGAGCCGTGCGCGATCTCGACCGGCTACGGATCATCCGGCGCACCCGGCGGCGAGGCGAGCGGCGCGAGCGGTTCTTCATCCAGAGCGGGAGCGTCCGACAGCTGATCGCCTCGATGGAGGGCGTGCTGCGTGAAGGTCGCGAGATCGCCGATGAAGGTCTGGCCGCGATCTCGAACCGTCCCGCGGGGGCTCGCTCGAGGCTCCAGGAGTTCCGCGATGTCTACGCCTACTACGAGCAGGAGTGGCCTGCCGTCGTCGGGCGCTACCTCCAGTCTCGCGAGCGCCGGCTGCTGACCGCCGTGCCGCCGCCCGATGCGCCCGATCCGCGGAACGTGGCCCAGGCAGACGCCACCTCCGCCTGACCGCGCATATCCATCCATCGCCGACCGGCGTGCCGAGAGGGATCCCATGTCCACCCCCGTCATCGAGACCGAGCAGCTCACCAAGGCCTATGGGTCGCACCGCGGGATCACCGAGGTCGACCTGACTGTGACCGAGGGCGAGGTGTTCGGGTTCCTGGGGCCCAACGGCGCCGGCAAGACGACCACCATCCGGATCCTGCTCGATCTCATCCGACCCAGCTCGGGCCGGGCCCGGGTGTTCGGGATCGACTCGGCCGCGGACCCTGTTGCGATCCATCGCCGGGTGGGCTATGTGCCCGGCGAGTTCGCCCTCTACGACCGGCTCACCGGTGGCCAGACGCTCGGTTACTTCGGCAACCTGCGCGGCGGCGTCGACCCGGCGTATCAGGCGAGCCTGATCGAGCGCTTCGACCTCGATCCGTCCCGTCGGTTCAAGGAATACAGCAAGGGCAACAAGCAGAAGGTGGGCCTGATCGTGGCCCTCCAGCACCGGCCCGAGCTGCTCATCCTCGACGAGCCCACCTCGGGGCTGGATCCGCTCATCCAACAGACGTTCTTCGAGACCCTTCGCGAGGCCGGGGCCTCGGGTACCACGACCTTCCTCTCCTCCCATATCCTGTCCGAGGTCGAGAAGAGCTGCGACCGGGTGGCGATCATCCGCGATGGACGGATCGCGCAGACGGGCACGGTGGACGCGCTGCGGGACCTCGCCCATCACCAGGTCGAGCTCCGGTTCGCGGGCACGGTGCCCGAGAGCGAGTTCCGCTCGCTGCCGGGGGTGTCCGACCTCGTCGCCGACGATCACGTGCTCCGGATGCGGGTGACCGGCGCGATCACGCCGGTCGTCCGGGCGGCCGCGCGCCACGACCTGGTGGACTTCGTGTCCCGTGAGCCCAGCCTGGAAGAGACATTCCTTGCCCAGTACGGCCGTCAGGCCGTCGATGGGAGCCAACGATGACGGTTCAGGCCGGCACGCCGCGTCCGGCGGCGGCCCTTTCCACCATCCCGCTGCGTCGCCGCCTGTACGGCTTCGGCAGCATCTACGGCAAGACCATCCGCGATTCCCGGCTCGCCTTCATCATCGCTGCCGGGTTGTTCGGCGGCCTGTCGCTCGTGATGGGCGCCGCCATCGGCACCGTGTTCCCGAACCCCGAGGCCCGGGTCGAGATCGACAAGCTGATCGGGAGCATGCCGGCCTCCATGGTCAACCTGTTCGGCAACGCCACGCTGATGGGTCCGAAGCTCGGCACCCTCGGTGGCTACATGACCTGGAAGTACGGTGCGCTGTTCGCGCTCGGCACCGGGCTGTGGTCGATCCTGGCCCTGTCCGGGACCCTCGCCGGCGAGGCCGCCCGGGGGAGCCTCGACATGGTCGCGGCCGCGCCGTTCGGCAAGCGCCGGATCGCGCTCGAGAAGCTGGCCGCGCACCTGACGATGCTGTGGCTCGCGATGGCCATCGTCGCGGTCACGATCGTCGTCAGCTCGAACGCGTACGGGACCGCGGCGCTCGGTGATCCGGTCCCGTTGGCGGGTTCCATCGGGTTCGCGCTGTGGGCCGGCCTGATCGCCATGTGCTTCGGTGGCCTGGCGCTCGCCCTTGCCCCGTTGCTCGGCCGCTCCGGCTCGGCCGCCGTCGCGGGGATCGCCATGGTCGCCCTGTGGGCGGCAAGCGGCCTGGACGTCGGCGGTCCGCTGGTCGATGTCAGCCCGTTCCACTGGACGGTCAACCACATCCCGCTCGTCGGCCTCTACGACTGGCCCGGCCTCGCTGCCGTGGGGATCAGCGCCCTCGTGCTCCTTGCCATCGGCGTCGAGCTGTTCAGCCGCCGCGACCTCGGGGTGACGGCGGGCCTCTCGCTACCGGGTTTGCCGACGGACCTGCTCGGCGTCCGGGGGCCGATCGCCCGCGCGTTCGGTGAGCAGCTGCCGCGGGCGCTCGCGTGGGGCCTTGGCATGGGCCTAATGGGTGCGTTGCTGGCGTCGCTCGTCGGTCCGTTCGCCGACCAGATCGGGCAGGATTCGACGATCACCAAGACGTTCGGGACGGTCTTCCCCGGCTTCGACTTCACCACCGCGGGTGGGTGGCTCCAGCTGTATGTCGCGCTGTTCTACATCGCGGCGGGCTTCGCCGCCACGACGTTCGTCTCGAAGTGGGCGTCGGACGAGACGGAGGGCCGGCTCGAGGAGCTGCTCGCGGTCCCGATGTCACGTGCTCGCTGGGTCATCGCGGGCGGGGTCGCGGCGGTCGCTGCGACCGTGCTGATGACCGTGATCCTCGCGCTCGCGATCGGGCTCGGCGCGTCGGCGGGTGGGGCGGCTGCGGGCGACGCCATCCTCGGCGCGGCGTCCCTCGGCCTGTACGGGGTCGCGATCGTGGGGGTCGGTGTCGCGGTCGGCGGGCTATGGCGGACGTCGCTGGCGGCCGAGATCGCCGCGCTGGTGGTCGTCGCGACCTACCTCATCGACCTCCTCGCGCCACCGCTCGGTCTGCCCGACTGGTTCCATCAGCTCGCCCTGACCGCACATCTCGGCCAGCCGATGGTCGGCCAGTGGGACACGGTCGGGATCGTCGCCTGCGTGGTCATCGCGGTCGGCGGCATTCTCATCGGGACGTGGGGGATGTCGCGGCGCGACATCAGCCGCTGAGCGACATCAGCCGCTGAGCGACACGTCCGGTGTCAGGAGCCCCGGCGCCCCGGTCATCGCCCAGGCCTCCTGGCACGCACGATCGGTGGCGCCGGGCACCGCGGCCTCGACCGACGGCGAGAGCTCCATGCCCGCCGCGATCCGCCCCGGCTGGACCCCGACGATGCTGACCAGCGCCGGCAGCTGACCGGCGAACCGGGCCGTCTCGAGCAGGGTCGCCAGGCCCAGCTCGTGCGCCGAGTCCGGCGGCTGCGGCACGGACCGGGTCGCATTGCCGCGGATCACGGCGACCGAGCCGGGCGGCAACCGTAGATCGACGGCATCGATGAACACGACGCCGCGGGCTTCGGACAGGAGCGGCAGCAGCTCGAGGCCGAGCGTTCCGCCGTCGACGACGCGCGTCCCGGGCGGCAACCCGCGTCCGGCGGCCGGGTCCGCCGAGGCCAGGGCCTGCGCGACCCGAACCCCGACGCCCTCGTCTCCGAGCAGGACGTTGCCGATGCCCAGGACGAGGACGCCGGAACGGGGCGTCACCGCAGCATCTCCTCCAGCTCGATGCCACCGTCGCGCGCCCGGGCGACGTCGCGCCGGGTGGCGAACTTGAAGCCCGAGAAGATGCTCGACATGAGGCCGTTCTTCTCGACGTGGTCGACCAGCAGGGCCGAGTACACGTGGTGGATCATGAACCCGAGGATGAGCCACATCACGAGGTGATGGACGACCCGGACGGTCCCCAGCCCGAACACGCCGGGGACCCAGCCGAACAGCCCGGCCACGATCGGGTTGCCGTGCTGGGCCTCGAGCGCGTACCCGGTCAGCACCTGGACCAGGAACAGCGCGAACACGACCATGTAGGTGGCCGCGGCCAGCGCGTTGTGGCCGAGGATCCCCGGCAGCTCGCGACGGATGAACAGGTACCAGCCCGCCTGGGCCCGGAACTCGTTGAGATGGCGCCGGTTGGTGGGGATGAACGCCCGCCACTGGGCGAACCGGTTGCCCCGGAACAGCCAGTAGGTACGGACGATGCCGGAGGACACGAACACGTAGGCGGTGATCGTGTGCACGAAGCGCACGATCCCCATCGTGGCGCCGGTCTCCGGGAACAGGAACGGGTCGGCGATGTAGCCACCGGTCAGGCTGAGCACGATGACGCACAGCACGGTGAGCCAGTGCGTGAGCCTTACCGGAACCTCCCAGACGTAGACGCGAACGCGCTGCCACGGATGCGTCGCGAGCAGCGGGTGCCCCGGGGGGATGGCGTCGAAGGGGTGGACGTCGGCTTGGGATCCACGGGGATCGGGGGTGGCGACGGTGGCCATGGCGGCGCCCCTAACCGATCTTCACGACGGTCGATGACCGCCGCTCTGGATCGTGGAGGTGGACCGCGCACGCCAGGCACGGGTCGAACGAATGAACGGTGCGCAGGATCTCGAGCGGCTGCTCGGGGTCGGCGATCGGCGTGCCGACGAGCGCCTCCTCCCAGGCCCCACGGTGGCCGGCCGGGTCGCGCGGCGAGCCGTTCCAGGTGCTTGGCACCACCAGCTGGTAGTTCGTGATCTGCTCGTTGTCGATGACGATCCAGTGGCCCAGGGCGCCGCGCGGCGCCTCCACCATCCCGAAGCCCTCGGCGTGGGACGGCCACGAGGCCGGGTCCCAGCGCGTGACGTCTGCCACGGCCAGGTCGCCGCTCTTGAGGTTCGCCTCCAGCTCGGACAGCCAGCCGTCGAGCTTGTCGGCGATCAGGCTGGTCTCGATCGCGCGGGCGGCCACGCGCCCGAGGGTGCTGAACAGGGCCTCCGGACCCACGCTGAGCGTCTCCAGGGCGCCGTCGACCGCCGTCTTCACGTCCTGGTGCCCCGACGCGTAGGCGATGAGCATCCTCGCCAGCGGCCCCACCTCCATCGGCTGGTCGTCGTAGCGCGGAGCCTTGAGCCACGTGTACTTGTCGTGTCCTTCGAGCGTGTCGTAGGGCATCGACGGCCCGGCGTACTTGGGCGAGGTCTCGCCCTGCCAGGGGTGGTGGGGTGTCGCATCGCCGTCGGCGTACGTGTACCAGGCGTGGGCCACGCTCTCGGCGACGCTGGCCTGGTCGACGGGCTGCACCGCCGACAGGTCGCGACCCATCACCCGGCCGCGGGGCAGGTAGAACGTTCGGGGATCCTCGGCGTCGCCCTCGGGGAAGTCACCGTAGGCCAGGTAGTTGCCGATCCCGGCACCGATCCCGGCCCAGCTCTTGTAGTAGCCGGCGATGGCCATCACGTCGGGCAGGTAGACCTCGTCGACGAAGGCCTTGGCCTGCGCGATGAGCTCGGACATCTCGGATAGCCGGCGGAAGGTGAGGGCCGTCGGCGAGTTGGGATCAACGCCCAGCGCCATCCCGCCCACGACGTACGTCTGCGGATGCGGGTTCTTGCCGCCCAGCAACGCCTGGATCCGGATCACGTTGCGCTGCCAGTCGAGCGCCTCGAGGTAGTGGGCCACGGCGAGCAGGTTGACCTCGGGCGGGAGCGCATACGCAGGGTGGCCCCAATACCCGTTGGCGAACGGCCCGAGCTGGCCGGAGTCGACGAAGGTCTTGAGCCGGCTCTGGACACCCGCGAAGTAGACGCGGCTCGACAGGCCGTGGGGGCTGATCGACTGTGCCACGTCGGACGTCTTGGCGGGGTCGGCCGAGAGGGCCGAGACGACATCGACCCAGTCGAGACCGTGCAGATGGTAGAAGTGGATGACGTGGTCCTGGACGTACTGGATGCCGGCGATCAGGTTCCGGATCAGCCGGGCGTTGGTGGGGATCTTGATCTGCAGGGCGTTCTCCACGGCCCGGACCGAGGCCAGGGCGTGGACCGTGGTGCACACGCCGCAGGCGCGCTGTGCGAACACCCAGGCGTCGCGCGGGTCACGGCCCTTGAGGATGAGCTCGATGCCACGGAACATCGTTCCGGCGCTCCAGGCATCGGTCACGCTGCCGTTGGCGAGCTCGGCCTCGATGCGCAGGTGACCCTCGATCCGGGTGATGGGGTCGATCGCGATGCGGGCCATGTCAGGACACCTCCGCGCCGGAGCCCGGGGCCCCCGCGCTCGAACCGCCCGGTCCCGGGCTCGAACCATCCATTCGTGGTGGGCCCATCGGGCCGCCAGGTTCCGGCGGACCAGCCGTGATGCTGGTTGCCTCCTCCCCGGCCGCGTCGTCCGGGACGACGGCCATGGCCTCAGTGCCATCGGGACCCGCCGGCCCATCGCCACCCCCGCGTGTCTGCCGGGCCCGCACGTAGCTCGCCGCCCCGTGGACCGCGGTGAGCCCGGTCACGACGCCCAGGAACGCCAGACCCACCTGGTCCGCCGTGACGTCCGTGGCGAAGCCGGGCGGGTTGCTGAGGCGGCGGTAGAACGGGCTCATCTGGTCCCAGAAGCGGGGCATCGTGCAGCCGACGCACCCGTGGCCCGCCTTGACCGGCCAGCTCGCCCGATCGTTGAACCGGACGGTCGGGCAGTTGGCGAACGTCTCGGGACCCTTGCAGCCCATCTTGTACAGGCACCAGCCCGCGCGATGGCCTGCATCGCCCCAGGCGAGCACGTACTCGCCGGCATCGAAGTGCGCCCGTCGCTCGCACTGGTCGTGGAGCAGCTGGCCGTAGGCGAAGTACGGGCGCCCGGTGCTGTCGGTGGCAGGGAAGGACCCGAAGGTGAGGTAGTGGACGATGGTCGCCGTCAGGTTCTGGACGTTCATCGGGCAGCCCGGGAGGTTGATCACCGTGGCGTTGGGCACGATGGCAGTCACGCCGGCGGCCCCGGTCGGGCCACCGTTGGCGCCGGGCAGCCCGCCGTCAAAGGCGCAGGTGCCGACCGCGATGGTCGCCAGGGCCTGGCCGCAGACCTCCTCGACGATCGACCGGAAGGAGCGGCCGCCGACCGCGCAGTAGACGCCGTCCTCGGCGATCGGGATCGACCCTTCCACGACGGCGATATAGCCGCCCGGGAACGCCCCGATCGTGTCAGCGCGGCTCTTCTCGGCAGCGGCACCGGCCGGCGCCATGATCGTCTCGTGGTAGTCGACCGAGAGCACGTCGAGCACGATCTCGGCCACCGTGGGGTGGGAGGCGCGCAGGAATCCCTCGGTGTTGCCGGCGCAGTCCTGGCCTTCGAGCCAGATGACCGGCACCCGCTGCGCGCTCGTCAGCGCCTGTGCGATCCTCGGCGCAAAGGACGGGGGCAACGCCAGTGCCGCCGCCATCGCCGAGCAGAACCTCAGAAAGGCGCGTCGCGACACGCGGCGCTCGATGAGCGCGCGCCGCAGCCCGGAACCCTCCGCATCCATGAGCAGTCACTCCCCTGTCGGCTGTTCACGGCACGACGCGGCCGATCGCGGGTGCCGCAATCGATGACGCCGGAGCATGGGTGCGGATACGACCGCGGGTAACCCGACGGCGGGCGGGCGGACGGCGACGCACGCGTCTGGCGGCGGCGTTCGATGACGTCAGCCGCTTCGGTCTTTCAGGGGCCCGGGCGCGAGGTGTTGTTCGTCGCGCGCGCGACGGCGGCCCCGGTTGAACGCGGCATCACGGAGGGCTCGCCCCAACGGGCTTGCTCCAGGCCTGGGAACGCAACTTGACCAAACGGGGCACCGGGGACGTACGCGGCGGCGTGAGCTCCGTGGCGCCCCCCGTCTCGCCCGACGTAGGCACCGTGCGAGACCGCCGCGGTGACGACAAGAGGCATTCGGCACCGCGCCCGCCACCGTTGTGCCCGTGGCGAGCCTGGCGGCATGGGCGACCGCGGCTGGCCACGGTCCGAGCGCACGGCAGTGCTCGGCGAATCCCTCAACCGGTGCAACAATCGAGCATGACCACCACGGACCAAGCGACTCCTCGCCTGACCCTCGGCTACAAGGCCTCGGCCGAGCAGTTCCATCCGCAGCGTCTGCTCGACGTCGCCGTGGCTGCCGAGGCGGCCGGCTTCGACTCGGTCTGGACCAGCGACCACTTCCAGCCCTGGCGCCACACCGGCGGGCACGCCCCCAACGCGCTGGTCTGGCTGGGCGCGGCGACCCAGGCCACCCGCCGGGTCACCCTGGGCACCAGCGTGCTCACCCCATCGTTCCGCTGGAACCCCGCGGTCGTGGCCCAGGCGTTCGCCACCCTGAGCTGCCTGGCTCCGGGGAGGGTGATCCTCGGCGTCGGGACCGGTGAGTCGATGAACGAGGTGCCGGTCGGGATCGACTGGCCCGACCAGAAGGAGCGCTTCGCCCGCCTGCGGGAGGCGGTCACCCTGATCGAGCAGCTGTGGCGCGAGGAGTTCGTCAGCTTCGAGGGCCAGTTCTTCCGCACCCACGATGCGACGATCTACGACCGCCCCGACCGGCCCGTGCCGATCTACATCGCCGCCTCGGGTCCGGCGGCCGCGCGGCTCGCCGGAAGGGTCGCGACCGGGTTCATCTGCACCAGCGGCAAGGGCGAGGCGCTGTACACGGAGACGCTGCTGCCCGCACTCGCCGAGGGCGCGGCCAAGGCCGGCCGCGACGTCACCTCGATGGACAAGATGATCGAGATGAAGGTCAGCTTCGATCCCGACCACGAGCGGGCGATGGAGGACACCAAGGTGTGGGCGGCGCTGGCGCTGCCGGGTGAGACGAAGGCCGGGGTCCACGACCCTCGCGACCTGGAGCGGCTGGCCAAGGAGGCAGAGCCGTATGCGCACACCCGATGGCTCGTGTCGTCCGATCCCGACGAGCACGTGGAGCAGATTGCGCCGTATCTCGGCTACGGGTTCAACCACCTGGTGTTCCACTTCCCGGGCGAGGACCAGGAAGCCGCGATCGCCCGCTACAGTGAGCTCATCCTGCCGCGCCTGCGGGCCCGCTTCGGCTGACACACCAGGTCACTTGCGACCACACCGCCACAGCCAGGCCCCTGTTCGCCGCCGCAGTAAGCCGAGGCCTGCCGCATGCGCCGCATTCGCCTGCTGTTCGTGCTCAACGGTGTGTCGATCGCCGTGTTCGGGCCGTTCGCGTCGGTCATCCTCGCCAGCCGCGGACTCGACCCGGCCATGATCGGGCTGCTGAGCGGCCTGACCGCGGTCGCGTTCGTCGGCTCGATCTCGGTCTGGGGCCATCTGGGTGACGTGGTCCTGGGTCGAGCCCGTGCGTTGCAGGTCGCGATCATCGGGGCGGCCGCAATGCTGGGCGCGTTCATGCTGCCCATCCCCATCCTGATCCTCGCGGTCGCCTATGTCGGATACGCGGCCTTTGGCGGGGCCGTCGGTCCGCTGTCCGACGCACTTGCCGTCAACGCCCTCGACGATCCTGGCCGTCAGTACGGGAAGGTCAGGGCTCACGCGAGCGCCGGGTTCACGGTCGCGATCATCGCGGTGGGCATGATCTACGGCCTGACCGGCTACTGGCTGATGCCCCTGCTGTTCCTGATCTTCGCCCTCGCGATCGCGACCGTCGCTGGCGGACTGCCCGATGTGGGCCGAGCGACGCTGGCCGCGCATCGCCGGGGCGGGGCGATCCGCGAGGTGCTCGCGATCGAGCCCGGGCTCTTGTCGCTGCTGGTCGCGGTCGGGCTGGCGCACATCGGCGTATTCGCCGGGTTCACCTTCCTGTCGCTGCGGATCGTGGAGCTCGGCGGGGGCGCGCCGGAGGTGGCGTTCTCATCGGCCGTCGCGGCCGCGGCGGAGATCGGGGCGATGGTCGTGGCCGGTCGCATGGTCGCGCGCATCGGGCTGCGAGCGGTGTTCGCGACGTCGTCGCTGCTGTACGTCGTCTCGCTGCTGCTGTGGGCCGTGCTCGGATCGCCCGTGGCGATCATCGCGTCTCGGGTCATCTCGGGCGCCGGCTTCTCGGGGCTGTGGATCGCGAGCGTGATGACGGTCCGGACCCTGCTGCCTTCGCACTTCCAGGGCTCGGGACAGGCGCTGATCTCGATGACGACCGCCGGCATCGCCGCATTCCTGGCCGACGCGCTGGGCGGCCTCGTCTACGCCCAGGCAGGGTCCGGGGCGCTGTTCGCGACGTGCGCCGTGCTTTCCGGGCTCGGAGCCGCCGCCGGCTGGCGCACCTTCCCCGGCCGGGGGGCGCCGCGCCCCAACCCTTCCCCGGCGGACTGAGCCCGCGACTCCGGCCTGCCCTAGAATTCAACAACTGGTGAATTTCTGCGCGCCGGCGTCAAGCATTCTTCACCCATCGGAGGTGGCAGGTGAGCCCGGTGGGGACCGCTACCGCGACGCCACCGCCCGGCCTCGTGCCGGCCGTGCGAGCCGTGGATCTGGTGAAGGCGTTCGGCCCGCTGCGGGCCGTCGACGGCGTCGCGTTCGATCTCGCGCCGGGCAGGATCTTCGGCCTGCTGGGACCCAACGGATCGGGCAAGACGACCCTGATCCGGCTGCTCACCGGGATGGCCCACGCAACAGCCGGTCGCGCGGAGGTTCTGGGCGTGGCGATGCCGTCGCGGGCGAACCTGGGCCGGATCGGCTACATGACCCAGAGCGACGGGATCTACCCGGCGCTGACCGTGGCCGAGAACGTTCGCTTCTTCGCGGCCGTCTACGGGGTCGACACCGACGCTGCAACCCGTGACGTGCTGGCGCTGGTGGATCTCTCCGACCGGATGACGTCCGTGGCCGGCACCCTCTCGGGGGGCCAGCGCAGGCGCCTGTCGCTTGCGTGCGCCCTCGTCCACCGGCCACCGATCCTGTTCCTGGACGAGCCGACCGTGGGCATCGACCCGCTGCTGCGCGTTCAGTTCTGGGGCCACTTCCGATCGCTCGCCGCGGACGGCACCACGCTCATCGTGTCCAGCCACGTGATGGACGAGGCCGACCGCTGCGACGAGTTGCTGTTCATGCGGGCGGGCCGGGTCATCGCCCGCGGGACCGGCGCGGACCTGCGTCGAGATGCGGGCACCGACGACCTGGAGCAGGCGTTCCTGTGGTTCGCAGGCGAGACGGAGGCGGCCCGATGAACCCCCGCCGCCTGCGAGCCCTGTTCCTGCGCGTGGTCCAGGAGATCCGCCGCGACCGCCCGTCGCTGGCGCTGTTGTTCATCGCGCCGGTCCTGATGACCGGGCTGCTCACGTTCATCCTCCGCGAGGGCGACACCCCGGCGGTGAGCGCCGCGATCGTCAACGAGGCGGGTCCGCCCGGCAGCGTCATCGCGGGTCCGCTGCGTTCGGCGCTCGAGGCGGCGGACGTCACCGTGACCGAGCCCGAGGAGTCGAGCGCGCGGAAGGCCGTCGAGGACGGCAGCACCTCGGTCGCCATCATCCTGCCCGCGGACCTGTCTACCGGCGGCGCGATCACGGTGCTCACCAACGGGCTCGATCCGACCGGCGAGGCCAGCCAGCTGGGCGTCGTCCAGCAGGCCCTGGTCAACGGCGTCACATCAGCCGTCGGCGGCCGGCTCCCGGCCATCGATCACGAGACGGTGTACGGCGTGCCGAGCAACGATCCGATCGCGCCCTTCGCGCCCGCCATCGTCGGCTTCTTCGCCTACTTCTTCGTGTACATCCTGACCGGCGTCAGCTTCCTGCGCGAGCGGACCGGTGGCACGCTGGAACGCCTGATGGCGACGCCGGTGACCCGGTTCGAGGTGGTCGCCGGCTACACGCTCGGGTTCGGGCTGTTCGCGACCATCCAGGTGGCAATCCTGCTGACCTGGGCGCTGGGCACGCTCCACGTTCCGGCGATCGGGCCGCTGCCCGGGTTCTCGATCGGGCTCGGGGTCGCGGTGGGCGGCAGCCCGCTGCTCGCGTTCCTGGTCGTGCTGCTGCTCGCCGTCGGCGCGGTCAGCCTGGGCATCTTCCTCTCGACGTTCGCCCGGACCGAGCTCCAGATCGTCCAGTTCATTCCGGTCGTGCTGGTGCCCCAGTTCCTGCTGTCAGGGGTCCTGTTCCCGGTGGGCAGCCTGCCGTCGATCCTCCAGCCGCTGGTCGCGATCATGCCCCTCAACTACGCGGTGAACGGGCTGCGCCAGGTGTTCATCCGCGGCGCGGACCTCGGGACCCCGGCGCTCCAGCTCGACCTGGTCGTGCTGGCCGTGGTCGCCGTGCTGTTCGCGGTGGTCGCGTCGTTCACGATCCGCCGCGACGTGGCATGAGCACGCGGGCGCCGCGCGACGCGAGCGTGCACCGGCGTGGTGGGCGCGGTCGGAGGATGGGCCGGCGTCCGAGTGGCTCGGGTGACACGCGGGCCCGGATCCTGGACGCGGCTCGCCAGGCGTTCGGGGAGCACGGGTTCGACGGGGCCACCCTGCGCGACGTGGCGACGCGCGCGAGCGTGGACCCTGCCCTGATCCACCACTACTTCGGATCCAAGCAGCGGCTGTTCGTGGCTGCGATCGAGCTGCCGGTCGACTTCGCGGTAACCGTGCCCGCGCTCGTGGGCGGTCCACCGGATCGTCTGGGGGAGCGCTTCGTTCGGTTCGTCCTGGACTTGTGGGGGCGGCCCGAGGTCCGGCCCCTCGTGCTTGGGCTGCTGCGGTCCGCCGCGACTGATCCGGTGGCCCGTGCGATGCTCCGGCGACTGCTTGAGCAGGGCCCGCTGGTCGCGCTGGCCGGCGCGCTCGACCGGCCGGACGCCCCGCTCCGCGCGTCGCTGGCAGGGTCCCAGCTCGTGGGGCTGATGATGGCCAGGTTCGTGGTGGGGGTGGAGCCGCTGGCCTCGGTCGACCGCGAGACCGTGGAGCGGGCCATGGGGCCGACGATCCAGCACTACCTCACGGGTGACCTCGATTGACGTCGCCGGCCCGTGATCGGTCGCCGGACGCGGCTGCGGCTCGATACCCTGTGCGTCGATGACGACGACCCCGATCGCAGACGCGGCTGCGCTGGCAGGTGACCCGGTGCGGTTGCGGGATGCGCTGATCGCCCGCGACCCGTTGGCGGCCGCCGACCCGTCTGCCATCCGCGTGGTCCAGGCGCCCGGCCGCGTGAACCTCATCGGCGAGCACACCGACTACAACGAGGGGTTCGTGCTCCCGGTCGCGATCGACCTCGGGATCGCGGTCGCGATGGTGCCCACCGCCGATGGCCGGGTCGAGCTGACCCTCGCCGAGACGGGCGAGACCGGAGCGTTCGAGGTGGGGGCGGCGGGCGGGCGACGGGGCAGCTGGCTCGATTACGTGGCGGGCATGGCGTGGGCGCTGGGCGAGGCCGGCACCGGGCCGCGCGGCTTCCGGGGCCTGCTCGCGTCGGACCTTCCCCAGGCGGCCGGGCTGTCCTCGTCTGCGGCGATCGAGGTCGTCTCTGCGTGGGCCCTGTCCGGCGGGGAGCGGCCACCGGTGGACCCGATGCGGCTGGTGCACGTCGTCCAGCGCTCGGAGAACGGGTACATCGGGCTCAACAACGGGATCATGGACCAGTTCGCCTCGATCTTCGGCGAGCCCCGGCGCGCCCTGCTGCTCGACTGCCGGTCGCTCGAGCACCGGTCCGTGCCCCTGCCGCTCGACGAGATCGCGCTCGTGGCCTGCCATTCTGGCTCGGCGCGCAGGCTCGAGGCTTCTGCGTACAACGAGCGCCGCTCCCAGTGCGAGGCGGCGGTCGCGGCCATCGCGGGCAGCCAACCCCGGGTGCGGTCGCTGCGCGACGTGACGCCGGCCATGCTGGCAGCCGTCCGGGAGACGCTCGATCCGGTCGTCACCCGGCGGGCCGCGCACATCGTGGCCGAGAACCAGCGGGTGCTGGACGCGATTGCTGCGTTCGAGGCCGGTGACCTGGGCGAGGTGGGCCGCCTGTTCTACGCGAGCCATGCGTCGCTGCGCGATCTGTACGAGGTCAGCAGCCCGGAGCTCGACGCCCTGGTCGAGATCGCGATGTCCACCCCCGGCGTCATCGGCGCCAGGCTCACCGGCGCCGGTTTCGGCGGCTGCACCATCAACCTCGTCCGCCGCGATGCGGTGGCCGCGCTGCGCGAAGCCGTCCTTCGCGACTATCCGCCGCGAACCGGTCTGACGCCGCGGGTGTTCGCGGTCGAGGCGTCGGCAGGCGCACGCCGGCTCGCCTGACGCGGGGGTGGCATGCTTCGTTCGCGCCCCCGCCCCGGGGGGCTCCCAGGAGGATCCCATGGATCTCGTTCCGACCAAGGTCCGCGCCGCGATGGCGGCGCTCGAGGCGGAGGACGCGCAGGATCGCGTCGATGGCACCCCGCAGTCGCGTCGGCTGCGCTCGATCTCACCCGACGTTGGACAGTTCCTGCTGACCCTCGTGGTGGGCACCGGGGCAAGGACGATCGTCGAGATCGGGACCAGCGGCGGCTACTCGACGCTGTGGCTCGCGTCGGGAGCGCGGCAGACGGGCGGTCGAGTGGTCACGTTCGAGATCGACCCAGCCAAGATCGATCGCGCGCGGTCCAGCTTCGCCGAGGCCGGGGTGGGGGACCGGGTCGAGCAACGAACGACCGACGGGGCGGCCGGGCTGGGGGGCTTCGCCGGGACCGCCGACCTCGTGTTCATCGATTCGGAGAAGGATGACTACCTGCGGATGCTGGAGCCCGCGATCGTCGCGCTCCGTCCCGGCGGGCTGCTCGTGGCGGACAACCTGATCAGCCACGAGGCGGACCTCGCCGGCTTCCGATCGGCTGCCCTGGCGGACCCGAGGCTCACCGGCCTGGTGGTCCCGATCGGGCGGGGCGAGCTCATGGCGGCCCGGCTCTGACGCGCATGCCGGGGCGTTCGGGCCGCGCGCGGCTCGCGTGGGCCGCCGTCGGCCTGGCCTCCGTCCTGGCGGCATGCACCGGTTCCCCGGCGGCCGCGTTGCCCGCGGCCCCTGCCGCGACGGCTTCTGAGCCGGCGGCGACCGCGACCACGCTTTCGACACCAGCCACCACGTCCGAGGCGCCCGTCGGAACGTGCGTGCCGGCCTCGCCGCCTGCCATCCTGGGCGATCTTGCGCGCCATGGCCCGCCGTCGGGCACGTGGGTGGGCCTGAACCTCGACTGGGCCTCGCAGACCGTCGCCGACGCGACCGCGCTTCTGGGACAGCCGCCTGCCGATGTGGTGAGCTTCGTGTCGTTCCCGCTCACCGCCGACGACCAGACGAACCTCGACGCGGCAGCCGGGCAGGCTCGCGACGCCGGCGCCCTGCTCGTGGTCACGCTCCAGCCGTGGGGCGGTCTGGCCACCGTGACCGCGGACGCGGCACAGGCCGTGGCGCAGCGGCTCGCACGCTATGGCGCCGAGGGCGTGCCGACGTTGGTCCGATTCGCCCACGAGATGAACGGCACCTGGTACCCGTGGGGCCAGGACCCGGCCGCGTACATCCCCGCGTTCCGGACCGTCGCCGATGCGGTCCATCGCGACGCCTCGACCGCCGCGATGGCCTGGGCGCCCAACCAGGGCGACGGCTACCCGTACGCCGGCGGGCAGTACGAGGCCCCCGCGGGCAGCGCTGCCGCCGCGGCGCTCGACACGAACGGCGACGGCGCCGTGACCGCGGCCGACGACCCGTACGCGCCGTACTGGCCGGGAGCGGATGCCGTCGACTGGGTCGGCATGAGCCTCTACTTCTGGGGCCTCGAGTACCCGTGGGGTGAGAACGAGCTGCCACCGAACGGCACGTTCGCCACGCTGATGACCGGCGCGGGCTCGACCCCCAGCTTCTACGACGACTACGCCGTCCGATACGACAAGCCGCTGGCGATCATCGAGACCGCGGCCTTCTACCGTCCCGGCGGCGGCGGCGCGACGGAATCGGCCATCAAGACCGCCTGGCTCGACCAGGTGTTCGCGGCCGACACGCAGACGCGCCTCCCGCTGCTGCGGATGGTCAACTGGTTCGAGTGGCGCAAGACCGAGACCGAGGTGAATGCCGTCGTGGACTGGCGGATCATGGCCGATCCGGCGCTCCGGGCGACGTTCGTGGCCCTGGCGAGTGGCGGGCAGTTCGAGCTCGGGCCGGTGGTGGCGCCGGGCACGGTCACGAACGGCTGCGCGGGGCCGTAGCCGGTCGAGCGCGCGCGCAGCCGGCGTGGAACCTCGCGGGCGTCGAGCCCAGCCGGCGTGGAACCTCGCCGGCGACGTCGAAGGACCGGTTGTCAGTTGCGGACGAGGTCCAGCAGCCGGGCGTGAAAGTCGCCGTAGATCAGGCGGATGCCGTCGAACTCGGTGCCCTCGGGCAGCGGGTCGGGCGGGTGGATCCCGATCCCGACGGCCATCAGCTCGTCACCGGCCCGCTCGATCGCGGGGCCGGGCCCAGAGAAGTCCGAGCCCCACGACGTCACCCGGTAGGTCGCGGCCGGGTCCAGCCCGCGCAGCCGGAGCCGGTTGCGCACCGGCATCGGGTGGGCGAGCACCCGGTAGTGGCCCACGATGGCGTGACCGGCGTCCGCGTCGACCACCATCCAGGCGGTCTCGTTGCCGTCGCCCTCGAACGGGCTCCGCAGCCGAAGGAACCGGCCCCTCTGGATCAGCTCGCGACGCTCCGTGTACCACGCGATCTGCCGCCTGACGGCCGCCTGCTCCTCGTCGCTCATCGCGGTCGGATCCAGCTCGTATCCGAACACGCCGAACATCGCGACCGCTGCGCGCGTCGCCAGCGGCGTGATCCGGCCCGTCTGGTGGTTGGGCACGGCCGACACGTGCGCTGCCATGGAGGAGATCGGGTAGGCGAGCGACGTGCCCGACTGGATCGCGAGCCGCTCGACGGCGTCGGTGTCGTCGCTCGTCCAGGCCTGGGGTGCGAATGCGAGCAGCCCCGGGTCGAACCGGCCGCCGCCCGAGGCGCATGACTCGAACAGGATGTCCGGGAACCGGGTCGTCAGGCGCCGGTACAGCTCGTACACGCCCAGGATGTAGCGGTGGAAGAACTCGCCCTGCCGGTCGGCGGGCAGCGACGGTGTCCACGGCTCGGTGATGTTGCGGTTCATGTCCCACTTGACGTAGTCGATCGGAGCACTCGACAGCACCGCGATCAGCGCGTCCGCGATGTGGTCCACGACCTCGGGCCGCGAGAAGTCGAGCACGAGCTGCTGCCGGCTCTCCGTCCGCGGCCGGCCCGGCACCCCGATCGCCCACTCCGGATGAGCACGGAACAGGTCACTGTCGGGATTGACCATCTCGGGCTCGATCCACAGCCCGAACTCGAGCCCCAGCGCCCGGACGTCGCGCACCAGCGCCTCGAGGCCTCCCGGGAGCTTGCGCCGGTCGACGACCCAGTCACCCAGCGACGAGTTGTCGAGGTCGCGCCTGCCGAACCAGCCGTCGTCGAGCACGAACAGCTCGACGCCGAGATCCCGGGCCCTGGCCGCGATCCCGACCAGCCGATCGTGGTCGAAGCCGAAGTAGGTCGCCTCCCAGTTGTTGAGCACCACCGGCCGGGCCCGGTCGCGCCACCGGCCGCGGGCGAGTCGCTCGCGGTACAGACCGTGGAACGCATCGGACAGGCCGCCCAGCCCGTCAGCGGACCAGACGACCACCGCCTCCGGCGTGGTGAAAGACGCGCCCGGCTCGAGCCGCCAGGCGAAGGTCTGCGGGTGGATGCCGATACGCAGCCGCGTCGTGCCGAACGGATCGACCTCAGCCTCGGCCAGGAAGTTGCCGGAATAGACCAGGGACAGAGCCAGCGCCTCGCCGGTTGCCTCCGTGGTGTGCTCGCGGCGCAGGACGAGCAGCGGGTTGTGCTCCAGGCCCGACGCGCCGCGAAGGCTCCCGACCGCCTGACAGCCCGGGACGAGGGCCCGGTCATGGACGTGGCGCTCCCGGGCCCAGATCCCGCTGGTGGTGACCAGGTGCCAGGCGGCGTCCGGGAGATCGAGGACCGCGCTCATGGCGCACCGGACCGTCAGCGACGCCTTGCCCGTGTTGGTCAGGGTCGTCGAGCGGGCGACCACGGGCCGGTCCGCGAACAGGGTGGTCCGGAGCGTGACCCGCAGCCCGGTCGGGTCATCGGCGAGGTCGATCTCGAGCGTCTCGGCCTCGGACGGGTCCTCCGCGTAGGTCGACGGCAGGCCAGGCAGCTCCGGCTTGCCGGGCTCGATGCGATGGCCGGCATAGCGCAGGTCGAGGACCGTGGAGCCGTCGGGGCCCTCGACGACCAGCGCCGGGACGCGGAAGTCGCCCACGCCCGGCACCGGGACCTCGAGCGCGACCGGCTCGCCGACGCGGTTCGAGTAACCGGTGAACTCGGCCGGTCCGAGGTGGCGGAGCGAGCCGTCACCGCGCAGCGGGGCGCCCGCGTGCAGGTGGCCGAGCCAGCCGTTCTCGAGCACACGCATCGCCCAGCCGATGCGGCCGTTGGCGAGCTGCCATTCGCGGGCTGCGGCGTCCCAGCGGATCGTCACGACGCAGGCTCCTCGGTTGTGAGCACCCAGGTCCACCGGTACGTACCCGGCCCGAGCACGTATGCGGGCAGCGTGTCGGGCCCGCAGCTCGCGGTTCCCACGCCGCGATGCGCGGCGTCGAGGGTGACGATGGTCTCGGCGCGCGGGCGGAGCTCGACGTCGTGGGTGGCCGCGTCGAGGTCGTGCGCGTGGACATGCAGGATGGACACCTGCCGGGGCCGGTCGAGGTCAACCCGGACCGCACCGTCCGGGCAGGACACCCGGAACCAGCGCGTGTCCGCGTGGCCGCCGCTCTCCTGCGGGCGGACATAGGGCACGAGCTGCGCGGTGACGGTCGATGACCAGCGGCCGATCCGGCCGCCGCGCCGTCGGTCAGGGTAGGTCTCGTGCGCGCCGCGTCCGAACCAGTCCACTGTCTCGTGGCTCGGCTTGAGCTCGAGCACCGTCCCGACCCGCGGCAGGTCCATGAGGGACGGCGGCACCTCGACGGTCTCCTCGACCCGGATCCGGCCGTCGGGCGCGGCCGACAGCCGCTGGGTGTGGGCAACCTCGATTCCGGTCGCGGTCGTCCAGGTCGCCCGGACGGTCACGGCGTCGCCCGCCCGCTCGATGGCGTCCAGCCGGCGGCGAAGCGTCGCAAGCCCCCAGCCGTCCCAGCGGCCGGCCATGCCGCCGATCCGGTCGTTGTCGGTCGGGGCGCGCCACAGGGACAGGACCGGCGGCGTCGCGAACGCGGGGTGGAGGAGTCGCCCCTCATCGTCCAGGCGGACGTCGCCGGTCCAATCAGCCGCCGTGGCGGCATTGTCGTGGGCGGTGTGAGGACCGCCGTGCGCCGCATCCGGATCGTCGAGCGGCACCTGCGCCCAGCCGATCTCGTATCCGGCCGGTGCCCACGGCGAGGCCTCGGCCGTCAGGAATCGGAGCGTGAGCCAGCGCTCACCGCGATCGCCGGCTGGCAGAACGGATCCATCCAACCCGGGGATCCGCACCTCCGCAGACGTGCCGGGCGCGATCGCCGGCAGGGGCAGGTCACCTCCGCCGACAGGCTCACCATCGAGCGATAGCTCCCACTCGGCGCGCAGCCAGGCCGTGCCCCGGAACTCTCCCCGGTTCTCGAGGGTCAGCCGGCCCTGGCGCGCCGCCGCGATCGCCGTCCGGTCCGCCGCCACCCGCACCGGGGACGCAAGGTACATGTGCTCGAACACCGCCGGCTTCGGGCTGCGGTCGGGGAACGTGATGCCGTCGATGCAGAACACGCCGTCGTTGGGCTCGTCGCCGAAGTCGCCCCCGTACGCGTGGCGGATCGTCCCGTCGGGCAGCCGCTGCTCGAGGCCGTGGTCGCGCCACTCCCAGATGAACCCGCCCTGCAGCCCGGGCGTCGCCTCGATCGCATCCCAGTACTCGGCCAGCGTCCCGTTGCTGTTGCCCATCGCGTGGCTGAACTCGCACATGATCAGCGGGTGGCGCTGACCGCCCGAGCGCGCGTGGGCGACGATCGCGGCGATCGGGGGGTACATCGGCGCCGTGATGTCGCTGACGTGCTGATCGCTCGACCAGTCGAACCGGATCGCGCCCTCGTAGTGGAGGGGCCGCGACGGGTCTGCCTCGCGGACCCAGCCGGCGGCGGCGTCGTGGTTGGGCCCGTGGCCCGACTCGTTGCCCAGCGACCAGGCGATGATCGAGGGGTGATGCCGGTCTCGCTCGACCATGCGGGCCACCCGATCCAGGAACGCCGAGCGGTAGCGCGGATCGCGGCACACGTCCTCGTACCAGCCGTGGGACTCGATGTCGGCCTCGTCGATCACGCACAGCCCCAGCTCGTCGCACAGGTCGAGCAGGCGCGGATCGTTCGGATAGTGCGACGTCCGCAGCGCGTTGAACCCCCAGCGCTTCATCGCCACCACGTCCGCGCGCAGGTCGTCCACGCTGACCACCCGTCCGGTCCGGGGGTCGAAGTCGTGACGGTTGACGCCGCGGACGAGGATCGCCCGGCCGTTCACCAGCAGCTCCGTGCCGCGGACCTCGACCCGCCGGAAGCCGATCCGGCGCTCGACCCGCTCGACCACGTCCCCCCCAGGGTCACGGAGCTCGACGCTGACCGTCCGCAGCGCGGGCACCTCCGAGGACCAGGGCGTGACGCCCGGGACGCGCGCGGCAAGCCGGACCCGCCCGATGCGCGGTGGCCTGACGACGGGCTCGGCATCCGCCCATCGCGCCCGGTCCTCGGGGTCGGTCAGCGTGCCCGACGCGTTCAGGCTCTGCAGGTCGAGGATCCCCCGGCGTGGCGGCCCCGGCACCACGAACGCACCTGGCCCGTGGTCGGCCCCGGGCGTGTTCGGGACGACGCAGGTGAGCGGTTCCTCGACGCCCTCGATCGCCGCCTCGACCCGCCAGCCGGGTTCGAGCGCCGACCCGTCGGGCCAGCCCAGCTCGGCCTCGAGCTCGAGGGTCCCGGTCGAGAGGTCCTCGTCCAGCCCGGCATCGATCCGGAGCCCGGCCAGGTGCACGAGACCGGTGGCGTACAGG
>Ga0315556_1000479_pt1 | contig 24815 bp, 24 predicted proteins | sample SalMarSW160310MG_FD_202112 | JGI IMG/M metagenome (GOLD analysis project Ga0315556, IMG submission 202112) | Salt marsh sediment microbial communities from the Plum Island Ecosystem LTER, Massachusetts, United States - Salt Marsh Sediment SW1603-10 ...
GGCGAAGTGGGCGACACCCGAGATGGAGCGCCTCGGCATCACCTACGAGACGCTGTTCAACATGAAGGAGGTGGACGGGGCGAAGAAGGTGGTGCGCAGCGAGGAAGGCACGGAGGCCCCGTTCGATCTGCTGATCACCATCCCGGCGCACCGCGGCATGGAGGTGATCGAGAAGAACGCGCTCGGGCAGCGCGGCTTCATCCCCACCCACCGGCACCGCTTGAACATGGAAGGGCGCGAAAACGTGTTCGTGGTCGGCGACACCACCAACCTGCCGATCAGCAAGGCGGGCTCGACGGCGCACTTCGAAGCCGAGGCGCTGGCCGAGAACATCGCAGCGATGGTCAAGATGGGAACGCCGGTGCGCGACTACGACGGCAAGGTGTTCTGCTTCATCGAGGCGGGCAAGGACCGGGCGACGTACGCCATGTTCAACTACCAGAATCCGCCCGACCCGAAGGCACCCACGCGCGCGGTGCACTGGTTCAAGATCGCGTACAACAAGCTGTACTGGGCGTCCGCCCGCGGCCTGCTCTGAGGAGGCGACCATGAGCACCTCAAACGAGGCAATCTCGACCGAGCTCGAGGTTAAGCGCGTGGTCGAGGCCGCGCGCGATGCGCTGACCGACGAGATGGTCGGGCGCCTGACCGAGGCGGTGGGCGAGGGGCTGAGCCTGCTCGACCAGGTGAACCGTTCAGGACTGGAAAAGGCGCTGCCGTCGATCGCCAGGATGGTGCGCGACGGCGATCTGGAGCGGCTGGTGCAGCTGGCACGCGTATACGGATCGGCAGAGGACGCCATGAGCGACGAGATGATCGGGCGCCTGGCGGAAACGATGGCCGAGGGGCTGTCCTTGATGGATCGCCTGAGCCGGGGCGGCGTGCTGCGCCTGGTCGAAATGATGGAGCGCATGCAGGCATCGGGCGCGCTCGAGCGCATCGCGGTGACCTTGCCCAGGCTGATGGAGCGGCTCGAGCACATCGAGCACGTGCTCGGCAGCCTGGAATCCGCAGTCGCCGAGGCCGAACGCATGCCGCGGCCGCAGGGCGGCATCGGTGGCCTCTGGCAGATCGCGCGCGACGCGGAAACGCAGCGCGGAATGCAGCTGCTGCAGACCTTCAGCAAGAACCTCCGCAGCGCGGCCAAGTGAGCGCAAGGCTGGCGACGCGACCGGGTTGACCGGTCGCGGCCGCGCCTTGTTGCGTAATTTGATGAGAATGGTTATCATTGGAGAACTTGTCTCACAATGCACTTCCCCGGATCGCTTGTGATTGGATAGATATTTGAATGCAAATTAGAAAATGGATTCTGAGCCTGGTCCTTGCGTTGCCCATGAGTGCATACGCGCAGTTGCCTCACTTCAGCCTGAGCATCAAGAATCACCGTTTCGAGCCGAGCGAGATCACGGTGCCCGCAGGCGAGCGCTTCAGGCTGGTGATCGACAATCAGGACCCGACGCCGGAGGAATTCGAGAGCAGGTCGCTGCGGGTCGAAAAGGTGATTCCCGGCGGCAGCAAAGGCTCGGTTACCGTAGGTCCCCTGAAGCCCGGCGCGTACCAATTCGTGGGCGAGTTCCATGAATCCAGCGCCAAGGGCACCTTGCACGCGAAGTGAGGGAACATGCTTGGCTCGGCAGTCGTCGTATTTCGTGAAACGCTGGAAGCGGCGCTGATCGTCGCCATCGTCATGGGCGCAAGCCGCGGCGTGGCGGCGCGCGGGCGCTGGATTACGGGCGGCGTCGTGCTCGGGATCGTCGGCGCGCTGATCGTTGCCGCGTTTGCGGGCGCGATTTCGGAGGCGGTGCAGGGCCGCGGGCAGGAGCTGTTCAATGCCGGCGTGCTGCTGGTCGCGGTGGCGATGCTCGCCTGGCACAACGTCTGGATGAGCTCGCACGCGCGCAAGCACGTCGCCGAAATGCGCCATCTCGGTCACGACGTCAGCGTCGGCGTCAAGCCGATGTCGGCGATGCTAGCCGTCACCGCGCTGGCGGTGCTGCGCGAAGGCGCCGAGACGGTGCTGTTTCTCTACGGGCTGATGGCGACCGGCGGCAGCGCCGGGCTGGCGCTGGGCGGGATCCTGGGGCTGGTGGGCGGGACGGCGATCGGTGTGCTGCTTTACTTCGGGCTGCTGCGGGTGCCGCTGCGGCACTTCTTCACCGTCACCGGGGTGATCGTGCTGCTGCTGGCGGCCGGGCTCGCGGCGAGCGCTGCGGGCTTCCTGGTCCAGGCGGGTCTGCTGCCCGCTCTCGTCAATCAGGTCTGGGACACGTCCGGCATGCTGGACGTCGGTAGTCTCGCCGGCCGCATGCTTCACGTGCTGGTCGGCTACAACGACCGGCCGACGGGGATCGAGCTGCTGTTCTACGTCGTGACGCTGGTAACGATTCTGACGCTGATGCGCATCTTCGGCGCCCGCTCAACCCGAACCGCGCGCGCCCAGGCGGCGAAGGAAGGCGCGCCCGCCTAACGCGCCGGCGCGCGCTACACTTGCGCGCGTGTCCATTCGCAAGCTTCCGTCGCGCATCACCGTCGAGGGGCTCGACCGCGCCCCGCACCGCGCGTTCCTGCGCGCCCTGGGACTCTCCGACGACGATCTGCGCAAGCCCTTCGTCGGCGTCGCCTCGACCGATGGGCGCGTCACGCCGTGCAATGCGCTGCTGGGAGAATTCGCAAACGCCGCGTGCGCCGCGATACGCGAGGCCGGCGGGGTTGGGTTCGATTTCGCGTCGATCTCGGTCGCGGACTCGATGTCGATGGGCCACGGCGGGATGCGCTTTTCCCTGCTTTCGCGCGAAATCATCGCCGACGGCGTGGAGGCCGTTGCCAGGGGGCATGCCTACGACGCGCTGGTGACCTTCGCCGGTTGCGACAAGACGCTGCCGGGAATGATGATGGCGATGACGCGCCTCAACCTGCCTTCGGTATTCGTCTACGGCGGCGCGGCGCTGCCCGGCACCTGGAATGGGCGCGACGTGACGGTGCTCGACACTTACGAGGCGGTCGGCGCGGTGATGGCGGGCGACATGGCGCGCGCCGAGCTCGATCAGCTCGAGCACGTATGCCTGCCTACCCTGGGTTCGTGCCCGGGGCAGTTCACCGCCAATACCATGGCGATGGTCTCGGAGACGCTCGGCCTGGCGCTGCCCGGATCCGCCACCATGCCTGCGGTGGCGAAGGAGCGGCACGGTCAGGCGCGTGAGGCCGGGCGCCAGGTGATGGACCTGCTGCGCAACGGTGGCCCGCTGCCGCGCGAGCTGGTGACGCGCAAGAGTCTGCAGAATGCCTGCGCCGCGGTCGCCGCGACCGGCGGGTCGACCAACGCCGGCCTGCACATCCCGGCGATCGCGCATGAAGCCGGCATCCGCTTCTCGCTCGACGATTTCGCGCGTGTCTCCAAGCGCACGCCGCTGATCGCCGACCTGAAGCCGGGCGGGCGCTTTCTCGCCAAGGACCTGCACGCGGTGGGCGGCGTCTACGCAGTGTTGAAAGAGCTGCTGCGGCGTGGTGCGCTGCACGGCGACTGCCTTACGATCTTCGGCACCACCCTCGAGCAGGAGCTGAGGCAGCATCCCGCCGCCGACGGGACGGTGGTGCGCAAGAAGCCGCTCGTTGCCAGCGGCGGCATCGTGCTGCTGAAGGGCAACCTGTGCCCCGATGGCGCGCTGATCAAGATAGCGGGGCTGAAGTCGCTCGCGTTCGAGGGCGTCGCGCGCATATTCGATTCCGAGGAGGCTTGCGCCGATGTGGTCCGCCGGCGCCGCTACCAGGCCGGCGACGTGCTCGTCATCCGCTATGAAGGGCCGAAAGGCGGGCCGGGAATGCGCGAAATGCTCGGCGTCACGGCGCTGATCTACGGCCAGGGCATGGGCGAGAAGGTGGCGCTGCTGACGGACGGGCGATTCTCCGGCGCGACGCGCGGCATGATGATCGGCTATCTTTCACCGGAGGCCGCCGTCGGCGGACCGCTCGCGCTGGTCAGGGACGGGGATCGCATCCGTATCGACGCGCAAAAAGGCTTGCTTTCGTTGCGCGTGCCGGCGGCGGAGCTGGCGCGAAGGCGCCGGGCGTGGAAGCCGCCGCAGCGCGCGCCGCTCGCCGGTGCGCTGGAGAAATACGCGGCCCAGGTCGGATCGGCATTCCGCGGCGCCGTCACGCACAGCGGAGGATTCAGCAGGAGAAGACGGAAGTAAGCGGCGGCGGTCAGGCGCGTAGCAGCGACTCGGCGAGCTCGCGAAGCTTGCTTTTCTGGATCTTGGTGGCGTTCGCGCCAGGCGTGACCGGGAATTCTTCCAGCGCGAATGCGCGCAGCGGGACCTTGTAGGCGGCGAGCTTGGCGGCAACGTGCGCAAGCAGCGCCGCTTCGTTCAGGGCTGCCGCCGGTTCGAGCACCACAAACGCGACTGGCCGCAGCCCTTCGGCGCGTGGCACGCCGACCACCTGGCAGGCGCGAATGCCCGGGAACGTCTGCACCACAGCCTCGATCTCCGGCGGGCTGACCAAGAACCCGCCCAGGCGCAGAGCGTCGCCCATGCGGGCGAGAAAGGTGAAGCGTCCGTCGGCGTGCGTGCAGCCGAGGTCGCCCGAGCGGTAGTAGCCGTCTGCGGTAAGCGCCCTCGCGGTCGCGTCCGGGTCGCCGAAATAGCCGACCATGCGGCTCTCGGGCGCATCGAACTCGAGTTCCCCCGCAACGCCGTGGCCAAGGATCTTGCCGCTTTCGGGGTCGCGCGCGCGCACTCTGGCGGCCGCGCTTAGCGGATTGCCTCCTGCCGCCGCCCGCTCCGCAAGCGTCGCGTTCTCGTCCTGGCGCGCGAACAGCGCCTGAATTTCGCTGATGCCGTAAAGGCCGACCAGCCTGAGGCCACGTGCCTGCGCCCGGGCGGCAATGCCGCTGTGTGCGGGGTTGAACGCGGCATAGCCGAACAAGCGCGCGTCGGGGAACGGGTGCTGCGCCGTGCTCTGATCCAGTAGCTGAGCGATGGCTTCGTCGGTGCCGTTGGCATGGGTTACACGGTGCGTCACGATGTCTTCTGCGGCCTGCCGGGCGTTCCATGCCGGCCGCATCACGAGGGGGCGAGCCGCGGCGAACGCCGCCATCGCGCTGCAGAAGCCGTACACGCCGCAAAGTGGCGGCGCGAGCAGCATTGCCGAATTCGAGTCCAGGCCGAAGCCGCGCGCGACGTTGGTCGCGTGCGCGATCACGCCGTGCTGGTCATGGAGGACGAATTTCGGCGCGCTGGTCGTGCCGGAGGTGGTGAATATGACGCAACCCGCGGCGGGCGCAGCCGCGCTCTCCAGCAAGGCAGCGCCGGACGCAAGCGTTTCGTAGGCGATGGCAGGCTTGCCAATCACGGCTTGCGGGGCGGGCGTCCCTTCCTCGGAATAGACGACGATGGACTCGAGCCGTTCCATGGCGGCCGGGTCGCACTGCGCCAGAATCGACGCGAAATCGATGCCCTTGAAGCCCGGCCAAAGTACGAGCACCCGGGCACTCGAACGCGCCACGATATCGGCCACTTCCTGGCTGCGGAAGCGCGTGTTGACCGAAACCGCTATGGCGCCGAGTTGCGCGCAGGCGAAAAACGTCGCCAGCCACGCTGGCAGATTCGGCAGCCAAAGCGCGACCCGGTCGCCGGGACCGACGCCCAGCCGCTGCAGACCGTGCGCAACGCGGCGACTCTCTTGCGCCAGGTCGTGAAAACCGACCGGGCGTCCGCGATCGATCAGCATCGGGCCGACGAGCGCCGCGCGTTCGGCCAGAAGATGCTGCAGCGTGTGCCGAGGTGCATTCATCTACGATCACATGGCGCATTTTGCGCGCGACTAAATGGAATCATAAATGTTTGCGATTCGCCGTGTGCAAAGTCACGCTTGCGCGTTGTGTTCTGCGAACGGATTCGCTACGATGCACGCTCGCTAGCGTTGCTGGCAGCGCGACAGCGGCCTGGGAGATGCCCGGGATTACATCGGGCAGAAGAGGAGAACCTATGCCATCTGTGGTCACCAAGTCCGACCTCGTGCAGGCTGCAGCCAAGGCCGGCAATCTGAACAGGACCACCGCAGGGGACGCCGTGAACGCGGTATTCGAAGCCATCGTGGCGAGCGTCGCAAAAGGCAATCGCGTCACGGTCGTGGGCTTCGGTACCTTCCTGCCGCGCAAGCGCAAGGCGCGCGCCGGTCGCAGCCCCGCCAACGGCAAGGAAATCAAGATTCCCTCCAAGACAATCCCGGCCTTTGCCGCCGGCCAGGGCTTCAAGGACGCGGTCGGCAGGCGCTAGCCTCGCGTCTCATTGGTTGCGCCGCAGCGAAGTTGGCGCGATACCGCAGCAAGAGCGCCTAAGGGCGCGAAACGTCGTGGCATTGCAAAGCACAAAAAGGCTTGGCAGAATTCTTGCGGAAACAAGCTTCGTGCCATGAACAACCTGCTCATCCTCTCGCTCGACAGCCACGGCGTGCCGCACCGCTGGATCAGCTGGCAGCAGGCGTGCTTCTATTACGCCAAGAACCTGGTCGCGTGGACCATGGGCGAGCGCACCTTCACGTTTTACGGCGGGATCAGCCGCTTGACGGGGGAGCGCTCGAGCATCACAGCGCACTCGATCATCGCCATCCGCGGCCGCGCACTGGCGGCGCGCGGGTTCAACCAGGTTCCGCCGCTCAACAACCGCGAGCTTTTCCGCCGCGACCGGCAGGTTTGCGCCTACTGCGGGGGTGAGTACAACTTTTTCAAACTGACGCGCGACCACATCACGCCGCTCTCGCGCGGCGGGCGCGACACCTGGATGAACGTGGTCACCGCCTGCAGGCAGTGTAACGGGCACAAGCGCAATCGTCTGCCGCAGGAAGCGGGGATGGAGCTGCTTTATGCGCCGTACATTCCGAACAAGGCCGAATATCTGATCCTCACCAACCGCCGGATCTTCGTCGACCAGATGGAGTTCCTGCGCCAGCACGTGTCGGTGCATTCGCGTCTGGGACTGGCGCCCGCCTAGCCGGCGCGGCCGCCGCAGAACCGCTGTGTCCGACTTCTGGCGCAGTAGCGGTTTTCATCTCCTGCAACGCGATGCCGAGGGCCGTCTGCGGGTGACCGACGACTTCCTGCGTGCCTATTACCTGCGGCCGGAAATCCATCCCGTCGAGGATTCGTGCGACGCGGAACTGCGTCTCCATGCCTGCCTTATGGACGATCCGCGGCGCGCAGTCGCCCAGCAGGAGATCGACGACATCGCGGACGGCGATGCGCGCGACAACTATCGCATTCTGCTGCGCTTTCGCGAGCGCCTGCTCGAGGCCGGCACGGTCGAAGGCTGCTACATGAACCTGTTCAAGAGCGATGTCGACGTGCCGCCGCTGTTCGTCGAGCAGCTTGCGCATGTCATTCTGCGCAATCTGCTGGACGCATGCGAAGACCCATTGCAGCTGCGCGCCGCCGAGCTGATGTTTCGCGACCAGAAGGCGACGCTGCGCGACGGGCACGTGCTGGTCGCAGACCTGGAGATGATCGAGATGCATGCCGCCGGGACCCGCTACGGCGGCATCGGCAGGCTCATCGTCGAGGCGCAGGGCGCGCTGGGCAAAGTCGATCTCGACGTTCTCGATCGCGGCAACGCGGCAATATACTGGGATCGCGAGTCGCGCTTCGACACGGTGCTCAGCCTCGACTACGGTCAGGCCGGGCTGGATGCGCTGTGCCGCGTGATCGAAGCGTGGGTCGCGCACTTCTTCGGCGTGCGCGTCGCAGTGCGTCCGCTGAGGAGCATCGAAGAGCGAAAGTGGGCCTGGCACATCGGCCTGGATGCCGAATCGACTGCCATACTGAACGAGCTTTGGAACGGCGGCGAAGTCGAGCAGGGGCGGATGCGGCGAATCCTGGCGCTTTTGCGCATGGACTTCCAGGGCCCGGGGGATCTGCGGCCCGAGTTGGCCGGGCGACCGGTGTATCTCGCCCTGGCGTGCGACGAGAACGAGGTGGTGCGCATGAAACCGCAGAACCTGCTGCTCAACCTTCCGCTCGCGCAGACGTGAAGCCGGACTACTGGGACAAGGCCAAGCGCGAGCTGTCACGCGGCGACCCGGTGCTGGGCGCAATTATCCGGCGCTACCCGCGCATCCATCTTGTGCCGCGGGGAAATCCGTTCCATACGCTCGCGCGCTCGATCGTCGGACAGCAGATTTCGGTCAAGGCGGCGCAGGCGGTCTGGAACAGGCTGCTGGAGGCGCTCCCTGCGGTGACCCCGGAGCATGCACTCGAGGCCGGGCCGGACAGGCTGCTCGCTTGCGGACTGTCGCGGCGCAAGGTCGAGTACGTGGCCGACCTCGCGCGGCATTTCGCCTCCGGTCGCATCGTGCCTGCGCGCTGGCAGACGATCGACGACGAGGCGGTCATCGCCGAGCTGGTGGAGATCAGGGGCATCGGACGCTGGACCGCCGAGATGCTGCTGATATTCAGCCTGCTGCGGCCTGACGTCCTGCCGGTCGACGATCTCGGCTTGCAGCGGGCGGTGAGCGTCGGCTACCGCGACGGGCGCAAGGTGAGCGAAACGGGCATCCGCCGAATCGCCAAGACTTGGGTGCCGTGGCGATCGGTCGCCACCTGGTACCTGTGGCGCTCGCTCGATCCGCTCCCGGTCGAGTACTAGCGTGCCTGCTTGGGCGTAGAATGCCGCACCGATGAAGACCACCTTCCTCGATTTCGAGCAGCCGATAGCTGAGCTCGAGCAGCGCATCGAAGAGCTGCGCTTCGTGCAGGACGACTCCGCGGTCGACATTTCCGAGGAGATCGGCCGGTTGACCAAGAAGAGCCAGTCGCTCACCAAGGAAATCTACGCCAAGCTCAATCCGTGGCAGGTGGCGCAGGTCGCGCGTCACGCGCAGCGCCCCTATACGCTCGATTACGTTGGCATGCTGTTCACCCATTTCGAGGAGCTCCACGGTGATCGGGCGTTCGCGGACGACGCATCGATCGTCGGCGGACTGGCTCGCTTCAACGGCGAAGCGTGCATGGTGATCGGGCATCAGAAGGGGCGCGACACCAAAGAGAAGATTCTGCGCAACTTCGGCATGCCCAAGCCGGAGGGTTATCGCAAGGCGCTGCGCCTGATGCAGCTGGCCGAGAAGTTCCGTCTGCCGGTGTTCACCTTCGTCGACACGCCCGGCGCGTACCCGGGCATCGACGCCGAGGAGCGCGGCCAGTCGGAGGCTATCGGCCGCAACCTGTATGTCATGGCGGGCCTGAAGACGCCGGTCATCGTCACCGTGATAGGCGAGGGAGGTTCCGGTGGCGCGCTCGCAATCGCGGTCGGCGACATCGTCCTCATGCTGCAGTACGCTACCTACTCCGTTATTTCGCCGGAAGGCTGTGCCTCGATTCTGTGGCGCAGCGCCGAGCGGGCGCCTGAGGCGGCGGAGGCGCTCGGCATCACGGCGAGTCGGCTCAAAACCCTCGGCTTGATCGACAAGATCGTCAGCGAGCCACTCGGCGGCGCGCACCGCGACCCTCAGGCTACCGCGCAGGCTCTCAAGAAGGCGCTCACGGAGGCGCTGAAGCAGGTCCAGGGAAAGAAGCCGAAAGAGCTCGTCGAGGAACGCCTCGAGCGTCTCATGGGCCATGGCAAGTACAAGGAAGTCGTCGAGCGCTGATCGCGCCGAGCCGCTCGCGGCGGCGCAGCGCCTGCTGCGCTCGCTAGATTTGCGCGGCAAGACAATCGTCGTCGGGCTGTCGGGCGGCGTCGACTCGACGGTGTTGCTGCACTTGCTGCGCGCGCTCGCGCCCGCCCACGGCTACGCATTGCGCGCAGTGCATGTTCATCACGGCATCAGCCCCAATGCGGACCGCTGGGCGCGCTTCTGCCGCAAAATGTGCCGAGAATGGAGCGTGCCGCTGACCGTCCGGCGGGTGAGTATCGGCTCGCCGCGCGGCAAGGGGCTGGAGGGCGCCGCGCGAGAAGCCCGTCGCGCCGCGCTGGCGGCTTTGCGGGCCGACGCAGTGGCGTTCGCCCACCAGCTCGACGATCAGGCCGAGACGGTCCTGTTGAGCCTGCTGCGCGGCGCGGGTGTCCGCGGCGCAAGCGGTATGCCGGCGCTCGGCAGGCTCGGCACAAAGCCGCTGTTGCGACCGCTGCTCGAGGTGCCGCGCGCCGAACTGCTCGGCTATGCGCGCCGCTACGGCCTGCAGTGGATCGAGGACGAATCGAACCTAGACCCGGTCCATGCGCGCGGCTTCTTGCGCCTGCGAGTCACGCCGCTGCTCGAGCAACGCTATCCGCGATGGCGCCAGGCGCTCGCCCGCGCGGCGCGTCATTTCGCGGAAGCCGACGCTTTGCTGCGCGAACTCGCGCCCGCGCAGCGGGCAGACCGCCTGCGGCTCGCGGACCTGCGCGGCTGGCCCGCCCCGGCGGCCAGGCTGCTGCTGCGCGAACACCTTGCGGCACACGGCCTGCGCCCCCCGACGACGCGGCGGCTGGCTGACATGCTGCGTCAGCTGACGACTGCGGCACCCGGCGCGCGCGTAGAGTTTGCCCACGACGGCGCCGTACTGCGCGCCTACCGCGGCGAGTTGCGCGTGGAACGTCTCGCACTCGCCGCCACCTCCGTGCTCGGGCCCGCGCGCTGGAGTGGCGAGCGGCGGATCGTGCTGCCGGCCCTCGGCGGTGAAATGCGCTTCAAGCGCGTACGCGGCGCGGGCGTTGCGCTCGCCAAGCTCCAGGGTCAGCCGGTTCAACTGCGCCTGCGTCACGGGGGCGAGCGGCTGCAGCCGGATTCGCGCCGACCCCGTCGTACGCTCAAAAATCTGTTTCAGGAGGCGGGGATACCGCCGTGGCGGCGAGACCGCCTGCCGCTGCTGTTCTGCGGCGAAGACCTTGTCTGGGTTCCCGGGCTCGGTGTCGATGCGCGCTATCGCGCCGGCGCGGGAGCGGCGGGGCTGCAACCCGAATGGCACGACCGTGGCCACGCAACTCATTGAATTTACGCGGTTCAGAACCGTGCCGTGCTAGAATTTCGGTTTCACTTTTCACGCTTGCTAGGGAGAACGAGGAATGGCGGTCGAGAGGACCCTGTCCATCATCAAGCCGGACGCGGTAAAGAAGAATGCGATCGGCCATATCTGCGCGCGTTTCGAGGCGGCGGGCCTCAAGATCGTCGCCGCACGCATGATGCATTTGTCGCGCGCCCAAGCCGAGGGGTTCTACGCAGTACACCGCGAACGGCCTTTCTTTCACGACTTGGTCGAATTCATGATTTCGGGCCCGGTGCTGGTGCAGGTCCTCGAAGGCGAGGGCGCGATCGCCAGGAACCGGGAATTGATGGGCGCCACCGATCCGAAGAAGGCGGCCAAGGGCACGATCCGCGCCGATTTTGCGGATTCGATCGACGCCAACGCGGTGCACGGCTCGGACGCCCCTGATACGGCGCGCACGGAGATCGGCTATTTCTTTCCTGCTTGCGAGACCTTTTCCCGCTGAAGCGGGTCAGAGTGCCGTGATGAACGACAACCTGCTGGATTTCGACGCGCAAGGCATGGAACGCAATTTCGCCGCACTGGGCGAAAAGGCGTTTCGCGCGCGGCAGGTGCTGCGCTGGATACACCAGTACGGCGAGTCGGACTTTGCGCGCATGAGCGACCTCGCCAAGGATCTGCGCGCCAAGCTCGCGCTTGCGGCGCGGATCGAGGCGCCTGCGGTCGTCGCTGACGACGTGGCGCCCGACGGTACGCGCAAGTGGCTGCTCCGGGTCGATGACTCGAACTCGATCGAGTCGGTGTTCATCCCGGAGGATGATCGCGGCACATTGTGCGTGTCGAGCCAGGCGGGATGCGTACTCGATTGCGCCTTCTGCGCCACCGGAAAGCAGGGATTCAACCGCAACCTGACGACTGCGGAAATCATCGCCCAGCCGTGGATCGCGAACCGCCTGCTGGGCCGCGACCCGAAGGGCCAGCGTGTCATCACGAACGTCGTAATGATGGGCATGGGCGAGCCGCTGCTCAACCTCGACGCCGTGATTCCGGCCCTGCGCCTGATGCTCGACGACAACGCCTACGGACTGTCGCGGCGCCGCGTCACGGTCTCGACTTCCGGCGTGGTTCCCGGCATTGACCGCCTGCGCGAGGAGTGTCCCGTCGCGCTCGCGGTGTCGCTGCATGCGCCGAACGACGCCTTGCGCGACCGCCTCGTGCCGCTGAACCGGAAGTACCCGTTGCGGGAGCTGATCAAGGCCTGCAATCGCTACCTCGACAAGGCGCCGCGCGACTTCATCACCTTCGAGTACGTGATGCTCGAGGGCGTGAACGACTCGGACAGCCAGGCGCGCGAGCTCGCCGCCATCGCCCGGCGCGTGCGCTGCAAATTCAACCTCATCCCGTTCAACCTGTTTCCGAATGCAGGATTTGATCGCTCCGATCCCGACAGGATCCGGAGCTTCGCCGAGATCCTGCGGCGCGATGGGGTCACCGTAACGACCCGCAAGACGCGCGGCGACGGTATCGCGGCGGCGTGCGGGCAGCTCGCCGGCGACGTGGCCGACCGCACGCGCCGCAGCGGCCGCAAGGTTCACAGGATCACGGAGCTGCGTGCATGAAGATATATTTTCTGGGCCTCTTCGCCGCGGCAGTCCTGGCGCTTGCCGCGGGCTGCGCTACCCGGCCCCCGGAGACGTCGTCGTCCGGCGTCGATACCGGGGTGATCGTGGGCGAGGTCGGCGACCCGCGAAACCGTGCGCGGATACATACCGAGCTGGCGGCGGCCTACTACAGCCGCGGCAGCATGGCGGTCGCGCTTGAGGAATTGCGCACCGCGGCCGCCGCCGACCCTACTTACGCCGCCACCTACAGCATGTTCGGTCTGGTGTACATGGAGCTGCGCGAAACCAAGCTCGCGCAGCAGAATTTTGAGCACGGCCTGAAACTATCGCCGAACGACCCCGACATCAACCACAATTACGGCTGGTTCCTCTGCCAGACCGGGCACGAAACGGAGTCGATCCGGTATTTCCTGCGCGCCATCGGCAATCCGCTCTATCCGACCCCGTGGCGCTCCTACACGGCGGCCGGAGTTTGCTCTTTGCGCAAGGACAAATTCGGGGATGCCGAGCAGTTCTTTGAGCGCGCGCTCAGGCTGCGGCCGAACGAGCCAATGGCTTTGCTGCAGATGGGAGAGATTCGCTACCGGGCAGGCAAAATGAGCGAGGCGCGCAAATACGTGTCGCGCTTCAACAGCGTGGTGTCCCCCACCGCGGAATCGCTATGGCTCGAATTGCGCGTGGAACGCAAGCTGGGCCAGCGCGTGGCGGAGGCGAAGCTGGCCAGTCAGCTGCGGCGCCGCTTCCCCGGTTCGCGCGAGAGTCAGGCGCTGCAGCGCGGGGACTATGAATAGCGACACGGTCCACGAGCCCGCTTTGGAGGATCGCCCGGCGGAGGCTGTCGGCGAGCAGGAGCACGTGGGCGAGATCCTGGCGCGGGCGCGCGCCGCACAGGGGCTGACCCTGGACGATGTCGCACAGCAGCTCAAGTTCGGCGCGCGCCAGATCGACGCCCTGGAGCAGGGCCGCTTCGAGAGTTTGCCGGGAAGCACGTTCGCGCGCGGCATGGTCCGCAGTTACGCGCGCCTGCTCAAGCTCGATGCGGAGGCGCTGCTCGGACAGGTCGAGGGTAAATTTGAAGTCCCGGACGCGGATCGCCTCGCTACGCGCTATCGGGAGCCGGTGCCGTTTTCCGATGGATCGAGGCGCACCAACATCACTTACGCTCTCCTGTCGGTAGCAATCCTGCTGGTCGTGGCGGGCGTCCTGTACGGTTGGCAGCAGGAGCGCGTAGGCGCGAACCGATTGACCTTTGTCCCGGCTGCGCGGGCGCCGCTGGAGCCGCCACGCACGACTCCGGCCACTCCGCCGCGGCCAGCCGCCACGGCACCGAACGTGGTCGCACTTGCCGGCGACCGCACCAGCCCCAGCCCCAGCCCCAGCCCCAGCACCAGCCCCAGCACCAGCCCGAGCGCCAGCCCCGGCGCATCGGAGTCGACCGCCGCATCTGCGAGCTCATCTTCCCCCGCCCCAATTGCGCTCGCCACGGGGCGCATCGTGCTGCACTTCGACGCCGAATCGTGGGTCGAGATTCGCGACGGAACCGGCAAGCTGCTGCTGTCGCAACTCAATCCCGCCGGAAGCGAAAAGGTGGTCCAAGGCAGCCCGCCGTTCTCGGTCGTGATCGGCAATGCCCAGAACGTGCGCGTGACCTACGATGGCGAAGCCTTTGACCTGACGCCCCATATCAGGGTCGAAGTGGCGCGTTTCACCCTCAAATGAGTGCGCCCGCATCCGCGGCCAGGCGCCGTCACTCGACGCAGGTGCTGGTCGGTGGTGTGGCAATCGGTGGTGGCGCGCCGGTCGTCGTGCAGTCGATGACGAATACCGACACGGCGGACGTCGAGGCCACGGTCAAGCAGGTTTCAGATCTCGCACGGGCAGGGTCCGAGCTGGTGCGGATCACAGTCAACAGCCCTGAAGCGGCGGCCCAGGTGGCGCCGATTCGTGAACGACTCGACGCCCTGGGCTGCGCGGTGCCGCTGGTGGGCGATTTCCATTTCAACGGGCACAAGCTGCTGACTCAGTTCCCGCAGTGCGCGCGGGCGCTGGCGAAGTTCCGTATCAATCCCGGCAACGTCGGCAAGGGCGTCAAACGCGACGAGCAATTCGCCACCATGATCGAGTGCGCGATCCGGTTCGGCAAGCCGGTGCGCATCGGGGTCAATTGGGGCAGTCTGGACCAGGCGCTTCTGGCGAAGCTGATGGACGAGAACGCCGCGTGTGCCGAGCCGCTCGAGGCCGAGGACGTGATGCGCGAAGCTGTCGTGCGCTCGGCTCTCGATTCGGCGCGCCAGGCCGAGGCCTGGGGACTGCCCGCGGATCGCATCGTTATCTCGTGCAAGATGAGCCAGGTGCAGGACCTGGTGGCCGTCTACCGCGACCTTGCACGACGCTGCAGCTACGCCTTGCATCTCGGACTCACCGAGGCCGGGATGGGCTCGAAAGGTATCGTCGCCTCGGCGGCGGCGCTCGCCCTTCTGCTTCAGGAGGGGATCGGCGACACGATCCGTGTTTCGCTTACGCCCGAGCCGGGAGGCGAACGAACGCGCGAAGTGCAGGTGGCGCAGGAAATTCTGCAGACCATGGGTCTGCGCAGCTTTGCGCCGATGGTAAGCGCGTGTCCGGGCTGCGGCCGCACAACCAGCACCTATTTCCAGCAACTCGCCGGGCGCATCGAGTCTTATCTGCGGGCGCAAATGCCGCTCTGGCGCGAGCGCTATCCCGGTGTCGAGGAAATGCGGGTCGCGGTGATGGGTTGCGTGGTAAACGGCCCCGGCGAGTCCAAGCACGCCGACATCGGCATCAGCCTGCCCGGGACCAACGAATATCCGGTCGCGCCGGTGTACGTCGACGGCGAGAAGACGGTGACGCTCAAGGGCGAGCGCATCGCCGAGGAGTTCCAGCAACTGGTCGAAGACTACGTGAGCGCGAACTTTGGCCCTGGCCGCCGGCGCCGTCGGCAGCGCGCGGCGCAAGCCAGAGAGATCCCGGTCAAGGCGGTTTCCTGACCGCCGTCGCAAGTATGAGCGCCAGCATTCAAGCCGTCCGCGGCATGAACGACGTCCTGCCAGACGAGGCCGCGTGGTGGCGCCAATTCGAGGCCACGGTGGAAGCCTGGCTGGAGCGCTACGGCTACCGCAACATCCGCATGCCGCTGGTCGAGCATACGCAGTTGTTTCGGCGCGCGATCGGCGAAGTTACCGATATCGTCGAGAAGGAGATGTATTCCTGGCGTGACGAGCTCAACGGGGAGGACCTGACGCTGCGCCCGGAGGGTACGGCTTCATGCGTGCGCGCGGCGATAGAGCACAACCTGCTCTACGACGGCCCCAAGCGCCTTTGGTACGCAGGGCCGATGTACCGCCACGAGCGGCCGCAAAAGGGACGCTATCGGCAGTTCCACCAGTACGGCGTCGAGGCACTGGGGTTCGAAGGCCCGGACATCGACGCCGAGCACATCGTCATGTGCGCGGCGCTGTGGCGCGACCTCGGGCTGGGCGGCATTCGCCTCGAGCTCAATAGCATCGGCTCGTCCGAGGAGCGCGCGCGCTACCGCGCGGATCTGGTGCGGCATCTCGAAGCGAACCTCGACCGGCTCGATGCAGACGCCAGGCGACGCCTGCATACCAATCCGCTCCGGGTGCTCGATTCGAAGAACCCCATGGTGCAGGAGGTGGTGGCGGGTGCGCCGGCCCTGATGGGATATCTGGGCGAGGAATCGATTGCGCATTTTGACGGACTGCGGCGGCTGCTCGCGGCCGCCGGCGTGGAGTACACGATCAATCCGCGCCTGGTGCGAGGGCTCGACTACTACAATCTGACGGTATTTGAATGGATCTCGGACGCGCTCGGCGCGCAGGGCACGGTGTGCGGCGGCGGGCGTTATGACGGATTGTTCGCGCAGATCGGCGGCAAGCCCGCTCCGGCGACGGGATTCGCGATGGGCAACGAACGCCTGATCACGCTGCTGCGCGACTCGGGCCGCGCGCTGGCTGCGCGGCCGCCCGACGCCTACCTGCTGTCCCACGGCGAGGGAACGCAGGAGTATGCCTTGACGCTGGCCGAGCTGCTGCGTGGAGCGGGCTACGCAATTGTGCAGCACGCCGGCGGCGGAAGCTTCAAATCGCAGATGAGGAAGGCGGACGCCAGCGGCGCCTGGGCCGCGCTCATCGTTGGCGCTGACGAAGTGCGCGACGGAGAGGTTTCGCTCAAATTCCTGCGCAAGGCGGAGCCCCAGTATCGGATCGGCAGAGCGGTCATCGTCGCCGCGTTCGCGGACGCATTGCAGAGAGCAAGGACCTAGCATGGCACTGGATCACGAAGAGAAGGAACAGCTGGCAGCGCTGAAGGGCTGGTGGCAGGAGCACGGTAATCTGATAGTCACGGCGCTGGTGGCCGTGGCGCTCGCAGCTGGCGGCTGGCGCGGCTGGAACTGGTACCAGAGCAAGCAGTCGCTTGAGGCAAGCACGCTGTACCAGATGCTCACCAGAGCGGTGCAGGCCGGCGACGCGAAGACGATGCGCGACGCGAGCGGCGCGCTGGCCGAGGATTACCCCCGTACGCTGTACGCGTCGATGGGGGCGCTGGTTTCCGCCCGCTACTACTTCGACCATCGCAATCTCAAAGATGCGAAGGCGCAGCTCGAGTGGGTGCTCGAGCGCTCGCGGTCGGACGACTTGAAGGATCTCGCGCGGCTGCGCCTCGCGGCGGTGCTGCTCGACGAGAAGGCCTACGACGAAGCGCTGAAGAAGCTCGCTGCGGAGCACGGCGAGGCTTACGCCGCGCAGTACGCGGCGTTACGCGGCGACGTGCTGGTCGCCAAACGCCAGGCGAAAGAAGCGAAGGCGGCCTACCAGGTGGCGCTCGACAAGGCAGCAAAAGACGACAACGCATTCCGCGAAAGCGTGCGGGTTCGCCTCGAGGCGCTCGGCGGGTGACGGTGATGCGGCGATTGCTCACAGGACTCGCCGTTGCCGTCACGCTGGGCGGTTGCGCGAGCTGGTTCGGCAGTGGATCGACCGGCCCCAAGCCCGCGCCGCTTACGGCCATCAACAATGCACGGACGGTGCGGGTGCTGTGGTCGGCAAGCGTGTCGGCCGCGGACCAATTCTTCTTCAGTCCCGCGCTGGCCGCCGACAGCGTATACGTGGCGGGCCGCGACGGCACGGTCGCGCGGCTGGACGCGGCTACCGGCCAGACCCGCTGGAGCACCACTCTGGAAGCGCGCCTTTCCGGCGGAGTGGGCAGCGACGGGCGGCTGGTCGTGGTCGCGTCGGACGAGGGCGTGGTGTTCGCGCTGGACGCGAACAGCGGCAGCGTGCGCTGGCGTGCGCGTGTTTCGAGCGAAGTGCTGGCTGCGCCGGCGATCGGAGACGGGCTGGTGCTGGTGCGCAGCGCCGACAGCCGCGTGTTCGCGTTTGGCGTCGACGACGGAAAGCGGCGCTGGGTTTACCAGCGCGCCGCGGCGTCGCTCATCGTTCGCGCTCCGGCCGGCCTCAGTATCGAAGGTGATACGGCGTACGCGGGCTTCTCGGGCGGCAAGCTGGTCGCGATCGCGCTGGAAAATGGCGGGCCGCGCTGGGAGGCGACGGTGGCCGTGCCGCACGGCGCGACCGAGCTCGAGCGGGTGACCGACGTCGAGGGGGTGCCGATCGTGCAGGGCCGCGAAGTGTGTGCCGCGGCGTACCAGGGCCGGGCGGGCTGCTTCGACGTGCGCAACGGGAACCCGATCTGGACGCGCGAGATCTCCTCCCTCACAGGCGTGAGTCTCGACGCGCGCTACGCATACGTAAGCGACGACAGGGGCGCGGTGCATGCCTTGGACCGCAGCAACGGGCGCAGCGTGTGGAAGCAGGACAAGCTCGCGAATCGGCAAACGTCGCTGCCGCTGCCGTTCGGTGCCGAAATTGCCGTCGGAGACCTGGAAGGCTACGTTCATTTCCTTGCCCGCGACTCGGGCGCCTTCGTCGCGCGATTTGCCACCGACGGCGGACCGATCCGCGCCGCGCCGATCAAGTTGCCGTCCGGGATCCTGGTTCAGACCCTGAGCGGCAGACTCTACGCACTTTCGCTTTGAAATCTGTCATCGCGCTGGTCGGGCGCCCGAACGTCGGCAAGTCGACGCTGTTCAACCGTATCACGCACAGCAGGAACGCGATCGTGGTCGACGTCCCGGGGGTGACGCGCGACCGGCACTACGGGGAAGGACGGTTCGATGAGCGCTCGTTCATCGTTATCGACACCGGAGGGCTGGAGCCGGGGGTGAGCGAAGGGATCTTCGCCGAGATGGCGCGCCAGGCCGAGCAGGCGCTGGCCGAAGCGGATGCAGTGGTGTTCGTGGTCGATGGCCGCAGCGGCCTGATCCCGGCAGATCGCGAGATCGCCGCGCGCCTGCGCAAGCTGAAAAAGCGCATCTGGATCGCGGTCAACAAGTGCGAAGGGCTCGCCGCGGATACGGCGACGGCTGAATTCCATGAGCTCGGTCTCGGCGCGCCGGCCGCGATATCCGCCGCGCACGGGGAAGGGGTGCGCGACCTGGTCGAGGCGGTGGTCGAGAAATTGCCGCCCGAGGGCGAGGCCGAGGCGGTGGACGAGGGTCACCCGCGGGTGGCGGTCGTGGGACGCCCGAACGTAGGAAAGTCCACCCTGGTAAACGCGCTGGTGGGCGAGGAGCGGGTCATCGCCTTCGACCAGCCTGGAACCACCCGCGACCCGATCGAGGTGCCGTTCGAGCGCGCTGGCCGGCGCTATACCCTGATCGACACGGCGGGGCTGCGGCGACGCGGCAAGACGGGCGAGGCGGTGGAGCGATTCTCGATCGTCAAGACGCTGCAGGCCATCGAGGCGGCGAACGTCGCGGTGCTGATGCTGGATGCGGCTCAGGGGGTGACCGAGCACGACGCCCACGTCGCCGGCTACATCCTGGAGCGCGGCCGCGCAGTCGTGGTGGCGGTCAACAAGTGGGACGCCGCGGACAAGGAGGCGCGCGAGCGGGTCAAGCAGGAACTCGCCAGGAAAGTCAGTTTTCTCGCCTTCGCCGAAACCCACTTCGTCTCGGCGCGCAACGGCAAAGGGCTCGGCGAGCTGATGCGCTCGGTGGACGCCGCGTACGCGGCGGCAATGGCCAAGCTTTCGACGCCGAAGCTCACGCGCGCGCTGATTGCGGCGGTGGAGCAGCAGGCCCCGCCGCGCAAGGGGTTGGTGCGGCCGAAGCTGCGCTACGCGCATCAGGGCGGCATGAACCCGCCGCGCATCATTATTCACGGCAACGCGCTCGATTACGTGCCGGACACCTATCGGCGCTACCTCGAGGGCAGGTTTCGCAGCGCATTCAGTCTGCGCGGCACGCCCCTGGCGGTCGAGTTCCGAACGCGCGGCAATCCCTACGCCCACCGCCTGGCTTCGAGGAAACGCTGAGCTGGCCGCGCTTGCGTTGAACGAGCGAGGGTGATATGTTGTCATCAGCTACATACGCCTTGAGGTCGATGTGGCACATGGCAACATCTAGCCGGCAAAGCTATCACCACGGCGACTTGCGCGCCGAGCTGGTGCGGGTCGCGGGCCAGATCCTCGACCAGGGCGGGCCGGCGACGCTTACCTTGCGCGAGGCGGCGCGGCGCGCGGGCGTGTCGCACAGCGCCCCCTACCGTCATTTCGCCGACCGCGAGGCGCTGCTGGCCGAGGTAAGCGCGCAAGGCTTTGCGCAGCTCGGTGCCGCGCTGCGCCAAGCCGCGCCCGCGGGAGGGGTCGAGGTGGCGCGCGCCTATCTGCGCTTCGCTCTCGGCCACCCGCGTCGCTATCGGCTCATGTACGCGGACGAAAACTCGCTCGCGCGCCGCGTCGGGCTGGTGGACCTGGCGCAGGTGGTGTTGCGCGTGTTCGCCGAATCGATCCCAGGGCTCGGTGGGGCGGAGCAGACGCGGCGCGCAGGGACCGCGGCGTGGGCATTGCTGCACGGTCTGGCCGAGCTCTTGCTCGATGGGTTTTTGGGGCCGCTGGCAGCGGACGGCGCCGATGCCGAGCGCCTGGTGCGCGAAGTCGTGGGCATGGTGCGCTTCGCGGCCAGGCCCGCCGCTGCGGCCTGAGCCCGCCGCGCATGCCTGCCGCGCTGCGCCTGGCCGCTTTCTATTTCGCCTACTTTGCCTACGTAGGCGCATTCACGCCCTACTTTCCGGTCTATCTGGCCGGGCGGGGGCTGCAGCCGACCGAAATCGCCACCGTGCTCGCGATGCCGCAGCTGGCCCGCATCTTCGCCCCGACGTTCTGGGGCTGGCTCGCGGACCGGGCAGACGCCCGGCGGGCGGTGGTCGTGGCGTCGTGCGCGGCGCTTGCGGCCGGTTTCGCGGCGATGCCGTACGTGCCGGGCTTCGGGGGTATTACCGCGCTGGTAGCGGTGACGAGCATCATGGCCGCGGGCGGCTTGCCGCTGGTCGAAGCGATCACTCTGTCGGCGCTCGCCGGGCGCAGCGGAGGCTACGGCCCGATCCGGCTCTGGGGATCGATCGGTTTCATCGTCGCCGTGCTGCTGGTCGGCGCCTGGCTCGACGGTCATGCCTCCGCCAGCCTGGCCGCGGTGTTTCTGGCACTCGCGCTGGCGGCGCTTGCGGCCTCCGTCGCGCTGCCCGGCGGCGGCAGCGCTTCGCCACGCTCGGGCGACAACATCGGCGCAGCGGCCGGCCGGGCAACGCAGTCGGTGCGGCTCTTGATCGGCGCAGGGTTCTGCATGGCCGTCGCGCATGGCGCGCTGTACGCGTTCTTCACCCTGCACCTGCAGCGGCTTGGCTACAGCGGCAAGGCCATCGGCGCGCTGTGGACGCTCGGCGTGCTGGCCGAGATCGTGGTCTTTCTCTACCTTCCCGCGCTGTTCCGGCGCTTCTCTCTTGCGGCCATCCTGCTCGTCAGCCTGCTCGCGGCCGTAGTGCGCTTCGCGGCGATCGGCTGGGCGGCGGGCTACCTTGCCGTACTCGTCGTCGCGCAGCTCCTGCATGCGGCCACGTTCGGCGCCTTTCACGCCGCATCCGTCGCGGCGGTGCACCGCCTGTTCCCCGCGGCCAGGCACGCGCGCGGTCAGGCGCTGTTCTCGAGCCTGGCATACGGAGGCGGCGGCGCCGCGGGCGCCTTGATTGCGGGCTGGGGGTGGGAAGCGGGCGGGCCTGCCCTGACGTTTTCGCTCGCCGCCGGCAGCGCCGCGATCGGTGCCTGGCTGGTGTTTCGGCTTGAGCCGGTGGAGCTCTACGACGCCTCGCGTGTGCGATAATTTACAGCTTCCATCGGATCACTTTCGCGCTCAAAGGCATGGCACAAACGCTTTACGACAAGCTTTGGAACAGCCACGTGGTGCACGTCGATGCCGACGGCACCGCGTTGCTGTATATCGACCGCCATCTGGTGCATGAAGTCACCAGCCCGCAGGCCTATGAGGGCCTCAAGCTGGCGGGACGCAAGCCGTGGCGCATCGGCTCGGTGGTGGCGACCGCCGACCACAACACACCGACGACGGGCTGGGAGGAGGGCATCGACGGTATCCGCGACCCGATTGCGCGCTTGCAGGTCGAAACCCTGGACAAGAACATGCGCGAGTTCGGCGCCAAGGTCTATTTCCCTTTCCTCGACAAGCGCCAGGGCATCGTCCATGTCATTGGTCCCGAGAACGGCGCCACGCTGCCGGGTATGACCGTGGTCTGCGGCGACTCGCACACCAGCACCCACGGCGCCTTCGGCTGCCTGGCGCACGGCATCGGCACCTCGGAAGTCGAGCACGTGCTGGCGACCCAATGCTTGGTCACCAAGAAGATGAAGAACATGCGCGTTCTGGTCGAGGGTCCGCTCGCACGCGGGGTCACGGCGAAGGACGTTGCGCTCGCGATCATCGGCCGCATCGGGACCGCCGGCGGCACGGGTTGCGCGATCGAGTTCGCCGGCAGCGCCATCCGCGCGCTGTCGATGGAAGGCAGGATGACTCTGTGCAACATGGCGATCGAGGCCGGCGCCCGCGCCGGCATGGTTGCGGTCGATGAGACCACCATCCAGTACCTCAAGGGGCGGCCTTTTTCCCCCGCCGGGCCCGAGTGGGACCAGGCGGTGGCCTACTGGAGCATGCTGCGCAGCGACCTCGACGCAAAGTTCGAGCGCGAAGTCGCGCTGGAGGCGCGCGCGATCAAGCCGCAGGTGACCTGGGGCACGTCTCCCGAAATGGTGGTGCCGGTGGACGAGACCGTGCCCGATCCCGACAAGGAGAAGGATGCGGTCAAGCGCGAGGGAATCGAGCGCGCGCTCGTTTACATGGGGCTCAAGCCCCGCACCCGAATCAGCGATATCAGGCTGGACAAGGTATTCATCGGATCGTGCACCAACTCGCGCATCGAGGACCTGCGCAGCGCGGCGGCAGTCGTCAAGGGGCGCCACGTGGCGTCGAGCGTGCGTTTGGCGATGGTGGTGCCGGGCTCCGGACCGGTAAAGGCCCAGGCCGAACAGGAAGGGCTGGACAGAATCTTCGTCGACGCCGGCTTCGAGTGGCGCGAACCGGGCTGCTCGATGTGCCTCGCCATGAATGCGGACCGGCTCGAGCCCGGTGAACGCTGCGCCTCGACCTCGAACCGGAATTTCGAGGGCCGTCAGGGCGACGGCGGGCGCACGCACCTGGTGAGCCCGGCGATGGCGGCGGCCGCGGCGATTGCCGGGCATTTCGTGGATGTGCGCTCCGGGTTCTAGTGAGTCTAAGAGAAAGCGAACGAGAAGAAGTGAGCACAATGCAGAAATTCACACGTCTCGATGGGCTGGTCGCGGCGCTGGACCGGGCGAACGTCGATACCGACGCCATCATCCCGAAGCAGTTCCTCAAATCGATCAAGCGCACCGGCTTCGGGCCCAATCTGTTCGATGCCTGGCGCTACCTCGACCACGGCGAGCCGGGCATGGACCATTCCCGGCGGCCGATCAACCCGGATTTCTTCCTCAACCAGACGCGCTACAAGGGCGCGGAAATCCTCCTGGCGCGCAAGAACTTCGGCTGCGGATCGTCGCGCGAGCATGCGCCCTGGGCGCTGATGGACTACGGTTTCCGCTGCGTCATTGCGCCGTCTTTTGCCGACATATTCTTCGGCAACTGCTACAAGAACGGGCTGCTTCCCGTGGTGCTGACCGACGCCGAGGTCGATGCGCTGTTCTACGACTGCGCATCATTCCCGGGCTTTCGCCTCGTGGTCGACCTCGAGCAGCAAACCGTCTCCACTACCGATAGCTCGAAACGCTACCATTTCGAGGTCGATCCGTTTCGCAAGCATTCCTTGCTCAACGGTCTCGATGAGATCGGGTTGACGCTGCAGCATGCAGACAAGATCCGTGCATTCGAAACCGCGCGCCGGGAGCAGTTTCCCTGGCTGTTCAGGTAGGCCGCGATGAAAATCGCGGTCTTGCCGGGCGACGGAATTGGCAGCGAGATCGTCGCGCAGGCGCTCAAGGTGTTGCACCGGCTGGGCGAGGACGGCCTGCGCATGGAGCTCGAGCAGGCGCCGGTCGGCGGCGCGGGCTACGAGGCTGCAGGCGACCCGCTGCCGGAGGCGACGCTCAAGCTCGCACGGCAGGCGAATGCAATCCTGTTCGGCGCGATCGGCGGGCCCCAGTACGATTCACTGCCGCGCGACAAGCGCCCGGAGCGTGGACTGCTGCGCTTGCGCAAGGAACTCGGCCTGTTCGCAAATCTTCGCCCGGCGACGGTCTACCCGGAGCTCGCGGCGGCGTCCTCCCTCAAGGCGGAGATCGTCGCGGGCCTGGACGTGCTCATCGTGCGCGAGCTGACAGGTGACATCTACTTCGGCGAGCCGCGTGGAATCGCGACCTTGAGCGGAGGCGAGCGCGAGGGCATCAACACCATGCGCTACCGGGAGAGCGAGATCCGGCGTATCGCGCAGGTCGCCTTCCAGGCGTCCCGCAAGCGCGGCAAGCGGCTGTGTTCGATCGACAAGGCGAATGTGTTGGAAACCACCGAACTGTGGAAGCAGGTGGTCACGGAGGTCGGCGAGACATACTCCGACGTCGATCTGTCTCACATGTACGTCGACAATTGCGCGATGCAGCTGGTGCGCAATCCGAAGCAATTCGACGTCATTGTGACCGGCAACCTATTCGGCGATATCTTGTCTGACGAAGCATCGATGCTAACCGGGTCGATCGGCATGCTGCCGTCGGCGTCGCTCGATGCGAACAACAAAGGGCTGTACGAGCCGATCCACGGCTCGGCG
>Ga0315556_1000481_pt1 | contig 24778 bp, 25 predicted proteins | sample SalMarSW160310MG_FD_202112 | JGI IMG/M metagenome (GOLD analysis project Ga0315556, IMG submission 202112) | Salt marsh sediment microbial communities from the Plum Island Ecosystem LTER, Massachusetts, United States - Salt Marsh Sediment SW1603-10 ...
GAGGGGTGCTGATCCTCGCCGCGTGCGGCCTCAAGGTGGGATTCCCGCTGCTCCACAACTGGTTGCAGGACGCCTATCCGGAAGCGACCGAGACGGGCACGGTGGTGCTTTCCGCGTTCACCACCAAGCTCGGGATCTACGCCCTCGCGCGCGCCTTTCCCGGAACCGAAATGCTCGTCTGGGTGGGGGCGACGATGACCGCGTTCCCGATCTTCTACGCGGTGATCGAAAACGACCTCAGACGCGTGCTCGCCTACAGCATGACCAACCAGCTCGGCTTCATGGTGACGGGCATCGGCATCGGCACCGACTTGGCGCTGAACGGCGCGGTCGCGCACGCGTTCGCCGACATCCTGTTCAAGGCCCTGCTTTTCATGTCGATGGGCGCGGTGCTGCTGCGGGCAGGCACGGTGAAAGGCAGCGAGCTCGGCGGGCTCTACAAGTCGATGCCGTGGACTACCGGCTTCTGCATCGTCGGCGCTGCGTCGATCTCGGCTTTTCCGCTGTTCAGCGGCTTCGTCACCAAGTCGATGATCATGGCGGCAGCCGCGGGGCAGGGCCACTGGGCGGTGTGGCTGGTATTGCTGTTCGCCTCGGCGGGCGTGTTCCACCACGCCGGAATAAAGATCCCCTATTTCGCGTTCTTCGCCCATGACTCCGGGATACGGTGCAAGGAGGCTCCCATGAACATGCTTGCCGCAATGGCGCTCGCGGCGGCGCTTTGCATCGGCATCGGCGTGTTCCCGGGCGCGCTCTACGCCCTGCTGCCGCGCACGGTCGACTATGTGCCGTACACCGCTTCGCACGTGCTGTCGCAGCTGCAGTTGCTGGTGTTTTCGGCGCTCGCTTTCTCGGTCCTCATACGCACCGGGATATACCCACCGGAGTTGCGCGCCGTGAATCTCGACAGCGACTGGCTGTATCGCCGCCTGGGACCGATGCTGCTGCGCGGTACCGGCAGCCTGATCGAAATGGCGGCAAGCGCGACCCGGAGCATGGTGGCCGGCGCAGGCAGAAGGCTCGGCGGGTTGGTGCTGCGCCACCACGAAGCTGACGGTCTTCTTGCCCGCACCTGGACGACAGGCGGCATGGCGCTGTGGGTGGCGCTGCTGCTCGCCGCCTATCTGGTCGTGTATTACGTCTGATTTTCCCGGCCATTGGGCGCAGATAGGTTCTTATCCCGGATCATGGACTTACCTTGCAAGCCTTAAAACTGGCGGTTACAATCGACAAAGCCTGCTGACGTGCACGGGGATCTGCCCCGGAGCGCTAAGACAAAAACCGGGGCGGGCGAGGTCGTCTGAGGGGCTGCGGCCCTGCACATCAAGCTAGCGAAAACAGAGGAGGCTTCAAATGAACAATCAACAGGTAAAACCCGAAGCATCGCGCCGTAAGTTCCTGACGGGAGCGGCTGCAGCGGCCACTGGCGCGGCGACGCTCGGCTTCCCGATGATCGCGAAGTCGCAATCGCCGATCGTCATCAAGATGCAGGGCGCGTGGAGCGCAACCGACATTCTCAACGAGTTCGCGATGGAGTTCATCACCCGCGTGAATGCGATGTCGGGCGGGCGGCTGAGGGTGGATTACCTCGTCGGCGGCTCGGTGGTGAAGCCGTTCGAAGTGACCGACGCGGTCAGCAAGGGCGTGCTCGACGCCGGGCATACCGTGCCGGTGTACTGGTACGGCAAGTCGAAGGTTGCCTCGCTGTTCGGCTCGGGCCCGATCAACGGCATGGACTCGTTCCAGACCCTGTCGTGGATCTATCGCGGCGGCGGCCTGGCGCTGTATCAGGAGTTGCTCGACAAACTCGGCCTCAACTACGTCGGCTTTTTCGCCAACCCGATGCCGACCCAGCCGCTCGGCTGGTTCAAGAAGCCGATCACCAACGCCAGGCAGCTCAAGGGCCTCAAGTACCGCACCGTGGGCCTCGCAGCCGACCTGTTCCAGCAGATGGGCGCCAAGGTGACCCAGCTGCCGGGCGGTGAGATCATCCCGGCGCTCGAGCGCGGCGTGATCGACGCTTTCGAGTTCAACAACCCGACCTCGGACAGCCGTTTCGGTGCCCAGGACGTGATCAAGAACTACGAGCTGGGCTCGTTCCACCAGGCGATGGAGTTCTTCGAGATCATCATCAACAAGAGGAAGTGGGACTCGATGCCCAAGGATCTGCAGGCGATCTGGCAGTACGGGGTCGAGGCCGCGTCGCAGTCCAACTACTGGACCGCGATGGCGAATTATCCCAAGGACCTGCAGAAGCTGATCGACAAGGACAAGGTCAGCGTGACCCGCACCCCGAAGTCGGTCTTCCAGGCGCAACTCGCTGCCTGGGACGTGCTGACCAAGCGGCTGTCCGACGCCGATCCGTTCTTCAAGCGGGTCGTGGAGTCGCAGCGCGCGTGGGCCAAGCCCGTCTGCCACTACTGGTTCCTCAACGACGCCCCCTTCAAGCTGGGCTATGAGCACGTGTTCAAGGTCAAGGTTCCCGACTGAGCTACAGGGGACATTGAGAAACATCAATCCCATGTTTGGGGCGGCACCGTGGTGCCGCCCCATTTTCTTGTTACGGACCGGCGCGCATGGTTAGCAAGCTGATTTACGGCATGGACCAGTTGAGCAGGATGGTCGGCCACGCTTTCGCGTGGTGCATCATCATTCTCAGTTTCGGCACCTGCTATGAGGTCTTCGTCCGCTACGTGCTGGACAATCCGACCAGCTGGGCGTTCGACATGAGCTACCTCATGTACGGCGGCCTGTTCTTCATGGCCGGCGCATACACGCTGTCGCGCAACGGCCACGTGCGCGGCGACTTCATCTACCGCATGTGGTCGCCCCGCGGACAGGGGATCATCGAGCTGACGCTCTACATTCTGTTCTTCTATCCGGGGGTGCTCGCGCTCATGTACGCGGGCTGGAGTTACGGCTGGGAGGCCTTCAGGATCCGCGAGGTGAGCGTTAACAGTCCGGCGGGAATCCCGGTCTGGCAGCTCAAGCTGCTCATTCCGTTCGGCGCCGGGCTGCTGGCGCTGCAGGGGCTGGCCGAGGTCATGCGCTGCATCATCTGCATCCGCGACAACCGCTGGCCGCCGCGCCTGCACGACGTCGAGGAGCTCGAGGACGTGCTGGTCGAGCAGCACGCGGCCGAGGAAGCGGCGAAGCAGGGGGGCGCCAAGTGAGCGATCCGGTCCTCGCCCTGGTGATGCTGGGGCTGTTCATCTTCATCATTCTGCTCGGGTTTCCGATCGCTTTCACCCTGATGGGAATGGGGGTCGGTTTCGGCTTTTACGCGTACTACCAGCCGGGCCAGGAGTTCTTCGACAGCCGGATCTTCTACCTGTTGACGCAGAACACCTGGAGCATCATGAGCAACGACGTGCTCGTTGCCGTGCCGTTGTTCCTGTTCATGGGCTACGTGGTCGAGCGCTCCAACATTCTCGATCGCCTGTTCTACAGCCTGCAGGTGGCGCTGCGCCATATCCCGGGCGCGATGGCGGTCGCGGCGCTGGCGACCTGCGCGATGTTCTCGACCGCGACCGGGATCGTTGGCGCGGTGGTGACGCTGATGGGGCTGCTCGCCTTCCCGGCGATGCTCAAGGCCGGCTACGACCAGAAGCTATCCGCGGGCGTGATCTGCGCCGGCGGCACGCTCGGGATTCTGATCCCGCCTTCGATCATGCTGATCGTCTACTCGGCGACCGCCTCGGTTTCCGTGGTACGGCTGTACGCGGCGGCGATGCTGCCGGGCTTCCTGCTCGCGAGCCTGTACATCGGCTACGTGATCACGCGCGCGGTGCTCAATCCCAATCTTTGCCCGAAGCTGCCGAAGGAAGAAAGCGACGTTCCCTGGAGCAAGGCCGTTCTGCTGCTGGTGCAGGCGTTCGTGCCGCTTGCGGTGCTGATCCTGTCGGTGCTCGGCTCGATCCTGTTCGGCCTGGCGACGCCGACCGAGGCCGCCTCCGTGGGCGCGTTTGGCAGCCTGGTGCTGGCGGCCGCCTACCGTTCGCTCACCTGGCAGCGCCTGCGCGAGGCGGTGTACCTGACGGCGCGCACCACGGCGATGGTCTGTTTCCTGTTCGTCGGCTCGTGGACCTTCTCCTCGGTGTTCTCGTATCTGGGCGGCGACGGAGTGATCAAGGATTTCGTGCTCGGGCTGCACCTCAACCCGATCCTGTTCCTGATCATCACGCAACTGATCATCTTTCTGCTCGGCTGGCCGCTCGAGTGGAGCGAGATCATCATCATTTTCGTGCCGATCTTCCTGCCGCTGCTGCCGCATTTCGGCGTCGACCCGGTGACGTTCGGCATTTTGGTGGCGCTCAACCTGCAGACTTCGTTCCTTACGCCGCCGATGGCGATGTCGGCCTACTACCTGAAGGGGATCGCGCCGCCCTACGTGCAGCTGTGGACCATCTTCAGGGGTTGCTTTCCGTTCCTCGCCATGGTGCTGGTGACCATGGTCCTCGTGTACGTGTTCCCGCAGCTGATGTTATGGCTGCCGCACCTGTTCTACGGCTAACGACGACGGCATGGATTCATCGCAACTGAACTGGCTCTCGGCGACCGACGCGGCACGCGCGATCCGCGACGGCGCGATCAGCTCGGAGGAATTGACCGCGGCGTGCCTGGCGCGAGTGCGCGAGGTCGACGACAAGGTCCAGGCGTGGGCCTTCTTCGACCCCGAGCATGCGCTCAACCAGGCGCGGGCGCGCGACCAGGAGCGCCGCGAGGGCCAGCCGACCGGGCCCTTGCACGGGGTGCCGGTGGCGGTCAAGGACATCATCGACACCGAGGACATGCCGACCGAGGACGGCAGCGTGCTGCACGCGGGCCGCACACCGACGCATGACGCGACGGTGGTGGCGATGCTGCGCGCGGCGGGCGCGGTCATCTTCGGCAAGACGGTGACCACCGAGCTCGCGACCTACGCGCCCGGCAAGACGCGAAATCCGCACAATCCCGAGCACACCCCCGGAGGCTCGTCGAGCGGCTCGGCGGCCGCGGTCGCGGTCGGCATGGTGCCGCTTGCGCTCGGCAGCCAGACCAACGGCTCGGTCATCCGGCCGGCGTCGTTCTGCGGCGTCTACGGCTTCAAGCCGACGCACGGGTTGATCCCGCGCACCGGGGTATTGAAGCTGTCGCGTACCCTGGACCAGGTCGGCGGTTTCGCGCGCAGCATCGAGGACCTCGCTCTGCTCGGCGAGCAGCTCATAGGCTGGGACGAAGACGATCCGGATACGCGCCCGCGCGCGCGGCCGCCGCTGGTCGAGACCGCCTGCGCCGAGCCGCCGCTGCCGCCGCAGCTCGCGTTCGTGAAGGGGCCGGCCTGGGAGCGCGCCAGCGAGGAAACGAAGCAGGCGTTCGCCGAACTGGTTGCGGCGCTCAGCGACCGCGTGTTCGAGGTCGACATGGCCGGATCGACCGAACGGGCGCTCGATTACCACCAAACCATCATGGAAGCCGAGATGGCGGCGAACCTGGACCTCGAATGGGAAAAGGGGCGCGACCGCGTTTCCCCTTCCCTGCGCGCTCAGCTGGAGCGCGGCCGTGGGGTGACGGCGCTGGATTACCAGCGTGCGTGCGCGCGCATCCCGCTGCTCAACGCGGGATTCGACAACGTCTTCGAGCGCTGCGAAGCGATCGTCACCCCGGCGGCGGCGGGAACCGCGCCGCGCGGACTCGACTCGACGGGCGATCCGGCCTTCTGCTCGCTTTGGACCCTGTGCGGCATGCCGGCGCTCAATCTGCCGCTGATGCGGGGCGAAAATGGCCTGCCGCTCGGCGTACAGCTGGTGGGCCCGCGCGGCAGCGATGCGCGGCTTCTGCGCACCGCGCGCTGGCTCGTGGCACGGGTCGCGGCCGGCTGATCGGACACGGAGAACCTCAACATGCTATTCAAGATTCTCGGCAGCATCCTGGCAGCGAGCCTGCTGATCGTTTTCATCGGCCCGGTTGCGATCAAGCTCAAGGATGTCGCGTTCAGCATCGTGGTGCTAATCGGGCTGACGATGATGATCGTCGATATGTGGCAGGCCCTGAAATCGAAGGAAGACTGAGCGCCGCCTTTCAGGCGGCGGCGACGGAGCGCAACGCGGCCAGCTCGGCGCGGAGGTTTTCGACCTCGCTTCTGTCGACGATGCCAAGCACCCAGTGGCTGAGGTGGCCGTCCGCGGCGCGCACCGCGCCTACCGTGGCTTCGACCTGCAGGGCGACGCCGTTCTTGCTCCAGGCTGGCAGCCTCCAGCGCGAAGCCGGTTCCCCGAACAGCCTTTGCGCGACCGCCTCATCGCCATGGAACAGCAGGTCGACCACCGCGCGCCCGCGCACCTCCGCCTCGCGGTAACCGAAAAACTCCTCGAATGCGGCGTTGACGTAGGTCACCGGACGCCCCGGCCCGTCGGCATCGACCAGCACCAGCGGGAGCCCGCAAACCGACAGCGCGGCGCGCGACAGCGCGCTGTCCGAGAGCAGGCGGAATAGCGCCGGCGCTGCCTCGCGGCGCCCTTGAACGGGGGGCAGCCGGCGCACTTTGTTAGGGAGTGTCATGGCTAACTTTTGCCACGGATCGCGGAGCCCAGCAAGCAAGGATGCCCGGAGCAAAGGGGCATTCTTCAGCAGAATGTGACATAAGCCACGCCCGAAACCGCTCAGGCCGCGGTAAGGGCGTGGGTACGTACCGCGACGATGGCTTTGGCCTGGTTGAAGTCTTCCGCGTAGCCGGCGCCGAAAAGGCAGCACGCCAGCAGATTGGCGATCGGCAGCGGCATGGGCTGCCTGCCGGCGAGCGCGTGCTCGACCCAGGCGGCCGTGCTCCTGGCGTCCGGATGCTCCGGCAGCGCGGCGCCGCGCGTTGTGCCCGTCGCTGCCGGCAGTCCATGACCGTCGAACAGAGTGACGCGCTCGCCGGCGTCGAACAGCATCATCGCAGGGCGCTGCAGGGGGTCGGGGTAGGCCTCTCCCTCGCAGCCCTGGAACAGAAGCGCGTGTTCGCCCAGCGCGGCCAGTACCGAAGCGAGAGCCTCGCTTTGTGTCTTGTCGCCGGCAGGAACCAGCTTCAGCGCCTCGCCGTCGAAGGGATCGATGAGTGGCGCCACCTCGTGTGCGCAGGTGGGCACGCCGAGGCGGGCGCGCAGCGAAAGAAGCTGGGCCAGCGCAGGACACAGCAGCGCGGTCGGCACGAACGCGATGCGCGATGCGCCGATTGCGTTGTGCGCCTCGTTTAGCGTGGCACTGGGAAAGACCCCGAGCTCGCGAAACACGCTCGCGCTCGCAATGCCTCCCTGGCCTTCGAGCGGCCCATGCACGAGCACCGGAATGCCGAACCTCGCCAGTGCCAACGCCACCAGCGGCATCAGGTTCGCCTGCGCTCTAGCGCCGCGATAACTGGGAATGACGATCGGGCGCGGCCCCGTCCCGGCGGCGAGGCGGTTCAGGCGCATCTGTGTCGCGCGCCTGAAGCCGGCGAGCTCCGCAGCCGCCAGCGGCTTGGTCGCCAACGCGCCGAGCAGCGCGCCGAGCTCGAGCTCGGCGACGCCGCCGTCCAGGATGGCTGAAAAGAGCTCGAGCGCTTCGGGCTCGGTCAGATCGCGCTCGCCGGCGCCCCGGCAGGCGAGTCTCTTGATTGCGTGTGGGACAAGCATCGTTCCTCTGACAGCAATGGCCGTGCCATGGCGCGCCGTCGGGCGCGAGGCGCCGTTCCAGAGGGGAGGAGCGAGGAGTTAGTGCACGCGCACCGGCGCGTGCATCGAATTGGTGCGCTAGTGCGTTTGCCGCGGGCGCGACGATAGGGAGTAGCAGAAGCGCCGCAGGCGTCCGAGGTCATCGGTCTCGATCGCCTTGTGCAGGAAAGCCATGTTGCGGTCGATCTCCGCCTGGTAGAGGTTGGGGCCGTCGAAATGCGCGGCGGCGAAGCGCTCGACGCCGCCGAGCTTGGTGCTGATGCGGTGGCGCGCGACGTATTCGTAGAATCCCGGCGTCTTGTACATCAGGTCTTCGGGCGAGGCGTAGCGCACGATTTCGCGCCCGTCCGGCGTCGTGTCGCGCGCGACGCGTCCCCAGACGAGCTCCCGGTAGAGGAACTCGCGGCACTTTTCCAGGTACATGCGGTCGGACATCTGGCCGATCAGGTCGGCGGTGCCGACCATGTGACCGAGCAGCAGGTCCGCCGGGTCGTCGACCTGGATGTCGTCGATCTCCTTCTCGTAGCCGGTGAAATGCACCAGGGCGGCGGCAACGGGCGCCTCGGCGGCGAATCCGAGCCGTGGCAGGTAGTTCGAAAGAAACTCCGCGCTGCGGCTGACGTGCACCTTGGTGAACACGGCGCCGTTCTCGACGTGCGCCTCCGATTCGCGCCGGATATAGCCCGAGTCGTGCAGCAGCGCAATGATCACGCCCAGGATCGCGCGGCGCGGGCCGAGTTGGCGCGAGACTTCCTGAACGCGGTCGTGACCTTCGATCAGCCGGGCCGTGGCGAGCGATATATCAAGCGTGTGACGCAGGTCGTGATAAAGCGTGTCGCAGGGCAGATAGCCCGGGAAGGTCCCCTCGAACAGCGCCTTGATGTCGGCGAAGGCCCGCGCCAGCGGCGACAGGTCCGCATCCGAGTAGCGCGCCGCGAACATCGAGGTCACGAAGTCGCACACCCGGTCGGCGTCTTCGACGTCCACCCGACTTGCCACGTCGTACTGGCTGAGGCGATCCTGCATGACGCTTCGACGAGGCTCCGCGGCGGCTATTGTTATGCCAATTATTGCGCAGCGGTGTCCGCTGGCGCAAGCAAAGAAATGGGAGACGGCCGATAAGCCGGGTTCTGTTGACGCGGCCGGTGAAGGCGCGCGCCACGGCAGCCATTCCTCTAGGCCCGCGGTCACCCGCGGGCTCAAGCCACCTACCCGCAAGCTCGGCCGAGCCGACCTCAGACGCTTGCCTATTTGGTGTTGCTCCGGATGGAGGTTGCCGCGTTTCACCCCCCGGTTTTACCCGGGGACTCGTCTCTGTGGCCCTATTCGTCGCCTTCGCGCCGCTTGCGCGGCGTTTATACGCGCCGGGGTGTTACCCCGCATCCCGCTCTCTGGAGCCCGGACTTTCCTCTGCGCTTGCGCACAGCGGCTGCCTGGCCGACTCCCGCGCCAATTCTACCGCGCCGGCTGTGCGACGGAGCGGACGGAAATAGCGCGTGTCGGCGTAGAACGCTTCGCACTCGTTTCCGGGGAACCAGCCCGGATAGCCGAACACCGGCAGCGGCGCGAGGGCGCGCGGCGTGAACTCGCCCGTGACGGCTTCCAACCAGGCGACCGCGCGTGCATCGAGGCAGGCGAACAGCTGCGCGGGCGGCAGGCGCAGCTCGGCCGAGTCCAGCGCGACGAACAGCGCCTTGCAGGTAATGCCGGGCCAGGGCCGAAGCGCCTGCTCGAGCACGGCGTGGCCGACGACGACGAAGCGCATCGCCTCGAGCACCCCGGCGCGCCGCGCCCAGAACAACTCGCGCCAGCGAAAGCCGCGAATAAGCTCCGCCAGGCCCGGGTCGGCGCAAGCGACGATCGCGCCGCCTTCGTCGAAGATCGTCAGCAGGTCGCGCAGCGGACCGCGCCGTCCGCTCTCGCGCGGGATCTGGGCGGCATGGCGCGCGTTGAGCGCCGCCTTGGTGCGGGGAAAGGCGAGCCAGGCGAGCGCATTGAACAGATCATGCCAGTTGCGTGGGCGCGTTGCGACTTCGCCGCTGGCGTGCACGCGCAGTTCGTAGTTCACGTCCGCGGGCCGCGGTGCGGCGAACCGTACCGGCTTGCCGCTGGCGGTGCGGGGCGCGGCGCCGAGCTCTTGCGCCAGCCGGTTCAGACGCTCGGCGTCGGGCCAACCCGGCTCGCGCGCCAGGCGCGCCAGCGCGGGCCTGATGGGATCGTAAATCGGATGCGAGAAGTCGGCGCCGCGCGGCTCCCCGGCGCTCAAACCAGCTTCCATGGAATGGTCTCGCCGGCGCGCAGCGGCACCAGCGCGTCACCGCCGAATTCGATCGACTGCGCTACGGTCCAGCCCTCGCGTACCAGGGTGATCGTTTCGGTGTTCACCGGCAGGCCGTAGAACTGCGGTCCGAAGCGGCTGGCGAAAGCCTCCAGCCTGTCGAGCGCACCGGCCTCTTCGAACGCGATCGCGTACAGCTCGATGCCGGCGTGCGCGGTATAGATCCCGGCGCAGCCGCACGAGGCTTCCTTGGCGGAGCGCGGGTGCGGCGCGCTATCGGTACCGAGGAAGAATTTCGGATTGCCCGAGGTCGCCGCCTCGATCAGCGCTTCACGATGCTCCTCGCGCTTGAGCACCGGCAGGCAGTAGTGGTGGGGCCGGATGCCGCCCAGGAACATTGCGTTGCGGTTCATCAGCAGATGATGTGCGGTGATGGTGGCGGCAATGTTCTCGCCGGTAATCTCGACGTATTGCACTGCGTCGCGCGTGGTGACGTGCTCGAGCACGATCTTCAGGTCGGGAAAGCGATCCACCAGCGGGCCGAGCACCTGTTCGATGAAGGCCTTCTCGCGGTCGAAAACGTCGATCTCGGGGTCGGTCGCCTCGCCGTGCACCAGCAAGGGCATGCCGACCTCCTGCATCTTCTCCAGGGCGTGGAAGCAGCGCGACAGCCGGGTCACGCCCTCGTCCGAATGGGTGGTGGCGCCGGCCGGATAGAGCTTGACGCCGCGCACCAGCCCCGAAACCTTCGCCCGCATGATCTCTTCCGGCGGCGTGTCGTCGGTAAGGTAGAGGGTCATCAGCGGCTCGAAGCGCGAGCCCTCGGGCAGCGCCGCGAGAATGCGCTCGCGATAGCCGAGCGCCTGCTGCGTCGTGCGCACCGCGGGCTTGAGGTTCGGCATCACGATCGCACGGCCGAAGCGCCGCGCGCTGTCGGGCAGCACCGACTGCATCGCCGCGCCGTCGCGCAGGTGCAGGTGCCAGTCGTCGGGGCGCAGCAGGGTGAGGCAGTCCATGGTTCGCTATTATCCCGCGTCCTCGACTTTCTTTCCGAGGGCGATCTGGTACAGCAGGCCGCGGGGCACGCCACTGATGCGCGCCGCGAGCCTGGCTGCGTCGCTGGCCGGAAGCTCCTTCAGGAGGATGCCCAGGATGCGCTCGCCTTCGGCCCGGTCGGGCGCGCGCGGCGCGGAATCCGGGCCCAGGACGAGGACGAACTCGCCCTGCTGCCGGTGTAGCTGCGCGCGCAGCCAGGCCGGGGCTTCGGCCACCGGCATGCGCGCCACCTCCTCGAACTTCTTGGTCAGCTCGCGCGCGATCAGCAGCTCGCGCGTGCCGCCGAACCGCTCGCACAAGTCCTGCGCCGTCTCAAGCACGCGGTGCGGTGCCTCGTAGATGATCACCGGGCAGGTGGCTTCGAGCGCAGCGAGCGCCTTGCGCCTTGCGCCACGCGCCGCCGGCAGGAAGCCGACGAACAGAAAGCGGTCGGCTGTAAACCCCGCCGCGCTGTAGGCCGCCAGCGCAGCGCTCGGTCCCGGCACCGGCACGACCCGGATGCCTTCGCGGTGCGCCGCGGCGACGAGCAGCGCGCCCGGATCGGAAACGCCGGGCGTTCCGGCGTCGCTGATCAACGACACGTTCTTGCCGGCGCGCAGCGCGCCCAGCAGCCGCTCGGTGGCAGCGCGCTCGTTGTGCGCATGCAGCGGCACGGCGTGCGCCGCGATGCCGTGCCGCGCCAGCAGAGTTCTCGAGGTGCGGGTGTCCTCGCAGGCGATCAGGTCAGCCTGCGCCAGCGCTTCGAGTGCGCGCGGGCTGGCGTCGGCCAGATTGCCGATCGGGGTGGCGACGATATGGAGGGTTCCGTTGCTCATGGCGGGTCAACGCGTCGCGCCGACGTACGTTAAGCCTGCCATGAACCGGGCCGGGGCGCGAGCCGAGGATCTGTGCGCGGACTTGCTGCGCCGCGCCGGCTTGCGCATACTGGCACGGAACTGGCGCTGCCGACACGGGGAAATCGACCTTGTCGCGGACGACGGCGGCACGCTGGTCTTCGCCGAAGTACGCCTGCGGCGCAACGACCGTTTCGGCGGCGCGGCGGAGAGCGTCACCCGCGCCAAGCGCGCCCGCCTGCTCGCCGCCGCGCGCCTGTATCTGGCCGGCCGCAAGGAGCCAAACTGCCGTTTCGACGTGCTGTTGCTGGAGGGCGCAGAGCAGCCGAGCATCGAGTGGATCCGCGACGCCTTCGGGGACTAGGCTGCGCGCCGTGCGCTCGCGCGCGCCGGGTGTAAAATGCCCTATGGGCCATGCAGAGCAGAACGCCGAGGTCGCGGTGCGCGTCGCCGCGCAATTCGCCGACAGCGCGCAGCTCAAGCTGAATGCAGCACAGGCGCTGGCGGAGCCGATCGCGCGTGCGGCCGGGCTGATGGTCGGCGCGTTGCGCGCCGGCGGCAAGCTGCTTGCTTGCGGCAACGGCGGTTCGGCGGCAGACGCGCAGCACTTCGCGGCGGAACTGGTGAATCGCTTCGAGATCGAACGCCCGCCGCTTGCGGCCGTCGCGCTGACGACCGACTCCTCGGCCCTGACCGCGATCGCCAATGATTACAGCTACGAACAAGTATTCGCCAAGCAGTTGCGCGCGCTGGGGCGCAAGGGCGACGTGCTGCTGGCCATATCCACCAGCGGCAACTCCGGCAGCGTGCTCGAGGCCGTGCGCGCGGCGCGCGAGATCGGGGTAAGAGTGGTTGCACTGACCGGCAATGGCGGCGGCAAGCTTGCGCCCCTGCTGGTCGCCGACGATGTCCATGTCTGCGTCCCCCACTCGCGGACCGTGCGGATACAGGAGGTACACTTGCTGGCGCTGCATTGCATGTGCGACGCCATCGACTTTCAGCTATTTGGAGCGAGGCAATGAAAAGAATTCACCTGCTGCTTGCTATTGTCCTTCCTGCCTCGGCGGCAATGCTCCAGGGCTGTTTCCCCGCTGCCGTCGGCGTCGGCGCCGGAGCGGTCATGTCGGCCGCGGACCGGCGCACCACCGGCGCCCAGGTCGAGGACGAGGGCATCGAGCTCAAGATCTCGAGGCGCATCGGCGACCGCTACGGCGACAGGGTGCACACGGACGTCACCTCATTCAACCGTTCGGTGCTGCTCACCGGCGAGGTGCCCGAGGAGGGCATCAGGTCCGATATCGAGAAGATCGCGCTCGGGGTGCCCAATGTGCGCGGCGTCACCAACGAGATCCAGCTTGCGGGCATTCCCTCGGCGCCTGCGCGCGCCAACGACGGCTATCTCAGCGCCAAGGTGAAGGGGCGCTTTCTCGACGCCGACAAGTTCAATCCGATCCACGTCAAGGTGGTCTCCGAGGCCGGCGTCGTCTACCTGCTCGGAATCGTGACGGAACAGGAGGCGGCAGACGCGGTGGAGATCGCGCGCACCACGGGAGGCGTGCGCAAGGTTGTCAAGATCTTCGAATACTGCAAGCCGACCGACGAGATCTGCCGACCGCGCGAAAAGGCCGCGGCCGAGCCCAAGCAGTAGCCCCCCGGGCTCGCGTCCCGCGTGGCGCAAACACCGCCCGAATTCGAGCGCAAGATCCATGTGCCGCAGGATCTCGCGCGCTGGATCGGAGCGCTGGCGCGGCCGCTGGTGTTCACCAACGGCGTGTTCGATCTGCTGCATCGGGGCCATGTCACCTACCTGGCGCGCGCGCGCGCCTGCGGCGCGTCCCTGCTGGTGGCGCTGAACGGGGATGGGTCCGCGCGGCGGCTCGGCAAGGGCGATGACCGGCCGCTCAATCCGCTCGAGGACCGCATTGCCGTGCTCGCTGCACTCGAGGCGGTGACGGCGGTGACCTGGTTCGACGACGACACACCTGCGGCGCTGATCGAGGCATGCCGGCCCGACGTACTGGTCAAGGGCGGCGACTGGCCCGTCGAGCGCATCGTCGGCGCAGGCGAAGTTCTGGCGCGCGGGGGGCAGGTGCATTCGATCCCGTTCGAGCACCAGCGCTCGACCACGCGCCTGCTCGATCGAATCCGCCGCCCGCCGCCCGCCTGAGCGGCTACAGGATCAGCTCGTAGCAGCTTGCGCCCGGCGTCGGGCACGACAGGTACGGGCCGGTCGGGCGAAAGCCGAGCGAGTGGTAGAGGGCCTGCGCCTGGGCCATCGCCGGCAGCGTGTCGAGCACCAGTCGCTGATAGCCCTGCTCGCGCGCCGCGTTAATCACGGCTTGCGTCAGCTCGCGCCCCGCGCCGCTGCGCCGGAACGCCGGGCGCACGTACAGGCGCTTCATCTCCCCGGTCGCGGCGTCGATGCGGCGCATTGCGGCGCAGCCCGCCGTCTTATCGCCCTGCAGCGCCAGAAACAGCCTCCCGTCCGGTGGCGCGTATTCTCCGGGCAGTGCGTCAAGCTCGCCCTCGAACCCGGCGAAGCAGGCAGGGGCGTCGACGGCGTGCGCGTATTCCGCGAACAGCGCGCGGGCGCTGGCGATGTCCCGCGGCAAGGCGGCCTGCAGGATCCGGATCATGACCAACATTCTACGATCGCGGTACACTTTCGTATGCGTCTTCACCAGCTCAAGATCGACTACGAAGCCGAGCAGGACAGGCTCCTGATGCTCGTTTCCGCGAGCGACGGCGTCGAGGTGCGCCTGACGCTGACGCGGCGCTTCGTCAAGCTGCTTTGGCCGCTGCTGGTGAAGCTGGCCGAAGAGGCGAGCCCGCGAATTCGTACCCAGGCCAACCCCGAGGCGCGCAAGGCCCTGCTCGGGATAGAGCATGCGCAGGCGGTTGCGCGCGCCGATTTCACCAGAGCGTACGACGCACAGCCCCGCTCGACGCCGCTGGGTGAGACGCCGCTGCTGTTGGCACGCATTCAGACCGGCCGCAACCGCGAAGGCCAGCCGGTCGTAGCGCTGCATCCCGCCGAAGGAAGCGGCGTGACCCTGACCTTCGATTCGGTGCTGCTGCACTCCGTGTGCCGGCTGCTGCAGTCGGCGGTGAAGAAGAGCGACTGGGACATGGATCTGAGGCTGCCCGACGCCGCGGCCCGCCAGCCGGCCGAGGACGAGCCGCGCACGCTCAACTAGCGCGAATCGACTCAAGCTGCTCGGAAATCTCCAGCCATTCCGATTCGGCGCGCGCCAGCTCCCACTTGAGTCGCGCGTCGTCCTCGAGCGCCTGCGCCAGCGCCTCCTTTCGCGCATCCGCGTACAGCCCGGTCTCGGCCAGCCGCGCGACCACCACGGCGTGCTCGACCGATAGCTTTTCGACCCTGGCCTCGACGCGGGTGAGCCGCTGCTCGAGCGGGCGCAGGCGCCCGCGCTGGGCCTCGCGCGCAGCCGCCTCGTCGCGCCGCGCGTCGCGCCGGCTGCGCTTGGAGTCCCCCGCAGCGGCGCCGCGTTCCTGTTTCAGGCGCAGTTGACGATAGTCGTCGAGGTCACCGTCGAATTCGGCCACACGCCCGTCGCCGACCACCACGATGCGGTCGGCGCAAGTCGCGAGCAGGTGGCGGTCGTGTGAGACGATGACCAGCGCACCGGCGTACCCCTGCAAGGCCATGGCGAGGGAGCGGCGCATCTCCAGGTCCAGGTGATTGGTCGGCTCGTCCAGCAGCAGCAGGTTGGGCCGCTGTTTGACCAGCACGGCGAGCGCGAGGCGCGACTTCTCGCCGCCCGAGAGCGGTCCGATCGGGCGCTCGGCGCGTTCCGCGGCGAACCCGAAGCGGCCGAGAAAGTCGCGCAGCTTCTGCTCGCGCTCGCCGCGAAACAGACGAAGCATCATCGCCAGCGGAGTCTCGTCGGCGCGCAGCAGCTCGACCTGGTGCTGGGCAAAATACCCGATCACGATGCCGCGTCCCTCGCTGCGACGTCCGGCGATAGGTGCGAGTTCGCCGGCCAGCAGCCGCACCAGCGTTGTCTTGCCGGCGCCGTTCACGCCGATCACCGCCAGCCGGTCGTTGCGCGCGACGGCCATTGAGATGCCGCTCAGGACCGCGCGATCGTCGTATCCTGCGCTGACGTCCTCCAGCGCGACGATCCGCTCGGGCTGCCATTCCGGTTCCTCGAACTGGAAGCGGAACGACTGCGCCGCGTAGACCGGAGCGATTTCGGCCATGCGCTCGAGTTGCTTGAGACGGCTCTGCGCCTGGCGCGCCTTGCTCGCCTTGGCGCGGAAGCGCTCGACGAACGACGTGATGCGCTGCACCTCCCTGGTCTGCCGCGCGGCGAGCGCGGCCTGCTGCGCCAGTTCCTGCGCCTGCAGGCGCTCGTAGGCCGAGTAGTTGCCGGCGTACAGGCGCAGCGTCCCGTTGCTGATCGCCAGTGTATGGTCCGAGACGCGGTCGAGGAAGTCGCGGTCGTGCGAAACGACTAGCAGCATTCCGGCGTAGCCGCGCAGCCAGTTCTCGAACCAGAGAATGGTGTCGAGATCGAGATGATTGGTCGGTTCGTCCAGCAGCAGCAGGTCGGAGGGGCGCACCAGAGCCCGGCCGAGGTTGAGGCGCATGCGGTAGCCGCCCGAGAACTCCTTCACCGGCCGCAGCGCGTCGGCCTGCTCGAACCCCAGCCCCGCGAGCAGCGCCATCGCGCGGGGCTGCGCGGTGTAGCCGCCCGCGAGAGCGTGCCGCTCGTGCGCAAGCGCAAGGCGCTCGCCGTCGCCGGCCGCTTCCGCGGCGACGATCGCGGATTCCGCGGCGCGCAGCTCGGCGTCGGCATCCAGCAGGTATTCGATCAGCGGCTGATCGAGGGCCGGCGCCTCCTGCTCGATGCGCGCGATGCGGGTGCCGGGCTGCACCTCGCAATCGCCCGCGTCGGCAGCCAGTTCGCCCGCGACCAGCGCGAGCAGGCTCGACTTGCCGCTGCCGTTGGCGCCGACCAGACCGACCTTCCAGCCGCGCTCGAGGGTGAGCGAGGCGCCGCTGAAAAGCGACTGGGTGCCGCGCGCGAGCGCAAGATTGCGAAACAGAATCATGCAAATATCCGGGGAGGGACCGGAGTATAATTCGGTCTTCCGCGATCGTTACACTTCCGGGCGGTTCCGTTATCAGCTCTGCGTTCGAACAACTCGACCTCATTCCGCCGCTACTCGCAGCGGTGGCCGAGCTCGGCTACGACAAGCCCACGCCGGTGCAGGAACAGGCGATCCCGCTGGTGCTGCAAGGCCGCGACCTGATGGCAGGCGCGCAGACCGGCACCGGCAAGACCGCCGCTTTCGCCCTGCCGATCCTGCAACGGCTCGCCCCGCAGGCGAGCACCAGCACGTCGCCCGCCCGCCATCCTGTGCGCGCCTTGATTCTCACGCCGACCCGCGAGCTCGCGATTCAGGTCGAGGAGAGCTTTCGCGAATACGGCAAACACCTGCCGCTGCGCACCGCAGTGGTATACGGCGGGGTCGACATGAACGCGCAAATTGCGCAGCTGCGGCTCGGCGTCGAGATCCTCGTCGCCACTCCCGGGCGCCTGCTCGACCACGTCCAGAACAAGACCGTGATGTTCGGCCAGACCTCGATTCTCACGCTCGACGAGGCCGACCGGATGCTCGACATGGGGTTCATGCCGGACATTCGGCGCATCATCGCGCTGCTGCCGCCGGTGCGCCAGAACCTGATGTTCTCGGCGACCTTCCCCGAGGAAATCCGCAGGCTGGCGGCGACGATCCTGAACAACCCGGCCGAGGTGCAGGTGGCCGCGCGCAACGCCGTCGCCGACCTGGTGACCCACATCGTGCATCCGGTGGCGCGCGAGAAAAAGCGCGAGTTGCTGTGCCATCTGATCCGCAGCCGCAGCCTGAGCCAGGTGCTGGTGTTTACCGGCACCCGCATCGGCGCCAACCGGCTCGCGCACCAGCTTCGGCGCGAGCACATCCATGCCGATGCGATCCACGGCGACAAGTCGCAGGCCGAGCGCCTGGTGGCGCTGGAGGACTTCAAGGCCGGGAAAGTGGCGGTGCTGGTAGCCACCGACGTGGCCTCGCGCGGGCTCGACATCGAGGGGCTGCCGCAGGTCATCAACTTCGACGTTCCGCACTCTCCCGAGGACTACGTGCACCGCATCGGCAGGACCGGGCGCGCCGGACTGACGGGCGAGGCGATTTCGCTCGTCGCGCCCGACGACCAGGAAAAGCTGGCCGCGATCGAGAAACTGATCAAGCGCAAGCTCGAGCGCGTGCTGGTGCCGGGCTTCGCGCCCGACGGCGGCACGGTCGCCGGCATGATCGGGCGCGAAGGGCCACGCGAGGGCGGGCGCGGCCCGCGGCGCGAGCCGCGGTTGCGCGAGGCGCCTCGACGGGAAGCGCCTCAACGCGAGGCGCCAGCGCGGCGCGAAAAGCCTGCGGCGGATCCGATCTTCTCCAAGCCCTACGAGCCGGCGGCGGGCGCGGCAGCCGCGCCCGAGCCGCGCGCGCACTCCCGGCGCAAGGAGCGCCAGGTGGCCGCCCTGCTGGGCGGGGTGAAGCGCGCGGCTGAGGGCTGAGCCGCGCTGCGGCTAGACGCAGCGCGCGCCGTCGACCTCGATACTTACCCCGCTGATCATCGAAGCCTCGTCCGAGGCCAGATACAGGCAGGCGTTGGCGACGTCGAGCGGCGTCGAGAAGCGCCCGAGCGGGATGGTTGCAAGGTACGCGGCCCGCACTTCGGGCGTGATCGTGCCGCCGGCGAATTCCGCCGAGAGCGCCGTGTCCGGACTGAACACCGGATTGACGCAGTTCACCCGCACCCTGTCGGGACCGAATTCGCCCGCCATCGCCTTGCTCATCAGGATCACGGCGGCCTTGGAGCTGTTGTAGACGATCAGCCCCGGCCGCGGCCGCAGTCCCGCGGTCGAAGCGATATTGACGAAGCAGCCGCCGCCCTGGCGGCGGAACGTGGGCAGCGCATGGCGCGCCGACAGATACACGCTCTTGACGTTCACCGCGTAGACCTTGTCGAACTCCGCTTCGGTCACCTCGAGGTAGGGCTTCTTGCGGTGGGTCCAGCCGGCGTTGTTGACCACTATGTCCAGACGCCCGAACTTCGACTCCGCGCCCTGCACCAGGCGTGCCCAGTCCGCGTCGCGCGTCACGTCGGCCTGCACGAACTGGGCGCTGCCGCCGGCTTTCCGAATCGCGTCCGCAACGCGCTCACCTGCCGCGGCGTTGATGTCGTTGACGACGACCTTCGCGCCTTCCTGCGCGAAGCGTGCGGCAATGCCTTCGCCGAAGCCGCTGCCGGCCCCTGTCACGATCGCCACCTTGTTAGCGAGACGCATGCTGTGTCCTCCCCGTGAGTTGTGCGCCGATTAGCCCTGCCTGAAGGGCGTGTGCTCGTTGAGCTCGTTCACGTAGCGCCCGATGCCGCTCGTCTCGCGCTCGAGGTAGTCCTCGATCGCGCGCGCGAAGGCTGGGTGCGCCAGCCAGTGCGCCGAAATCGTTTCCACCGGCATCAGACCGCGAAAGAGCTTGTGCTCGCCCTGGGCCCCGCCCTCGAAGTAGCGTAGGCCGTGCGCGATCGCGTACTCGATCGCCTGATAGTAGCAGCACTCGAAGTGCAGCAGCGGAACGTGCTCCAGCGCGCCCCAGTAACGGCCGTAGATCGCTTCGCTATCGACCAGGCAAAGCGCCGCGGCGATTGGCGCACCGTCGCGTTCGGCGAGAATCATCAGCGTGTGCTCGGGCTGCGTCGCGCCGATGCGCAGGAAGAACTCGAGATTCAGGTAAGGACTCGAGCGGTGCGCGGCATAGGTGGCGCGATAGCCGCGGTGGAACAGCTCCCAGTGGCCGCGCTCGATCGCGGCGCCGCGCAGCCAGCGCACCGAGACGCCGGCGTCGCGCACGCGCCGGCGCTCCTGGCGGATGTTCTTGCGCCTGGCGTGCGTCAGACGCGCGAGGAAGGCCTCGAAGTCGGTGTAGCCTTCGTTGTGCCAATGAAACTGCACCGTGCGGCGCAACAGCATGCCCTGGCCTTGCATCAGCCGCGCCTCCGCTTCGGTGGGGAATAGCACGTGCAGCGAGGAGGCGTCCTGCGCCAGCTCGAGAGCGGCGGCAAGCAGGGCTTCCTGCTCGCGCTCCGACGCCGCCAGCAGGCGCGGCCCGGTCACGGGCGTGAACGGCACCGCGCCGAGCAGCTTGGGGTAATAGTCGAGCCCGTGCCGCGCGTAAGCGTCGGCCCAGGCCCAGTCGAATACGTACTCGCCGTAGGAGTGCGACTTCAGGAACAGCGGCATCGCGCCCGCCAGCGCGCCGGCGCGGCGCAGCAACAGGAAGCGCGGCAGCCAGCCGGTGCGCGCGCTCGCGCAACCCGTTTCGATCAAGGCCGAAAGGAACTCGTGGCGTACGAAAGGGTTGGTTCCGGCCAGTCGATTCCATTCCTCCGGATCGAGGCCGCCGAGCGATTCGACGATTTCGAGACTTTCCAGCGTGCCGGCGCCGGCGTAATCCGCCATGCGCCGATTATTCCGGAGCCCTGGGTCGCGCTGCAAGCGCAAGCCGGGGGCAAGGCGCGTTACAATCGGCCCGGTCGGCGGGTTGGCCGCCGGGAGGGAAACGCATGAAGAAGATTGAAGCCATCGTCAAGCCGTTCAAGCTCGACGAAGTGCGCGAATCGCTTTCGGAAGTGGGAGTGACCGGGCTGACTGTCACGGAGGTCAAGGGCTTTGGCAGGCAGAAGGGGCACACCGAGTTGTATCGGGGCGCGGAGTACGTAGTCGATTTTCTGCCCAAGGTGAAGATCGAAGTCGTGGTGGCGGAGAACCAGGTCGAGCCCGCGATCGAGGCGATCATCAAGGCCGCGCGCACCGGCAAGATCGGGGACGGCAAGATTTTCGTCACCGGGGTCGAGCACGTGGTCCGGATCCGCACCGGCGAGACCAACGAGTCGGCAGTCTAGGTCCGGGCCTTCAGAAGCACAAGCACGGCGCCGCTGCCGCCGTGCGCCTGCGGTGCCTGGCAGAAGGCCAGCACCTCGTCACGCATCATCAGCCAGTTTCTTAGCTTGTGCTTGAGCACCGGCTCCCGGTTGGGCGAACCCAGCCCTTTGCCGTGAACAATGCGCACGCAGTGCCGGCCGCGCAGGGCGCAGCGGCGCAGGAATTCGGCCACGCTGATCGCCGCCTGCGCCCGGTTCATGCCGTGCAGGTCGAGATCGTCCTGAATCACCCAGTGGCCGCGCCGCAACCGGCGCAGGGTCTGGCGCGACAGTCCTTCGCGCAGGAAGACGAGCTCCTCCCCTGACTCGAGCGCGTCGTCGAGCGAGACCGGTCCGCTGAGGGTCTCGATCAGGGCGGCGCGTTCGTCGCGCAGGCTCTGCTGCGGGATCGGAGCCGGCGGCGTCCGCCGCAGCGGCCGCCTCCGCGTCGGCGCGATCGGCTCAACGTCGGCTACCGCGCGGCGGAAGTCCTGGTCGTCGTCGGGCGGCTTGCCCATGGCCGGCATGGCTGCATTCCTCAGTCGGCCAGGCTGTCGAGGTACCTCTCCGCGTCGAGCGCCGCCATGCAGCCGCTCGATGCGCTGGTGACGGCCTGGCGGTAGACGTGGTCTTGCACGTCGCCGGCGGCGAACACCCCCGGCACGCTGGTTGCGGTGGCGTCGCCGTTGCGGCCGCCGTGGGTCACGATATAACCGTTCTCCATCTCGACCTGATCGGCGAAGATGGAAGTGTTAGGGGTGTGCCCGATCGCTACGAACACGCCGTTCACGGCGAGTTCCTTGGTGGTGCCGGTTGCGGCGTGCTTGAGCCGCATGCCGGTGACGCCGCTCTTGTCGCCCAGGACCTCGTCCAGGACGTGGTTCCACTCGAGGCGGATGTTGCCCTCGGCCGCCTTCTTCATCAGCTTGTCGATCATGATCTTCTCCGCGCGCAGCTTGTCGCGCCGGTGCACCAGCGTCACGGCGCGCGCGATGTTGGACAGGTACAGCGCCTCCTCGACGGCGGTATTGCCGCCGCCGATCACGGCGACGTCCTGGCCCTTGTAGAAGAAGCCGTCGCAGGTGGCACAGGCGGAGACGCCGCGCCCCATGAACTTCTGCTCCGAATCGATCCCGAGGTACTTTGCGGATGCACCGGTGGCAATGATCAGGGCGTCGCAGGTGTAGGTCGCCGAGTCCCCCTCCAGCACCAGCGGCCGCTCCCCGAGGCGCGCGCGCTGCACGTGGTCGAACACGATCTCGGTCTCGAACCGCTCGGCGTGCTTCTGGAAGCGCTCCATCAGCTCCGGGCCCTGCACCCCGTTCGCGTCCGCGGGCCAATTGTCGACATCGGTGGTGGTCATCAGCTGCCCGCCCTGTGCCAGACCGGTGACCAGCAGGGGGCGCAGGTTGGCCCGCGCGGCGTACACGGCGGCGGTGTAGCCCGCCGGGCCGGAGCCCAGGATAAGCAGACGGGTGTGGCGTGTGGGCATGGCGGGCGGGGGGCGGTTGTGCTTCGATGAATCGCGGTCGATTATAAACGACCGATTCTGCTAACATTGTGACGTTCACAGGCGTCATACCAAGCGGGGGAGGAGCATGTCGGGCGTACCCACGACAGTCTCGACGGCGGTGCTGAGGGCGGTACCTCTGTTCTCAAGCGTCCCCGATGAACAGCTGCGCACTCTTGCCACGGTGGTCACGCGCAAGAGCTTGTCGCGCGGAGCGACGGTAATGGTGGCGGGCGACCAGACCGACTCGCTTTACATAATCCTTTCGGGCCGGCTGAAAGTGATGATGAGCGACGCCGAGGGCAAGGAAGTGATCCTGAGCATCCTCGGGCCGGGGGAATTCTTCGGCGAAATGGGCCTCATCGACGACAGCCCGCGCTCAGCCAGCGTGGTGGGGATCGAGGCTTGCGAACTGCTGTCGATCGCCAAGCGCGACTTCAACAAGTGCCTGGCCGAGAACTTCGAGATGGCGATGGCCGTCATGCGCGGTCTGGTGCGGCGCCTGCGCGAGGCCGACCGCAAGATCGGCAGCCTGGCGCTGCTCGACGTCTACGGCCGTGTCGCCCGCTTGCTGCTCGACATGGCGGAGACGGTAGACGGGCAGAAGATGGTGACCAAGCGCCTGCCCAAGCAGGACATCGCCAAAATGATTGGCGCCTCACGCGAGATGGTGAGCCGGGTGATGAAGGACCTGCAACTGGGCGGGTACATCGAGATGCGCGGCTCGACCATCGTGCTGCACGACTCGATCATGCTGCCGGACTAGCGCTCTCGTTAGAACGGACCTCATGACCCGGTTCTAAGCCCCCGCCTCGGCGGGGGTTTTTGCTTCCTGAGCCGGATATCCGCAGGACGAGTGCGTTACAATCCTGCATTCCCAGCGGGCAGCAATGGCAGCAGCGCAAAAATTCTCCGCAGCCCCACTTCCCGCCAAGCTCGCGAGCCTTTTGCGGGAGGCGAAGTGGCTGGTACTTGTCGCCTTGGCGGCCTATCTGCTGCTGATCCTGGCGACCTTCCACAAGGAAGATCCCGGCTGGTCGCACAGCGCTACCGTCGCGGTTACGCAGAACGCCGGCGGACGTCTGGGCGCATGGCTCGCGGATCTCCTGCTGTACCTGTTCGGCGTTTCGGCCTACTGGTGGGCGGCGCTGTGCGCCTATGTCGTGGTCTGGGGCTACCGGCGTATCGACGGCACGCGCTTGATCGACCGGCGGCCGCTGGCAATCGCGTTCGCCGGCTTCGTGGTGCTGCTGGTGTCGAGCGCCGCCCTCGAAGCGCTGCGCCTGCAGTCGCTGCCGGCGGAGCTTCCGCTCGCCGCCGGCGGAATGGTTGGCCAATCGGTGGCTCACTTGGCTACCGGCGTGTTCGGGTTCACCGGCGCGACGCTCGCCCTGCTTACCCTGGTCGCGGTTGGGTTCAGCCTGTTCACCGGGATCTCCTGGCTGGCGGTATCCGAGGTCACCGGCTTTCTGCTCGAGTCCGTGTACGCGCTCGCGCAACGCACCTGGGAGCGGCGCAAGGACCGTAAGCTCGGCGAGATTGCGCGCGAGGAGCGCGACTTCGTGGTCGAGGCCGAGCGCAAGCGCGAGGAGGATCATCCGCCGCTGCGTATCGAGCCTTCGATTGTGGAGATCAAGAAGTCCGAGCGCGCTCAGAAGGAGAAGCAGGCACCGCTGTTCGACGACCTGCCCGATACCCCGCTGCCGCCGCTCAAGCTGCTCGACGAGCCGAAGCACGACGCCGAGCAGGTAACCGCCGAGACGCTGGAGTTCACTTCTCGCCTGATCGAGAAGAAGCTGTCGGATTTCGGCGTCTCGGTCAAGGTGCTGGCCGCATATCCGGGCCCGGTGATCACGCGCTACGAAGTCGAGCCGGCGGTCGGGGTCAAGGGCAGCCAGATCGTCAACCTGGTCAAGGACCTCGCGCGGGCGCTTTCGGTGGTGTCGATCCGCGTGGTCGAGACGATCCCGGGCAAGTCTTGCATGGGGCTCGAGATTCCCAATCCGCACCGCCAGACGGTGCGCCTGTCGGAAATCCTCGGCTCCGAGGTCTACCACGGCACGCATTCGCCGCTCGCGATCGTGCTCGGCAAGGACATTGCCGGCAATCCGGTCGTCGCCGACCTGGCGAAGATGCCGCACCTGCTGGTGGCCGGTACGACAGGGTCGGGCAAGTCGGTCGCTCTGAACGCGATGATCCTCGCGCTGCTGTACAAGTCCGAGCCGCGCAGCGTGCGCCTGATCCTGGTCGACCCGAAGATGCTCGAGCTGTCGGTGTACCAGGACATCCCGCACCTGCTCGCGCCGGTGGTTACTGACATGAAGCAGGCGGCGAACGCGCTCAGCTGGTGTGTGGCCGAGATGGACCGGCGATACAGGCTGATGTCCTGGGTCGGCGTGAGGAACCTCTCGGGCTACAACCACAAGGTCGCGGACGCGGAAA